>OCTX012230491.1_pt1 | contig 28823 bp, 22 predicted proteins | sample 1539691 | NCBI WGS metagenome assembly OCTX01 (sample SAMN02144231, study PRJEB22623) | gut metagenome | biome: sheep rumen | host: Ovis aries | place: New Zealand
TATGTTTCTAATAACCTTGGATGCAAATATATTGTCAAAATCGCGAAAACTGCCAATTTGTCCGTCCTTTTTGTTTCAATTTAACATTTCCGGCGTCCTGTTTAATGTCCGTTTGCGTGGCGGCTGTCAAAATTTACATTCGTTTAATCACTTAAATTATGTTGAAAGCACTATGCCAGACATTTGTCCAGTTCGTCGGCGATGGCTTGCTTGTCGAGGTGCTGTCCGATGAACACCAGTTTCTGCATGCGGTCGCCATACTGCTCGTCCCAGTCGCGCCGCAGCGTGGCGTCGCGCTCCATCATGTCGTCCAGTTCGTCCTTTGGCATTGTGGCAAACCACTGTCCGGCCTGCTTGATGCTGACCTGCTTGCCGGCCTGCTCGAAGAGGTAGCACATGTCGCGCTCGTCGTCGAAATAGCAGATGCCCTTGGCGCGAATCACGCTCTTGGGCCACTTGCGGGCCACGAACTCGTCGAAGCGTCCCAGGTTGAACGGCCGTCGGCGATAGTAGACGTATGTGCCGATGCCGTATTCCTCGGCCTCGCCCTCGTCATGGTGATGGTGGTGGTGATGCTCGTGATGATGTTCGTGCTCGTGCTCGTGTTCGTCGTCGTCATCATCTTCATCTTCCTCGTCGTGATGACGCTCCACTTCCTGAATCCAGGTGGCTGAGGTGGCCACCGTGTCGAAATCGAACATACCGGTGTTCAGAATCTTGTCGAGGTCGATGTCGCCGTAGTTGCACTCCATGATTTCCGCTTTGGGCTGCAGGGTGCTCACAATCTGGCGCAGGCGTCCCCGTTCGTCGTCGCTCACCTCGGCGGCCTTGTTCAGCAGCACGATGTTGCAGAACTCAATCTGCTGTATCACCAGGTTCTCGATGTCCTCCTCGCCGATGTCGGGACGCGTCAGTTGTAGTCCGCCTTCAAACTCGTCGCGCATTCGCAGGGCGTCCACCACGGTGACGATGCAGTCCAGTCGGGGCATCACAGGCATCGGCTCGCCCTCTTGGGGGGCGCGTGGCTCCATCAGGCTGGGTATGCTGCAGATGGTCTGCGCGATGGGGCCGGGCTCACAGATGCCGCTGGCCTCGATGACGATGTAGTCGAAGCGCTTCATCTGGATGATGTCTTGCAGTTGCTTCACCAGGTCCATCTTCAGCGTGCAGCAGATGCACCCGTTTTGCAGGGCCACCAGACTGTCGTCCTGCTGGTTGACGATGCCTCCCTTCTGTATCAGGTCGGCGTCGATGTTCACCTCGCCGATGTCGTTGACGATGACGGCAAACTTGATGCCCTGTCGGTTGTTCAGAATACGGTTAAGCAGTGTGGTCTTTCCGCTGCCCAGATAGCCTGTCAGCAGCAGTACGGGGATATCGTTCTTGTTCATGTTTTTTCTTCTTTTTTGTCGTTTTTTCAAATCGCCTGCAAAATTACTTATAAGTTTGCTATTTCCCAACTTTTTTATACTATTTTTACCAAAAGGCACTCGACGGCCGAAGATGGCATAGCGTCTTATAAAGGTGCGTTTGGAGGCTTCAAAAGGTGCGTTTGGAGGCTTCAAAAGGTGTGTTTGGAGGCTTCAAAAGGTGCGTTTAGAGGCTTCAAAAGGTGCGTTTGGATACCGGCGTTTGTTACTTCACCTGCACGAATTGTGACGATTCTCAGAAGTGTCACTGCTGCGGGTTCCAATATTCTTGGTGACCATCGGGGAAGGTAACCTCGAAGAGCGAGTCGTCGGTGAAGCGTATCCGGGTGCCGTCGGGCAGGATACGGCAGTCGGTGGCACCGTTGAGAGGCTGTCCTAACTGCAGCATGAAGTTGCAGCGGCGCAGATAGGCGACGAGCGGTTTCAGGTCGGCGGCATGTTGGCTGCGACGGTCGAAATAGGTACCGAACCACGGACGGACGGCAGGCTGACGGTCGTCGCCCGGCTGTGAGATCACGACGTGCAGGATGGTAGCGTTGACACCGGCATGGAAATAGCGGTCGGCAATGGGCTTGAGTTTTTCGAAACTCCAGTCGTCGCTGGCCAACTCAGGCCATCCGTCAGTGAAACTCTCTGCCCACACGCGGTTCTTGCCGCTGCGACGGGCAGCGCCAAGGGCAGCATTGATCTCTTTCTGGCGGAACTTGCGGTCGTCCACCCAGAACTCGGCAGCCACCTCGTCGGCGGCACTGCCGTAGGTGATGCTATTGCCGGGGAAGGGGCTGTGGGCGTAGGGCTCGCACCAGGTGCGCAGTCCGTATTCATGGGCTTTCTCCGTGAGTCCCCCCATGTACTCGCTGGCCACCAGGTCGGCAATGAGGAGGTTGAGGTCTTTCTGGCAGGCAGGGTCGGTGTAGTCGAGGGGATAGCCGAAACGCTGCTGGAATTTCTCAAAGATAGAGTCGGTATAGTTTTGCTTGCCCCGCTCCCAACTGTCGACAACCACGGTGGTCAGCGTCGGACGGTCTTTGGCAGGAATGCGACGCAGAATCTCGCCGATGAACGCTTCGAAGTGTTTCTTCACATGAGTCTTCGACAGTTTGTCGACTTCCAGCCCTTCGGCCTCAGGCGAACAGGGGCTGCATACGACATCAGTGCCCCGATTGGTCTTACACACCTCGATGCCCTGCGGTGTCCAGTTGCGCATGGCTTCCTCGGGCTTGATCCACGGGCCTCCCGACTGACTCCAGCCGGGGCAGTTGAAGATACCCATCTCGATGCCCAGTTCACCGGCCGTCTTCAGGGCTGTTCGCAGATTCTTCCACCACAGCCGGCTCTGAAACTTGTTTTTTCCGAACTGCTGTCCCTCCCAGGGATTCTCCCAGTTCAGATGGTTGCGGATGTCGGTGGCCAGAAAGGCCAGCGTGATGCCGTTGTCCTTCATCCACTGCAGGTCTGCTTTCACGCCTTTAGGGTCGACCCGCTCGTTCACCCAATAGTAGTAGCAGCCTACGCGGATGCTGTCTGGGGGTGTAAGAAACGACTGCCATAACTGGTCGCGATGGCTGTTCTGTGCCTGAACGAACAGGGACAGCATTAGAAACATGACGGTGCTTAGGGTCTTCATGGGGTATTGGAAATGGTGAATGATGGTTAGACGAGTTCCACCTTGCTGATGTCCTGCTCCTTTTCGCAGTAGTGGCAGGTGAGCAGGTTGTCGTGAACGTGGAAGAGGGTGGGCATGGGCTCGTTGTTGGTGATGCACTTGGGGTTGTTGCAGCGCACGATGCCGCGGATTTCATTGGGGGTGACGACGGTCTTCTTCTCCACAACCTCGTAGTCGCGGATGATGTTGAGGATGACATTCGGGGCGACGACGGAGAGTCGGGATATCTCGTCGTCGGTGAAGAACTTGTCGCTGACTTTGATGATGCCCTTGTTGCCTACTTTCTGCGAGGGGTAGTTGATGCCGATGGTGACGGGAGTCTTTAGGTCAAACAGCCCTAACAGTGCTGCTACTTCGTAGGTCTTGTCGGCGGGTATATGGTCGATGACGGTGCCTTGCTCGATGGCGGCAACCAGACGTTCTTTCTTGTTCATTGCTAATAGTAAATTATAAATTGTAAATCGTCAAATCGTAAATTTATATGATGGTTTTGTCGTTTTTGACTTCGTCTAACGAGATGCCGAGTACGTCGCAGAAGATGGCCTCGCGGGCAAAGAGTCCGTTGCCTGCCTGCTGGATGTAGTAGGCATGCGGGTTGTCGTCTACCTCGTAGGCTATCTCGTTGACGCGGGGCAGTGGATGGAGAATCTTCATGTTGGGCTTGGCCAGCCGCAGCAGGTCGTTGTTCAGTATATAGATGTTCTTCACCCGCTCATACTCCATGAGGTCGGAGAAGCGCTCTTTCTGCACGCGGGTCATATAGAGAATGTCGGCATCCTGGATGACCTTCTCGTTGAAGGCGGTGTGCTCCTGATACTTTATACCGTGCTCCTCGCAGTAGAGTTTATACTCCTTGGGCATCTGCAGTTCCTTGGGGGCCACGAAGTGGAAGGTGGGGTTGAAGTGGCGCATGGCCATGAGCAGCGAGTGGACGGTGCGTCCGTATTTCAGGTCGCCCACCATATAAATATTAAGGTTGTCGAGCGTGCCCTGTGTCTTGTAGATAGAGTAGAGGTCGAGCATGCACTGCGAGGGGTGCTGGTGGGCACCGTCGCCGGCATTGACGATGGGCACGGGTGCCACCTCGGCGGCATACTGCGCTGCCCCCTCGATGAAGTGGCGCATGACGATGACGTCGGCATAGTTGCTCACCATGAGTATGGTGTCTTTGAGCGTCTCGCCCTTGGTGCCGCTGGTCACTTTCGGGTCGGCGAAGCCGATGACGCGGGCGCCGAGGCGGTTGGCTGCGGTCTCGAACGACAGACGGGTTCTGGTACTGGGCTCAAAGAACAGGGTGGCTACCACTTTGCCCCTGAGCAGTTGGCGGTTGGGATGCTTTTCAAACTCCTGTGCCATCTCAATCATATAGAGAATCTTCTCCTTCGTGAGGTCGGCAATGGTGACGAAATTATGCTTTTCCATATCGAGGCTTTTTGATGTTTTGTCGCCTGCAAAGGTACGAAGAATAATTGAGAATGGAGAATGTAGAATGGATAATTATGGTTAGCCAAGGCGTTAAAGGGCGTTAAAGGGCGTTAAAGAGGGAGGGGTTTGATGAAAAATATGTACCTTTGCAGGCGCAAACATTTAATCATATTTTAAATTATAGAAAGAAATGAAAGCATTTGTATTCCCTGGACAGGGAGCACAGTTCGTAGGAATGGGTAAGGACCTCTACGACAACAACGCCACAGCAAAGGAACTTTTCGAGAAAGCCAACGAGATTCTGGGTTACAGAATCACTGATATCATGTTCGAAGGAACACCCGAAGACCTGAAACAGACGAAGGTGACCCAGCCTGCCGTCTTCCTGCACAGCGTCATCTCGGCCATCTGCATGGGAGATGACTTCCAGCCCGCCATGACGGCCGGACACTCGCTGGGCGAGTTCTCGGCGCTCGTGGCTGCCGGTGCCCTGTCGTTCGAAGACGGCCTGAAGTTGGTCTACGCCCGTGCCATGGCCATGCAGAAGGCCTGCGAGGCTGCCCCCTCTACGATGGCTGCCATCATCGGTCTGCCCGACGAGAAGGTAGAGGAGGTCTGCGCCGGTATCAACCGCGAGGGTCACGTGGTGGTCTGCGCCAACTATAACAACCCCGGGCAGTTGGTCATCTCCGGCAACGTGGAGGCCATCGACGAGGCCTGCGAGCAACTGAAGGCTGCCGGTGCGAAGCGTGCCATACCGTTGCCTGTGGGCGGTGCTTTCCACAGCCCCCTGATGCAGCCCGCCAAGGACGAACTGCAGGCAGCCATCGAGAAGACGCCTTTCCAGACGCCGAAGTGCCCCGTCTATCAGAACGTGGATGGCAAGCCCCATACCGATCCTGCCGAGATTAAGCAGAACCTGATTGCCCAGTTGACCTCTTCCGTTCGATGGACACAGTGCGTGCAGTCGATGATTGCCGACGGTGCCGACGACTTCACCGAGTGCGGACCCGGCAAGGCTCTGCAGGGTATGATAGCCAAGATCAACAAAGAGGTTTCGGCTCATGGCATCGCATAAGATCGTTATCTACCAAATCTTTTCGCGCTTGTACAGCGGCTCGGCGAATAGCCAGAGCCAGGATCGCTGTACGGCGCGAAAACCTTTTGGCACCATCGAGGAGAACGGTTGCGGCAAACTGAACGATTTCACGCCCCAGGTGCTGAAGCAGATTCGCGAGATGGGCATCACCCATGTGTGGTACACCGGTGTCATTCGCCACGCCACGCAGACCGACTACAGTGCCTACGGCATTCCCCGTCAGCATCCGGCCGTGGTGAAGGGTAGGGCAGGGTCGCCCTATGCTATCACCGACTATTACGACATCGACCCCGACCTGGCCGTCAACGTGCCGAAGCGCATGGAGGAGTTTGAGCGCCTGGTCAACCGCACCCACCGTGCCGGACTGAAGGTGGTCATCGACTTCGTACCCAACCACGTGGCGCGCCAGTACCACAGCATCTGCAAACCGGAAGGTGTGCGCGACCTGGGCGAGGACGACGACCCCAACATAGGCTTCGAACCCCGGCACAACAATTTCTACTATTGTCCCGGTCAGGCCTTTACGCCTTACTTCGACCTCTACCACGGCATGGACGAGCCTTATCACGAGATGCCGGCCAAGGCCACGGGCAATGACTGTTTCCACAATGCGCCGGGCCGCAACGACTGGTATGAGACGGTGAAACTGAACTACGGCGTAGACTATTATGCCGGCGGCATCGGCCATTTCGACCCCACGCCCGACACGTGGATGAAGATGCTCGACATACTGCTGTTCTGGGCTTCGAAAGGCATCGACGCCTTCCGCTGCGACATGGCTGAGATGGTGCCAGCCGAGTTCTGGGCATGGGCCACCGCCCGTGTACGTGAGCAGTATCCCGACGTGCGCTTCATCGGCGAGGTGTACAATCCTGCGCAGTATCGCCGCTACATCGCCTCCGGCTTCGACTATCTGTACGACAAGGTGGGCATGTACGATGCTATGCGCGACGTGATCTGTCATCGCCAGGGCACCGATGCCATTACGCGTGCCTGGCAGCAGACTGACGACATACGCGACCACATGCTCTATTTCCTGGAGAACCACGACGAGCAGCGCATTGCCAGCGACTTCTTTGCCGGGTCAGGCGAGAAGGCAGTGCCTGCTCTGGTGGTCAACGCGCTGTTGCAGAAAAACCCCTTCATGCTCTACTTCGGACAGGAATGGGGCGAGCGCGGCATGGACGAAGAGGGCTTCAGCGGTTGCGACGGTCGTACGACCATTTTCGACTATTGGTCGCTGACTCCGCAGGAAAACGATTTGAAGCGCATCTACACGAAGGTGCTCAACATAGCCCGTTCGGAGAAGACGGTCAGCGAGGGTCAGATGTTCGACGTGATGTATGCCAATCAGGACCATTATCGCCAGTATGCCTTCCTGCGCAAGGCCGGCAAGGAGATACTGCTCGTGGCGGCCAATTTCGACGACAGCGCTGAGACCTGGTCGCTCAACATTCCCGACCACGCCTATAACTACCTGGAGATGCAGGAGAAGGCCTACAAGGCCGAGGACTTGCTGACCGGCGAACAGCGTTCACTCGTGCTGATGATGGGTACGCCTGTTGAAGTGAGACTGCCAGCCCGCGGTGCCGTGGTTTATAAACTCAAATAAGATGGAAGACTATACGCTGAACGACCATAACAAGGAGGAGTATCCGCCGTCGCACACGGCAGAGCATCTGCTGAACCAGACGATGATCAGACTGTTTGGATGTGAGCGGAGTTACAATGCTCATGTGGAACGGAAAAAGAGCAAGATGAGTTTTCATCTGGATCATAAGCCAACGCGACAGGAGGAGAGGGCCATTGAGCAGCGGATGAACGAACTGATCGATGACGACTTGCCTGTGACCTTCGAGTTTGTGACGCGTGACAGTGTGCCTGAGGGCATCACGCTCGACCGTCTGCCCGATGATGCGAGCGAGACGATACGACTGGTGCGCATTGGCGACTATGATGTGTGTCCCTGCATCGGTAAACATGTACGCTCGACAGCGCAGATAGGGCGCTTCGAGATGCTAGGTACCAACTGGGACGAGCACGAACGGTCGTTCAGGGTGAGGTTTAAGATTGTGTGATGGTGTATAGTCGTCCCTCTGATTCCTCCTTGCGGGGGGAGTCAGAGGGCAATTTTCATGAATACGGGATAGTGGTCGGAGTAGTTCATCTCCTCGCGGTAGTAGGTCTCGCCCTCCAGTTCTTTGGAGTGGAAGATATAGTCGATGCGCACCTTGAACTTACGTCCACGCATGGTCGACATAAAGCCCTTGCCACACTCTTTGAAACCGTCGACAAGTTCGCCTAACATCGTTTTGTAGACATAGGAGTAAGGCACATCGTTGAAGTCGCCACAGACGATGACGGGAATCTCCGAGTCCTTGATTTCGCGTGCCACCTGGTCGGCCTGCTGTGCACGGATGGCCATGCCTCGGGTGTAGTTGCCATAGACGGCCCGGATGATGGCATTATCCTCGACACCGTTGCCTTTTGCCTCTTGCTTGGCGATGTTGCGCAGGGTGCGGTTGAACCCCGTCGTCTCTAGGTGTACGTTGAAGATGCGCATCTTCCTGCCGTTGACATTCACGTCGACCCACATACCACTGTTGTTGGTGTTTCCAAAATCGATAATCTGCGGTGTGCCCAGCGGATAGCGGCTGTAGACGACCATGTCGTTGCGCCCCATGGCCATATAGGGGAAATAGGTCTTGTAGAACTCGGAGTTGACTTTGTTGCCGCTGTTCTCGTTGTATTCCTGAATACAGAAGATGTCGACCCCCTGTTTTTTCATTTCGGCCAGGATGTCTTCAGCCTTGAAGCCGGAGATCTCGCGTCCGAAGGCCTCCACATTGTAAGTAGCAATCTTGAGTCCCGGGTTGCCGGACGGGCTGCTGAACAGTCCGGTCTGGTAGATGGTGCCGACATAGGGTATGCTCATTAGCAGGGGCAGGGCCGGTATGCAGAGGAACAGCCATTTGCGTCGTATGAGCCAATAGGGCAGCATGACGGCATTGCCGATGAGCAGGAATGGCAGCACATAGACGAGCATGGCCATGGCGGTGCCGGTAGCAGGGTTGACTGAGCCTCCGAAGAGTCCGAAGAGTGTGAAGATGGCCAACAGCGTGCTGAGGACCAAGATCATGAATGATATGTATTTGAATACTGCTAATTTTCCCATAGGTGCGTTAGGCCTTATTCTCCGATATATCGCTTGATAGCCTCGATGAGATCTTCCACCTTGAAGGGCTTAGGCAGGAACTCGTCGCAGCCGGCATTCTTTGCCTCGCGTATGTTCTCGTCGAAGGCGAAGGCACTCAGTGCGATGATCGGTGTCTCGGGGTTCACTTCCTTGATGATGCGGGTAGCGTCGAGTCCGCTCATGCCCGGCATGCGGATGTCCATCAGAATCAGGTCGGGCTTCTCTTCCTCGTTCATCATCACGGCTTCGATGCCATTGTGCGCTCTGACCAGATTGTAGCGTTTCTGCAGTACGATACGTACCAACTCGAAATTGCTCTCCTCGTCTTCAGCCACCAGAATGGTCTTCATAGTCATGGCATCGGGTATGGTGTCGACGCGCAGGGTCCGCAGGTTCTGAGCGGCACTCTGGCTGTTGACAGCCTTGCCGCCTATGGTGCCGCTGAACGGCAGGCAGAAGGTGAAGGTGGAGCCTTTGCCCAGTTGCGACTTGACGCTGATGGTGCCGCCCATCTTCTCGACGATGATGCGGCAGAGGGCCAGTCCGAGTCCGAAGCCCCGCTGTTGCTCCGCATCCTGCGATGCGTAGGTGTCGAAGATATGTTCTATGAAGTTGGGGTCGATGCCTGAGCCGGTGTCGGCCACATAGAATTCAATCTCCTGACTGTCGTTTATCAGTTTATAGCCATAACTGATGCTGCCTTTCTGGGTGTGCTTGAGCGCATTGGAGATGAGGTTGGAGAAAACCTGTGTCAGCCGGTTTTCGTCGGTGTTCATCATGACAGGCAGGTCGGGTTTCTCCCAGACGAGTGAGATGGTCTCCGGACAGCGGAATTTGAACAACTGCTTGATGCTGTTCATCAGGTGGTTGAGGTCTGTCGGGCTCTTCTTGATGACTATTTCTCCCGATTCGACCCTTGACAGGTCGAGGATCTCGTTGACCAGACTCAGCAGTCGGTTGTTGTTACTCTCGATAATCTCCATGTAGTTCAGCCGTTCTTCCTGCGAATCCGTCTCGACCATGACACGCGAGAAGCCCTCGATGGCGTTGAGTGGCGTGCGGATCTCATGTGACATGTTAGCCAGGAACAACGACTTCATCTGGCTGGCCTTTTCTGCCTTGGCCGCCTTTTCCTCGTATTCCTTCAGTTTTTTCTGTGCTTGCTCCAACTGGGCGTTAGCCTCGTTGAGTCGATGATTTACATCGGCAAGTTTCTGAAACAGATATTCCTTTTCGTCCTGATCCATAACTCATGAAGTTCCAATCAGTTGCAAAAGTAATAATTATTTTTCAATATCCAATGACTTTTCCGGAAAAAATTTTAACTTTGTGGAAAAAAATGATATATGTCTATCATCCCCGCCTGGCTTTTTCCCATTTCCCGCTCGACTGATGTGTTAATAAATAGGGCAGTCCGATGAATACGTTCATATTCATAAAGAGGAAATAAGTGGGGATGTTGAGCCATTTGTTCTCCTTTCCTAGGCTGTTGAGTATGGCTCCCAGCAGTGCCGACAGATAGAAGATGGTCTGCAGGAGTGCGAACACTGCATAGACGAGGGCTCCGTCGAAGACTACGAGCAGGGCGTTGAGCGGAACGAGTGCCAGCAGTGCAAGAGGAGTGATGCTCCAGCGCAGCACGCGGTGGGATACAAACTGGAATGCCACGATAGGGTAGACGAAGGGGTTCATCAGCGAGCGCAGCCACCAGATGCTCTGCAGGCCTCCGGCTGCTATACGCCGTTTGCGCTTCGACTCCTCGTGCATGTTGGCCGATCCGTATTCGGTGGCATAGGCATCCTTGGTGTAGGCGATGCGGTGGCCGTCTTTCACCATGAGCATCGAGATCATGAAGTCGTCGAGCAGGGCGTTGGCGGGAGCCGGCCGGTAATGGCTCATGCGGACAGCAAAGAGTTCGCCAGCCGCTCCCATGGCAGAGTATAGTTCGCTGTCCCACCGTTTGAGTGTGCTCTCGTATTTCCAATAGGCCCCTTCGCCTTCGGCAGCGGCCTGTCCGCTGTGTCGGGCTGCTACGCGTTTCTCACCGGAGACACAACTGACGTTGTCTTTCATGAACTGTCGCACTATTTCGCGGATGGCATCAGCGTTGAGCATCGTGTTGGCGTCGGTGAAGACCACGTATTCGGCTTGGTTCTCCTGCAGTCCATGCTGCATGGCAGAGGCCTTGCCTCGCCGTTCAGGTGAGAAGACCAGTCTGACCTCGGGATAGGCACTGAGCAGTTCGTTCGACCGGTCGTTGCTGCCATCGGTGACCCACATCACACATAGTTTGTTCTTCGGGTAGTTGAGTGCACGGATGTTGCGCATCTTCTCTTCTACGACCTCTGCCTCGTTGTAGGCACATATCATCAGCGTCACCTCGGGCAGCAGTTGTTCGTCGAGTGGCAGTATGGGGTTGGGCTCCCGGTGGCCTAAGGCATGCTTGATTTTCAGCATGACGTAGAGTATCACACCATAGCCCACATAGGTGTATATCACCAGTAGCAGGCAAGCCCAAAACAGGATTTCGAATAGTGTGATAATCATACGTCTGCCGTTTTTTGGGTCTTTAGACCCTTACTTGCTGACTTCGTTTTCTTCCTGCATGTCGATGAACTGACGGTTGTCGTCGTAGAACTCGTATTGCAGGAATGCCAACTTCTGGTTGGGTATGATGCGTATGCTGAATCCGTATTTCATCTGCCAGCGGCGCTTCAGTGAGAAAACGCCTTTGTTGATGTAGGCAGCGACATAAGGATGGACGTGCAGTGAGAATCGCTTGATGCCGATCTTGTTGACAAGAACGTCAATTTTGCTCTCCAGTTGATCTGTAAACAGGATGCTCGACTTTATTTTTCCGGAGCCGTGGCAGGTGGGGCATGTCTCTTCGACAGCGACGTCCATAGCCGGGCGCACACGCTGGCGGGTGATTTGCATCAGCCCGAACTTGCTGAGTGGCAGGATGTTGTGACGGGCGCGGTCTTTCTTCATGTTTTCGCACATCCGCTCGTAGAGCAGTTGGCGATCTTCGGCCAGGTTCATGTCGATGAAGTCGACGACGATGATACCGCCCATGTCCCGCAGTCGCAACTGGCGTGCCAGTTCGTCGGCAGCGCCCAGGTTGGTTTCGAGGGCATTGGCTTCCTGTCCGTTTTCTTTCTTGATGCGTGTGCCGCTGTTGACGTCTACCACATGCATGGCTTCAGTATGCTCGATGATGAGGTATGCCCCCCGTTTGTAGTTGACGGTACGTCCGAAGCCCGACTTTATCTGTTTGGTGACGTTGAAATTGTCGAAGATGGGCACGGTGCCGGTGTAGAGTTTCACGATCTCGGCCTTGTCGGGTGCAATCAGTGAGAGATAGTCGTGTATCTGTCGGTGAATCTCGGCGTCGTTGACGTAGATGCCGTCGTAGGTGGGGTTGAAGAGGTCGCGCAACAGGGCCACGGCACGTGTCTGCTCCTCGTAGACCAACTGCGGCCGCTCGGTGGTCTTCTGCACTTTTCCGATGGCGTCGTCCCATCGTTTGAGCAGAACTTTCAACTCCTGGTCGAGTTCGGCAGCGCGTTTCCCTTCGGCAACTGTTCGTACGATGACGCCGAAGTTTTTGGGCTTCATGCTCTGCACCAGTTGTTTGAGCCGGCTGCGCTCTTCTCCGCGTTTGATTTTGCTGCTGACCGAAACTTTGTCGCCAAAGGGTATGAGAACCATGTATCGTCCGGCGAAACTGAGTTCGCAGGTCAGGCGCGGCCCTTTGGTATTGATAGGTTCTTTGACCACCTGAACCATGATTTCCTGTCCCACCTTGAGCATGTTCTGTATGCTGCCGTCCTTGGGCAGTATGGGCTGGCTGGTGGCTTTCTGGATGGGGTAGAGTTTCTTTCGGTCGCTGGCAACCTGTTTTAAGTATTTCTCGTAAGAACTGAATTGAAGTCCAAGGTCAAGATAGTGTAGGAAGGCATCTTTCTCCGATCCCACATCGACGAAGCAGGCGTTGAGTCCGGGCATAAGTTTGCGCACTTTGCCCACGTAGATGTTGCCCACTGCGAACGTGCTCTCGCGCGGTTCGTTCTGATATTCTACCAGGCTCTTGTCTTCAAGTAGCGCGATGGATATCTCTTTGGGCTGGACATCAATAATAACTTCGCTTGTCATGTTGTATTCTTTCTTGGCTGTTGGTTGTTAAAGATAGAAAGGGGTGCACCTTGCATATCGCTATGCACAGGCACACTCCTTTCATTTTTCTCTCGCAAAGGGCTTACTTGCTCTTATGGCGATTCTTGCGCAGTCTCTTCTTACGCTTGTGGGTAGCCATCTTGTGGCCCTTCTTTTTCTTTCCGTTTGGCATAATTGAATGAAATGATTATTTATTGTTTAACTTATTGTTAGAATCTGTCTCTTCTTATTCCTGCGACATACGCTCGATGAAACTCTTGCAGGGCTTGAATGCGGGCAGGTCGTGTGCGGCAATCACCAGCGTCGTGTTCTTTGAGATGTTGCGAGCCGTCTTCTTAGCCCGGTGCTTGACGATGAAACTGCCGAAGCCGCGCAGGTAGACATTCTCCTTGTTGTTGGCTAGGCTGGTGCGGATTTCCTCCATGAAAGACTCAACTACGACAGACACGTCTTTAGGGTTGACACCGGTTTGCATGGCTATTGTCTTGACTATTTCAGCCTTGGTCATATTTGCTTTCTCCTTATTGTTTTATGTGTTACTTTTTGTTTCGGACTGCAAAATTACTCATTTTCAGTCAGATAAGGAAATTTTTTAGTGACTTTTTTGAAAAAAAACTATTTCAGGGCTTTTTTTACTCTCCAAAATACGTAATCAGTTCCTCTTTGGCAGCCGAATCCTGATTGCTCAGGTCTCGGATAATTTCACCTTTCTCCATGAGCGCGATGCGCGAGGAGATGTCGATGGTGTGTTGCAGGTTGTGGCTGCTGATGATGATTGTGCTGTTGGTGTGCTGTGCATAGTCGGTGACGAGGTGCTTCAGTACGTTCTGACTTGTGGGGTCGAGGAAGTTGAACGGCTCGTCGAGGATGACGATGCGCGGCTGTCGTATGAGTGCCGAGATGATGCCCACCTTCTGCTTATTGCCTGCCGAGAGGTTGCGGATGAGTTTTTTCTGTCCGAACACTTCGCCCGCCGACAGGCTCTCGTAGCGGGCCAGCCGTTCTTCGATGGTCTGCTGTGGTATGTTGCTGATTTTGCTGATGAAAGCGAAATACTCCTCGGGCGTCAGGTAGTCGATGAGGAAACTGTCGTCGACATAAGCACCGACCTGTTGCTTCCAGTCTTCCGACAGGGCGGGGTCGATGCCGTCCAGTTCCACATGTCCTTCGTCTGGCTTGAGCAGATCGAGCATCATTCGGAAGAGTGTGGTCTTGCCGGCGCCGTTGTTACCCACCAGACCCAGAATGTCGCCGTCGTTGATGGTGAACGACGGGATATTGCAGGCAACGGTTTCACCAAATTGTTTCTTGAGATTCTCTATCTTAATCATACGCCATTCTCAATTCTCAATTCTCAATTCTCAACTCTCAACTCTAAACTCTCAACTTTCAACTTAAAAAGGCAGTCCTCTACCGTGGCAGTTCTTGAATTTCTTGCCGCTGCCGCAGGGGCAGGGGTCGTTGCGCCCGGGCTGTGGGTCCTTGACCAACGGTGTGCGTGGCTGCGGGGCCCGGGTGTCGCGCTGGGCAGCGGCCTGCTGCCTTCTGTCCACCATCTGCTCCTCTTGCAGGTTCTGTTTGTTCTCTGTGTATTGGCGGCGGTCGGTATGCTGTTCGGGAGCGGCTTCGCGCACTTCCTGCTGCATCTCCGGAATAGAGCCGCGGTTGAGCACAGCCATCGTGCGGTTGTTCATCTCGTTGATCATGTTGTCCCAGACCTTGGCACTCTCCAGTTTGAAGATGAGCAGCGGGTCTTTCTGCTCGTAACTGGCGTTCTGCACGGAGTGGCGCAATTCGTCGAGTTCGCGCAGGTTCTCCTTCCACGACTCGTCGATGATGTGCAGCATCATCTGCTTCTCGAACTCTTTGACCACTGACTTACACTCCGTGTCGTAGGCCTCCTGCAGGTTGCAGGCAATGTTGTACACGCGTCGGCCGTCGGTAATAGGAACGATGATGCGCTCGTACAGTTGTCCTTGTTCTTCATAGACGCGCTTGATGACGGGCCATGCCACTTCGCGTATATGCTCCGTCTTGCGGTTGAAGTTGGCCAGTGCAGCCTGGAAAGCATTCTCTGCCAGTTGGTCCGGCTTTTCGTTATGGAACTGTTCTTCGGTGAAAGGCACGTCCATGGCAAACAGATGTAGGAACTCCTCCTTGCAGCCCTGGTAGTCGTTGCGCTCGATGATGGTCGACACGCGGTCCCAGATGATGTTGGCGATATCCATGCCGATACGTTCGCCCATCAGGGCATGGCGGCGTTTCTCGTAGATCACGGTACGCTGTTTGTTCATCACGTCATCGTATTCCAGCAGGCGCTTACGGATGCCGAAGTTGTTCTCTTCCACCTTCTTCTGTGCACGCTCGATGCTCTTCGAGATCATGGGGTGCTCAATCATCTCACCCTCCTTGAATCCCAGTTTGTCCATGACCGATGCGATGCGCTCGCTGGCGAAGAGTCGCATCAGTTTGTCTTCCAGCGAGACGTAGAATACGCTGGAGCCCGGATCGCCCTGACGGCCTGCACGTCCGCGCAACTGGCGGTCTACGCGCCGGCTCTCGTGACGTTCGGTGCCGATGATGGCCAGTCCGCCTGCGGCCTTCACCTCGGGCGACAGTTTGATGTCGGTACCACGGCCGGCCATGTTGGTGGCGATGGTCACGGCACCCATTCCGTTCTTGTCCTGCTGTCCGGCCAGGGCCACGATGTCGGCCTCCTTCTGGTGCAGTTTGGCGTTCAGCACCTGGTGGGGTATGCCTTCGTGCTTGCCGGTCTCAGGGTCTACATACATGTCGAGCATTCGCGACAGCAGTTCGGAGATTTCCACCGATGTGGTACCGATCAGTGTGGGGCGGCCCGACTTGCGCATCTTCACCACCTCTTCGATGACGGCGCGGTACTTGTCGCGGGCTGTCTTATAGACGCGGTCGTCCATATCGATGCGGGCGATGGGTTTGTTGGTGGGTATCTCCACCACGTCGAGTTTATAGATGTCCCAGAACTCGCCGGCCTCGGTGATGGCCGTACCTGTCATGCCTGCCAGTTTGTGGTACATGCGGAAATAGTTCTGCAAGGTGATGGTGGCAAAGGTCTGTGTGGCGGCTTCCACCTTCACGTGCTCCTTGGCCTCCACGGCCTGGTGCAGTCCGTCGCTCCAGCGGCGTCCCTCCATGATACGTCCTGTCTGCTCGTCCACAATTTTCACCTCACCGTCGATGACCACGTATTCGTCGTCCTTGTTGAACATGGTGTATGCCTTGAGCAGTTGCTGCAGGGTGTGCACGCGTTCGCTCTGTATGGCGTAGTGGTTCATCAGTTCGTCCTTCTTGTTCAGGCGCTGCTCGTCGGTCAGTCCCTCTTCGGCTTCCAAGGCCGACAGTTGGGTGGTGATGTCGGGCAGCACGAACAGTTCCGGGTCGTTCACCTGCTTGGCCAGCCAGGCGGTGCCCTTGTCCGTCAGGTCGCACGAGTTCAGTTTCTCATCGACCACGAAGTAGAGAGGCTCCGTGACCTCATGCATCCTGCGGTTGTTGTTCTCCATATAGATCTCTTCCGTCTTGAGCATACCGGCCTTGATGCCTTCCTCTGAGAGAAACTTGATGAGCGGTTTGTTCTTGGGCAGGCACTTGTGCGAGCGGTATAGCGAGAGGAAGCCTTCGTCCGTCATCTCCTGTCCCTCTTTCTTCTTTCCCTCGCCTATGAGTTTCTCTCCCTCGGCTATTTTCTGCTTGGCCTCTGCCAGGAACTGTGTGGCCAGTTGTCGCTGCACACCGAAGAGTTTTTCCACCAGTGGCTGATACTCTTCGAACATCTGTACATCGCCCTTGGGCACGGGACCGCTGATGATGAGCGGTGTACGGGCGTCGTCGATCAGCACGGAGTCTACCTCGTCGACGATGGCATAGTTGTGGGCGCGCTGCACCAGGTCGGCCGGCGACACTGCCATGTTGTCGCGCAGATAGTCGAAGCCGAACTCGTTGTTCGTGCCGAAGGTGATGTCGGCCTGGTAGGCCTTGCGGCGTGCTGCGGAGTTGGGCTGGTGCTTGTCGATACAGTCGACGGAGAGTCCGTGGAACATATAGAGCGGTCCCATCCACTCAGAGTCGCGCTTGGCCAGGTAGTCGTTGACGGTCACCACGTGCACGCCGTTGCCGGTCAGTGCGTTAAGGAAGACGGGCAGTGTAGCCACGAGGGTCTTACCCTCGCCGGTGGCCATCTCGGCAATCTTGCCCTGATGGAGCACCACGCCGCCGAAGAGTTGCACGTCGTAGTGCACCATCTCCCATTTCAAGTCGTTGCCGCCGGCTGTCCAGTGGTTGTGGTAGATGGCCTTGTCGCCATCGATGGTGATAAAGTCCTTGCGCGGGTCGCCGGCCAGTTCGCGGTCGAAGTCGTTGGCCGTGACGATGGTCTCCTCGTTCTGTGCGAAGCGGCGTGCCGTCTCCTTGACGATGGCATAGACCTCGGGCATCACCTGGTCGAGGGCCTTCTCGTATTCCTCGAGGGCCTCTTTCTCTATCTTGTCTATCTTGGCGAAGATGTCGGCACGTTCGTCGATGGGGGTGTCCTCGATGGTGGCCTTCAGGCGTTCTACCTCCTCTTTCTGGGCTTTTGCGGCAGCCTGCACTTGCTGTCTGATTTCCTGTGTGCGTGCTCGGAGGGCGTCATTGTCCAGTACCTCCACTTGGGGCGAAACAGCCTTTATCTGCTCTACGAACGGCTGTATTTTCTTCATATCTTTCGAAGACTTGTCGCCGAACAGAGCCTTCAGGATTGTATTGAAATTCATCTTTATATTTAAATAATTAATTGTTTGCGAATGATAATTTGGGGTGCAAAGTTACTGATTTTTTGCCAATTAAAAGCAAAAATCTGCCATTATTTGCTAACGATGTTCAGAATAGTGGCTTCGACGAGCACGCATTGGGTGCCCTGATGCGTATGCACCGTGCGATGGTTGGTGCTATCTGGTCTGCGGTGACGGGGGTCTGTATGTGTTCGGCAGTGGTGCCTGTACCCCAGAAGATGATGGGGAACTGAGTGAACGATGCCCTCGACAGCAGGTTTTCCTGTGTGTTCTCGTTATGGATGCGCCATCCCGGTGCTGCTTCGATGACGATGTCGCCGCAGTGCTCGGCACTGAATCCGTTGCGCACCTTCAGCAAGTTCTCGTTCTGCGTGGTCAGCAGTTGCAGGCTGGTGTATACATTTCTTACTCCCGACATCATAGCCAGGAACTCCTGTGCCCGTTGGGTGGCATCGGTGACGCTGATCTTTTTCGACTCCAGCAGTTGGTGGTTCAGGTACATCTGGTTGCCGAAGGTCGCTTCCACATAGATGCCTTGGCCCCAGAAAGCGCCGAAGTAGATATTCATCAGGTTGGCCGTGCGGTCCATGTAGAAAGTGCCGGTGGGGATGCGGTATTTCTGGTAGTCGCTGGTTTCCTCGTCGCTATAGCCGGTGCTGGTCAGCACGAAGAGCACCTGTTCGCGGCCCAGTGCCTTTTCAAAATGGCTGACGAGGCGCGCTATCTCGTTGTCTAGCCTGACATAGGTATCCTGCATCTCCATCTGACATTCTGTCACCGTGCGGTGGTCGTAGTTGCCGGCGTAATAGGTGATGCTCAGCAGGTCAGTCACCTTGTCGTTGCCCATCCCCGTGCTGGCAGCACACTGTTTGGCCATGTCGGTCATGTCGGCATTGACCATGGCGCTGGCCTTGTATTCCACGAAGCGCTTTTCACCGGCGAAGGTGTGCTTAAAGGGCTGCTGCTCGCCCATCTGCATGAAGTAACTGAAGTTGCCGGTCAGCAGTGTGGATGGTTCCCAGACGGTGGCCTGCACCTTCTGGCTTGGGGCCTGCAGCCGGTTGTAGGCCTGCACCCACGACGGCAGGCTGGTGACGTAGTAGTCGGTGGAGCACCAGTGTCCGCTGGCATCATCAATCCATAGGGCGCCGTCGGCAGCATGTCCTGCCGACAGTATGGCAGCGTCGCGCCAGGGGGCGATGGCATAGACGATGGCTTTGCCGGCCGTGGCCATTTTTAGTTCGTCGCCGATGGTCGATGTGCTCAGGTTGGCAGCCGAACCGCCGTCGCCGGTGTTCAGACCGGTCTGCTTCTGGTCGTCAACGCTGCCGATAGGGCGTAGCGTCTTGCGGTTCATCCATCGCTGGCCTACTATATTATTATAATAAGGTGTAGTGCCGGTCACGATAGAGGCGATGGCCGACGAGCGGTCGATGGGCGTGAAGGGGTAGGAGGCATGGGTGTAGACCCGCCCTTCGTTGAACAGCCGTTTGAAGCCGTCCTCACGGTAGAGTGGGGCGAAGGCCTGCAGGTAGTCGCTGCGCAGTTGGTCGATGCTGATGCTGACAACGAGTCGCGGCGCAGCGGTGGGCTGTGCCGAGTCGGCCAACGTGTCTGCCTGGAATCCCAGTATGGCCAGCAGGGTGAGGTAGATGGTCTTATTTGTCATGGATGTGTCTCCAATATCTTAACAGCAAACATAATGCCAAAATTTCCATGCCCTCGGCATAGTCCTGCCAGAAGGCACCGATGAAGAACAGTACGACGCACGCCATACTGACGGTGAACCAGCGTGTCTTCCGCCGTCGGACGACTGTGGGGATAAACAGCAGCGACAGGGGGTTGAGCACCAGTATCTGCAGATTGATGCTGGTGGTGGGGTGCTGCGAGAAGATCATGACGAATAGCACGATGCCAGCCAGTCCTGTGGCCAGCATGAGCAGGGCGTCGAAATAGCGCAGCGTCGAGTGCCGGCAATGCTCGTAGATAAACACGGCCAGTGAGACGGCCAACAGGAACATGGCGCACTGCATGGGTGTCAGTGGAAATTCTTCTTCAACCACCTGTACGCGCCCCGGCACTATGACTCGTTCTTCCTTGACCAGCGGCACGCGCTGGTTGTCGCGCACTATCATGGCGCGGTTGAAGTCGCGGCGCAGGTTGTCGGGCAGGAACTGCTGTTCGCGCTGGGTGGCTTTCCTGTCGGCTTTGATGCCCAGCAGGATGTCGTTGCCGAAGGCAGCCCAGGGGTGGCGGCTGTTGCGCTCGTGAATCATGTGGCGGAACGAGGGTGCTTCGCCGTCCAGCGGTGCATACTCCACCGTTCCGTCCAGGTTGGCCTCGATGATGTTGCGCGGCCGTGTCGAGCAGTTGTCGAAGAAGTAGTTGTAGCGGTAGGTCTTGTTCTCGGCCTTGCTGTTCTCACGCAGCGCATCCAGCAGTCGGCGCTTCTCGTCGTTGGTCAGGTTGAGCACCTGCTCCGATACCTGACTGCCCCATTCATAGTAGTAGGGCCAGAAATAGCGGGCGGGGATACATTCCAGTTGGTAGTCGGTCAGTCCGAAGACGAAGCGGGTGACGAAGTGTGGCGCCTTGAAATTGAAGACACCATAATTATATATGTAGTCGGCCCCGGTACTCAAGTTGTGGCATCTGATGGCCGTATGGCCATAGAGGCTGTAAATCTCGTTGTGGGGCGAACAGGTGATCAGGCCCATCTCGATGCTGTCCGTCGGCGTGTCGTCGGCTTCCGCTGCTGACGAACCCGTCAAAAGGACGAGAAAGACGGCAAAAATAGTCCTAAAAATGTTTTCGAATTGTTTCACGATGCAAAATTACGCTATATTTTCCACTTTCGGTGCGTTTAGTTCGATTTTTTTTAATAATTTTGCACCCTGAAAGAAAAAGCAGAGTATGAACAGAAGGTTTTTATGTAATATGATGGCAGCGGTGTGCTGTGTCGCCGCCTACGCTCAGAGCGGCACCAATTCGCCTTACAGCCAGTATGGCTATGGCGTGCTGTCCGACCAGTCGCAGGGTTTCAGCCGCGGCATGAACGGTGTGGGTCTTGCCCTTCGCCGTGGCAATGCTGTCAATACCCTTAATCCCGCTTCCTATTCAGCCATCGACTCGCTGACCATGATCTTCGACGTCGGTCTGTCGGGTCAGATTACCAACTTCAAGGAGGGCAACGCCAGTGTCAATGCCCGCAATGCCGACTTCGAGTATGCCGTCGGCTGTTTCAGGCTGATGCGCAACGTAGGCATGAGTTTCGGTGTGCTGCCGATGACTAATGTGGGCTATTCCTACAGTTCTACCACTCGCCTGGCCGACAATCGCGGCACCATCGAGGAGACTTACGAGGGCGACGGCGGCCTGCACAAGGTGTTCATCGGTGCCGGCTGGCGCATCATCAAGCCCCTGTCCGTGGGTTTCAATGCCGCCTACGTATGGGGAGGCTACGACCGCGACATCGTGAGCAGTGCCGGCACTGACATCAACTCGCTGGTCAAGTCCTATGAGGCCAGTGTGAAGACCTATCATCTCGACTTCGGCCTGCAGTGGCAGCAGCCCCTGAACAAGACCGATATGCTGACCCTCGGTGCCACCGTCGGCTTAGGGCATAAAATCAATGCCGACCCCGAATGTACGATTATCAACATCAACTCGCTGACCACCACTCCCGACACCGCCCGTTTCGTCATCAGTAACGGCCTCTCGCTGCCCATGACCTACGGCCTGGGTGCCGCCTTTAGCCACAAAGACCAACTGACCGTTGCCCTTGACGGTACCCTGCAGCAGTGGGGTGGGCTGGATATGCCTGTCTACGAGAATGGCGACTACCATCTGCGTAGCGGCCTGATGAAAGACCGCTATAAGGTGAACCTCGGTGTCGACTATGTGCCTAACAGCATGAGCCGCAGTCTCTTGGAGCGCATCCACTATAGGATGGGTGCCGGCTATGCCACACCATATTATAAAATTAACGGTCAGGACGGTCCTAAGGAGATTAGTGTCAGTGCCGGTTTCGGCATACCCCTGCAGAACGGCTGGAACACGCGAGGCAACTTGCGCCCCGTGCTCAACATCAGTGCCCAGTGGGTCAATACATCGGCCACAGGACTCATCAAGGAGAATATGTTCCGTATCAATATCGGACTGACTTTCAACGAACGCTGGTTTGCCAAGTGGAAAGTCGACTGATGAATAGGGAGTTGAGAATTGAGAATTGAAAGTTGAGATGCTTCGGTTTTTACTCGGTTTTGGTTGGCTGTCTTCCTGCTTGCTGCTGCTTGCCGCGTGCAACCAGCCACAGGAGCATATCGCCGGTGCCATCCGTCCAGAAGACTCCGTGCCGATGATGACCTCCTACGGGGTCAACACGCTCATCTCCGATTCCGGCGTCATCAAGTACCGCATCGTCACCGAGCGATGGGAAGTCAACACCACCCGGCAGCCGTCACGATGGGAGTTCATGAAGGGCATCTTCTTCGAACAGTTCGACGAGCAATTCCACGTACAGGGCTACATACAGGCCGACACAGCGTGGTACTACGACCAGCAGCGCCTGTGGAAACTGCGCGGGCGTGTCAGCCTGCGCAATATCGACGGACTGATCTATACCAGCGAAGAACTCTATTGGAATGGCATCACCCACGAGTTCTATTCAACGGTCTTCTCACGCCTCGTCACACCGGAACGTACGATGGAAGGCACCTATTTCCGCAGCAATGAACAGATGACGCGCTACACCGTCACCAACTCGCAGGGCTCGTTCCTGGCCTCCGACTTCGACGACCCGGAACCGGCCGATACTGCCACAATTCCCAAACCGAATCAGCCATGACATCAGTAATCATCGGTCTCATCATTACTATGGTGTTCTCTGCCTTCTTCTCAGGCATGGAGATCGCCTTCGTGTCAAGCAACAGGCTGCTGGCCGAGGTGGCCCGTGAGAAAAACGGACTGTCGCAGCGGGCCATCGCCCTGTTCTACCGCCACCCCAACAACTTCGTCTCGACCATGCTTGTGGGCAACAATATCGCCCTGGTCATCTACGGCATCCTCTTTGCTGAAATCTTTGACAACTATGTCTTCGACGGCATTGTCCAGAGTGCGGCCACACGCGTCACCCTCGACACGCTGCTCTCTACGCTCGTAGTGCTCTTCACCGGCGAGTTCCTCCCCAAGACCATTTTCAAGAGCAACGCAAACGGCATGCTCACCTTCTTCGCCATACCGGCTTTCATCTGCTATGTGGTGCTCTATCCCGTGTCGCGTTTTGCCACACTGCTGTCCAAGGGCCTGCTTTGGATTATGGGCGTCAAGATGAGCAAGGAACAGGAGGAGAAAGGCTTCACCAAGGTCGACCTCGACTACCTGGTGCAGACTACCATCGACAATGCCCGCAGTGATGAGGATATACAGGAGGAGGTGCGCATCTTCCAGAACGCCCTGGAATTTTCTGAGACCAAGGTGCGCGACTGTATGGTGCCCCGGACGGAGATCGATGCCGTCGAAGATTCTTGCGACATTGAGGCGCTCAAGCAGAAATTCATCGAGAGCGGCCACTCCAAAATCGTGGTCTACCACGAGGACATCGACCATATCATAGGCTATATACACTCCTCTGAGATGTTCCGCAGCCCTAAAGACTGGACCAAGAGCCTGCGCACCATGACCTTCGTACCCGAGACCATGGCCGCCAGCAAGATGATGCAGACCTTCCTGGCACAGAAGAAGTCACTTGGCGTCGTCGTCGACGAGTTCGGCGGCACCAGCGGACTGGTGGCACTCGAAGATATCGTCGAGGAGATCTTCGGCGACATCGAGGACGAGCACGACTCCAGCAACTACGTGGCCAAGCAACTTGACAATGGCGAGTATCTGCTCTCTGCCCGGCTGGAGATAGAAAAGGTCAACGAACTCTTCGGCCTGCAACTGCCCGAGAGCGACGACTACATGACCGTCGGCGGTCTCATCCTCCATGCCTATCAGAGTTTCCCGAAACTCAACGAGGTGGTTGCCATCGGCAACTTTTCATTCAAAATCGTCAAGAATACGGCAACGAAAATAGAACTGGTACGACTAAAAGTCGGCGAAAGCACCAATTTTTCTTAAAAAATTCTCTTAATTCAAGAAAACTTAGTAACTTTGTCGGCTGAATTTGAAAAAACAGAAAAAACAATAAATAAAAAACAACAAAAAAGAAATGGCAGCAATTGGAAAAATCAGAAGTTGGGGCCCCGTCCTCATCACCATTCTGGCAATCGCACTGCTCGGCTTCATCGCCGAGACGGCATTCGAAACATTAGGTAAGAAAAAAATGATGGACAGTCGCACGGCAGGTATCGTCGACGGCGAGAAAGTGGACATCCAGGACTTCAACAAGCAGGTCGAGGAGTATCAGCAGATTCTCAAACTCCAGGGTCAAGGCGACCTCAACGAAGACGCCCTCAGCAGTCTGCGCGACTATCTCTGGAACAACTACATCCGCAACAAAGCCATCGAGAAAGAGGCCGCCGAGTTGGGACTGACGGTCACCGACGAGGAGTTCAAGCAGGTACTCACCGACGGTACCAACCCCTCGCTCCGTCAGGTGCCCGTCATCAACCAGTTCATCAACCAGCAGACCGGTCTCTTCGACTATACCCAGGTCAACAGCGTACGCGACTACCTCAAGCAGGCCGCACAGCAGGCCGAGACGGCCGAGGCTCGTCAGCAGGCCATCGAGCAGTCGGAACTGCTCGAGTATTGTTGGCCCGTGGCCGAGCGCATGCTTCGTCAGCAGTTGCTCCTCGACAAGTACCAGGCACTGCTCGCCGGCTGCGTTGCCTCCAACCCCGTGTCGGCACAGGCAGCCTTCAACAATGCTAACGTAGAGAGCAACATCCTGCTGGCATCACTGCCTTACTCGACCATCAACGACAACGACATCGAGGTGACCGATGCCGACCTCAAGGCTAAGTACGACGAGAACAAGAGTGCCTACAAGACCTATCAGGAGACGCGCGACATACAGTATGTCACCTTCCAGGTGCTGCCTTCACAGGCCGACCGCGACAAGTTGATGGAGACCATGAACGAGGCTTATGCCTCGTTCCGACAGGACAGCCTGCCCGCAGCCGACGTCGTACGTGCCGCACAGTCGCAGACAGCCTATCTCGGACTCCCCGTCACCCGTGCCGCCCTCGCTGCCGATGTCGCTTCGCGCATCGACTCCATGGCCGTCGGACAGACCCTGCAGCCCTACGAGAATGCCGGCGACAACACCTTCAACGTGGTCAAACTGCTCAGCAAAATCCAGGCTCCCGACTCTGTCGAGTACCGCTCCATCGCCGTGATGGGGGCCGACCCCGCTGTCTCTGAGAAGACCGCCGACAGTATCTACCAGGCACTCAAGGCCGGTGCCGTGTTCGACAGCATCGCCAAGAACTACCGTCAGACGGGTGCCAAGAACTGGGTGACCAGCGCCAACTATCAGAACTTCCAGAACATGGACCTGGACAACCGCCAGTTCTTTACAACCCTTTTCTCCCTCGGACAGGGTGAGATGAAGAATCTCAAACTCACACAGGGCAACGTCATCATTCAGGTCACCAACCGACGGGCCATGGTCACCAAGTACGATGTCGCCGTCGTCAAACGTACCATCAACTTCTCCAGCGATACCCACACCGAGGCCTACAACCGCTTCAGCCAGTTCGTCAGCGAGAGCGGCAACGTGGCCGGACTGAAGGAAAAGGCTGCCGAGTATGGCTACACTGTGCTCGACCGCGAACTGACACCCGCCGACCACAACATCGCCGGCCTGCATCGCACCAGCGAGGCCATACGCTGGATCTTCGGTACTGCCCAGGAGGGTGAACTATCCGAGGTCATGCGTTGCGAGAACGACAACTACTTGCTCGTCGTTGGGTTGGAGAAGATCAACCCCGAGGGCTATGCCGACATCAGCAGCAAGACCGAGGAACTGAAGCAGATGGTGGTGCGCGACAAGAAGTTCGAACAGTTGGCACAGAAGTTCAACGGCGTCACCAGCATCGACGCTGCCAAGGCTGCCGGTGCCCAGATCGACACCGTCAAGATGATTACCTTCAACGCTCCCGCCTCTATCCGTAGTCTCGGCACCTCCGAGCCCGCTCTGAGCGGTGCCGTAGCCGGTGTCGAGAAAGGGCAGTTCAGCAAGGCTCCCGTCAAGGGTCAGCAGGCTGCCTATGTGTTCCAAGTGACAGACCGTCAGACCCGCGAGGGCGCTCACTACGATGCTAAGGCTCAGGAGGATATGCTCCGTCAGCAGGCCATCCGCCAGGTGATGAGCATCGCCAATCAGGATCTGCTTCGCACCATCAAGGTCGACGACTTCCGCTATAACTTCTTCTAGAGAGAAGAAGCGTATTTTTTATGAATATTCACCGAGAGTGTGACTCCGTGAGGAGTTGCACTCTTTTTCTTGGTACGCATATCTTCCTATTTTTTTTTCTGTGGAAAACTTTGGAGTATTTCGATAATTTTCTTATCTTTGCAACCAAACAGTTACAATCATGGAGAATAACAATCTACTGCCCGTTGGGACCACTCTGCAAAACGGGAAATACCGCATCAAGCGTCAGTTGGCATCAGGCGGTTTCGGCAATACCTATGAGATTTATGAGACCCAGTTCGAAGAGACCTTCGCCATGAAAGAGTTCTATCTCAAAGGCGTTAACGAACGTGATGATGACAGCAAGACGGTCAGTGTGAGCAACGCTGAGAATACGCCGGAATTCGTCTCACAGAAAGAGAAATTCAAGAAAGAGGCCCTCCGGCTGCGCAAACTGGACAATCCCCATGTGGTGCGGGTCTACGACCTGTTCGAGGAGAACGAGACAGCCTACTACGTTATGGACTTCCTGAAAGGCGATTCGCTCTCGGCCTGCATGAAGAAAGCGGGTCGGCCCTTCAGCGAGCAGGAGGTGATAGACTATACCCAACAGGTACTCGCGGCTCTTGAAGCCGTACACGCTGAGAACATCTGGCATCTGGACCTGAAGCCGGGCAACATCATGACCGACGGCGAAGGCAAGGCCGTGCTCATCGACTTCGGTGCCAGCAAGCAGTTTCACGACAGCGACGGACGCTCGCTGTCCACGTCGACCGGACTCTGCTATACGCCAGGCTTTGCACCTACAGAGCAGATAGAGTCGAACACCAGTCGCATGGGCCCATGGACCGACCTCTACGCCTTAGGGGCTACGATGTACAATCTGCTGACCATGAAGACACCGCCGTCGGTATCCGACATTCAGGACGGCGAAGGCTTTGACTTCCCCGAGAATGTCAGCCCCGAGACCCAGCGCATGATACGCTGGCTCATGGAGCCCAACCGCAAACGCCGCCCACAGTCTGTCGACGAGGTGTGGCGATTCATGGAACGCTACTTCGGCTTACCACTATGGAAACATGAAGAGCACCCCCAAGAGCAACCCGCAGAACAGTCTGAGGGACTGGCTACTGTCTTGAGCCAGCAACCGACCTACAACTATGTGGCACAGGGGGAGCCACGCCGCTCCAAACTGCCATGGATCATCGCCGCTGTAGCGGGCGGTCTGGCCATATTGGGGGCCATCGCTGCCATCGTGGTCTACATCAACTTCCTGAAGCCCACCGGCTCAACGGGACACGCAACGGAACACGCCGAATATAGCGGGCAGACCGAACCGCCACAGACAGTCAGCCCTGCCGAGATGCCTGCTGAACCAGCCGCCCCCGTTGCCATTGAGGAACAGCCCGAGTCGCCACAGCCGACAAGGGAACTCATAAAAGAAGATGTGCCTCAGAAAAAGGAAATGACAAAACCTGTTGACGTTCCGGTATCCCATGACCACAAAGATGATGTTGATAAGACGGACCACGTCATCAAGATCGCTGAGCAACAAACACCGGCTGTCCTTGATGAGAATGAAAAAGTTTTCGATGTGGTAGAGCAGATGCCTTCATTCCCGGGGGGCGATGCTGCATTGACACAGTATCTCTCGTCGAATGTCAAGTATCCTGCCGTGGCTGTGGAGAATGGTATTCAGGGACGTGTCGTCTGCAAGTTCGTTGTTGAGCGCGACGGCTCCATCACCGATGTACGAGTTGTGAAAAGTGTCGACCCCTCGCTCGACAAAGAGGCCGTCCGCGTCATCCGTGCAATGCCCCGCTGGTTTCCCGGCAGGCAAAACGGCGCTGCCGTCAGAGTGAATTACACTGTGCCTGTCAGATTCAGTCTACAATAAAAGCCACACACAGAAATGGCAGCCCGCACGATGAATTAGTTTGGAGGCTTCAAGCACCGTGTGCCTTGCGGTTTTCCCGCAAGGGCTAGGAGTTAAAGACATTAGTTTGGAGGCTTCAAACCCCTCGTTTGGAGGCTTCAAACGGTGCGTTTGGAGGCTTCAAACAGTGCGTTTGGAGGCTTCATTGCTTTGCTTTCTTTTCTTCTTTCTTTTTTTCTTTTTTCTTTTTTCTTTATTATTTATTATTTTTTCTTTATTCTATAGAATAAAGAAAAAAGGAAATACAGTAATACAGTAAATACAGTAAGATATATAAACTTCCATCGCGCGTACCGCGTGCGCGCGGTACGCGCGAAATATTTTTCAGAATATTACTGTATTTACTGTATTTACTGTATTTACTGTATTACTGTCACCATCGTCCGACTGAGCCAGCCATTTGTTCATCATTTCGCGCGTGATTTAAGCAAATTTTGTCTAAAACAAGGCTGTGTTATAACAAAAAGAAACGATTTCTTGGTAAAAATCGCTACCTTTGCCAACAAATTCGATGACAATGGAACAGAAATTCGGGAAAAACAGTATTGACATTGAGGCGCTGCGCGAGTTTTGCGAGCGCGAGGGCAAGGAAGTGACTTACCGCAAGGGCGACCAACTGGAGCGCGAGGGCGACCCCGCACGATGGTTCGGCTTCGTCACCGAAGGGTGCTTCAAGTATGTAACGTATGGCATCAGTGAAAGGCTACGGGTAGGCGACCACAGGT
>OCTX012279390.1_pt1 | contig 28809 bp, 19 predicted proteins | sample 1539691 | NCBI WGS metagenome assembly OCTX01 (sample SAMN02144231, study PRJEB22623) | gut metagenome | biome: sheep rumen | host: Ovis aries | place: New Zealand
AGGCAGATTGAAGATACCTTTCAGCGAGATATTCGTGAGTCGCTGATCACTCTGCAGTTCCTCATCGCCTGGGAAATAGGGATAATAGTTGGTGAAGCGTCCGTTCACATAACCGTCTGTCAGCGTGGTGTCTGTATAGACATAGTTGTAGGCATGTCTCTTCCAATCGGCATCCAGCGTAATGACATCCGTTGCATTGAGTTTCCACTTTCCACCGACAGAGGCAGAGGCATTATTGTATTGCAGGTCGTAGGTTCTGACATCCACCCCAGGATGGTATCCACAAGGACGATAGATGCGCTTCCAGTAGATACTGCCGTCAGCATAGAGTTCTATCTTCGGGGTAAGCTGATAGGTCAGATGCTCCGCCACCTGCCAGTTGGTATGCCGGTTGGTCGTTTTATTACGTGAATCAGTGATGTGGTATTCCGTTTGCGAAATAGCCTCTTCGCTGGTATTCTGCCACCCGTCAGAATGCTGCAGTTGAAAGTTTGTATATGACGACCACTTGCCATAGTTCAGAGCAATACCGTTATGCTGACGAATGTCACCATACGAACCGAATCGCGAAGTATTCTCCAGCATCACGCCCTGTTCGCGGTGCTTCTTGGTGATGATGTTAATCACACCTGCAATAGCATCCGAGCCATAGAGCGCCGACGAAGCCCCCTTCACGATTTCTATCTTCTCAATGTTGTGAGGGTCGATGAGCGAGAGGTCGTTTTCACCACCATTGTCACCATGCAGTCTTCTGCCGTCTATCAAGATAAGCACATACGAGTTGCCCAGACCGTTCATCTGCAAATGCGATCCCATATCGTTCTCGTTGAAGGCAAACGAAGCCGTCAGACCTCCGAGAATATCCTCGATACTCTTGCCTGCATACTGTCGTAGCTGCCTGCCGCTGATGACCTCCGTCTGCACGGGGGCATCCTTCAGCAGGTGCTGGGTGCCTGTACCTGTCACCACCACCTCCTGCAAACTGTCAGCACGCAACACATCATTCTGTGCAGATACGCCAATAGCCAACAGCCAACAGCCAATAGCTAACACTATTTTCTTCATCATTCCTAATTTTCCGCAACGCATATCCCTGTACGCGCGTACATTAATAATATATTGGCAGGTCTTCTGACTTTCCTCAGCCTGTTCTACCTTCCCGACTGTGCTGTCAGTGGCGTTATACGAACAAGCCTCTTAAACGAGGATTACAGCAGCAGGTACTGTTCAGGACTTTCACCTGATTCCCTTACATCAGGCACCATTCGAGTGCCAGATTGCCATTCAGCGTGCAAAGATAAGAATAAGTGAGCAAAATACAAAATAAATATGGATTTATTTTTATTTCGCATATCGGAATGCTTCGCCTGAAAGAGAACGTGTCCAAACCCATCAAGAAGTGTACTGTTTCCATTATTTTTACAAACCTGGTACCCACTCAGTTCCCAGTCAATTCCCAGTTAACTCCCATTTCATTGAGCAACAAAAGTCGGATATAAATCTTTACAGGATGATTAGTGACTTACTGTAATTCCCGCATTTTTCTTTCGAAATTCTTTGTAGTTTTCAAAATATTGTTTATCTTTGCATACGGAGTGAGGAGGACTCGCTCCAGCAGAAGAAGCGTTATGCTCCCAACTTGCGAAGTGGAAACGTAGGAAATTTTCACGCAAGAGCGATAAATGCATGAGGGCAGAACGGCTTCCACGTATAGGCGTGGGGCTGTACTCCATTTTCATTTATCAGGTTTTTCCTACGACCTCCACTTCGGAACTGGTACAAGCAGTCCCGCGCTTCTGCTATGTAGGAAAAACCTAAAAAAATATGAATATGAAAAAGTTATTACTATCATTACTAGCATTCATGATCAGTTTGGTCGTGATTGCTGGTGAAGTTACTGAGCAGCAGGCTTTACAGAAAGCACAACAGTTTATGCAGGGCAAGCAGTTCAAACAAAAGAGCCTTCGTAGAACCGCCACGACGACAGCGAGCAAAGCCTATTACATTTTCAATGCGGAGGATAATGGGGGCTTCGTCATTGTCTCTGGCGACGACAGAACAACAGAGATTCTAGGCTATTCGGATAAAGGTAATCTTGATATAGACAAGGCTCCAGACGGACTAACGTGGCTCTTGGCATATTATGATGAGGTCATGAAAAATTGGCAGCATGCAGGAAATAGTGGCACAGTAGCACATCTTAATAGAGCCGAAAGAGTTTCTGTTGCCCCACTCATGATAACAACGTGGGGGCAGGAATATCCATATAATCTGCAATGTCCTCAAATAGGCAATTCACAGTGCATTACAGGATGCGTGGCTACTGCAATGGCTCAAATCATGAACTATTGCCAGTGGCCAGAAGGACCGACGACTTCTATTGCCAGTTACAAAACAAGTGCTAATAGGATAGATGTACCAACGTTGGAACCAACTACATTTAACTGGGATTACATGAATGAGTCAGAGTTATCAAAATTGATGCGCTATTGCGGACAATCAATAGAAATGGATTATGGACTAAATTCCTCTGGCGCATTTACTGTATTGGCAGCAGATGTCTTGGTAAATAATTTCGGCTATGCAAATACCGTTAAAGCCGTCGACCATAGAAGTTATACAGATGAAGAATGGGAAGAACTGATGTATGAGGAAATAGCCGCTAAAAGGGCAATATTGTTTGGAGGAACAAATGCTAATGGCGAAGATGGACACGCCTTTGTCATTCATGGCTATGACTCTGGAAAATTTTATATTAATTGGGGATGGGACGGTATTGATGATGGCTATTTTGCACTGACAGGATTAATGCCAGACGGCACCAATTTCAACTATAACCAGCATGCCATTATCGGAATACAACCTTCTTCTGGAATCAAGAACCAACCTCGACACCCTGTTGCAACTACTATTATGCTATCCTACAGAGAGGCGATCTCATACAATCTCAGAGAGAGTAATGGCGCATTCCCAGAATATGAGGTATCTTTCATGGTAGAATCGTCTGTCACAAATCAGTCGATTCAGATTGGCTGTGGCTTGTATAACGAGACTGGACTTCAGAAAGTATTATTTTCAGAGCAACATACCTTTACTAAAGATGAACAATACAACTGTGCCGGCACTGTTACTCTTGATGCGAGTATACCAGATGGTGAATACTATATCTATCCTATCTGCAGGGCAAATAATTCAGATGAATGGCTGAAAAATGTACGTTGTGATGTCAACTGTCTAAAGGTTTCTATCCATGATGATTTAAGAAAAATACAGGCAATCAGGAATTGGCGAAATGTGGCTGATTCTGACAAGCGATTGCTTAAATTCGTAGGTATCAGTAAAATTGATGGCATTCAATATGATTTGTATGAAGAGACAGGAAACAAACGTGCCATTGTTATACCAATTAAAGGAGGATATTCGGGCGACCTTATAATACCATCTACAGTCAATTACCAAGGGGATGAATATTCTGTTTATGAAGCAGCTAGATCGTCTTTCAGTAATTGCAGCGAACTAACTTCTTTGGAAACGTCCATGACTTATGGACCATATGTAAGTTCTTGTCCAAAGTTAAAGCAACTGATATTTAAGGAAGGTATGAAAATCTTTAATGAGTCTGTTGATAACTGTCCTCTTCTGGAATATATTGAGTTCCCACAATCCGCAGAGACGGTTCAACCCTACTTTGTTGCAGTAGGGAAACTGACAACTGTACGATTCAAAAGTCCAGAAAGACTGGTCGTAAAGAGCTTCTTTTTTGATTTTGGCAGCAACTGCAGCATCACTGATATATATTTCCATCAGACTACTCCTCCAGAAATCCCTGAAGGATCTCAGCCTATTGATATCAATGAATGGTCAGATATTATCACGCTTCATATTCCTCAAGGTACAAAATCGCTCTATGAGTCTTCTATTTGGAAGAACTTTAAGTTAGTTGACGACATCCAGATTGACTATCAGACGAATAAGATTCTATGGGGATATTGTCAATCTACCCAAAATCCCAATGGTGCATCTTTGGACATGAAAGACCTGCGAGGGCTTGATAGGGAGTTTGCCATTCGCGTGCCTTCAGAGTATCTGGCAGCCTATAAAAACTGCAAGATAACGGCAATACAGTATTTCGCATGGAGATTGGACATGGATGTTCCTGACTATGTTTTTGTGACAAAACCAGGTGCAGACTACTTGTCAAAAGAAACAACCCAAGCCATCAGAGACTCATGGAATACAACCATCTTGTCTACTCCCATAATGATAGATGGTAGCGAACTATATATAGGTATTGGGCGCAGAGATAATATTAGGGTATCTTATTCTACTGATCAATTTGTAGTGGCTAAAGGCACACTCATGGCAAGAAATATGAATCCAACTGGGGTATATGTAAGCGAGGATGTCCCTGTGGGCGTATGGCATGCTCCAGATGCTACCACCCCTGTCTGTATCCGATTTGCCATAGAGGGTGAGGATTTACCTTATGACTTACTTCTGAATGAGATTCGTATAGATAATAATGAACTATATGCAAAAGTAATAAGCAGAACACCAGATTATGTAAACTCCTTTACGCTTAACTGGGAATTGGATGGTAATCAAAAAGGAAGTCAAGAAATCTCAAGTGGATTGATTCCTAATGGATTGGGGGAATATATAATAGATTTACCATCAGATTTAAAAGGATTCAATCATGATATTAGGTTTGAGGTTGGTGATATCAATGGAAAGCCAGATGCTATTCCAGAGAATAGTAATAAGACTTACTCTTTTGAATTGCAGCCCAACACCACCTATCCTCGTACTGCGGTAATGGAATCCTTGACAGGCACATGGTGTGGCTATTCTCCGAGAGGAACAGTTGGAATGCAATTGCTGAAACAAGATTTTGGTGACAGATTTATTCCAATCGCTATACATTATGCCAATGAATTTTGTTCAGATATTATGTACTTACCAGAATATAAAACGCCTATATATGAGTCTGAGACAGTTCCATTATGTTATATTAACAGAGGGAAATGGATTGATCCTTTGTTGGGTTCTAATATTATGCCGCCCTATGGAATCAAGGATGATGTAGAGAAAGTCTTAAACCAAAAGTCTCCTGTTGCTCTTGGAATAGAAACGAGATGGAAAGACTCGGGAAAAACATCCATTGAGATTACTACCTCAACAGTCTTTGGAGGCGATGATGAGCAAATTCCATATCAATTGGCATACGTGTTGCTGGAGGATGGCCTTCATGGTGAAGGTGAAGAATGGTACCAAAATAATGGAATATCAAATGATACAGGTGTGGCATACGGAAATCAGACATTGTTGGAGTACGTTTCTCTTCCTGGGCAACTTACTGACGTGAAATATGACAACGTTCCTGTCGCTGCATGGGGAACAATGAAAGGTCTTGAAGGTACTGTTCCACAAAGTGTCAAAGAAGGTAAGATTTATAAATATACCTATGATGCAGATATCGCTGGTAATACCCATATCCAGAACAAAGAGAATTTAAGTGCGGTAGTTCTTGTCCTGAATAAGACAACTGGTGCTATTGTCACTGCCACTCAGTGCAAGGTTGGGGAAAGCAAGGATATTCCCTCCCCCATCAAGAAAGTTGTAATTACTCCTATCACTGGAACTGAGGAAACTTCATTCAAAGAGACGATTGGCAACGAAACGGATTTGGAGAATACCGTCATCGACAACACCTATTATAATATGGATGCTGCCAGTGGTGACGGCTATGATGCTACGGAGCAGGCACTCGTACTGAACTCTACCACAACGAATGCTCAGATGACGGCTATTCAGAATGCTGAGGTGGGCGATGCTGCCGTGAAGGAGAACTATAGCGGTATCATCTTCGAAATTCCTGCTGGCAAGGGAACTATAACGGTTGATGCCAAGACGGTTGGCACGCATGTACTGAATGTGCAGGTTGGCAACGGTGCTCCAACGAAGGTTCAGAAGTCGGAGCGTGGAACGGCTGACGTGGAGTATAATGTCAATGCACCGACATACGTCTATCTGTATGCAAGCACACAAAGTGGCAGTGCTGCCCGTCTTGATCGCGCAGGAACCGCTGGTGCTAACAGCGTATTGCTCTATGGCTATAAGGTGACCATTGGCGGAACTGGCATTCAGTTAATTGACAAAGGACAATTGCCAATTGATAATTATTACGATTTGAATGGTCGGAAGGTGAAGACACCGAGAAAGGGTGTTTACATCATCAGGGGACAGAAGGTTGTAGTGAAGTAAAACACTTCTTATGCAATTACAGATTGCGCCTTGAGAGATTACGGTTCTCAAGGCGCAATCTTTCGTTTATTAAGACGTTATTGCCCTACCAAGGATTTTTCATTTTTAATATCACAATATCACCAAATTGGGATTGAAGACCGATGGACAAAGGGATTGAGCTTGGTGATATTAGTGGTGATATTGGTGACATTATCCGCCCGTATTTAACAAACTTTTTCCAAATTGCGATAAATATATTGGGAATTCAGAATAATTGATTATCTTTGCAAACAAAACAAATATGGGCAAACGAAATAAGGAGGATGAATAATGGTTTCCTGATAGCAGCACCTATGAGCGGCTCTGGCAAAACAACTGTTGCCAGAGGGCTGATGGCATTGCTGACGGAACAGGGACATACGGTGCAACCCTTTAAGTGCGGACCCGACTATATCGACACGAAATTCCATGAAGCGGTTTGTGGGCGCCCCTCGGTGAATCTTGATACGTTTATGGCTAAGCCTGAGCATGTGAGGGCACTCTTCGATCACTACAGCGAGGGGGCAGACGTGAGTATCGTGGAAGGTATGATGGGACTCTTCGACGGCTACGACCGCGACAGAGGCTCGTCGGCAGAGGTAGCGCGCGTGTTGGATATCCCCATCGTGCTGGTAGTCGATGCCAAGTCGGCAGCTTATTCAATGGCAGCACTGTTGACGGGTTTCCTCCATTTCCGTGACGATATTCGTTTTGCGGGCGTGATATTTAACAAGGTGGGGTCGGAGCGTCATCTCCAGATGCTTCAGGAGGTATGCGACGACCTGCATATTTCGTGTCTGGGCTATGTGAAGAAGAACGCTCAACTGGAACAAGGCTCCCGTTACTTAGGGCTCGACTTCTCCCAACAGACAGGGCGGCAGGAGCTGTTGGATTGTTTCCATAGTTCCCTGCATTTATTCCCAGGGTGGGAATGTTTTATTCCCAAGGTGGGAACATTTTATTCCCAAGGTGGGAATATTTTGTCCGCAACAAGGGGACTACGCGTGGCTATGGCTCGAAACAGCGAAAGCTTCAGTTTCGTCTATCAAGAGACGTTAGATACGCTGGGCGAAATTACCTACTTCGACCCAGAGAAGGACGTTCCCCAACTCACCGACATTGACTTACTCTGCCTGCCTGGTGGGTATCCTGAGAAGCATGCCGAGGCGCTTAGCAAGAACGAAGCCTGTCGCCAAGCCATTCGCGATTATGCCGAACGGGGCGGTCGCATCGTGGCTGAGTGCGGGGGCATGATGTATCTCTGTCAGAGCATCATGACCGACGAGGGGGAATATCCGATGTGTGGCGTTCTGCCCTACAAGATTTCGGCACGCAAGGCTGACCGCAAGCTATCGCTGGGCTATCGCCGCTTTGAACTGGACGGCAAGGAGTATCGCGGACATGAGTTCCACTACAGCCAGTTTGTGGGCGAAACGCCCCCTTCCGTCACCCAGGTCTATGACGCCAAGGGACGCCCCGTTGCCACCCCCGTGTTCAAATATAAGAATGTATTAGCCAGTTATACTCACCTCTATCCGCTATGAAACAATTACACCCCTTGATGCTGGCAGGAACAGGCAGCGATGTCGGTAAGAGCATCGTTGCGGCGGCTTTCTGTCGCATCTTCCTGCAAGACGGCTATCAGCCAGCCCCTTTCAAAGCCCAGAACATGGCGCTCAACAGCTATGCCACCCCTGAGGGTTTGGAGATAGGGCGCGCTCAGGCAGTACAGGCAGAGGCAGCTGGTATTCCCTGTCATACGGATATGAACCCACTGCTCTTGAAACCTCAGAGTGGCCATACGTCGCAAGTGGTACTGCATGGCAGACCGATAGGCAATAAGAATGCGTATGAATATTGGAGAAAGCGCACTGGTGAGATTGACTTCCGACAGGAGGTGTGCGATGCTTTCGACCGACTGGCAGCACGTTACAACCCTATAGTGATGGAGGGGGCTGGCAGTATTTCGGAAATCAATCTGCGCGATACCGATTTGGTGAATCTGCCGATGGCACGTCATGCCAAGGCTGATGTCATCCTTGTGGGCGATATTGACAGGGGTGGCGTTTTTGCTTCCGTCTATGGCAGCATTGCCTTGCAGACGCCTGAGGACCGCCAACTCATTAAAGGCATCATTATCAACAAGTTCCGTGGCGATTTGCGCCTTTTCGAAGAGGGACGGCACATGCTGGAACAGATTTGCGGTATTCCCGTATTGGGAGTTATCCCCTACTTGAAGGATATCCATATCGAAGAGGAAGACAGTGTGGCATTGGCTATGAAAAGTTCAAAGTTCATAGTTCATAGTTCAAAGGTGAATGTAGCAGTCATCATGTTGCGCCACATCAGCAACTACACCGACTTCAACGTCTTGGAACAGGACCCACGCGTACACCTGTTCTATACCAATAATGTGGATGACATCCGCCAGTCGGACATCATCATCCTGCCAGGCACGAAATCGACCCTCAACGACCTCTACGAACTGCGCCGCAACGGGTGTGCACAGGCTATTATACAGGCTCACCGCGAGGGGGCTGTGGTGCTGGGCATCTGTGGCGGTTACCAGATGCTGGGACAGGAGGTGTGCGACCCGCAGCATGTGGAGGGCGACATCGAGCGACTGCCTGGTCTGGGACTCCTGCCTATCACGACGACAATGGAGGGTGAGAAAGTGACGCGACAGACGGAATTCCTGTATCATGGACAACTGCTGAAGGGTTACGAGATTCACATGGGACAGACGACTGCCCCACCCGATGGCGGATATGTCTGGGAGGGGCATCACTGTCTGGGAACGTATATTCACGGCATCCTCGACAATGCTGCCTTCATCGAACGACTATTGGAGCCCTTTAAGGAAAAGATACAGGAACGCACCAGCCATTTCGACTACCAGAACTACAAGGAAGAGCAATACAATCGCTTGGCTGATCATGTGCGCCGACATGTAGATATGGACAAAATCTATGAAATACTGACCCATGACTAAACTGCTGGCTCTACTTTTCGGATGGATTCTCGACCTTCTGCTGGGCGACCCCGCATGGCTGCCCCACCCCGTTGTAGGGTTCGGCAAAATGATAGCCTTTGGTGAACATCGGCTGAACAAGGGAACACACAGAAAACTGAAAGGAGCCGTCTTAGCCATCGGACTGATTCTGGCAACTTTTGCAGCCACATGGCTCTTATTATATGCTATCTCAAAACTCCCCTCGCCTTTAGGAGAGGGGTTGGGGGTGAGGCTTCTCCTCATCTTCTTCTGTTTAGCAGGCACCACCCTCATACGCGAAGTCCGTGAGGTATTCCTTGCCCTTGACCGTTCACTGGAAGAAGGGCGAAGACAGGTGGCACGCATCGTGGGGCGCGACACCTCCGAACTCTCTGAACAGGAAGTGCGTACGGCTGCCCTGGAGACGTTAGCCGAGAATTTGAGCGATGGCGTTATCGCTCCCCTCTTCTGGCTGGCATTATTGGGTGTGCCCGGTATGGTGGCTTATAAGATGGTGAATACGCTCGACTCCATGATAGGCTATCGCACAGAGCGCTATCGGGAGTTCGGATGTTGGGCGGCTCATATCGATGATATTGCCAACTACATCCCAGCACGCCTGACGGCTTTACTGATGATTATCGTTACAGGCAGACCATGCCTTGCCGGTTTTGTATGGAGGAACGGATGCCGACATGCTTCACCCAACAGTGGCTATCCAGAAGCAGCCTTAGCAGGCATCCTCAACTGTCGCTTTGGAGGTCCGCATTACTACTTCGGCGAACTTTTCGACAAACCGTTTATCGGCGAGAACGACAGAGCACTTACCACCGAGGACATGAAAAAAGCCATCCGTGTGAATCGAATGGCTGAGGTCTTGATGGTCGTGTTGGTAGGGCTATGCGCCTGGTTGGGCTACTAAGCAGGCCACCACGAGATAGACGGTCAATTCCACCAACAGGCAGACGGCTCCACAACAGTCGCCTGTATATCCGCGAAGCCTATTCCATATCAGCAGATAGAGAAAATACATTACCAATCCCGGGAGGAAAATAATATACTCCCACGATAGGCCCGTCAGATATAGGAAACCCACCATAGGGAGCAAACCCTGAATGGCCAGACTGACACCTGCCCAGGGCTGAATCTTGCGATAGACGGTTTTCGACTTGGCCTCTTCTTCCCTGCGGGCATAAGGCATCATGATAATCAGTTGACTCGTCACCATCTTGCTATAAGGGTCGGCAGCCAGTATAGCCAATGCCGCTATCTCTGTGGGCAGGGAATAGAGGGTTGCCACCAACAGCAACTCATAGAGTATCAGTCCTAACACACCATAGGTACCGATATGCGAATCCTTCATGATGTCAAGAATACGCTGGCGGTCTCTGCCTCCTCCACCGAAGCCGTCCAGAAAATCAGCCAACCCATCCTCATGCAAGGCTCCCATCAGCAACAGACGCACCACCACGGCTGCAATGACAGCCAACAGATGGGGCAGCAACATACTTCCGAGCCACAGTGTGGCAGCCATCGCTCCACCTGTGAGCCAACCTGTCAGGGGCCAATGTTCCACAGCCGCCTGATAACACTCCTTAGGCGGCTGATGCAGTCGCCAGAAAGGCAGTCGGGTAAAGAAGATAAAGGATGCCCAAATGCGGTCGTACCATTTCGTCTGATCAATACTTACTTCCATCTCGTTCAGAAATATTTTGTGATTGCTGCATTTTGAAAGTTATTCATCTCGTTCATCATGCGCACCGCACTGTCCACGATAGGGAAAGCACAAAGTGCACCAGTGCCCTCGCCCAAACGCAGGCCCAGCTTCAGAAGGGGTTTCACTTGCATGGCCTCCAACATCAGTTGATGGCCTGACTCATCGCCACAATGGGTAAATATCATGTAGTCCTTGCTTTTAGGCTCCAAGTGTATCGCTGCCAGTGCACAGGCGGTCATGATGAATCCATCTACCAATATCACGAGGTGTTGCTCTGCCGCACGAAGCATCGCGCCTACGGCTGCTATCATCTCAAAGCCTCCGAAATAGGCTAAAGGATTGTCATGTTGATAGTTAGCGACAGCCTGAGAGAGGACTTCGTACTTATGACGAATGCCTTCGGAATTGAGTCCTGCACCTGCACCGATACAGTCTTTAAGGGGTATATGACAGAAGAGATGCATCCAGATGCTGGAGGGCGATGTATTGGCAATACCCATCTCACCGATACATAGCACGCGACAACCTTCCTTCACGCACTCGTCCACCAAGTCGGCACCAATGGCGACGGCTTCATCGAACTGTTCTTCTGTCATGGCTGGCTCATGCAGGAAATTGCCTGTGCCACACGCTATCTTTCTGTCGATGATACCGTCTATATGGCTGAGGTCGTAGTCAACACCCACATCCACAATGCGCAAATGGAAACCATGCTGTCGGCAGAACATATTGACGCCTCCTCCACCTCGTGTGAAGTTAATCATTTGTTGCCAGGTGACTTCCCGTGGTGACACGCTGACGCCCTCACGCTCTATCCCATGGTCGCCTCCCAATAACAAGTGACAGGGATGAGCCAACGAAGGCGATAGCGTCTGCTGTATCAGGCACACCTGCATGGCCAACTCTTCCAAACGTCCCAACGAACCCTTAGGTTTGTTCAGGTTGTCTATCTTTGCTTGTATCTGAGGGCGCATGGCCTCGTCAGGTGATGTTATCTTAAACTGTTTCATTTTATCTTTACTGGTATGCCACTGACCATCAGCACGACTTCATCGGCTTGCTGGGCAATGTATTGGTTCATCCATCCTTCCAAATCGGTAAACTTCCGTTGGATGGCATTCTCACTGACACCACCACTGCCTATCTCGTTGGTAACAAAGATATAGGTGGCATCAGGAGCCGTGAAACGATTGAACTCCTCCTTGACGGCTTCCAGGGTTTGAGCTACATCCGACGTCTCGAAAAAGAAATTGGTAATCCAAAGGGTCACACAGTCTATCACCACCACTCTACCCGTCAGGGCATGACGACTCAGAAACTTTTCTTCTTCGATATTCGTCCATTGGGAACCTCGTCGCTCTTGGTGCCTCTTCACGCGCTCACGAAATTCGTCATCCCAGATATGGGCAGTAGCCAAATAGACAGGATGGTCCGACAGACTCAAAGCCAACTGCTCTGCCTGTTGACTCTTCCCTGAGCGTTGTCCCCCTGTTATCAGAATAATTCGTTTCATCTTTTTGCTGTATTTTGCTGCAAAATTAATCATTTTTTGTAACTTTGCACACAATATGAAGAAAATAATCGTTGCAGGAATCGGTCCAGGTAGTCCGCAGGATATTACACCTGCCGTGATGGAGGCCGTCAGAGAAGCTGATGCCGTTGTAGGCTATAAGTATTACTTCCAGTTCGTTGAATCCTATCTGAGACCTGGGTGTGAATGTATAGACACAGGTATGAAACGGGAAAGCGAACGGGCAGAGCAGGCTTTTGCGCTGGCTGAAGAAAACAAAACGGTGGTGGTCATTTCCAGTGGTGATGCCGGCATCTACGGCATGGCTCCCCTCATCTACGAAATGAAACTGCAACGAGGTTCGGATGTAGAGATTACAACCCTGCCGGGTATTTCTGCTTTTCAGAAAGCAGCATCCCTTCTCGGGGCTCCTATCGGTCACGATACCTGCATCATCTCACTCTCCGACTTGATGACGCCCTGGGAGGTGATAGAACGGAGAATCGAGGCTGCTGCCATGGGCGATTTCGTCACTGCTATATATAACCCCAAGTCGCATGGCCGCTATTGGCAACTGTATCGCCTACAGGAAATATTCCTGCAGCACCGTGCTACCGGCACACCCGTCGGCTATGTCCGCCAGGCTGGTCGCGAAGAGGAAATTGTAAAAGTCACCACCCTGAAGGATTTCAATCCTGAGGATGTGGATATGTTTACCGTCATCATCATCGGTAATTCGCAATCGTATATAGCCGACGGCAAGATGATTACTCCCCGTGGGTATTATAGGAATCAGTCTGAACCGACAGGCAATAAGATTGGACAAAATATCATGATGGAGTCTTTCCGCACCATCAGGAATGAACTGAGCCGACAGGACTATCCGTTAGACCATCTGTGGGCGCTGCTACATGCCATCCATACCACAGCAGACTTTGATATGGAGCGCATTCTCCATACTGACGAGCATGCCGTGGCGACACTATATAATAAAGTGAAGGACGGAACGCTGAAAACCATTGTGACGGATGTGACAATGGTGACCAGTGGTATTCGCAAGGGAGCCTTAGAACGGTTGGGTATTACGGCTAAGTGTTATCTGAGTGATGCTCGGGTGGCAGAGATGGCTGCCCAAGAGGGTTGTACGAGAACACAAGCGGGTATCCGACTGGCTGTAGAGGAGCATCCCGATGCGCTCTATGCTTTTGGCAATGCTCCTACAGCACTCATGGAACTCTGTGAACTGATTCGCAAGGGTAAAGCTCACCCTGCTGGCATCATCGCTGCCCCTGTGGGCTTTGTGCATGTCAGGGAGTCGAAACACATGGTAAAACCTTTCCATGACATTCCCAAAATCATTGTCGAAGGGCGTAAAGGCGGCAGTAATCTGGCTGCTACCCTCTGCAATGCCATTCTGACTTTCGACGATGCCGAACAACTAAAACCTGGACGTGATTTATGAAGTTTATTGTCATAGGCATAACAGACCATCCTCACCCATACTTTCCACCGGAAGTAATGGAAATCATCCAGCATGGCAGGGTCTTCTCTGGTGGTAAGCGCCACCACGAGATTGTAGCCCCCTTGCTCCCCACTGGCGCTGAATGGATAGACATCACCGTACCCCTTGACAGCGTGTTTACCCAGTACCAGAGTGCCCCTCTCTTTCGGAGAGGGGTCAGAAAAGAAGTCATCATCTTTGCCAGTGGCGACCCTCTGTTCTTCGGTTTTGCCAATACTATCCGTCGGAAAATGCCTGATGCTGAATTGGTGGTCTTCCCTACTTTCAACTCGTTGCAACTGTTAGCCCACCGCTTGCTGATACCATATCATGACATGCGCATCGTCTCCCTGACGGGACGCCCTTGGCATGAGTTCGACAAAGCGCTGATTCAAAGGACCGGGAAGATGGGCGTTCTGACAGACCGCGAACACACCCCTGCTACCATTGCCCAACGCATGTTGGACTATAGATATACTGACTACCAGATGCACGTCGGTGAACATCTGGGGAATCCAGACGAGGAACGTGTAACCACCATGAGTTTACAGGAAGCAGCCAAACAACAGTTTCAGCATCCTAATTGTCTGATTCTTACTTCCGGCATCAGCCTTCAGACATCCCCCTTCGGCATTCCGGACCATGAGTTTGCGCTCCTTGACGGTAGGGAGAAGATGATTACGAAGATGCCTATCCGTCTGTTGACACTTCAAGCTTTGGACCTGCCACGTAAGCGAGTACTATGGGATATCGGTTTCTGTACGGGCAGTGTCAGTATCGAGGCAAAACTGCAATTCCCCCACTTACAGGTGGAGGCCTTTGAGATTCGTCCTGAGTGCGAAGCCATCATCCAGGAGAATGCACGCCGTCATGGCACCCCAGGTATCAACATCCACATCGGTGATTTCCGCACAGTGTGTTGCGATTCCGTCGCAACACCCGATGCCGTCTTCATCGGAGGCCACGGAGGCCACCTCCAAGAAATCATGGAAAAGGCATTGCACTACATGGCTCCTGACGGTTGTATCGTCATGAACAGTGTCAAAGCGCCTCGTGTAACCACCGATAGCGAGCAGCTATGGAATGAGGCTTGCCAAGCATTAGGCTTGCACCAAGAACCTCCCTTGCATATACAATTAAATAATCATCATCCTATTACTATACTAAAATGCAGAAGATAGCCATTATCCAAATTAGTGAAGCAGGGGCTGAGGTTGCCAACAGTCTGCGCAGAGAACTACAAGCAGAAATCATTGAACGTTCCGCTGTCGGCAAACAATGGAAGAAGTTCGATGCCTTCGTGTTCATCGGTGCGATGGGCATTTGTGTTCGCACCATTGCTCCTTACATCGAAGACAAGCATACCGACCCTGCCGTGGTATGTGTGGACACCTTCGGCAACAATGTCATATCTGTTCTTTCAGGACACATCGGTGGAGCTAATGACCTCGCCACAGAGGTGGCTGCCATTCTGGGGGCTCGCCCTGTCATCACCACTCAGAGCGACAATGCAGGACTATGGGCACTCGACACCTTTGCCGAGCGTTTCCATTGGGCAATAGCCAGTGATGATGATATGAACGAATGTATTTTTGCTTTCGTGAATCGCCAACCCACTGCCCTACTGATGGAAATATGCGACGAAGGCACTGACTATCTCGAAAAGACGCTCCCTGACCATGTCACCGTTGTCAAAAGTCTGGCTGAGGTCGATCCTCAAAAGTATAGTCTGCTCATCATGGTAACGCCCTACAATCTCTGTCCACCTGCCGGTATGTTAGAGTTGCATTTCGTTCCTATGATAGCCTCTCTGGGATTTGGATTGGCTAATCATCCTGCCGACTATGAGTGCATCTATGATGAGATAGACGAGACATTGAGCAGTATCGGAGTATTGCCCTGCTACAAACGTTATTGCACCATCGACGTGAAGGAGGACGAAGAATTCTGTGCCATGCTGGTTGATGAATATGGCGAGGAATTGGTGTTCTATACGGCAGAACAACTGGCAAAAGTGCAGGTTCCAAATCCCAGCGAAACCGTTCGCAAGCACGTGGGTACTCCCAGTGTCTGTGAGGCAGCTGCTATTCTGGGGGCTAACAACGGAAAACTGATTGTTCCTAAGGTAAAGGGCAGAAACTGGACTGCTGCACTGGCTATTGATTATAAATATCTCCGCGAACAGAAAGGACATATCGAAATTGTGGGAGCCGGTCCTGGCGACCCCGATTTGATATCCGTACGGGGGCGCAAGATGTTGGAACGTGCCGATTTGATTCTGTATGCCGGCAGTCTTGTTCCCAAAGAACTCACTGATTGTCATAAGCCAGGAGCCATGGTTCGCTCTTCTGCGGATATGACGCTCGAGGAACAGTGCTCATTGATGAAACAATATTACGACCAAGGGAAATACATTGTACGCCTACATACTGGCGACCCCTGTATCTTTGGAGCCATTCAGGAACAGATGGCTTTCTTCGACCAGAACAGCATGGAGTATCACATCACCCCTGGCATCTCGTCGTTCCTTGCTGCAGCTGCTGAATTGCAGAGTCAGTTTACGATTCCAGAGCGTTGTCAGACCATCATCCTGACTCGTGGTGAAGGGCGTACGCCCATGCCTGAAAAGGAACAGCTCCATCTGTTGGCTAAGAGTCAAAGTACCATGTGTATCTTCCTCAGTGCTGCCATCGTGGATGATGTGCAGAAAGAGCTCTTAATGGAATATCCCGAAGACACTCCCGTTGCAGCCTGCTATCATCTGACATGGCCCGACCAGCAGATTTTTCGTGGAAAGCTGAAAGACTTAGCCAAGATTGTTCATGACAACCACCTCACCCTCACCACCATGTTGGTGGTTGGTGATGCCATTGACAACCGCCAAGGGCTCTCCGAACTTTATTCCAGTCATTTCTCCCACCTGTTCAGAAAAGGGACTGAAGGAATTAATTGACCGATCATCATGAATAAAGAGATCAGGAAACCTACAATACATAACATGAAACGACGCAGTAATGCTCATAATTATAGTCGTCGTGGATTTTATCATATCACTATCAGTGTGTCAAAAGCTCATCACCAGCCACTCGGACAAATAGTGGGACAGCTGGACAAGCCCGACGGAGACATCAACGCTCCCCATACCGAACTGTCTGTTATAGGAAAGATGGTAGAAGAAGAGTTAAACACAAGCATTCATCACTACTATACCATGATAGAAGTTCAGGATTATGTCATCATGCCAGAACACCTCCATTTTATATTGGTAGCTCATAGTGATGTTATTTCACGCAACAATAAGCCTACCCACTTAGGACATGTCATTGCGGGTTTCAAATATGGGTGCAATAAGCGTTTTCGGGCTATCACCGGAAGGCAAAGCCTAACGCATACCACATCAAGTGTGCTTGGCGATTCCGTCGCCAAGACAGCTCCCCCACTCTTCGAAGAAGGCTACTGTGATGTAATGCCTATCGACGAAGCCCAAATTGCTACGCAACGAGCCTATATCCACGCTAATCCACGCAGCCGATTAATGCGCATGACAAACAGAGCATGGCTTCAACCTCAGCGGCAAACAGTGGATACTGCCGTGAGTCTTCCTGCACTAAAGAAATATCTGGCGACGGAATCGCCAGACACAATGGCGGAGGCGAGTTTTGCTGTCCTTGAAAAGCGGCTATTGCTCAAAGGAAGACATATATCATGCGACAGTTATGGTAACATTCATCTATTACAGAAGCGCATATTGCCCGTGGTTTGTCACCGTAAGGATAATGCCTTGTTCCCGCAACAGAAAGCACGCTGTTTAGAAGAAGCAGCCAAAGGAACTATACTTGTTTCGGCTCGTATTTCTAAAAGGGAACAAGATATCATGGATACTGCCCTTCTTGCTGGATATCCCGTTGTCCGCATTGAGGATAATGGCTTTTCTGAGCATTATCACCCTTCTGCAAACCGCATAGATGATTGTGCCGCTAACAAATTATTGATACTGACGCCATGGAGCTATCAGTATCGGTCACATGGGGAAAGCATTACCGTATTACAGTGTAAGACTATGAATTGCGTAGCACAAGCTATATGTAAAATAAAAGATAATTGGTGGAAATGATACTGGTATTTGGAGGAACGACAGAAGGACGCAGGGCGGTGGAGGTGCTGGAGGAAGCAGGTAGCCTCTACTATTATTCGACACGCAGTGATGGCCAACAGATTGAGTTACTAAATGGCATACGACTGGAAGGCGACTTGGATGTGCCTAAGATGATTTCACTATGCCGGGAACATCACATCAAACTGATTATTGATGCCGCACATCCTTTTGCCGAATATTTACATGAAAATTTGCTATACACAGCTCGCCATATAGGTGCACCTATAATACGATATGAGCGTATATATCCTCCACATAGTGACAATTGCATATGGTGTAAGGATTACCAAGATGCGATGAATCAAATGGAGGCTCATGGAATCCATCGGTTGCTGGCTTTGACAGGAGTTAATAATATTGGAACTCTCAGACCTTTTTGGGAGAAAAAAGAAAACGAATGCTGGTTCCGCATCCTGAACCGCCGTTTCTCACGCATATTAGCCAGAAAATCTATGTTCCCTGAAGACCATTTAGTCTATTATGAGAAAGACGACACTACAACACTTCTGAAACAAATACAACCGCAAGCAATCTTAACGAAAGAAAGCGGTATTAGTGGTGGCTTTTGCGAAAAAGTGGAAACTGCACGTAAGGCTGGGGTTATGGTCTTTGTAATAGAACGCCCCACATATCCACCACATACGCCCAACCCACAAAATGTACGTATTGATATTGTCAACGGCCCTCATGGGCTACGACGGGCGGTAGAAAGATTATTGCCTGAGTTTTATCCGCTGAAGAGTGGACTGACTACGGGAACTTGTGCTACGGCGGCGGCTGTGGCTGCTACACTCCGAATGCTGCATAACGAAACGCCCTCCGAGGTGCCCGTCCGCTTGCCCGATGGTGAGACCATACATGTGTCTGTGGGCTATGCCGACGGATATGCCTATTGTATCAAAGAGGCAGGTGATGATCCTGATGTGACGGACGGCATAGAAGTGAGAGCGATAGTGGAACAGGCAGAGTCTTTTGAGATAAAAGGTGGCGAGGGGATTGGCCGTTTCACACTCCCCGGTTTTGATTATCCTCCTGGTGAACCTGCCATCAATAAAGGTCCGCGACAGATGATTCGTGACAATATCAAGGAGCATGTCAGAGTGACTATTTCAGTGCCTCGTGGAGCAGAGATTGCCCACCGCACTTTCAATCCCCGTTTAGGCATTGAGGGGGGCATCTCCATCATCGGTGTGTCTGGTATTGTGAAACCCTTCTCCGAAGATGCTTTCATTGAGAGTATTCGTAAGTGTATGGAAGTGGCTCAGGCAAGCGGCACGGAAAGAGTGGTCATCAATAGCGGGGCAAAGAGCGAACGGTTTATCAAGGCGAAATACCCTGATCTCCCAGCGCAAGCTTTCGTGCAATATGGCAACTACATCGGTGAGACCCTGAAGATAGCCAACGAACTCAACATCCCTAAGGTCACGTTGGGCGTGATGATGGGCAAGGCTGTCAAATTGGCAGCCGGTCAGTTGGATACGCATAGCAAGAAAACCACCATGGACTTATCCTTCATTCAACAGATGCTCCAAGAATCGGATATTCAGATAGATATCAGTGACATGACACTGGCTCGCGAATTATGGGAACGGATACCGGCTCATCAGCTAAACGGCTTTGCATCCACTGTCATCATGCACTGTATGGAGCACTGCCGACCACTGCTTCCCCAAGGAGAACTAACGATTTTATTAATAGACGAAAATGGCAAAATATACTGATTTGTTCATCGATTACGATGATACCCTCTACGACACCTACGGAAATGCGGTGATAGCCTTGAAAGAGGCTTTCGAACTCTTCCACTTGGAACGTTATTTCCCTGACCCACAGGTGTTCTATGATGAATATTGGAAAACGAATATCGGTCTTTGGACACAATATTCCAAAGGTGAAATCACTCGCGACACACTCATCCTTGAACGATTCCGTCGCCCATTGAGTGTGGGAATGGGTGAAGATGCCACCAAGGAAAAGTGTTTGGAGATCAGTGATCGCTTCCTCGATTTATGCGCCTCCAAACCTGGGGTGGTCAGCGGTGCCCATGAATTGATGCAATACTTGCAGCGTCGTGGCTATCGGATGCACATGTGCAGCAATGGTTTTCACGAGGTACAGTATAAGAAGTTGGAAGCCTCCCACATGCGCGATTATTTCCATACCATTATTCTCAGTGAGGATGCCGGTGCCAACAAGCCCTCGCGCCTGTTCTTTGACTATGCTTTCAAGATAACGGGGGCTTCGCCAGCCAGCACCCTGATGATAGGCGATAATCTCCAGACTGATATCATGGGAGCGAAGGGGGCCGGACTTGACACCATTTTCTACAACCGTTTTCCTGAGCATGAAAAATCACAGATAGCCACCTATAGTGTGACGCGGTTAAAGGATATCATGCAGATTCTATGATTACTCTCCAAAACTCTCCCTGTTTTTCTTCCTAAACAGTACGGCGGCTATCACGGGGGCACCCACCAGTGCCGTCACACTGTTCACAGGCAGGGCTCCTTCAAACCCTGGCATACGGGCTAAGAAGTTGCATACCAATGCCAATGCTGCACCACACAAGGCGGTGGCAGGCATCAGGATGCGATGGTCGGAACTGCGGAAGATACCTCTTGCCAAATGGGGCACTGCCAGACCTATAAACATGATAGGTCCGCAATAGGCTGTTACGATGGCTACCAACACACCCGAACAGATGATAATCAGCATACGTGCCCGTCCTACGTTCAGGCCGAGATTGGCAGCATAGCGCTCTCCCAAAAGCAGCATGTTCATGGGTTTCACCAACAGGAAACTCAAAGGGATGAGGATGCACATCAGTGCAACGAACAACATCATCTCATCACCCGATACACGCGAGAACGAACCCAATCCCCATACTACAAACGACTTCACATCTTCTTCAGGACTGAGGAATTTCAGCACACCGATAATGGCATTAGCCAAATAACCTATCATCACACCGATAATCAGCAGCGTGACATTGCCCTTTACCTGTCTTGCCACCCATACTATCAGCAGCATCACAGCCAAAGCGCCTACGATAGCAGCTACCGACATGGCGGCATCGCCCAAGTAGCCCAGTCGGCTCAGTGCCACACCGCCTAACCTGCCCGATAGTAATACCACGAAGGCTACTCCCAAGGCTGCACCGTTCGAGATACCCAGTACCGACGGACCAGCCAACGGATTGCGGAACACCGTCTGCATCTGCAGTCCGCTTACTGCCAGTCCGGCTCCAGCCGCAATAGCTGTCAGCACCTGGGGCAGGCGCGATTTCCAGATGATGTTCGTCCATATTTCCGATTCACTTTCCCGCCCGATTAATATATTGCAGACATCCCCCACAGGAATCTTAATCGACCCTATCAACAGATTGACGATAGCCAATACCACAATCGTCAATACCGTCAGCAATATCAAAAGCAGCGTCCGTCTCATTTCAACAACTGATAGAAGGTTGGTTGGTAATCGCTATCCACCAGTTCGGGGTGGAAAATAGCCACGAAGTCTTTCAGCAGCACATCGGGCTTCACAGGGGCTATCTCATAATAGGGTGTCTGCTTCATATTGCAATAGATGACCTTCTTCTCCTTGAAGGCATCAAACAGCTCGTTACGGGGTTCACTGGCTTTCAGCGCCTCATACGAGAAATCGCCAGGATAACTGTTCAGGATGCGCCAATAGTCAGCATGGGCAGCTAAGGCATACACCTTCTCAAACTCTATGTTCTCGCCTCCCGTTTCGTCATCCTTAATCAGATAGTCGGCACCGGCATCGCGGAATATCTGTGCCAGATAGTTCTTACCACCCACCGCATGCCAGTTGCCGTAGTGCATCTCGCCACTGATGATGGTCGGCTTCACGCTCAACTTTAAACTGTCAACGCTCAACTTTAAACTTATATAGCGTTGCTCGATACCTGCAAAGATGTCGTAGGCTTCCTTTTCCTTGCCGATAAACATACCCACGAACTTTATCCATTCGGCTTGTCCCAATGGGTCGAGTTCCTGATAGCCTAAATGGGGCACCAGTGTGATACCCGTTTCGCGAATGGCGTCATAACCGCCTCGCTTGGAGGGCGAAATAAATATCACGTCGGGATTTGCCGCCAGCACCATCTCTGTATCGAAGTTGCCCTCCATACCTATTTTCACGATGCGCCCGTCCTTCGTCCGCTTCAGGATATCCTTGTTATAAAGATTCTTCGTACCCGTCAGTCCTTTCACCACATCGTGGGCATCCAGTATGGTGAAGTTCGAGAGTTGCAAGGCAGTCATACAGATGGTACTCTTGATGGGCACCACCACTTTCACGTAGTCTGACGGCACCTCCGTTTCCTCCTGTCTCACCAAGGCGAAGTGATAGTCTTTGCCTACATCCACCAGTCGCACACCGGCGCTGTCCTTCACCTGGTAACCTGTAGCGTAACGGGGCTTCACCAGACTGTCTGCCACCATATCTGTTTCATTCCTTGTCGCTGTCCCTTGCTGACACGAACAGCATACCACAATCATGGCACAAGCCATCAATAGTTTCTTCATTATTCCTTGCTTTGAGTTCTAACCATTTTTTCCGCTTCTGCCCGAGCCGGCTTGCCTGTCTCCGTCAGCGGAATCTTTGCCACGTGCAGATACATCCGAGGTTGCCAATAGCGAGGTAACACTTGCTGACAGACTTCCTTGACATTCGATACATCTGTTGATTCGGTGAGCAGCACTACCTGTTCACCGAATTTCTTATCTGCCTTTTTGGTAATCAGGAACGGCACTTTCAGATGGGCACAGAGCATTCGCTCCACCTCTTCTATCTGTATCTTGATACCTCCTGAACAGACCACATTGTCTTTTCTGCCTTTGATGCGAAACTTCCCATCCTTTAGTTCTGCGATGTCGTTAGTCACTAAGATGCCCTCATGCACAGCGGGGGCATGAATCACCAGACATTCCTCCTCATTCAACGACACCTCCACCCCGTCGAAGGGAGTGTACCATTCACTGCGCTCCGCACCGTTCAGTCGGCGCAGGGCTATGTGTGACAGGGTCTCTGTCATGCCATAGGTACTCCAAATATGGTTGGGCATTTCTTTCAGGGCATCAGCCAACTCGTCGCTGATTGCCCCGCCTCCTATGATGAGGTGACGAATCTGTCGTAATCGTTCAGGTGCCTGTTGTACGAGGTTCCACACCTGCATCGGCACCATCGCGGCAAAGTCAATGGCACCTTCCCACTGAGGACACCCCTTCGGTTCTACGCTGATCAGTCGCAATCCGCAAGTCAAGGCTCTCACCACCATCATTTTTCCTGCGATATAGTCGAGCGACATACAGAGCAGAGCAGTGTCGCCCTCCTTCAATCCCAGAAAATCGCAGGTGATACGTGCCGAAGCCTCCATGCGTCGTTTCTCCACCTGCATCGGTTTCGGCTTGCCCGTAGAACCGCTGGTATGCACCCAGACGGTATCACTGTCATTCCGCCATTCGTTTAGGAATTCGTTGATATCCATAGTCTTTCACCCCGTATTTCCAACGGCATGGGAATATTATCCGTGAAGAGTTGTCCCGTACCCAGTCCCTGTGGCATACGGATATCAGGACCGTATATCTCCTGTGCCAGTCGGGCAATCGCATAAAGTCCCACATTGCTCTCCAGCGCCGATGTAATCCACGAACCGATGCCCATATCGCGTGCTATGTCCACCCATTCCCTGACACCCATCATACCCCCATGCAACGAGGGCTTCAGTATGATGTAAGCAGGTCGGATGATGTTCAGCAACTGTCGTTTCTGGTCAGGGTCGTTCACCCCTATCAGTTCCTCGTCGAGTGCAATACGCAGAGGTGCTTCCCGACAGAGTTCTGCCATGTTCGCCCACTGTCCTGCCTTGATAGGTTGTTCGATGGAGTGCAGCGCATATTGCGAGAGCAGTTCCAGTTTATACAGAGCCTCGTCAAATTTAAATGCTCCATTCGCATCCACGCGCAGTTCCAGTTCACGAGGTCCGAAGCGTTCACGAATCTTTTTCAGCAATTCCAGTTCCGCCTCGAAGTCGATGGCACCTATCTTCAGTTTGATGCATCTGAACCCCTGTTCCAATTTCTGCTCGATGCGCTGTTGCATCTCGTCGAACGTACCCATCCACACCAGTCCGTTGATAGGAATGGAGAAGGCCTCGCCCCCCGCCCTCTCCTTCAGAGAGGGAGCTATAGACGTTTTCAGATTTTCCAGTGCCGTTTCCATACCAAAGAGCATCGAGGGATAGTCGCGCATCGTTTCATAGTCTATCTTCCCTGTTCGCTCCACGTCGTCACAGAACGCCCTCAGTTTCTCACTATAGTCCGGTATGTCGTCACAACTCAACTGAGGCAATGGGGCACACTCCCCCACTCCCTTCCTGTTGCCATCCTCCAAATGCAACAGCCATATCTTACGCTCCGTGTACACCCCCCGGCTCGTTCCTGCCGGTTGTTTAAAGTGCAGCACGCGCTCTTCTATCGTTATCTTCATGGTATCTTGGGAAATTGGTCGAAATCGGGTTTACGTTTTTCCAGGAAAGCCTTACCGCCCTCCTGCGCTTCATCCAGGAAGTAGTAGAGCATCGTCGCATCACCAGCCAACTGCTGAATACCAGCCTGTCCGTCCAGTTCCGCATTCAGTCCTGCCTTGATCATACGCAGGGCAATAGGACTGCGCTCCATCATTTCCTCTGCCCATGCCACACACTCGTCTTCCAACTGCTCCAAGGGCACCACCTTGTTCACCATACCCATTTCCAGAGCTTCTTGAGCCGTGTACTGTCTGCACATAAACCATATCTCGCGTGCCTTTTTCTGTCCTACGATACGAGCCAGATAACTGCTTCCGAAGCCCGCATCAAACGAACCCACCTTCGGACCCGTCTGTCCGAAGATAGCATTCTCCGAGGCAATCGTCAGGTCGCAGACCAGGTGCAACACGTGTCCGCCTCCAATGGCATAACCGTTCACCATCGCTATCACGGGCTTAGGCAGACGACGAATCTGCATCTGCACATCCAGCACACTCAGACGGGGCACGCCCTCATCATCCACATATCCGCCGCGCCCTTTCACGTGCATATCGCCACCCGAGCAGAAGGCATGTTTCACGTCAGCGAGCGATTTACCCTCCGGCACTTCCGACATAGCACCCGTCAGCAGCACCACTCTGATCTGTTGCATCTCACGGCACATGGCGAAAGCCTGCGACAGTTCCAGTGTTGTTTTCGGTGTAAAAGCATTCCGGTAGTGCGCCCTATTAATAGTAATCTTCGCAATACCATGATATTCTTCGAAGAGAATTTCCTCGAATTTCCTAATCTCTTTCCATTCTCGTTGCATCATATCTCTTTTATTTTTAGAATCTATGTGCAAAGGTACGATTAAGTGAGAAGAAAAACAAATTTAATTTGAATTTTCTCGAACGTGAGTATCTTCCAACCACTTTTCGGTCGTTTGTGGCGATTTCGTTCGGTCGTTTGTAGAAAAATCCCTGCCAAGCGCCATTGCTTAACAGGGATTTTCATTACTCATTTAAAATTTCCCACGCCCGCACCACGTAGGGAGCCAGTTCTTCACGCTGTTGGGCAGAGAGTCCGCACTCCATCGTAGCCATAGCCAGTACGATGTCGCACCACACCACCTGCGTTTCCTGCTTCATCGGGGGCAGGGGTGTTTCAGGTGATAGTCCTGTCAGTCGGCACACCGTCTGCACGTAGGCATTAATCACCCGTTTCCCCTCAGGGTCCCAACGTGCCACGATCTGCCTGATGGTTCGGCACCCATGTTTATTATAATAGGTACGCAATAGACAGAGTGCCGCCCTCAGCCCGTACTCCATTGTTTCAAACTGGGCGAAGTTCCTATCTGTAGAGGGTTTCACCGCCCCCTTCCAATTAATTTTCTCACTCTTAATAATATTCAGCGGATTATTGTTCCGCAAACCTCTTGCTTGTTTCATTCTGATACACTTTTAATGGTTAAGAATATGGGTTCCCCACGATGCTTGGCCTGCACCATCATGTCCTTCAGATTCCATACGGAATTGGGAGCGTTGACGATTCTGCCATCACCACGATGCAATCCGATGATGATATTACCTCCTTCAATGTCGGCAACGGTCTTGCCTGCCTGGATGCGCACATCTTGGAAACGGTCAACCCAGAGCAGCAAGGGCAACCACTTGTCATGTTTGCGAGAGTAGGTAATCACTACCGCATAGCGACCTTCTGGGATAGCCGTTGGCTTGGTTAAGATATAACGACCTTTAGGGTCTATGTGTCGCACTGGAGGCTCTAAGGTATCGTAGAGGAAGTCCTTATCCTCACCTGCTAAATACTCGTCGTCAATGCGGTTCAACAAACTCAGACGACCAACTGTATAACTCTCGTTCTTTTCTGTTCTTTCTAAAAGTAATTCCATTGTTATTTCACTTTTTTGTAACTGTAATCTGTAATCTGTAATATGTAACCGCGATGTTTCCAAACCCGAATCATATTAGTGGTGCCTTTGGCATCCATTCCTTGATTCCGTCTGACACTTACGGCTTCTTGTAGAGTAAACTCTTCTGGCAGTAACTCCAACAGATTCTTGGGTCCACGCTTAGGCTTATTGTCCACGTTATCCGCATTCTCAATCGCATCCCCAAAGAACTGCATCTTGCACCACAGATCATACTGCAATGACCAGCGCACAAAGTCCTCAATGGTCTTGTCCCATTTGTAGTCATTGGCCACATAGAGCAAGCAACCCTTCAGCCATGCTATCACGTTACCACGGAAAGAAAGATTCTCAAAGACCCGTGACTGGCTCAATCGTGCAAACTCCGCATTCTCTTCCATCGTCTCATGTGCCAATCGGAACGCCTGCGGACACTCGATTTCGCCTACTGCCTTGGTCAGTCGTTCGATGTAAGGGCGAAGTTCCTCTTCAAAGGCTGCATCGTAAGTACCATACACGGGCATTTCAGCACCGATTTCACGTTCGGGGATGGTGCAAAAATTGATACGCGAGATAGGTCCATCCGTCAGCACATTCTTAAAGTACCGCTGTCCCTTCGTAATGGTGGTGGCTGCATTCCAATTGAATCGGATGCAAACCTTCTCGGTCACAGAAGATGTACCCACACGCGTCTGTCCGTATCGGTTGCCAGGGTCGAATGCCAAGCACATGATTTGGAACTGCTGACCGCCCTTGCCCGAACCACGCAGTGCATCAAACTGGTCTATCTCGTTCATCTTCGTATAGAGAAAATGACCGCCAGCCTCTGCCATGCGCAGCACAAATGCAGGATTCGTCATATCCGCATCAATCTCTTGAATCACCAAACCCTCAGGGCGCTGTCGCTTGTCTTTGTTGGCACCCTTAGAGTTGACCTCCTGCTTCCATTGCCGTTCACGTTCCAAATTCTCTTCGTCACGCTTGCGGATATCCGCCATGATATAATTGATGGGCTGTGAGATGCAATCCTTACCAGCACCCGTACCCGCCATCAGCACATTCATCAATGTTGCCTCGTGCAGCACATTATCTATATAGCGGAACTTCACCTTAAACAGATGCGCTGCCAAAGCAGGGAACACCGCATGAGCCACCGCAGGTTTATAGATATCGGGAGTACGTGAAACCAACAACTGAATCAACTTAGGCAGCTTTTTAGGCATTTCGGGTGGCATTTCGGGCGTGCCATCGTCAATATTGCGTTCCTCCAGCAAGTCCTTCACGATGTTCTTAATGGCATAAGTAAAGTCCTTGGGATTCTCCTTGCAAGCCGACTCCACCAGTTGCCGCATTTCACTTTCGGGCAATCCCAATCGGGGCATAACCGCCAACAGCTTATCAGGCTCATTCTCGCAAATCGCACGAAGATTCACCGCCAACTTATGCAGCCTGACATTCCTTTCACCATCTACAGGCACACCACCAGTGCGACGCCAGTATTCGGAAATAATGTCAGAAAATGGAATACCCTTGTAGGATGTCTGAGGGCTGATGGCTGATGGCTGAGAATTTTCTGTGATTTCCGTGCTTTCTGTGTGACCTTTACCCCCACGATACACCTCCCCAAACCTCTTGTCAAACTCCTCATTCTGATAGTCAAAGATTGCATCATTGATAAACAGGATTTCCTCCTGCTGAGGGGCAAACGACGCACGACTGGCATCTTTACAAGCCTCATCGGGTTCTACACCCAACTGTTGCGCAAGATGGTGTTGATTGGCACTGAGGTCACCTATTTCGCTGTCAGCCTTGAAGACCACACGCAACCCTTTGCCCGATGGAGTGATATGTACCAACATCACCTGGTTCTTAGCCCCATCCTCAAACCACTCTTTCGGCATCTTGCCAAAGATATGCACAGGGTTTTCCACATGGTCAATATCCAACATCACCAGTCCGTTCAGATGTGCAGCCTGCTGCCTGCGCCAACAAGCCTTCTTACCGTTCTTCGATTCTGTTTCATCGAACGTAGCCTGATAAATAAAAATAGGTAGTGATCGCTTCTTGGCATCCGCCTCGTCGTTCTTGCCTTCCGCCTTCAATTTGCGGAACTCGGCAATCTTGTTGATCACTCTCTCTGAACTGACGACCTTATAAAAGTCCTCCTTCGTGCATACCTTGGTAGG
>OCTX012270615.1_pt1 | contig 28802 bp, 26 predicted proteins | sample 1539691 | NCBI WGS metagenome assembly OCTX01 (sample SAMN02144231, study PRJEB22623) | gut metagenome | biome: sheep rumen | host: Ovis aries | place: New Zealand
TCCTTTTAAAAATGCTAACATTTCTTCTCCTTTAGAATGCTTTTTCTCCCCCTTACATTATCATTATTTTGCAAGAATTTCAATAAAAAATAAGAGTTTCAAGTATTAAAACTTAAAACTCTTACCCTTTAATTTTTAAATATTATTCAGCTTTTGGAGCTTCTTCTGCAGCAGCTTCAGTAGCTGGTGCTTCTTCTACAGGAGCTTCAGCAACTTCTGCTGTTTCAGCTGATTCAGCAACTTCTGATTCGCCAGGAACTTCTTCCTTAATAACGATAGCATCTCTCTTAAGATTTGCTCCAACTAATTCCTTAGTCTTAGCTGCCTTTCCAACTCTGTCTCTTAGGTAATAAAGCTTAGCTCTGTTAACGTCTCCTACTCTAATTACCTCTACTTTTTCTACTAATGGTGAATGCATTAAGAATGTTTTTTCAACACCAACACCATAAGAAATTCTTCTAACTGTGAATGTTTCATTTAATCCGCCGTTTTGTTTCTTGATTACTACACCTTCAAAAACTTGGATTCTTTGTCTATTTCCTTCTTTAATTCTTTGATGAACTCTAACTGTATCACCAACTTTAATATCAGGAATAGATGCTTTTAATTGTTCATGTTCAATTGAATTAATAATATCCATTTTCTCTTCCTTTCTTGTCAAACCTTAGTTTTGACTATTTTTTAATAATTCTTCTGCCTGTTTGCACTGTTCTTCTGTAAGCAAATCAGGTCTTTTTTTATAAGTTGTGATTAATGATTGTTCAAATCTCCATTTTGCAATCTCTTGATGATTGCCTGAAGTTAGAACTTCTGGAACTGTTTTTCCATTGAAGTTTTCTGGACGTGTATATTGTGGATACTCTAGTAAGTTATTACTAAACGACTCTTCGTTAGTTGAGCCTTCTGATAAAACTCCGTTGACATATCTACTAACACTATCTACAACTACCATTGCTGGAAGTTCTCCTCCTGTTAGCACATAATCACCAACAGAAATTTCTTCATCCACAATTTCGTCTAATACTCTTTGGTCAATTCCTTCGTAATGTCCACATAGTAAAATTAAATGATCTTCTTTAGAAAGTTCTCTAACTTTACTTTGATTTAACGTTTGTCCCTTTGGTGTAAGATAAATAACTTTTGCGTTTTCTTTGCCTTCAATTGAATTGTAAGCATCGTAAACTACATCAGCTTGCATAACCATTCCTGCCCCTCCACCATATGGAGTATCATCTACATGATTATGTTTATCCTTAGAAAAATCTCTAATATTTATTAAATTAATATCAATAACATTTTTCTCAACTGCTCTATTTATTATGCTATGTTTGATTGGTTCAAACATCTCTGGAAATAGAGTTAGTACATCAAACTTCATTAAATTAAACCTTTCAATAAGTGAACAATAATTTTTTTGTTTTCCATATCAATTTGTTTAATAACTTCATCTGTTGCAGGTAATAAAATTTCTCCGACTTCATAAATATCGTTAGCACCTGTATTGTATATGTTATCTAGTGTTCCTAAAACTTGGCCATCTTCAGTGATAACTTCAAGTCCTAATAGATCACCAACATAATGTTTTCCTTCTGGTAGTTCAGGTCTATCTTCTAATGCAATCATAACTTCTGAATTTTTAAGGTGTTCGATTTGATTAATATCATCTATTCCTTCAAACTTTGCAATTATGATTCCTTTTTGTTCTCTAAGTTTTTCTATCTTGTATTCTTTACCATCGATGAAAACTCTTTCAAGTTCATCAAAGTAATCAATATCAGGATAAATCTTAACTTCGCCTTTAACACCAAAAGTGTTAATAATAACTCCAACTCTTATTAAGTCTTCCAATTTTTACTCCTAACAAAATTAGTCTACAAATTCTACTTCAACTTTCTTTTGCTCTTTGCCACCAACTGCTCTCATAAGAGATTTAATTGATTGTGCAACTTTACCTTGTTTTCCAATAACTTTTCCCATTTCTTCTTGAGCAACAGTAACTTTGAATTTTATAATTCCATTCTCTTGTTCCTCTTTAACGATTTTAATGGCATCTTTATTTTCAACTAGGTTTTCAACGATAACTTTTAATACGTCTTCCATGTGCTCCTCCTAATTATTTAGATGCTTTGCTAATTAATGCTTTAACTGTATCTGTTGGTTGAGCGCCATTTTTAATCCATTGATTTGTTTTGTCCATATCTAGAACGATTTTTTCTGGATTTGTCATTGGATCAAAAGTACCAATTTTTTCAATGATCTTTCCACTGTTAGCTCTTCTTGAATCTGCAACAACAATGTGGTAGAAAGGTGCTTTCTTGCCTCCAACTCTTTGTAATCTGATTTTTACCATATGTTTCACCTCCTAAAACTGAATAATATTTATCTATAAAGTAATTATAAAAATATAATTTATAATTCTTAAATAGCCTTTTTATGAATGTTTTACATTCCGAATTTTTTCAAATCTTCTTCTGACATATTTGACATTTCATCTAAATTCATGTTCTTCATCATCTTTCTCATTCCAGGATTCATTTTGCCACTACGCATTTTCTTCATCATGTCTTGAGTCATTTCAAATGATTTCATAAATTTATTAATATCTTGAACTTCTGTTCCGCTTCCTCTAGCAATTCTTTGACGTCTTGATGCATTTAATAATTTTGGATTTTGTCTTTCTTGTTTTGTCATTGAAGAAATAATTGCTTCGATTTTTACTAATTCTCTGTCATCAACTTGATCTGCAAATTTTCCCATTCCAGGTAATTTTTTAAGTAGTGCTGAGAAACTTCCCATACGTTTGATTTGTCTTAATTGACTTAAGTAATCATCTAAATCAAATTCTTTATTCTTTGCTAATTTCTTTTGAAGTCTTTCAGCTTCTTCTTTATCAAATTGATCTTCTGCTTGTTCAATTAAACTTAGTACATCACCCATTCCTAAAATTCTTGAAGCCATTCTATCTGGATGGAAATCTTCAAATTCATTTAGTTTTTCACCAGTACCAATGTACTTGATTGGTTTTCCTGTAACTTTTTTAACTGATATTGCGGCACCACCACGAGTATCACCATCAAGCTTTGTTAAAACAACTCCGTCGATTCCTAAGTCTTCATTAAACTTTTGAGCTATATTAACTGCTTCTTGACCAGTCATTGAATCTACTACTAATAGTATTTCGTGTGGTTTTACATTTGATTTTATGTTCTTTAACTCTGTCATTAAAACTTCGTCTATTTGAAGTCTACCTGCAGTATCAATGATTAATACATCATTTAATTTGCTGATAGCAATTTCTTTTGCTTGACGTGCTATTTTAACAACATCTTTTTCGCCTTCATTTGCATATACTGGAATGTTTAATTGCGCACCTACAACTTGTAATTGTTTGATAGCTGCTGGTCTATAAACGTCGCATGCTACTAATAAAGGTTTCTTTCCTTGTTTTCTAAGTAAGTTGGCAAGCTTACCTGCTGTAGTTGTTTTACCTGAACCTTGTAAACCAACTAACATTATTATAGTTGGTGGATTAGGTGTGAAAGCTATTTTGCTATCTGTTCCACCTAATAAATCAATAAGTTCATCTTTAACAATCTTTACAACTTGTTGACCTGGAGTTAATGACTTTAATACATCTTGGCCTAACGCTTTGTCATGTATATTGTTAATAAATTCTTTTACTACTTTAAAGTTTACGTCTGCTTCTAGTAATGCAAGTTTAACTTCTCTAAGCATTTCATTTAAATCTGATTCTGAAATTCTTGCCTTACCACTTAGTTTTCTTGTAAACGCTTGTAGTTTTTCTGATAGACCTTCAAAAGCCATCTTTTCCTCCTTCAATTATGAAATATAACTTAATTCTTTTTGTACTTCACTTAAGATTTTTGCGATCTTTTTATCTGATGTGTAATCATTAATCTTGCTGAGTTTATCGAGCGCATCTTGAAGTGTTTTCTCATTTTGTTGTGTCTTTTCCATGATACCTAATAACTTTTCGTATTCGAAAAGTTTAGTTTCTCCTTTCTTGATTAAGTCACGAACAGCTTGTCTTGATATATTACTATTCTCTGCTATCTCTGAAAGAGATAAATCATTGTTATAGTAATCATTCAAAACATCGTACTGTTTTTCAGTTAAAAGTTTTCCATATATTTGCCACAATATACTAACTTCTATGTGTTTTTCCATAATCAATTCTCCTGCTTTAAAGTATTCTCTGTAAAGCATTACTACTTTACACCATTTTTACCCTTTTGTCAAGTATTTTTGCTTTACAGAGGCCATTTTTTTGCATTTTTTCGCAATTTAGTGTTAAAAAGGGTAAAAATATAATATAATTAGGCCGAAAATACGATTATAGAGTACTTTTTAGAGTTAAAAAGGAGGTAAAAATGAACAAGAAAACAGCCACAGAAATAGCTGAAAAAATCATAAATTTGTACCCAAATGCTAAATCTAGTTTAGATTTCAAGACACCATTTCAAATGCTTGTTGCTGTCTGTTTGTCAGCTCAATGTACAGATGCTAGAGTCAATATGGTAACCCCTGCTCTATTTAAAAAATATAAAACACCAAAACAAATGGCAAATGCAGATATAAATGAATTAGAAGAACTTGTTCATTCAATTAGTTTTTATAAAAACAAATCTAAAAATTTGATTGCTGCAAGTAAAAAAATAGAATCAGATTTTGATGGAATTGTTCCTAACGATATGGAATTACTTCAAACTTTACCTGGAGTTGGTAGAAAATCTGCAAACTGCATTATGTTAGATGCATACAACAATCCTCAAGGAATCGCAGTTGATACTCATGTTGGAAGAATATCTCAAAGACTTGGATTATCTAAAGAAACAGATCCATTAAAAATTGAAGAAGATTTATTAAAATATATTCCAAAAGAACTTTGGAAAGATGTTAATCATACATTTATTTTATTTGGAAGAGAAACTTGTTCTTCACAAAATCCAAAATGTGAAAACTGTCCATTAAAGAAATTTTGTAAATACGAAACTAAAAAGAGACGTTAATTTCTTAACGCCTCTTTTATTTTATTAGATTTCAATATCTCCATCATCATCTTTGTCTTTATTAAATTGAATATGAAGTTGAGCTTGTTCTTGCTCTTCACCCTTTTTAACTTTATCGATATTATTATTTATTAAATCAATATAGTCATAAACGACTTGTCCTAATTCAGAGTTGTCTCTTTCATATCCATCTTTGCGCACATATGTGCCATCTTCGAAACCTTTTTGATATTCTCTAATATATTTTACTAATTCCTTATGCATATCCTTAGTAACTACGCCTTCTTTTACTAATTCTAGTAAAGCCTTATGCATTATAGGTTTTCTAACTGAGTCTTCTTCGTTTGCTAATTTTATTTCTTGTTCTTTTAATTCATCAATTTGTGTTTTTGCATCCATTGCTTCACCAATTGCACCTAAGAATAGAATAGTTCTGTGCAATTCTTCTTGTCCAAGATTTCCAAAAAATTCAGCAATTTTAATTTCGTTCTTAGTTCCTTGTTCGGCATCTGCAACTTCATCTCTTGCAAGTTTCATTTGATGTAACTCAATATCTGCCCAATATCCTCTATCGTATGATTTTCTTGCTTCTCTTCTATTTTTCTTAATATCTTTATCTATTCCTTTTTTATCTCTTTTAATCTCGTCTAGTTTATCTAGTAATTCAGCATATTGTTTTTCACTAATTGTAGCAAGATTTACATCTTCCGGAATAAAGAATCTATCTCCAATAAAGCATCCATCTTCTTCAACTTGGATTGGTAACTCAAGTAGTCCGGCTAATTCTGCTTTATCAGTTTGGATATACTTTTCTGCTAAACGTTGGATTTTTGATTTTTCAGCTAATTTATGTCTAATTTCCACTCTCTTTTCAGCGTATAAATCTTTTTCTCTTTCTCTTATCGACTCAATAATTTTTCTGTATTTTCCACTTTTCAAAACAAGTGTAACTATCATATTATTTTCTGTGTCTTTTTCCGAAGCATCTTGTTGTTCTACTATTTCTAGAGTGCTATGTAGTTTAGCTTTTTTAAACTCTTCATCTGAGACGTGTTCAAATTCTAATGGTTGTACATCTACTCTTTCCTTTTTTCCCATTGCTGCATTAAGTTGTTCGAATTTTTCCATCATTTCTTCAATTGACTTAGTATCATTTTTAGTTCTTTCTAAATCAATAACAAACCACTTAATAATTTTTCCAAGTTCAGATTTATCAGTTTGAATTCCGCTAGAATCATAATCTTTAGCCTTAACTTTTTCTCTTGTTGCATCTATAAAACTAATTAATGCTTCATAATCTTTTGGTGCAATACTATCTTTAAATGCTTCTTTCAATAATGCAACTTGGCCATCTCTTGATTCCATTTTAATTTGTTCTTTATTATTTTGTTCAAGTGTTGTAAGAGCTCTTCCTAGCAGTTCTGATTTTGCAAAAAATTCGCTTAATAATGCATAGTTTTCAGTTGATACTTCCTCATTTATAAAGCAATACTTTTTCAAAAATGCTTCATCATCAGCAAGTTTTTCTTTCTTTTCATCTTTTAAGTAATCTAAGCGTTCCTCTTCATTACTAAATCTATAACTTCTTAAAGAAAAAACCTTTGCTAATTTAAGTTTTCCAATTTCTTGGCCTATTTTTTTAATGCTTCTCTTCATTCTTCTAGCATCTTCTAAGCATGTGTCGTAGTCTTCTCTACTAGCATTGATTAAGCTTAAATCTTCTTTTCTTAATTCTAATCCACCGATGTCATACTCAAAATAATTAATTCTTTCTACGCTCTTTCCAAGTGCTTTTTCTAATTCATATTCTGCTTTATTTAATTCTGCTGAATTGTTAATGATGATATCAGAAGCTTCATTATTTGATTCTTTCAAACTAGCTTTCTTAGCTTCCATCATCGCATTCTTAGCATCATTTGCTGTTCTAAATATATCTTCGAATACTGGATTATTTCTAATTTCATGAACAATATAATCAGTTATGCCTATGAAAATAGTATTTTCTACTATTTCGATCTCTCCTTCATCATAATCTAAATCTGCATAAGTAAGTTTATCCTCTAAGTTTTCATTATTTTCGTCAAAATCTTTAGCCATTTTATTCTCCTTTTAAACAAAAAATATGGTAAAATAATTTGTTTTGAATAACATAATTATTTTACCATATTTTGACACAAAAATCTATATTTTTGCCATGTTTTAGTTGATTTTTAACAATTTCATAGTTTCAATTGCTATTACTGGTATAAGTGCTAAACCAACACATTTAAATATTTCTTCCATTGGTAATAAGATTATTCCAAATAGTGCTTGTAGCTGAGGAATTAATAATATAACTAGGGCTAACATTATTGAAATGAATATTGAAAACCATAGTACTTTGTTTCCCCCTACGCCTGTTTGAACTAATAGTTTTTCATTATTTCTAATAGTAAATACTTGGAACAATTCTGCGAAAATTATTACTATAAATGCCATTGTTTGAGCTATCTCTAATTTAGCTGTTGGAACAGATAAACCAGGATATTGAGCCATTGCCTTATCGATTGTGTTTTGAGATGCATTTAATCCTAGCATAAATGCGCCAATTACAACTAATGCTATAACAAGACCATGAGATAATACTCTCCATGCAAATCTCTTTGAGAAGAATCCTTTCTTCTTATTAGGTTTGCGGTTCATAACATCTTTATCTGCCGGATCATAAGCAAGTGCCAATGCTGGCAATGAATCTGTAACTAAGTTAATCCATAATAATTGAACTGCTGTAAATATTTGTACTAAATTAACATCTATTCCATATTGTGTAGCTATCAATGGTGTCATTAGAGTAACAACAAGCATGATAATAATTTCACTCATATTTGTTGATAATAAGAATAATATTGCTTTTGAAATGTTATCAAATATTCTTCTACCCTCTTTTACACTATTTACGATAGTAGCAAAATTATCATCTGTTAAAATAACATCTGCAGCTTCTTTTGAGACTTCAGTTCCGGTTATACCCATAGCACATCCGATATCTGCTTTTTTAAGTGCTGGAGCATCATTAACACCATCGCCTGTCATAGCTACAATGTCATTTCTCTTTTGCCATGCTTCAACAACTCTAACTTTATGTTTAGGTGAAACTCTTGCATAAACTGAGTATTTTGTGATGTTTTTGAACAATTCATCATCACTCATTTCTTCAAGTTCTGCACCTGTGATTGCTTCTGAATCATCTTCTAATATTCCAAGTTCTTTAGCTATTGCTACAGCTGTTGTAACGTGGTCACCTGTTATCATAACTGTTTTGATTCCAGCTGATTTACAACTTTCAACTGCTGCTTTAACTTCTATTCTTGGTGGATCAATCATTCCAACCATACCAACAAATATTAAATCATTTTCAATGTTCTTCATTTCTTCATCAGTTGGTTCGTGATCAAAATCTTTGTAGGCAAATGCTAATACTCTTAAAGCACTTTTTGCCATTTCATAGTTATATATAGCAATTTGTTTTTCAAATTCACTATCTTTAGGTTTTACTTCATTATTAACAACATAGTAATTACATCTTGAAACAAGTTCATCCATACCACCTTTGGTATAAACAACCCATCTTTGTTTATGCTTATTTACTGTTGTCATTAACTTTCTATCTGAATCAAATGGTATTTCATTTACACGTGGATGTTCTTCAAATTTAGCTGCATCAAACTCTAATCCGAAACTCATATCAATTAATGCTGTTTCTGTTGGATCTCCGATTAAAGAGTTGTCTGCGCCGATTTTAGTATCGTTACAGAACATTCCGCAGTATGTTAATCTCTTTAAATCCACAAATGAATTTAAGTCTTTATTTTGTAGTTCTGTCATGTTGATTTTTTCAAGATCAACAATTTTATTATCCCAGCAAACTTTCTTAACTGTCATTTTGTTTTGAGTTAAAGTTCCTGTTTTGTCTGTACAAATTACTGAAGTTGATCCTAGTGTTTCAACTGCTGGTAATTTCTTTATTATTGCTCTTTGCTTTGCCATTCTTTGAACGCCAATTGCTAAAACAATTGTTGAAACTGCAACTAATCCTTCTGGGATTGCAGCAACTGCTAAACTAACTGCTGTCATGAACATTTCGAATGGTTGCTTTCCATATAGCATTCCAATTCCGAAAATAATTGCACAAATTACAAGTGCAGATATTCCTAATATCTTTCCTAATTGATCTAATTTAATTTGAAGTGGTGTTCTTTCATCAACTGTATTGTTAATCATTGTTGCGATTTGTCCTACTTCAGTATTCATTCCAGTTGCAACAACAATTCCTTTTCCTCTACCATAAGTAACAAGTGATGAAGAAAAAGACATGTTCTTTCTATCGCCAACTCCTAGTTTTTCTTTTTCAAGTTTTACAGTAATCTTTTCTACTGGTACAGATTCACCTGTTAAAGCTGATTCTTGTGTTTTTAAATTTACTGCTTCAACTATTCTGATATCAGCTGGTACAAAATCTCCAGTATCTAAGAATATAATATCTCCCGGTACTAAATCTTTTGCTGAAATAACTACTTGCTTTCCATTTCTAAGTACCTTAGCCGTATGGTCTGACATTTGCTTTAATGCTTCCATAGACTTTTCAGATTTTGCTTCTTGAACAACTCCTATAATTGCGTTAACTACAACAACTACTAAAATAATTATTGTATCAGTCATTCCTTCGCCATTAACTGTGTTTAATACTCCAGAAACGATGGCAGATATTATTAAAATTATTATCATGAAGTCTTTGAATTGATTTAAAAACTTCTTTACTAATCCAGTATGCTTTGCATCTTGAATTTCATTTCTTCCATATTGATTAAGTCTCTTCTCTGCTTCTAATTGTGAAAGACCTTGTTGTACGTCTGTTTTAAATCTTTCTTCAACTTCTTGAATCGTTTGATTATAAATATTTTTTTCTTCGCTCATTGCTGCTCCTTAAAGAATTCTTTCGTATTTAATTTATGTATTATGAATTTTTTAATTTATTCATTGTGTAGTTTATATCTTTAGCATTTGCTAAAAAGCTTCCTACTACTGCTCTTTCAGCTCCTGCTTCTTTACATTTAACAATTGTATCAAAGTTGATTCCACCATCAACTTCAATTTCATTTTCTAAATTATTATCGTCTATATATTTCTTTAGCTCTACAATTTTAGCAACACAGTTTTCCATAAATACTTGTCCACCATATCCTGGTTTTACAGTCATTACAAGTACTGTATGAATATATGGTAAGAATTTATAAACTTCTTTAATATCTGTTTCTGGATTGATTGCAAGTCCAACTTTTGCACCTTCTTCTTTGATGTAATTAATCATATCCATTACTTCATCTTTAAAGATTGTATTATCTTTTTCTGCTTTCTTTTTTGCCGCTTCAATATGGAAGAATATTTCTCTTGGATTATTTGGTAAAAACATATCTACATATTCTTTTACATTATCAACCATTAAATGAACTTCCATTGGTGTGTTGTTAATTCCGCAAATTTGATCTGCATACTCTTTCATTAAATTAACTGTGCTGTTTTCTACAAATTCTCCATCCATTACATCGATATGAAAATAATTTGTTCCAGCAGCTTCTATTTTGTAAGCTGTTTCTGAAAAGTTTTCTCTATCTACATTTAAAAGTGATGTTGCTATTTCCATTGTTTCTCCTTTTGAAATAAGGATGATTTATAAACAAACCATCCTTACTAATAATTATATTTATTGTGCTGTTGTATTTGTTTTTGGTTCAGGTGCATCTTTTACAGTAACATTGATTGATTCTTCAATATTTCCATACCATGTAGATGGATCTATTGTTATAGGACCACCAATAGTTTCACCTTTTTCATCACAAACTGTTACTTCAACTTTCTTGCTGATTTCACTATTTACGCTAAATGATTTATTTGTTGCTGATATCGTTCCTTTTCCTGCAGTTTTAGCATCAATTTTTACAGCTAATTCATGTGATTGACTTCCAGAATATTGTGCATTAACTTTAACAGTTAACTTTGTTTTCTTTTCATCAATTGCATTAATTGTAATTGTGATTTCTGTATCTTCTTCAACTTCAGCATCTTGTTCTTCGCTTTGTTTAATTACTAAATCTTTTTTATCTGCTTGTGATTCATCTGTGAAGTATTCAACTTTAGTTTTTAAATGAGCATTTGTTAACATGTTCTTTGCTTGGTTTTCTGTTAATCCAATTAATGAAGGAACTTTTGTTTTCTTCTTTCCTGTACTTACGTGAACAGTAATTGTATCTCCTGAAACAACTATAACTCCTGCTTTTGTTTCTGTGCTAATTACTTTTCCTTTTTCAACTTTATCACTTGGTTCTTCAATCTTGTTGATTGTTAAGCCAAATTTTTCAGCTTCAGCTTCAACTTCTGAAATTGTTTTTCCAGCCCAGTCTGGAAGTTCATGTTCTTCTTTTCCTGTACTGATAGAAACTTTAATTTCAGTTCCTTTTTCTATTTTCTTTCCATCTTTGAATTCTGGATCTTGTTTTGCTACTTTATCTTTTTCAATTTCATTGCTTGCAATTGGTTCTCCAATTAAGAATTTTAATCCTTTATCGTCACAAGCTTTTTGAGCTTCTTCCTTAGTCATTCCAACTAAGTTTGGAATCTCAACTTTTGAATCAAATCCATCTAATGCAATTTTTGTTATTCCAAATACTGCAAAGAATATTGCAATTAAAGCTAAGATAGCTGCTGGAATCTTAAGCTTAGGATATTTTTGGAATATGTTTTGTTTCTTAGCATTCTTACCAGATTTAGCATTTGTTCTACTTTTCTTAACATCTGCTGGATTTACTCCCTTGATTACTCTTGAGTATCCTCCATCTTCATTTTCAAGAACAACGAAATCTCCTTCAGGATCTTTTAATGCTTTGCTTAAATCTGCAAGCATTTCAGTTGCTGATTGATATCTTTCATCTGGTTCTTTTTTCATTGCCTTCATAACAATATCGTTTACAGCTGTAGGTATGTTAGGATTAACTTCTATAGCTGGTTTTGGTTCTTCTTGCATATGTTTTAACGCAATTGAAACTGGTGTATCGGCATCAAATGGTACTTTACCAGTTAGCATTTCATACATTACAACACCTAGTGAATAAATGTCTGAACGTGCATCTGTTGCACTTCCTTTTGCTTGTTCTGGTGAGAAATAATGTACTGATCCAATTGTTGTACCAAATGCAGTCATTGTAGAATTTGAAACAGCTTTAGCAATTCCAAAGTCCATGACCTTTGCTACACCATCTTCTGTGATGATAATGTTATGTGGTTTTATATCTCTATGAACAATTCCATTTTTATGAGCTACTTCTAATGCTGATGCAATTTGAATTGAAATGTTTAAAGCCCATTTCCATGATAATTTTTCATCTTTAGTTATTATTTGTTTAAGAGTTTTTCCTTTGATTAACTCCATAACAATATAATATAAATTATCTTCTTCCTCATGTCCTACATCGTAGATTGAAACAATATTAGGATGAGATAAACTTGCTGCAGATTGTGCTTCCGAATTAAATCTTTTAATGAAGTCAACATCTGTAGTGAACTCATCTTTTAAAATTTTAACAGCAACATCTCTGTTTAAAACATGGTCTTTTGCTTTATAAACAGTTGCCATTCCACCGATTCCGGCTTCTTCTAGAACTTCGTATCTATTACCTATTGTATTTCCTACTAAATTCATATATATTCTCCCTCTTACCTTATGATAATAGCTGTGATATTGTCTTTGCCACCCATATCATTAGCCCTTTGAACTAACATTCTTGTTGCATCTGATGGATTTTCTAAAATAATTTGAGCAATTTCTTCTTCGCTTACCATATTAGTTAATCCATCTGAGCACATCAAGATTACATCGTCTTTCATGTAACCCTTGTCTGCCGCTTCAACTTCTACATAAGGCGCAACCCCTAAAGCTTTTACTAGCATGTTTTTATCAGGGTGATTTATTGCCTCATCTTTTGTAATCTTTCCTTCATCAACTAGTTGTTGAACGTAGCTATCATCCTTAGTTAGTCTTCTAAAGAATCCTTTTCTTAAACGATAAATTCTACTATCACCAACATGTGAGAAGTAAAGTTTGTTTTGATAAATCAAGCAAATATCAAGAGTTGTTCCCATTTGTCTTAGTTCTTCGTTTCCTCTTTCTTTTGCCTTATCATAAACTACCATATTTGCATATTGTGTTGCACTTTTAACCAATTCAAGTAATTTTTCTCTATCCTTTTCAGTCTTTTCAAAGTTGCTTACAATATAATTCTTAGCAGTTGCTACTGCTAGTTGACTTGCTATTTCTCCACCGTCGTATCCACCCATTCCGTCAGCTAGCAAGAAAACTTGAACACTCTCGTTTGGATAGCTAATTGAAAAAGAGTCTTCATTGATTTCGCGCACTCTTCCAACATCTGATGTCGCAAATGCTTGCACCATAGTGCCTCCTTTATTTTAAGTTCTGTCTACGTAATTGACCACACGCTGCACTAATATCTGATCCTAATTCTCTTCTAATAGTTGCTGTGATTCCATGATCATTTAAATAATCTCTAAACTTCATAATATTTTCTAATGAAGATTGATCATAATTTCCATTTTCAATTTTATTAATAGGAATTAAATTTACATGAATTAAATTTAAATATCCTAATTTTGTCTTTAGTAGATTTACTAACTCTTCAGCATCTTTTAAGTTGTCATTGTTGTCTCTTGCTAATGCGTACTCAAATGAAATACGTTTATTGGTTTTATCCATGTAGTATTTGCAAGCTGCCATCAATTCTTCAATTGGATAAACATTATTTACTGGCATCATGCTTGAACGAGTTTCATTATTTGCACTATGTAAAGATATCGATAGTGTACATTGCACATCTTTATCTGCAAATTCTTTTATTCTTGGAACAACACCACTAGTACTTACACTAATATGTCTTGCTCCTATGTTTAATCCTTTTTGATTGTTTAGAATACCTATTGCATTCATAACATTTTCAAAATTGTCCATTGGTTCGCCAATTCCCATGAATACTACATTAGAAACTGTCTCCCCTGTGTCTTGCTCAATCTTAATTATTTGTTCAATAATTTCACCCGACGTTAAACTTCTAACAAATTGAGCTCCTGTAGATGCACAAAACTTGCATCCCATCTTACATCCGATTTGAGTTGAAACACATACTGATTTTCCATATTTGTATTGCATCAAAACTGATTCAATTGCATTTCCATCACCCAAACCAAATAGATATTTAATTGTTCCATCTTTTGATACTAACTTTCTTTCGATAGAAAAATCACAAATGTTGTAGTTTTCTTTAAGTTTATTTCTTAGTTCTAATGAAAGATTAGTCATTTCATCAAAAGATTTTACCTTATCAACATATAACCATTTAAATATTTGCTCAGCGCGAAAGCCTTTTTCGCCTAAACTTACAAGTTCTTCTTTTAATGCATCTAGGTTATAATCTTTAATGTTTTTCATTAAAATTCTCCTACCAAATTTATACCATAACAGCATTATTATATTCAATTAAATTAGTCTTTTGTAATATTTAATGAACTATTTATTTTTAATATAAGTTATTGCATTTAATCCTGCTTGTGCTCCTTCATATGCTGCTTTGTTTACTTGAAGTAAACCACCAGTGATATTTCCACAAGCATATATTCCTGGAACATTAGTCTCCATCTTTTCATTAACCACGATTGTGTTGTTATCTGTTAAAACACCCATCTTAGTAGCTAAGTCATTTCCACCGGCTGTTCCAATTGCAATGAAAATTCCATCAATTTTTTCTGATGATCCATCTTCAAAATTTACTGTTTCAACTTTGTTTTCACCAGTTATTGAATTTATTTTTCTAGTATCAACTTCTACATCACTTTCAACTTTTACATCTTCGCCATTGGTAAATAATTTTACTGAACCAACGATATTTTTTAGATGCTCAATTTCGTTTAATGCATATTTGCCATCACCAATTACTGCAACATTTTTTCCTTTATAGAAAAATCCATCGCACACTGCACAATAGCTCACGCCTCTACCTGTATATTCTTCGATACCTTTGATGTCTGGCTTTTGTTTCTTATCACCAAGTGCAATGATGATAGCTTTCGCTGAATATTCGTTCTCTGAAGTTTTTACCAAATAAACTTGGTCAGAAAACATTGATAAATCAACTACCTCTTCGTCCTTAACTTCAATACCAAGATTTTTTGCTTGCATGATTCCATTATCAAATAAATCTTTTCCTGTGATTCCATCTGGAAAACCATAATAGTTTGAAATCATGTGTGCTTTGCCAAGCGCTGAACTTGAAGCAGGATTATTTAAAATTAATGTTTTAAGGCCTCCTCTATGTGCATATAAACCAGCTGATATTCCTGCAGGACCGGCTCCTAAAATTACTACATCATAGTCGGTTTCTTCCACTTTATTCTCCTTAATTTTCGCTTTCTGAGTCGTCTTCCATTTCTGTAACAGCAATGTGAACATCTTTTAATTGTTCGTCTGTTACAACACTTGGTGCATTCATCATAACGTCTCTAGCTTTTTTATTCTTAGGGAATGCAATTACTTCTCTAATGTTATCAGTATCAGCAATTAACATTACCATTCTATCTAATCCTGGTGCTATACCAGCATGTGGTGGTGTACCATATTGGAATGCTGTATATAATGCTCCGAATCTCTTCTTAACTTCTTCCTCTTTGTATCCTGCAATTTCAAATGCCTTAACCATAATTTCTGGATTGTGGTTTCTAACAGCTCCTGATGCAACTTCATATCCATTGCAAACTAAGTCATATTGATATGCAACGATATCTAGTGGATCCATATTATTTAACGCGTCCATTCCGCCTTGTGGCATTGAGAATGGGTTGTGGTTGAAGTCTACTTTATCTTCGTCTTCGTTGTACTCATACATTGGGAAGTCAACGATCCAACAGAATTTGTAAACATTCTTCTCTATTAAGTCTAATCTCTTACCTAGCTCAATTCTTACTAGACCAGCAATTTTTTGTGCTTTTCTTAATTCGTCTCCAATGAAGAATGCTGCATCATTTGGTTTTAATCCAATTTCTTCTTTCATTTCTTCTGTAATGAATTTGCTAATTCCTCCAGCTAATGTTCCTTCAGCATCTTCTTTAACCCATGCTAGGCCTTTAGCTCCAACGCTATCAGCTTTTGCAAACTCTTCCATGTTATCAAAGAATTTTCTTCCTTGCTCGTTTCCGTTAGGAACAATAATACATTTTACTGTTTTGCCTTGGAATGCTTTGAACTCAGAATTTTCAAATGTTTTTGTTACATCTGTAATGATTAATGGGTTTCTTAAATCAGGTTTATCAATACCATACTTCTCCATTGCTTCAGCATATGGAATTCTTACGAATGGTGCTTTATCAACTGTCCAAGTTGTGAAGTTTTCGTAAATTCTTGGCATGATATCTTCAACAACTGCAAAAACATCTTCTTGTGTAGCAAATGACATTTCCATATCCCATTGATAGAATTCACCTGGTGCTCTATCTGCTCTTGGGTCTTCATCTCTGAAACATGGTGCTATTTGATAATATTTATCAAATCCACTAATCATTAATAATTGTTTAAACTGTTGTGGTGCTTGAGGTAGTGCGTAGAATTTTCCTGCATGTAATCTACTTGGTACTAAAAAGTCTCTAGCTCCTTCTGGTGATGAGTTTGCTAAGATAGGAGTTTGAATTTCTGGGAATCCTTTCTTCTCCATCTCATCTCTAATCATTTTAATTATCTTTGATCTTAATAAAATGCTATTGTGAATTCTGTCATTTCTTAAGTCAATGTATCTGTATTGAAGTCTTAAGTCTTCTCTAACATTGTTGATATCAACCTTTTCAGAGTTAACTTCAAAAGGTAAAACATTCTTGCATTTACCTAAGATTTCAATCTTTTCAGCATTAATTTCAATTTCACCTGTTGCCATCTTGTCATTCTTATTAGAACGCTCAACAACAGCTCCTGTAACACTTATAACTGTTTCAGGATATACGTTTTCCATTTCTTTCTTTATTTCATCAGAAGAAACAACAATTTGAGTAATTCCAAATTGATCTCTTAAATCAACGAATTGCATAGATCCAAGATTTCTAATTCTTTGAACCCATCCAGCAAGTTGTACTGTCTCTCCTACGTTTTTAATATTTAGTTCTCCACAATTATGATTTCTGTACATAATCTTTATGCTCCTCTTATAGCCCTAAAAATGGGCAAAAATATACTTGTATATTATACCCTTTTATACTAGTTTTTTCAAGTTTTTCAGCATTTCTAAATAGCTTTTTTCGCATAAAAAACTTCCACCTATTTTAGGTGGAAGTAAAAAAGACTATTAAATATAATTACCTTTTTTAAAAAGATCGTCCTAGTAACTCACTACAGCCAAGGCTACTTCATCTCTGAGAGATGCCTTAACCATTTTTCTTTGATCATAATAATCACCATAAGTGTAAACATCAAGATCCAAAAGAGTTGCTGTAAATCGTTCACGACTTGCATTGCAGCACATCTTAAAGAACTTTATGATGTTTTCCCCATAAATTTGATAATTGTCTAAAACATCGATCCACACTAGGCTGTGCTTCTCATTTTGGATGTACTCTTTCAGAAACTCTTTTGTTTCCTCATTTCCTTCCGACATGATTTCTACGATGCTTTCTGGTGTCCTTTGGCTATCTGTCACTAGCCGTCTCTTTGTCCTAGTCATTTGTCGTTCCTCCTACACATTTGTGTGATGCTTTGGTTTACGAGTTGCTAACCCCTTAGAGAAATATAAAAAATCCTTAGGTAAGTACCATTATAGCATGGATTTCACCTCTTGTATAGTTATTTTCCTAGTTTTTGTCTTACATATTCATAAATCATAATACTTGTAGCTACTGCTGCGTTTAGACTTTCAGTTTTTCCTAGCATTGGAATAATTACTTTTTCCGATGCTACTTCGCTAACCTTTTCAGTTACACCATTAGCCTCATTTCCAATAACTACAACTGATTTTTGATAATCAACATCATATATAGATTTTTCAGCATTAAGTTCTGTTGTTAGTACTTTAAATCCATTGTTTTTATAATCTATTAGACTTTGAGCTAAGTCTTCAACTTCAATTACTTTTGTTCTGAAAATTCCACCCATAGTACTTCTAACAACTTTAGGAGAATAAGCATCAACAGTGTCTTTAGAAACAAGTATTGTCTTAATATTGGCGCTATCTGCTGTTCTAATAATTGTTCCTAAATTTCCCGGGTCTTGGATTCCATCAAGAGCTAATACGAATTCATCATTATAATCAATCTCTGAATTTGAACTCTTTTTAACAACAGCAATTATTCCTTGAGGAGTTACAACATCAGTTAAGTCTTCAAAGACTTTATCAGAAGCAATTATTAATTTTTGCTCATCACAATTAAGACCTTTGAAATCATCTGAGTTTGAGAATGTTTCACTAACAATAATCTTCTCTACTTCAGCTTGTTCTAAAGCCTCTTTTACCATTTTTATTCCTTCAACTATAAAACTCTCAATTCTATATTTCTTTTCTTTTAGCTTTTTGATTGATTTTATAGTCTCATTATCCTTGCTTGTTATAATCATTTTGGCCTCCTTTGGTCATTAAATTATATCAATAAATTCTTTAATTTCAGCTACCAAATCTTTACCATCTGGTTTTAGTGTTAGATAAGGTGTAATTCCTGGTGAAAATCTAATTTGATGTCCATAACGTTTAATTAAATCTACTGCTTTGTCATTATTAAACTCTTTTAATATAAAGATAATATTGTTTCCTTTTTGTTGAATCTTAACGATTTTCTTATCTCTACATAAGTTTTTGATACGTGCAATATCAAGTAAGTTTTCGACTTCACTTGGTAGTGCGCCATATCTATCTTTGATTTCATCAACAACATTTTGAATATCTTCTTCACTCTTACAGTTTGCTATATCTTGATAAACCTCAATCTTTTGACTTGCATTTTCGATATAGCTTTCTGGAATATATGCAGATAAACTAATATCAATTGTAATTTCTTCTTCCGGTTCTTCTTCGAATTTCTCACCTTTCATTTCCTTAACAACTTCTTGTAACAAGCGGTTGTACATATCGTAACCAACTTGCTCCATGTGTCCTGATTGAATTTCTCCGAATAAACTTCCTGCTCCTCTTATTTGAAGATCACGAGTTGCAATTTTGAATCCTGAACCAAACTCTGTAAATTCTTTGATTGCTTTTAATCTTGCTGAAGCATCTTCATTCATCATTCTATCTTTTCTATAAGTGATGTATGCGAATGCTTGGCGATTACTTCTTCCTACTCTTCCTCTGATTTGGTATAACTGAGCTAATCCAAATCTGTCAGCATTTTCAACAATAATTGTATTTGCGTTTGGAATATCAATTCCTGATTCAAGAATTGTTGTACATACTAATACGTTAGTTTTATTATCTATAAAGTTTTGCATTATTTCTTCAATTTGATTACCAGTCATTTGTCCATTTGCAAAATCAACTTTTGCTTCTGGAACCATATCAGCAATTTCTTGAGCTTTGTTTGGCATATTTTCTACATTGTTAAAGATATAGAAAACTTGTCCGCCTCTTTCAAGTTCTTTTGTTATTGCTTCTCTTACAACTTCTTTATCATATTCTAATACATAAGTTTGAACTGGTTTTCTATTCATAGGTGGTTCATAAATAACTGACATATCTCTAATACCCACGATAGACATTTGAAGTGTACGTGGAATTGGAGTTGCAGTCATTGTTAATACATCAACGGTAGTTTTGTACTCTTTGATTTTTTCTTTTGCTTTAACACCAAATCTGTGTTCCTCATCAACTATTAATAATCCCAAGTCTTTGAATTCAACATCATTACTTAATAATCTATGTGTTCCAACAACAATATCAACTTCGCCAAGTTTTAGTTTTGCTACTGTTTCTTTTTGTTGTTTTGCAGTTCTAAATCTATTTAGAAGTTCTATTTTAATTGGATATGCTTGCATTCTTTCAACAAACTCTTCAAATTGTTGGTTGGCTAAAATTGTAGTTGGTGCTAAATACGCAACTTGCTTTCCATCCATAACAGCCTTAAAAGCTGCTCTTAATGCTACTTCTGTCTTTCCATAACCAACGTCCCCGCATAGCAATCTATCCATTGGTTTAGAGTTTTGCATATCATGTTTTACTTCTTGAATACATCTTAATTGGTCGTCTGTTTCTGTGTATGGGAAGCTATCTTCAAATTCTTTTTGCCATGGTGTGTCTTCACTAAAAGCAAAACCTTTTGAGTTTTCTCTTCTTGCATAAAGTTCGATTAACTCTTTAGCAACACTTCTTAAGTTTCCTTTTACTCTCGCTTTTGTCTCAGCCCATTCTTTAGTTCCAAGCTTATTTAACTTTATGCTTCCTTCTCCACCGATGTATTTTCTAACATTATCTAAGTTTGTTGTTGGAACGTATAATGCATCTCCGCCTCTATATTTAATTCCGATGAAATCTTTTGTAACTCCATCAACTTCGATTGTCTTAACGCCTGTGAAAACACCAATACCATATTTTCTATGAACAACAAAATCATTTACATTAAGGTCTGCGAAAACAATTTTAGAACCTTCGTTGAATGATTTTAAACTTGATCTTGGACGTTTCTTTCTTGTTGAGAAAAACTCGTCATTACTTAAAACAACAAGTCCTGTTTCTTCATTTACAAATCCAGTTGTAAGTGAACCAGTGCACACAAATACACTAGATGTATTAATTTTTAATCCATCTAAACTTTCAACCTTCACTGAGTTTTCTATTATCTTTGCAACTTTAGTTTGTCCTTCAACTGATCCTGTAAGAACAATTACTTTTTTCTTATCTTTTTGATATTTAACGATTTCATCGTTGATACCTTTTAGATTATCACTTGTAAATGAGTTGTTTTCTTTATATCTAAAGCTGTTTAATTTGCTGTCCGCTTCTTTGATATAAACAACGTTGTCGTACTTCTCGAAATTATAAACATACTTGTTTTCGCTATATAAAATATCCGGAACAGCTTTGCCTCTTTCTATTAATTCTTTGATTAAATTTTCATTATCTAATTGAATTGACTCAATTCTTTGTTGAATCTTTTCAGGCTCATCAACTAGAATTTTGAAACCTTTTAAGTAGTCTAATAAGTTTGCTTGATTTAGATAGAACTTATCAAAGTATCTATCTATTTTGTTTCTATAATCACCATTTCTTATTTCTTCAACATCTTTAGTTGTGTTTTCTGTTTCTACTAAAACTCCATGAGCAATCGCTTGCTCAATTCTATCAGCAACAACTGATAATGGTGAATCAATAACCATTTCAGACATCGGTAAGATTTCACATTTATCAATATTATTGATTGATCTTTGGTTTTGTAGATTAAACTCTCTAATACTATCAATTGTATCGCCCCAAAGCTCAATTCTGACACCAACTGTTTCAGATTGAGAAATATCGATAATATCTCCTCTAACGCTGAATTGGCCTCTAGCTTCTGTTAGATCTGCTCTTTCATATCCTAAGCTTACTAAGGTTTGTTTTATCTTTTCAACATCCACTTCATCCCCAACTTTTAAGTTGATAGCATTTTCATAAAGTGAATCTTCTGCAATTAAGCTTTGCATTAAAGCTTCGATTGTTGTTACTATAATTTTTGCTTTCTTTTTATGTATTTTATTTAAAATAGCAATTCTATCGAATTCGATTTCATTACTCTCTGCATCATAATCATAGATTGATATTTCTCTCTTTTGAAAGAAATCAACATCATCTGTGAAGTATAGAATATTCTTTAATAAATCTCTTGCTTGAAGCTCGTTATAAGTTACTATAACTACCTTCTCTTTATTATCTATATTTAGTGCACTTCCAAGCATAGCCTTAGACACGCCAACAAGACCCGATAGAACTACCGGGTACCTGTATTTTTTATTATTGGCTTGGAAATATTCTTTTTCCAAACCTTTAAGATTCTCATAAACCTTTGTCGAAACAAAGTCTTTTAAAATATAATTCATGACTCTTCTCTTCTTGTTTGGAATTATGTGTTTATTATAACATTATTTCTAAATTTTGCCAATAGTTTCTAGATTTTTAGTCTCTATGATTTCTACTGGTAAGATTTGATTTTCTAAGTTTTCCTTAGTTTCAACCTTAACTAAAACATAGTTTGTTGTATGACCTTTAAAATATTTACCTTCTCTTTCTTCAAATAAAACATCAACTTTCTTTCCGATTAACTCTTGATTGTATCCATTTTCGTTATTATCAGATAATTCAATTAATCTTCTACTTCTTTCTTCTTTGATGTTTCCATCAACTTGATTAGGCAATTTTTCAGCAACTGTTCCACGTCTTGGTGAATACTTGAAAACATGCATCTTATAGAATTTGATTTCTGATAAGAATTCATATGTTTTTTCAAATTCTTCATCTGTTTCTCCTGGGAAACCAACTATAATATCTGTTGTTAATGCAACCTTCGGAAATGCTTTTCTTAATAATGTTACTGAATTTCTAAAATCTTCAGTTGTGTATCTTCTCTTCATTCTATCTAATGTTTCATCACATCCACTTTGAAGTGATAAATGGAAATGATCACATACTTTTTCACATTTAGCTAATCTATCTACTATTTCTTCAGTAATCCACTTAGGCTCGATTGAGCCTAATCTGATTCTTTCGATAGATTCTATTTTATTCATTTGTTCAACTAAATCGATTAATCTAAAAGCTCCTGATGTTAAATCTTCTCTAGGGTCAAATTCAGAATAATCAGTACTATATTCAAAGTCTTTTCTAAATTGTTCTCCTTCTTCTTTTGAAAAATCTTTTCCATAAGAAGCAATATGAATTCCTGTAAGAACAACTTCTTTAATTCCTGTCTTAGCTATCTCTTCTATTTCCTTTAAGATACTATGAGGATTTCTACTTCTTACCTTTCCTCTAGCATAAGGAATAATGCAGTATGTACAAAATCTATCACATCCATCTTGAATTTTAATGACTGCTCTATTTAGTTCTGTGTAAGTTGTTGTTCCAAAATCTTCAAAACCTTGCTTATGCATAACATCAGATACTCTAGATTTTTCATTTCTATTTGCAATGTACTCTTTAACAATCTCTAATAGATGATTCTTTTCATTTATACCAATTACAATATCAACTTCTGGCATTGCTTCAACTTCTTTTTGAGCAACTTGAACATAGCATCCACACGCAATAACAATTGCATCTGGATTTTGTTGTTTCTCACGTCTAAGCATTTGTCTTGATTTTCTTTCAGCAACATTAGTAACACTGCATGTGTTTACAACGCAAATATCAGCTGCTTCATCACTATCAATCGGTAAAATTTCAATGCCATCTTTTTTGAAGCTTTGTTCCATTGCATTAGATTCATATTGATTTGTTTTGCATCCTAGAGTAATAAACTTTGCTTTCATCTTTCCCTTTCCTTAAATTTTAAATCTTATTTCTATTTTAGTGTTCTACTTCTAAATTAATTCTTCCACTTTTAGAAGTTCCAAGTATTTTATTTATCTTAAATCTACCGCCTTTTCCTCTGATTGTTATATAAGAGCCCTCCTTAATTTGCTTGCTTCCAACCAGTTCTTCTTTAAAATCTACAAATACTCTTTCTTGACTTATTAAATCAACTGCAGCATTTCTTGAACATCTAGCAAGTTCTCCAACTAAGCAATCTAGTCGCATAGATGGTACATTTATTTTAAATATCTCTTTTTCAGGAGCAACATAAATTAATTCATCTATACTCTTAATTTCTACTTTTGCTTTTTGGAATCTAGTTAGTCCATTGATATTTTGCGTTAGAAACTTTTCAACTTCAGACATAATTATTATATCTGCGCCATCATGTCTAACTAAAATATCTCCTATTTTTTCTCTCTTCATTCCTAGCTTCATTAGAGCACCTAGATAAGTTTTATGCTCATATGTGCCCCATTGATCTTTTGGAAGAGTGATTCTAAATACTTTTAATACTTGGTCATATACTTTATTTGAAAACTCAATTTCTTCTGGGAGTATAAACAAAACTTTACGCTCTGCTTCTTCATATCCACCAAATAAAACTGTGTTTTCTGCTTTTTTCTTTTCTAATAAATTACTAACACTTGCTTGTTCAGACAAATCAAGAAAATCTGTATTTTCAGGTCGATTTCTCGCAATACAGAATTTCAATTTATCATTCACTTTAGCCAAAAGGAGTTTTTCTTCATCCTTTTGCATCTTAGTTAATTCATTAATCTTATCCATACGTCCTTCAATTGTACTATTTTTAAGGCTTTTTGTAAATAGTTTTATTGTTCAGTATCAAACTCACCGTACTCGCAACCTAAATCTGTTACTTCAATTTCGTCTACTAACTCACCTTTTCTATAAAGCATAATGGTTCCTTTTCCATTACCACCATTCCATAATCTTGAGTATTTCTTTGTACCATTTGGTGCTTCATAATTGATTAGTAGCATGTCTTTTTTCTCACAAGTAATGTCCGTAACCATTCTATTTCTCCATGTCTTTTGCTCAACATGCCATACAATTTGTTCTTCCGTTTCGTGACATTCAAACTTAGTTCTGCAGAATGTCCAAAATTTTGAGAAATTAAATTCGAAACACTTTCCTTCATAGTACATAGCAGATAAAAGTTTTCTGTTTAGTGTGATTGGACCAACTTTTGGTTTTCCTCCACCAATATCAAAAACTGTATTTTCTAACTTTCTATCATACTTCCTGCTGTAGCAATTGTTTGTAGATAGCCACACCCAAGGTGATGTAAAATCTTTCCCCCAGTTTTTATCTGCATAACCATTAGACTCTTCTGGTACTACTTTATATTTCTTTCCATCTAAAATAATTTCGCCTGAAAACTCTGATTTCATACCTTCTGCATGCCAGAACATTTCAAACGCTTGGATTTTTCTGAATAGTTTTCCTGCACCATATCCTACATTAAATGGTATGATCTTGTTTATTTTAAGATTCCACTCGATTGTTCCTGCATCACTCATGTATTCTCTATGCTCTTCTGCATCTTCTTTAGAAACACTTACTTTACCATATGATTCAGTCTCTGATAAATAACAATCATCAGCTTTAATGCTGAATGGTTTCTTCTTTTCAATTTCAACTTTGTTCCATCCAAAGAATCTATGAAGTTGTTTTTTATTTTCACCCCATGTTCCAACTTTGATCATAAGATAAGATGGTTTAATTCCATATTTTTGATTTCTTGGAAGTTGTCCAAATACAGGTTTATCTCCTCCAAGCTTTGGATTGCATGTGAAGAATTCTAAAAAGAATTGCTTCTTAGTATTTTTTTCTTCATCAATTGCAGTAAAAGAATGCCACCACCAATCATATCCACACTTTGCTTGTTTTCCAAATAGTTGAAATTCATCTCTTGAAATATCACTCTTACTAAACATTTATTTTTCCTTTCACAAAAAGCTAATGAAAACATCTTTCCATTAGCTCCTTATTTTTTATCATTACTGTGGTTTATTTATTTGTGTTATTGGTGGTTGGTTGTCGAATTCTTTTGTAACTGAGTACATCATTAGATTTGCAGACCACCAACCCATACCAACTCCAACTTCGATTCTCATATTTCTACAATCGTTTTGGAATGTTACTAAATATGTTCCAGTTGAATTATATGTTTGTAAAACAACTTTACGTGTTCCACATGGTATTCTACATTGAGAATATTCACCATTCTTAAGTGTAGTAACTTCAACACCATCAACTATTATATGTAGCTTCATTGCGGCACCTGTAAACGCACTTCTTCTTTGGAAGATAACATCTACAAATCCATTTTCTTCACCTTCCATTCTAGTTGGTCTAATTTCATTTCCGTTTTGATCGTATTGTGGCATCTTTTGTTCTTTAAATAGAATTCCGCAATATGGACAATATTCTGGATAATCTTGAATAGCATTATTACAATTTGGGCAAATCATTTTTTGTTCTCCTTCAATAAAATTTTCTGGTTGGGGTAGTAGGATTCGAACCCACGCATCGAGGAGTCAGAGTCCCCTGCCTTACCACTTGGCTATACCCCAGTATCTATTGCTTATTCTTCGTCATCATCTTCTTCGAAGATTGAACTATGCTCAAGCTCTTCTGTATAAACAATAGGTTTTCTTGTACTTTCTTCTACATAACTTTCTATTAATTTTCTTTCAGCTTTGCTGAACTTTTCTTCAGGAATATTTAAATACTTGTTGCACCAAATTATTCTTCTTTCACTATCAGAATAATTTGAATTAACTAAATCATTAAAATGATATTCAACAGTAAAAATTCTTCCTTCAAACTTAATAGTGATATTAGTCCAAGCACCTTTTTGTATTATATAAAGTCTTCTAATTAAGTTGAATAAATTATTTAAATTTTCATTATAACTATTTTCATCTATTCCAAATTTATCAGGAATATCATAGCAATTAACAGCATTTGATTTTAATAGTGTTCTTGGGAAATAGTAAAAGAACATTTCCCCATTCTTCCCATTAATCATCGATGCATATAAATATAGTTTCTTAAATTTCTCAGGAACTAATTTATAAAGGAGGTCTTGAATATCCTTGTATAAATCATTAACTTGGCTCATATTCAATTCCTCCTTTCTTTTTATATTACCATGAACCTACTCCGCTAGATCCACCTAATCCACCAAAACCACTAGATTCTCCGTGATAACTTGATGGATCACTTAAATTATTTATAAAAATATAATGATATGCTAAAAACATCATTGAGTTTTGGAAATAAACTGAATCACAGAATTTTGCTAAATCCGGATATGAATTTATTTCTTTCATCCAATTCTTTGTTATACCAAATACATATGTATAAGGTAATGCTTCATAAAAGAACTTTTGATTATCTTTTAATAAGTTTGAACATTGTTCTTTATCAAATCCCTTTAGGAATTCTCTATAGCTTTTAATCTCAGCAGCTAACTTTTCACCATATGAAGTTTTCTTTTCTAGTAAGCACATAAATACAATTGAAACTAACCACATAACAAGTGTAACTGCATAAATCCAATTATTTACTGGATTCATATCTTTAATTGCAAAGAATGAAACCATAAGCATAATTAAAGATACAATTTCTAATAAAAGATAAGTAATTTGAATAATTGATGATTTCTTTTCGAATACTTTTTCTCTAAAGTTCTTAGTATTCTCATCTATTTGTTGTAATTTTTTCTCATCTATCTTATCTTCTTTTAGGCTAACGATAACTTCAGTTCCTCTAAATATAGATTCATAAATAAGTTTCTCGTTGTCTGATAATTCTTTTATTCCACTTGGCAAAGGTTTGTTTATATCAATTAATTTCTTAATAAAGAAATTATCTTTATCTCTTGGATCTTTTGCTATATTTATATATCCCTTTGATGCTAAAGAAACAGCAAGAGCATTGTATCTGCTATATGTTACACCTTCACTGCCTAGAACAACGCCCACATAAGCAGGGTCTAGGTTTTCAGGTGGATAACAAACAACTTCAGTTTTCTTAACTTTGTTATCTTTTCCAAATATAAACCAAACTATAACTGTAGATATAGAAATTAGCATTACTACAACGCATAGAATTAACGAAACATTATCATATGTATCCCCTGCAGTAGCAAAGTATCCTTCCTTTAATACAGTTTCAATTGTTATTGAACTATTTACGTCTGTTAAGTTGATGACTACACCATTTTCACTTGTTGCCACAGAAGTTTGTGTGTCATTATTTTTTCCTTTATCATAGATATTTTCTTTTCTGAATTTATCTTTCCATACCGATATTTGATCTTTAGTTATTTTTTCATTTTCAAACTTTAGAGTAATTTTTCCGTACGAGACTTTTCCTCCTAAGTCATCACCAAAAGCATGAAAAATAAATTCATCCTTATCTGCATAAGTATCTTTTCCTAAATCATAAGTATAAGAAATATTATAAGTCTTATATTGAGGTACTATTCTGTCTGGATCACCAATCTTAGCTCTAAACATTGTTGCTGAAGAATCATTTGAGAACTTCTCGCCTTCACATTTAAAGTCAATTACTTTTGCTCTTTTATCAACATTTTTTCCATCTTCTCCAGTATAATTTTCCCAAATCGGAATAGCCCTGTATATACCATGGCTATCCTCTTTAAAGAAATGAACCTCTAATGTTTCTTTTACTTCGACTTTGTTATTTTCTTTAACATTAAGTTCAATGTCAAAACTCTCAATTTCAAAATTCTTGTCACTATTCTCTTCTGCGAATGAAATATTTGTTATAGATAAACAAATTGCAATCACAAATATAAGAACAATGATTTTCTTCATTATCTTTTGCATCTAATTTATCCTTTAATAAATTATTCTTTTACTATTAGACTTTCACCAGTCATTTCTGATGGTTGATCAAGTCCCATAATATCAAGCATTGTAGGTGTTATATCGCAAAGTCTTCCATCTTTTAATTTAACACCTTCTTTATTTACTAAAATTAATGGTACTAAATTTGTTGTATGTTGTGTGAATGGATCACCTGTTTTATAGTCGATCATTTGCTCTGAATTACCATGATCAGCAGTAATTAATAATGTGCCATCATGTTTCTTTATAGCATCAACAATTTT
>OCTX012222170.1_pt1 | contig 28764 bp, 41 predicted proteins | sample 1539691 | NCBI WGS metagenome assembly OCTX01 (sample SAMN02144231, study PRJEB22623) | gut metagenome | biome: sheep rumen | host: Ovis aries | place: New Zealand
AACAGCATAGACCCGTAATAGCAATAGACTTCGACGGCGTACTAAACAAATACAAAGGCTGGAAAAACAAAGACACACTATACAAACCACAAAGCGGAGCACGATACTTCCTACAACAACTCTACAAAACCTATGACATAACAATATTCACATGCAGAGACATACGCACCGTACACAGATGGCTACAGGAAAACAAACTAGACCAGTACATCACCACAGTAACCAACCTCAAACCCATAGCATATGCCTACATAGACGACCGAGCAATACCCTACACGGGTAACTACAAAGAAACACTAAACGAACTCAAAAAATTCAAACCATGGTGGCAAAAACAATGACACTAAACTGTGAGACCATACAATTAAAAAAAGGCTCCAAAGGAGCAGAAGTAAAAGAACTACAACGCAACCTACAAACACTGGGCTACTATGATGGCCGAATCGATGGGGACTTCGGATCATACACCGACACTGCACTAAGGGCATTCCAGAAAAAGCAGGGATTACTGGTTGATGGAATATGTGGCCCCGTAACATGTAAACGGATAAACAACCTAGTGAACAATAGCAAATCAGACTGTTACTATCGTAATGGTGTATATCATAGTGGACCACACTGGGTAGGAACCGGGTGTAACAAGATGGGACAATGCACGGGCTATTATTGTGCACCTTGCAGTATCAGACAACAACTTGCTAAGCAGGGAATCGATAATTACACACAACAGACCATCGCACGATACGCGGGTACAACTACAGCAGGTACCAGTCATTGGGGTATTGAAACCGCCCTCGCTAAGATTGCAAGATTGGAAGACATTAACATCAAAGTAGAATGGAAGAACTTCAGTGACCTTGGCAGTACTATTGGTGCTCGTTTCAAGGCTTTGGGTGAGATTATCAGTGACCCTGATAAGGGTGTAATCCTGCATACATTGTATCAGAACAAGTATGGGCATTATGAAACTATACAAGAAGCGAATACTAATAACAGTAGTACTGTTATATTGAATAGTCTTGGCAGTAAATGTAATAGTCCTGCCTATTGTGGCCGTAAGGAAACACGAACATACGCTTACCTAGCACAGAACCTAAGGGGCATCAGCCAGAAAAGCATATGTATAATAACATTCACAAAATAAATGAGAGTATGATAATATGAATAGCAATATAATCGATGAACTCAAAAAAGAATACCCAGAACACCTATACGAAGTCGAACTACTAATCACATACACAGACAAACTAAGAGACGGATGCCCAGACAAAAGAAAAGACTACCTAGAGCAGGCACAGACAAAACTCAACACACTCTATGCAGTCAAACCGGCACCCGTACTGGTTGATGTGCAGGCAGTACTGAATGAGTACCGTAATGAGTTTGACATTACTGATCCTCGGGAAGTTGTGAATGAGGAGGGATTTGTCCAATAATTATTTTCTTCACCACCCCTTTGACCCTCCATCACTTTTTTGTCCTATGAGATTATGACACTTTTGTCATAGTGGAGGAAATCGAAACTAATTTAAAGGAGACATATCATATTTAATTCTAAGCAGGAGATAGTGTAAGAGCATAAGTGGCTTGGCAGTCTGTTTGGTCTTGTCTGTCCCCCTATGTTATGTATCGTATTCTATTATTACTTGGATGAGATTAGAGGCTGCTATGCCCCTGTGCTCTCTCATTATTTTTTTGTTTGCGTGTTTATTGCAGTATGACCGTCCACTAATTTTTCACTGGCAATAATTACTATATTATCACCCGTGGTTTTGTGATTCAAGCGTTATAGTTTGGTGAGTATAGCGAACTAGTGGGTCAATAATATTATATAGTTTCAATACACAATACAATAGTATGACAAGCAGAACATATACTAAGAAAATTTGGGAACCTGAAGATGAACGCATACTCCAACAATGGAGACGAACACAACAAATCCGAGAATCCACATTCCAAAATTACCGGTACAGTATCAGGAGATACACAAAAGCCACACACATGACACTCACAGAGTTGTACAATGAGGCACTAACTGAAGAGGAACAACACATACCAAAGCACCGCAGGAGTATCAAAACACACATACTCGACTATTATGACTGGTTAGACAAGCAACCATTCACCGAAAGCACCAAAAACCAGAGTATCTATATTGTGGTGAGCTTCTACAAAAGCCTAGACATAACACTACCCAACATACCCAACAACTACGATGACACACCACTACCAGAAAACACCGAGAAAATGATAACACCAGAGATTATCAGGTTAATGCTGGATAATGCTAGTGTTCGTAACAAGGCAATTATTAGCTTTGCCATGATGACTGGTCAAAGTCCTAACGAACTATGCCATATCACAATACTTGACATTATCAAGTGTTGGAACTCCGAGTTGGAACATCCCATCTTTGACCTGCCGGACATCTGGAAATACAAAAAAGACATACTCGAACTCAAGGCACCAGCTATGAGAATCAAAAGACTCAAAACCAACAACACATACTGGTTCTATGTACCCAGTGAAACAAGCAGGTACATCATCGAGTACATCTACGAAAGAGTAGCAGGACGGAACACTAACATACGAATACACAGCCTTGATGACCCCTTATTCGTTAATAAGATGGGCGAACCCTGCACCGCCCAGAACATCAGCAAAGTATTCACAGTCACTGGCGAAAAATGCGGATTCCACCACCCCGAACTATTCGATGACAAACTAAGATTACTCTTAGAGCGTAGACAGGGACACCAAAGAGTATACTGTGCCTATAAGTTCCGGAAATACTTCCTTAACATGTGCCGACGATATGCGGGAACACGCCCCGACACACCCACAGAACAATCCTACACTGGCAAGGAACTAGGAGATTTTTGGATAGGTCATCAGGACAAGGGCAGTATCAGTTCCTACTTGCAGTATGATGATAGTGATGTGCAGGAGTTGCAGTATCATTACCTGCAAATGTTACCTTATCTGTCATTGGAGATGGAGGTAGACACTATCACATCGGAGGATAAGAGGGAGTTCCTGCAAATGAAAGAACGCTACGAGGATGTACTAAATGAGATGGAGGAGTTACGGGATTATGTTCGTAAAAAACATCACTTGGACTCTCTAGCTAAGGAGTATGGATTAGAGTAAAATATTATACACCAGTACCCACATATAATATAACATACCATAGAGTATGATATGGTAAGATAACATCCAACATGGGGGGATAATGGGACAATGAATATAGAAGACCTAATACACGAACTCAAAAATGATAAGAAAAAACTAGGAGGCGTATGTTGTTGCCTATTCCTAATACTATTACTAGCAGCAGGAATGACCAACGTACAAGACCTCAACAACACAAACATAAACATGACCGATGACACCGGGGAAGACCTTTATAACAAAAGCACTGCCATCCGGACTAGTGGCTGGGATTACACACCCGAAGGATTCCCACTCATAGGAAAAGATGTGTACGGCTCCTGCGAAGGAGTAACCAGTAACGGCGAGGAACACACCTACTTCTTTACTGGTAAACAGATGGCCGCACTGGGTAACATCAGTGACTACACCTTTGAGTATAATGACCTGCATATTATAGCAGAAAAGAATAGTAATGATCATTGGATTGTTACTCATATGTTTTATAAGAATGGTACTGAGATTCCGTTGAATTGGGATGAGTATGATTTTGCAGCGTATGCTAAGATTGCGGGTGCTAATAATCCGAATTGTGTTCAGGGTTTTGGTTATACTCCTGATGAAGTGAACAAAATGGAATAAAGGTTTATATACTATGTGAGAGATAGTGTGTAGTATGCAGTCAAAGCCAATGCGACAAGGCTTTATTTAGTTTTTTGCTTGTAGTCTGTGAGTCCCAATTTCACAGATTACTAAAAAGGCTATGATTGATTTATTTATCACGAGTAGATAAATGTATTAATTCTCAATCCGGACACAACTTAACTTAACGGTGCACGGTTAGGGTTTCACATCAATTAACTGTGTGTAGATATCGGGGGTACAATATAATATCTACTCACAAAGAAATCCTTGTACATTTATCTCGAATGAAGGGGGGAGGAGTTACTCACTAATGGGTTACACGCTTATTGTGTGGCCAGTGGTGGTGGCTTCTTCCCCCTTTTTCATTATATGATGAGACTATTTTTTTTGTGGCGTTAACTGTGGTTATTGTTGTGGTTGTTGTTTCCAGGTGCACTCTATTTTTTTTTACTTCGTTATACATTGATTGTTGGTACCCCCCACCCCCCATCAGTCACTGTGAGGGAGTCGGAAAAGCCTTTAAATACTCTGTAGACCATAAATAAAATTAGACACAGAGTAAGGGGGAATGATAACAGATTGTTTATTGATAGGGGGATTTTATGACTGTTTGGTTTTGCGTGTTTTGGGAGAACCTTTATATACTATGGACTACATAATATTATTTGTACCCTTAAAAGATAGGGTACATAGGAGGATAAAAAAACATGATAATTCTCAGAACCGAGAAAAAAATACGACGAGACACAGCAGCTCGTCCAAGGTCATTAATCCTCCCAATTCCCGCAAACATGCGAGACATACTAGAATTTGAACATGGAACTGAGGTCATCCTTACAGTATGTTCAAACGAAGAAAACGAACTACAACTAGTAGTTAAGAAAAAATAGATTGATGACTTAAGACAAAGGACTAACTCACATGAGACAATATAACAAGCAGAACAGTCTCATGTGAGCACATGTCCCAGTATAAGTTTGTATCACAATCTTGTAAATCGAAGATTATTAGTTTGTAATACAAATACTATTTTTGTGTTACATTACATATACATCTTACGATAATTATTAGAGAGTGATATGACAATCGAAGACATTGTGATGTTAGACTCCTTTGCTAAACGATTCACTATTTTTTAATATGCACAGGAGGAACTTATTTATGGCAAAAGAATACCGTAAGAATTTCAGGTTTGATGAGCATATCATATCATTCCTAGACACAAAAGAAAACACAACAGAATACTTAACCAAACTCATACTAAAAGACATGAGCCAACACACCACACTCCTAGTAGAAATACAGAAACTACAGGACGAGGAAAAAAACTTACGAATCCAACTCAAAGACAATGAGCTACAGCAACAGAATTTACAGCAACAGCTCGAGTTGACAAAGGAGCAGGCACAGTACCGTGTAGAGATGTACGATGAATGTGTGGAAACGTTAGAGTCTATTAAGAGGACTAGTAATCGTGTTACTTTGTCAGATATTCGTACTCAAGCGAGTCGTTGTGGTGTGGATTTGTCATTGTTTAAACAGTGGCTGTTTGACGATGGTGTGTATGATTTGTTGTTGAACTGATTTTTGTGTATTTGTGTTTAGTTCTTATCTTGTACATACGTATGTACAATTTGTATGTACGTACGTACAATCTTTTTTCTATAGTGCTTTGCTAATCTTTACTCATACCTACCTACCTACCTACCTACTACACTACACTACACTACACTACACTACACAACACAACACAACACAACACAACACAAGACCAAGCAAAATAGAGAGAGATACAACCACACAACACAAAACAAAGGGAGGAATGATAACCATATACCCAACAGACACAGAAAGACTCGAAAAAATCCTACAAGAAACACACCACCACGAACTAACCACCAACACCGGAACATTCAAACTCGACTACCCCACACTCTACCAATACTACTACGAATACGCCGAAGAACTACTAAAAAACCCCGACACCGAAATCCCACTACTAGAACACACAATCAAAACACTAGCAATACAACCAATACACCGAGTACAAATCAAAAACATACCCAACACGCCAATAAGACAAATACACAGCCAAACACACGGACAAATACTAAGCTTCGAGGGCAACGTCAAAAAAACCAGAACAGTATTCAACCAGATAACACGGGCAGCATGGAACTGTAACCACTGCGGGAAAACAACCACTATCAAACTAGCATATGATAGCAAGGTAACCGCACCCAAAGAGAAATGTCCATACTGTGACCGTAAAAAAGGATACACACTAGACACCAAACACACAGAGTTCAGAGACGTTCAACTGTTCACAGTACAGGAACGATTAGAGGAAGTTCAACGGGGATTCCAACCAGTCGAGATAAAATGCTACCTAACCGATAGCATGGTACAAACCTGTAAACCAGGAGATAAGATTAAAGTCACTGGTGTAATCGACCTAAGGAACACCAACAATAACAACAGATTCACTGAGTACTGCATTGTTAAAGATGTTGACTTCCTGGAACGTAACTTCGAGGATGTGACTATCACAGGCAATGATAAACAACTGATCCGAAAAGTTGCAGGTGAAGGAGATGTTATCAACAGATTAGCCGAGGCAATTGTACCGTCATTGCATGGTAACAAGGAGCTAAAGAAGGCATTGTTATTGCAATTAGCGAGTAGTGATAAAGAAATCCACCCTGATGGCAGTACACAAAGGGGGGATATTCACATCTTACTTATTGGTGACCCAGGTATAGGGAAAAGCAAATTACTACAGGGGGTATCACAACTGGCACCACGTGGAGTATTCACCAGTGGTAAGAGCAGTAGTGGAGCAGGATTAACCGCAGCTGCTGTAAAAGATGTTGATGACACATGGACACTCGAGGCAGGAGCTATGGTACTCGCTGATGGTGGTCATGTTTGTATCGATGAATTTGATAAAATGAGTGAAAATGACCGCAGTGCCATTCACGAAGCATTGGAACAGCAGACAATATCCATAGCTAAGGCCGGAATGAACACTACACTCCATAGTCAGTGTAGTGTACTGGCAGCAGCGAATCCTAAGTTTGGTTCATTCAATGATAAGAAGGATTTGATGGATCAGATACAATTATCTACTCCTTTACTCTCAAGGTTTGACCTTATCTTTATCCTCAGAGATGTTGTGGATGAAGAAAGAGACCTACTACTAGCAGAGAGCATACTAGGAATGGGAAAAGCACCAGAAACCGCATTTGACACAGAATTCATACGCAAGTATATTAGTTATGCCCGAAGGAAATACAGTCCTGAAATGACTGATGAAGCTTCACACCACATATCACAGTTCTTTGTGAAATGGCGTAACCACACACAATACCAACAAAGCAAGGCCAATACCCGGCAGTTACAAGCTTTAATGAGATTATCCAAAGCAAGTGCACGGTTACGATTATCCGATAAGGTTGAGATGGAAGATGTACGCTTAGCTATTGACATTGAAACCTATTGTATCAACAGTTCCGGAGACATTGAAATGTCCGAAGGAACCGTAGTAGATATGAGGAACAATCAAAAAGCCAAAACTGAGGAACTGATGAACAAGGAAGTACAACACCTTAAAGAAGACTACGGCAACAGCATACCTAACCACATAATGCTCAAACAGTTACAAAACGTAACAGGCAAATCAAGAGATTATGTGAGGAAATGGTTAAGAAATGAGGATGAATGTGAACGGATCATCCTTGATACTGTAGTGCAGACATGGAGTGTCAGAGAATGAGTAAGTATACAGATTATCAGAAACATGCAGATGCGGGTATCTTGTTGTATGAGCGGTATACTGCTTTGTTTGTACGATTTTGTAGGCGATGTAACATTAATATGAATCGTGTTGTGGATGCATTTATTGAGCATTGCCTGCCACGTGTGGAAACAGTACAGTATAAGGGAATGCCCAGGGAAGTTATAGATTACCCTGGCCGAGTAGCGTTCGGTAGAGCAGTAGAAAGTTTAGATTTAATGGAACATGTGTGGAATCATATTGCAGATGGTTCACCCGAGTATGAGGAATGGTATCATTATGAGACCGTGGTGTTTGAAAAGCTTGTAGAAAAACGGAAGATTGAAGTTAAACACTCGGATAGAGTGGCTATGCAAAGAGACAGCATAAATTTTGTTAAAGTATTAAAGGAATTGGAGGATTGATAACTGATGATAGAAGAAACTAAAAAAGGACAGTTACTCAATATGAGGGGAGACCTACAGGAGTTAATTGAGAAACTAAACAAGGAGTTTATCCGAGGGACACCTAATTATGACACTGTCCATCGCGACGTTGCATATAAAGTGAGAGACTGCTTAATACAGGCAGATAATGAAATCAACGCATACAGATTAAAGACAAGGTGATACATTTGAAAAGGCATGAACGATTAAAAAAGGAATTTGATGAAGCTCTGGAAAAGTTTGGGAGTCCAGAGTTGAACATGGCAGAAAAAAGACGCATGCTCAAGCAACTACGAGACTTGGAGCAGGAAATGGATAAATACTATAACATAGGTGAGAATCATGGAATTAAAGAATAAATACGTATTCTGGGATGATGACAACAGTGAAAAAGTCTACGGACAGATAGTTAAAATTGAGTCTATGAAAGACCCAATAACCCATCAACAGAAAAAAGACAAAAAAGGAAGAGGCGTATCAAGGATAGTGTTCAGGACACAGGAACAAGGTGATGTGTTTGTAAGAATACTTGACACGCAGAGGCCATTCTTTGAGCCACAACTCGGGAAAAGAGGGTACATTTGTCATGACCATACGAATAATCACTTGAATTTTGAAGGGTATGATCCGTATGATCATGAACCGGACAGAGAGCCCCTTAGTCTTGAGGAATTATTTGAGTATGAGCAGGACGAGGAGGGAACTCGTAGTATGGGGTCAGTGATTGACGAGGTTGAATATTACTGTAACCAGATTAACGAGTTACTTAACAAGCAGATTGTCGGAGAGAATGAAATAAATGGAGCGTACCTCCGTAAAGTGAGAGATGCTAACATTGGAACCGTTCAAGTAATTATTGACATGAGAATGAGGGATGTTATATGAAGTATATTGTGAATGATATTGGTAGAGTGAATATGAGTAGTGTTGCCACTTATATAGCTGTACTCACAGCCTTTTTAATCAGCTTATGTATGGTGGTGGGAGTATGACCGATACGCAGGAAGTATTGCTTGCTAGTTATGTTAACAAGAATAAGGAATTGGAAAAGCAGGTAACAGAGTTACAGCAGACAGTCAGGGATTACCGGAACCGTTTCGGTACTTACACGAAGGAACAATCACAGTTACTCTTGAAGATTCAACGAGTCAAGAATGTTCTGTTGAACAGTAAAATCTCTAAGACGGGTTACAACAACTATACTAAGTATAGTTATTTTGAGTTGCAGGACATCACACCAGTAATAATACCAGCACTACTCGAGGAAAAACTGGCAAGTAAGTTCTACATGAATGATGAAAGAATATACTTGCAGATAATTGACACGGAGACTGGTGCCTGGGATCAGGTCAGTACTAAACTGAAAGTGTATCCGCGGAATGATAGTCCTAAGGGTGACTTGACTTATTTGATGAAGGATGAGCAGGCTGCTCAGACGTATGCTCGTAGGACATTATGGTTGTTAATGTTGGATATTGTTGAGCCGGTTCCTGAGGAAGTAGAGAAGCGGAAGACTGGTAAGACATCTAAGGGTAATGGTGTTCAAAGTGAAATTGAACTGCCTGATGACATGGATGAGATATTAAGTGATGTGTTCAAGCAGATAAAACATGACTTCAAGGGCAAAGTTCCATTTAACAAGAAGACCCTTACTAATAAATTGAATAGTATGAGGAAGAGTAACAAACTTGGTGAGGATACCTATAACAAGTGCATAGAAATAGTGAAAGCATGTTAATTCAGAACCAAACACGCACCAGGAAATGTAAATGGTGTGGCAGAACATTCAGAGTACCACTCGGCAGGGAGTATAATGCAACAAAATACTGTTGCATTAAATGCTCCTACTATGCCTACCTAGAAAAACACAACCTCGCCCAGAGGAAGTACCTCAAGGAATATGAGGAGCTATGGAAACACGGAGATAAACAACTGGGTAGTATAGGATTAGGGTGTACTCCTGAGGAAGACTTTGAAGAGGAACTCAAGAAAATCCGGAAGGAACTAAAGATGAGAGGATTACGATGAAGTTAACAGAAAAAAGGATAGAACTATGGGAAATCGACAACTACCCAGAACATAAAAACCGAGTATTCAGGATAAGCTACGTGGAACGGGGAGATGTTCGGAGATTAGAAAAAATCTTCCAAAACAAAATGTACCTAAGACAGTATTTGGAAGATCCGAAAAATACCAAAATAAAACTGTATGTGGGTGATGTAGTTGAATCAGAGCCAGTATGACAGCAGAGTATGGGAAGTTGCCACCATTATAAAGCTGGTGGCGGGTATGAATATTCGGAGCGTGGGGATTGTGGCAAACAACCTTAGACGCCGATATGATATTGACAATTTAGATGATGAAATAACTAATGATGACATTTATGAACAATACTGCACGGAGTGTGAACGATAATGATAGGATATATTAAGGAAGTAGTAACAGATTTTGGGAGGCACATGGACTCAGTTATCCCACGTGGTGTGAATAGCGAAGTATTCCTAGAGCTAAAGTATGGTAACAAAGCCAAACTGGAAAAGTTCCATGAGGAACACAACCTAATTGACTCTGACCTAGTTGAGAAAGTAGCGGTCAGAGAGTTCCTCAAGTTACCCGAGGAGGAAATAGTAAGAAGATGCTTACAGTACATGGAGAGTGACAGAATATGACACCAAAAGAAGGAGAACGAAAAGCAGAACTATACACAGGATACCTAGCACTAGGCGTTATGGCCATACTGGTATTGGTTGTTATCTTTTTAGTGTTACAGTTCCTAGTAGGGTTACTGTGTGCTATTAGTATGGGGGGATAATCAGATGTTATTACCAATATTAAATGAGGATTTAAAAATCATCGCAACGGTCAAGTTCGAGGACAACCTAACCCTTGAACATGTGCCACAGTATGTAAACCAGAACGGCCGACTTGGATTGAAACGGTTAGACGAAACATACGGGGCATTAGAAGACAGTATAGTCTATATGTTTTATGACCCTGAGAATCCTAAGACAAGTTATGCAGAGATTATCACGGATAAGGAAGCTTATAAGTACTGCTTGAATCGTGGTAAACTGGACTTAGCAGAGGAATTAGGACTGAAATATGTGGAAGGAGTTGAAGTACATTGATGGAAGAAGTTAGGCATTTATTGGAAGAGTGTCAGAACATATTTGTTGAAATTGAAAAAGATAGAGTTTGCCTGGAAGATGTGGGTGATGATTTGGAGTTACTGTTCCGTACTAGGAGTATTTTGGTATCTTCGGAGATTAATATTCGCAGGTTGGAGGGCAAGTTTAAAGTGTTACGGATACTGTTGAAGGAGTCAGAGGATTATAAGGATTTGAAGACAATTAAAGCAAAAGAAGAAAAAGTAGTAGTGGATACACACGTGGTAACTGAGGAATTGTTGAAGTTGAAGGAACAACGGGATAAGTTAAGGTACCGTTGTGAATATTTGGATTACCGGTTGAAACTTCGATTAAAAGAGGTTGACTAATATGCTAACATCAAAAGGATTACTAAGCCAATGGACTCAACGATACACGCACATAGTAATTGACACAGTAACCTTGAACGAGGCAGAGGTCATGTACACGGCTGAAGTCTTAGATTGTTTGCCGGAGTATGGCTGGTATTTGAGGGAGGGGCAGGTGTTAACTCGGTGTAAGCAGTGTTACAGGAATGGTTTCTCGCACAAGTTTTGTGCTGATAGTTTAATGATGATGAATGAAACCTACAAAAACATACTATAACTGGGGTGAACACATGAATAAAAAGGAGTACCTAGAACAATTATGGCATAATGAAAAGGAGTGGAATTACAACGTAGAAATATCCAATATCTTCCAAAATATTATTGCCGACTCCAACCCAATCGTAAGAGCAATGAAACAAACAGCAGATATGATAGACAAAGCTGATGACATTAAACGATCCGAGTTAGTCATAGAAGATGAGGACACAGTATACGCAGAATCCTTTTCTGATAGAATAAACAAAGCTAACCGTGTGCTCAAATATGATGTGCACGGTTACAAAACAAGAGCATATTACTCTGCACGTGGCCGTAACCATCATGATGATACAGATAACCACCTATTCCAAACACTATTCAAACAGTGCTTATGGAAAAAAGAGAATCGCAGTGCTTTAAGCAACATTGCTTTCCGGAGCACACTATACTTCATAACAGAGGGCAGTATGAGATTGAAATATTACCTCCAATAAAATATCCCCTCCCCACAACCACTCCTTATAACCATACTATTTTTCAAGCAGGAAGCGTCCCATGACACAAGTTAAGCAACCTCACACTATTTTTCACAGATTAACAAAGCATTATCATATTGGGGAAGGAATACTATGAAATAACAAAAATTACAAGGATATGATACATATGGATAAAGTAAACACAAACAAAAAACTAGACGCAAAACAAGGACTGAAAGACATTTCACACCTAAATGAGTTACCAGCCGCATCATTCAAAACAGATGCAAACTCAAGGCCAATCGACATGTTTATACACAAGTTCAAGGAAGGGTTAATTCAATACCCATCAGTTCAAAGAAAAAGTGTGTGGGGCCCGAAAGATCAAGAAGAACTGATTGAAAGTTTAATACGAGGCATTCCCATCCCCCCACTATACATGAATAAATGCAGAAATAAAAAGGGGGATGAAGTATGGGAAGTATTAGATGGGAGACAGAGGATAACCGCATTAATGGATTTCTTTGTACATAACATGGTGCGGATTAATAACAATCTTCCGAAGTCCTACGAGAATCTGGAAGGATACCGTTACAAAGACATAGAGAAAAACAACCCCCTTTTTGCAGGGAAATTTGCATCAATACAATTACCAGTAGTGTGGATGGATGATGCACCAGAACAACTTAAAAAAGAGTTTTTCCAAAAACTTAACAAAGGTGGCAAAGCACTTAGTCCTGGAGAGTTAGCTCATTCATCCCTTGAACCTGCCAATAGTTATATGGTACGTTTGATGGGAACACACTTTTATAAACAGCATGTACATAAGACCCAACGATACGCAGAGTATGTTCCAGTCTCCAAAGTTGTACACTTCATACTTAAAGCTAAACAAAAAGATAATACATTCATGTATAACCCAATGGTACTGAATGGATGGAAATCTCTGATTGTTACAAACAGTAACCATCTCCAAACAGATTTAGACGATTTACATGAACATAGAAACGAGGGAGCTACTCCATACATTGATGCAGAGGTAGACCGTGTGTGTGAACTAATAGATGAAGTACTAGGGGAACTCGAAATTGAATCACCGAACAATAATCTAATCACCAATATGATTATAACATTATTAATACTCGAAGACAAATGTGATGCAAAAGCTATGAGTCATGATGAATTAAAACAATCCTTTGAAGGATTAGTTAAACTATGGAATGCCGGACACGCACCAATCCTACGCCAAAAAATGAAAACAGGATTAGCGAACATTACCACAGACGAGGGAGTACTAATAAATGAATGTGACAAACTTGAATCAAAATCCAAAACATCATTAGCAGACATAATGGAAAATATCCGAGACGACACATATTCCAATTATGTCTAGGATTCACCCCCATTTTTTTTAGACACTAATTTTTTTTATGGTTGTGAGTAAGTATGCCAGGAATAACGAAAATCAAGATTTCCGATAGGGAATTCAAATATTATAAACAATGGGTTGAAGAAACTAAAGGTGAAGACATTAGGGATTATCTTGCAGGACAAATAACCATGCAATTAAGAACCCTTAAAAAACAGGAGGGGAAATGCTCCCAACGAAGTATCCAATTACAACAAGGCAAATATAAAGGGTCATGCATATGGTCCACTAAAAATAATTGTTACAAGATATATGTGAGAACGAAAGAATATTCTATGACGTATGGGTTTTTCTCCAATTTGTATTCAGCAGAACGAGAATTACAGCACCTGTTTGAAAACTCTGAAGGCACTCTATGGGGTGTTGCTAAGAAACAACAGAAATATTATCAAGTACAGCATAGGTTAACAACACACCCCAAACTAACTGACAATACGCTGAACATACGTCACATTCGTGCAAACAAAGGGGGATTTGAATTACTGTTTAATTCACCGTTTATTAATCCATTTAACAATAAGCAACAAAAGAAGATATGTTGGAATAAGTGGTGGTTTAAGGAGTATTCTAAGAAACAAATCATTGAAGAGTGTGTGCGTATGGATGATCCCGTACAAATAATTAAATATAGGGAAGAGTTAAAACAAAGATTAAAGGAGTTAGAAGGGTAAGTACAGGTTAGGGGGAGTGAATTATGAGTGGTTATAGGCGAGTTGAAAAATACGTATACCAATACTACAACAAATACGTAATCAAACAAAAACAACAAACACTATACATCACAAACACACTACAAGACGCACTCCAAAAAAAACACGAACTACAACAACAAGGCAAACTAAGACCACTACCACGAGGACCACACCCCCACAGAAACCCAGAAAACAGGTACATCACCAAGACCCACTCCGGCACATACGCTATAAGAAAAATGGTGAACGGATACCACCAACACTTCGGCACCTACAAAACACTAGACGACGCCCGAGAAGAACGAGACTACCTAGAAAGCATAGAATGGGACTACGATAACATGGAATAAAGAAAAATGAGGAGGACGATACAATGACTGAAGAATTAACAGAACAATTCAACAACATATATACAAACGATGGAGGATTCTACGGAGTCCTCGAAGAAATAGAAGACAAACTACACATCGGCAGAGTAACCAGAAAAGGCAACGGATTATATCAAATCACAACTGGTGGGTGTAGTGATGATGAAGAAATACTATACTCATTAATGTCATTCCTATCACGGTTTGGACGCAACCATTATGTGGGAAAACTTAGAGGTGGAGTATTTTACTTCGCAGAACATTTGGAATGTTTAACTGGTGCTTTTGAAATTATAGAAAAATTACCTGATAAGGAAACATGCAATCCGAAAATATGCTGTTGGTGTAAGTACAGTCACAATGGGAAACGTGACCCTGGTGACCCTGCCCGTGGTATTACTCTGTGTGACGGGTGCAGATACAATGAAAAATTTGGACACATTGAAATAAAAGTAAGGTGGTGAAAGAATGACTGAAGAGCAATATACCGAGAGATACATATTCAAAGACAAAAAAGACCAAGTATACGACAAACTAAAAGAAGAATACTTGAACATAAACAAATGCAGAAGATACATGAACGATTATGAAGTAATCTTAGACCGACTATCATTCGAAGTACAAAAAGAAGTACAAAAATCAAAGGAGAGTAAAAACTCAATGACCGAGAAGATTTGTAAAAACTGTAAATTCTTGTTGACAACCACAAACACAGATCATGTAACATGGTATGAATGTGTCCTTGCCTACCCTGAGTGTGCAGACGTAGAACTTACAGACACTTGTAGTAAATGGAAACCAGTAGTGGAGGAGTGAAGAATATGGAAATGATTGTATTCCTAACCACCATACAACTAACGGTGATATAACATGCCATACTACGAAGAAGGCTATTCCAAGGGAATGGCAAGAGACCGTAAACAACGAAAAAAAGCAAACCAAGTATTAACAAAATTCTTTAAAGACCACAAAGGAGAACCAGTAGAACAGGCTTACGCATACAATCATCTTGTAGAACTCAATGCTGACAAAGACCACACATGCCATTGGGCATTCTACGAGTGGATAGAAAAACAAATACAGAAAGGAAAAATGAAGAAAGAACCAATAACCCAAACACCGGTAGTAGGATATAACCTTACATACAATGGAGGCAAATCAGAATGATTAAAGAATTACAAAAAGGAAACTAGCATGAAGATTTGTTTAGCAATAGGAGAACCCATAGAATACTTAGAATATGAAGTGATGAAAGATGAAACAGACAGTTGAATTAATCTACTACAGAATCATACAAATAACCACCATATATAAAGGAACAGACTTTGAAACACTCAAAATGCGTTTACTTCAAAATCAAAAACAAGATGGATACGATGTATGGAATGAATGTGAATATATCAGAGAAATAGAAGAATCCGTTCTGAACCTGTGTAAATGGGGTGTACTTATGTGGAATCATGGGTACTTGTTTCATTGTGAGTTTATTGCTCCTGGAACAGAATTAGGAGGTTACTTGACTGATAAGGAAGAATTATATCATAGAATATATGCTGGAAAAAGGGATAGGATGGAAAGATATGATAGATTAAAACCAAAAGAGGAAGTAGAATGATTAGTGAAATTCCCGTTATAGTCGAAGTAGACAAAGAAAAACTCAAAACAGAATTAATAAAACTACGAGAAATGGACTGTGACACTTGCTCGAATAAAGACACGGACTGGTGTGGCTCATGTTTCGGGGGAGAACTCAACTATGTACTCGATGTAAAAGTAATAGATGAAATAATACGAAACTGCACCACAATTAAAGGAAAGGAGGAGGAGTATGAATAGTGGGGGGAATAATATGGGAGTAGAGAATTTCATGGAAAAAGTATCTGACACAGTACGACCACAATCTATTAGCAACACATTACATAGTTTGGATCAGCAAGGTATTGATTCAAATTATGAGTTACACATCAGGCGTGAAGATGCGATGACAGTAGAATATGTGCTTAAGGTGTATCTCCCAGGGATTAACCTCCAAATCACATATTGTAATGAGGAAAGTAACAATAACACAGAATCATACCGGAGGGTAAATTATCTGGAAGTCACTGTGCATACACATACTTATATTTCAAGAGAATCAGACCCTCATGAATTGCGTGTTGATTTTGGAGACTATTTCTTTGTTAAGGGGGATAATCCAGGATTTTCCGGTGGATATTGTAGTGGAGTCTCTGGCCTGATTAAAGAGGTTAGGGTAATACAGGGAATGGAGGACTAATCATAAAGAACCGTTACAAAGTTTCACATGGTGAAATGATACTTGATAAAGAGACCATGACATACTTATCAATAGAAGAGGTATGCAACAAACTAAATACCTACGATGCACTCATGGACTTCATGAGAGAATTAGCCACACGAATAAACGAGGAGGACACAAAAAGATGAAGATTATAGAACAACATGGCAAGATAAAACTACAATACAAGCAACCAGTCAAACACAATAAAACCACAGACAAAACAACCATACCCCAGGAGATAATCGAATACCTAGACATAAAAGACACAGTCTACATCTACACGAACAAGCAAGGACAAACCACCATCACCACAACCAAACCAGGCACAGAACACCACACCACACACGTATACAAAGACCACACCATCAACATACCCCCGACAATCATACCAAGCATCACCACTGAAAACCATATAATCCTAACACTAGACCTATCCCGAGTAGATGACTACAAAAACGGACTAGGACTACTAACCATCACCACCCCCTAACCACCCACACTTTACTATTTTTCAACCAATCCCCCTATATGCCACACACCCTAAACAATACACTTTAACCACTTTGTTTTTGTCAAACAGTAGTATGAGGATGAACAAAAAAAATCAAGGAACACAACACCGGTACAACAAACTATGCCCAGAATGCAAGGGCAACACATACGCGGAAGACCCTGTACACCAGGAAATCACCTGTCGTGAATGTGGACTAGTACTGGTAGCACCATACACCTATGGCCAGGTGTTCCCTGGATACCTGTATCACCCTCGAGAGCGAAAAATCCATGTCCGGATTGTTTCACCGTTTGTAAATCGGAGATTGTTAATCAGGTACCAGTTCTAAATTACACAATATGGGGGTACGCCTGTGGACAAATACCTGTTGGGTATACAATGGCGGGACTTCACATGTGTAGGGGGCTGGTAACATTTTATTATTAGTGCATTTATTCATGTATATAGACTCTAATTTGTTGAAAAGGGGAGAGTATAATACTATCATTTAACCTTTTAACACCATGATGTGAGGGGAGAGGATGTTCACCCTCCGTTGTGGTGTTGATGCAATGGAATATTTATCTGAATTATTTTACTCCGGCCAAAACTGGTGAGAGTTGGGATTGTGTGTCTAACCCGATTACGATCATGATACTACACAACAAAGGCATGTCAGGACAATAGGATTATAATAAATGGGATAAAAAAGCGGATGATTGGTAAAAGGGTTGAGTACCCACGCCACCCTGTGAGGCATTTACAATATTAGTCTGGGGTGGAACACACATTAGTTTAACCAAAATTATCCACACAATAATAGAACCATGAAGAGAACAGGATGGACACAACATGTTGAATTAGGGGGAGAACCAAAACCCTAAGGGAATAATCCCTTAATGCATCCAACCAGAAATACATTTTGTAATCACTCTTTCAAAATATAGTTAAGGGACATAATTGTGTAATGAGATCTTCAATTATACCACACCAAAGTTAAGTTTATTTTTCCTCCGTTTAAGTCAAGGGGAATGTTTATTCGGTATTAATATAATGATTCCAAAGAAGGGAAGAAGACAAAGGGTGGTAGCCATCACCTACATTATGGTTGCCCCCGTGTTTTTGTCGGCAAAGGTTTTTTAGAGATTACCTATTGTTCCACCCCCTAGTTATTTTGGGATTATTCATTGGGTGTGTGTTCCCCCTTCATGTTGTGGGTTCTCTTATTGATGTCATGGTGTGTGGTTGGCCTCACATGGTACGGGGCGTGTGTACTCCTATTGACACCTTCCCCCCCACCATCCATCGCTTAGGTTATCCAAATAATGTAATCCTATTGCAGTTATTTTTGTTGGGGATTACCACCGGAACCAGATGGGATTCACACTACCCCTGCTCTCATGTATTTGGCCATAATGGTGGGGAGCAGTAATACAATAATGGACATGACTAACTATTGATATAATGGGATTGAAAGGGATTACTATTAAGAGAACAAATACGAGATTCATTTTTTCAAAAATTATCAACTATTGATTATGATTTCCAGTTATAAATATTTGTAGTGTTGCAATTAGTCAAAAGGGACATACACACCACTACCCTCCCAGAACACCATACCCTAGTAAGCATTGGTCTACCCTTAATGTTGGGTTATTTACACGTTATCCAAAGGGGGATTAGACACTATTCCACGTAAACAAAAGGGAGTAATGGGGATAATGGGAGTAGTATGTGGTGTTTGTGATGTGTCCGTGTGTCAATATGGCATTTGATGTGGAATTGTTCTTTGTCTTTAATGAAATTTAATATACTTATTCAAGTTTACTCTTATAATTACTCGAATGGTGGTTCAATTCCACCCAATCCCAAAACAACAACACGATGATAGGGTTCTGAAAGGATATAAATTGCTTGGTCGCAAAATAATTAATGGAGTGGGTTCGATTCCCACCAGAACCAATATACACACCTGCACAGGTTATGGTTGTGAAAGGCAAATAAATTAACGAGGTGTACCGACATACATAGTTTATTATATGTGGGTTCGATTCCCACCACAACCAAAAATAATAACCCTTAACCACCACGATAACCACAATAGGAATGAGGGTTCTGAAAGGAATATAAGTTTTCTACGCACCATCAAATTCCTGTAACAGTAGAAAAAGTTTTCAACGGGGGTTCAATTCCCCCCAGAACCAAAATATACACACACATAGATTATGGTTGTGACAGGAAATGAAAGATTAGAACATGGACAATGATCCAAAGACAATAGGATGAATATAGTCATATTTATTATTATTTTTTACTCTGTGGTGGTTCGATTCCACCCACAACCAATTCCCTCAATACGTGAACACCCAAAAAATCACACACTATTGTATGTGAACAAATTTTAATGCTAATTTTTTATTTTAATGTAACCCAAACATTACGCTACTGCACACGATAATCGTAGCAGAGTATATATTGTAATAGACTAGAAGGGGAGGTGAACACAGGATATGAACGCAGACAACCAACAAACAATAATACGAATATTCGGAGCCTGCCTAATCATAGCACTCACTGGCACAATACTACTAGCCACCATGGGCACTGGCATCGAATTAATAACAATCTTCCTAGGAATAGTCACCACCATACTAGGAGTACTAGCCACATTCCTACAAGGCAAGACCATGACAGAGAAACAGGAAGAAACACTAGAACAATACTATAAAGACAAACAAGACACGATGGAATCAGACAAGGAATGATAAGAGTATGTGTAACGAGAACAAAAACAAGGAAGATGTCCGATTCCTAAGCTATAAACTAGACCAATTGGAGAAGAACCTCCGTGAAGGACAGGAGAAACTTGAAACGACGCAATCCACTAATTATAATCAAGTGATTAGTATTCTTCAGCAGTTGCAGGAGGGTAATAATATTCAGAATCAGAAGTTGATTGAGTTGACTGAGAAGCAGAAGGTTGTGGAGAGTAAGGTTGTTTGTATTGACCGGTTGAAGGAGGTTGCTACGAAGCATAATACTGAGATTCATGAGTTGGAGCGTCGGTTGGAGATTTATAAGCAGGTGTTGTTTGTGGTTGGTACTGGTGTGGCTGTGGCTTTGGTTACTGAGGTGTTGCGGATATTATAGGAAACGATTATATATGGATTAATATGGATTATATGGAACATTTTGGAGGAAGAGACAATTGAAAACAATAACAGAACTAAAAGCAGACCAAGAATTATTAATAACAGCAGTAAACATACTAGACAAGATAACAATGGAAGAAAACAACATCACACGAGATGAAGAGGACTTCACCGCCTATGAAAGCTGGGCAGTAACCGATGTAAAAAACGAGTTACAAGCCAAAATAGGAGAATTACAAGTTTTAATAGAATACCAAGAATCTAACACCAATGAGGCAGATGAAGCTGCTGATGGTGAACAAGTAACCGAACCCCTAACCACCACCCAAGAAGAAACAGAAACCATGGAGGAATAATATGATAAATTATACAATAACAAGAACACAGGACACCACCAAGATAACACTACCAACTGGTACAATCAAATACCATAACAAACTAAACAACACCAGCTACTACACCAACAAACAAGAACAACGCATAAGAACACACAAACGCTCATGGAAAACCATCGCCACAGTATACCTAGACAATATCACACTAAACACGGAAACCATAACCACGGACACGATATTCACATTCCACCTCAAGAACACGACGAATAATACCAGTATTGACATACCAGTGAATAATAAGTTAGCAGACTTCCAGACCAACATCACCAGTGTATTAAACCCTAAACATTTCTACATAGTCGACCTTGATAATACGAGCAGGTTCCAAACACACTTCCTAGACTTCATCAACACAGTACTAATAGAACTCAACACCAACAGCACGGTACTGAATGAGTTAATAGAGGACACACCAGTCGAGGAACCGGAAACACCAGAACCAGTACAAGGATTACAATCCACAGTACCACACACAGTAACCGGACACATAACAAACAGTGAAACCGATGAAATATACACCCCAGTAATCATAAACAAAGTATTCAGACAAGATGACTACCAACGAAGAGTCGAATACTTCTTTTTATGGAAAAACGAACAAGACAACACCATTATATCATCAGACGGCATCACCCAAGAAGCCAATGACAGAATACAATTCCTAGCAGGATTAACAGCTACAGTAGAATACAACGGGAAAACAAAAAGCCAAATATCCTACTCAGCACCATATGACTTATGTACATTCCCAATCGGCTTCTCAGTAGCCGACACAGACCAACCGGAACACACAGCCACAATAACACTCACAGACCCAGAAAACTCTGAAAACACATGCACCATCACAGAAACAACAGAGGAATAAACATACTACACCACACGCCACAACACACTACTAAAAATGTAATATATCTCTCTAACCACCTATAAAAAACCAACACGCAACAAAAGCAAAAGGAGGGCAGAAACAAACCATGACAAACAACAACACACACACAGAACACCCACGATACACAAACAAACAAGGAAAACAAGAAAGCGAAAACAGTGCCAAAACATTCTACGAAATATACCTCACCACCACACCCACACCCTCATACACACAACTAGCCCGACTAAGCGGATTCGCCGAACGCACATGCCGAAACTGGATATACCAGTATGACTACCGACAACGAAAACAGGACATACTACAACAACGGGAACAAGAAAAACAAGAAGCCATCAAAAAAATCAACCAGACCATAGCACCACTATTAGCACGCATAGCAGAACAACACATAGAATCACACCAAAACACAATCACGGACACAATCCGGAGACAATCACAACTAGGAAACCTACCAACCGATAACCACATACGAATACAACTACACCGCGAAGACCAAGAAAACAATAAAAGCTGGACACAACTACTCGAGGGACTACGGCAAACACAACAATACGATGACTACACCAGACAAGCCGCACAAAACACCACAGTCATCGAAGAACTACTAGAAAAAGTAGAAGACAAACAACTAAACCGTAGCCACCACGTGACACAACAACTCGAAGAGGAATACGAGGATGAAGAGTATTAACACCCCCCATGAATACGGGTACGCCGAATACCCCAGTGACACACTAGTCGATTGGTTCAATCATATCCATTACTACACCATGAAACCCCTCAAATGGCAGATACCATTATTCCACATACTAGACTATGCAGTACAAGGCCGTTGTAGCAGGATAATGATAAGTGCACCACCACAGCACGGCAAAACCGAACTACTAGTAAACACATTCCTATCCTATTACATGGTCAACAATCCCAACGATAAAATCATTGTAACAGCGTATAGTGAGTCACGTGCCACCAAGTACGGTGCCCGTATAAGAGATATTATACGAGAGTTCAGCGAAGACACACTAACCAAACCACAACTCAAACAAGACTACCAACGAAAGACCAACTTCCTATTCGACAATCCTTACAGTGGTGAATTACTCGCCGCCGGTAGCCACGGGGCAATAATGGGAAACCCTGCCAATGTGATACTAATCGATGACCCAATCAAGGAGATAAGGGATGCACGCAGTCCCACACTACAAAGTGAACTCGAAGACTGGTATGATACCAGTATCGACACTCGGCTCCGTAAAAGGTACCGTAACTATAAACGAGCACTACCCCCTATCATAATAGTAGTCGCTCAAAGATTAGATATACGAGACCTGCAAGGGATACTACTCGAAAAGGAACCATGGATAGACGGTAAAGAAGCACTACAGAAATTACATAGTGGTGAAACAATACGCCCCGACACGTGGGTATACATGAACTTCCCCGCACTAAGCGAAGGCGAAGACAAGGACATACTAGGCAGACCAAGAGACACGCCACTATGGAGCCGACACAAAAACTATGAAGACCTAATGGCAGACAGACGCAGACGTGGTACTCAGCGATTCAACATGGTAATGCAGGGACACCCCACACGGGAGAGCGACTACCAATTCAAACATGAATGGTTCTACAACACCCCCGACTATGATGACAATAGTTTAACCTGCACGGTAGATTATAACACGGTCAACCACCTATTGCCAATGGGTAGGTTCTGGGACCTCGCCGCCCATAAGAAGATTAAGAAGGGGCAACGCAAACCAGCCACCGACTACTACGCAGGAACACTCGCCAGCAAAGACTACACCACAGACAACCTATACATACACCACCTAGAACGAAGCCGAAGAGACGCCAGTAGTGTAAACAATGTAATCAGGACACTACTCCGTAACGATGGTCAAGGAGTATTCACACTCATCGAACAGGAGCCAGGTAGTATGCCATTGTTATTTATTGACACGCTACAAAAAGAGTTCCCGACTCATCAGATTATGAGTATGAAACCGCAGGAAGACAAACTCTACAGGTCATATGAACTCAAACGCTTAGCCGAGAACGGTTGTCTTAAATTCGTAACACACGACGGGGCGGATAACACGTGGATACACACTGCTATACGGGAACTGGAAAACTTTGATGGTGAGGATAGTAATGCGGGTACGGGTAAGCATGATGATATAACGGATAGTTTTGGCAGTGCAGCGAATTACTTCAAGATGAATCGTAACTTGTACACACCATACTAAACTTGGGGGAGTACTGTAACATTATAAATGGATAAAAGAGAATTAATTTGGGAAGTGAAAAACCACATGAGAGAAGAAATACCAGAACTACTAGACGTAGATCCGACAGTCGAATACATTGACGACATAGAACCAACACCCCGTGAAGACATGTCACCAGACAGTTTCATCGTAACAAGTGACAGAGACAAAAACCTATACATCGAGAAAAACACTGCATTCAAAAGCCTATACGATAGCAGTGTCACCTTCACAGAAAGTGCACAGAGAACAGAGAAACTATACGGTACACAGTTCAAGACACCAGCCTATCCTAACACCTTCATAACATTCCTAACACGGAACAATTGGGTGTTCAGGCAGTGTGCAGAACGTGTAGCTAATGACTGTGTAAAAAATGGATTCGACATAGTAAACCGTACCGGTATCGATAACGAGGAAGACATACTTGCTAAGGAGGAAGTACTGGAATGGTTCAACCGTATGCCCGTCAGTATCACTAATACTGTAAAGGGTACAGTCTATAATTATGAAACGGGGGGTAATGCAGGTATAGAGATTATCCGTGAAAATGGACTTGACAGCCCATTACAGTATCTGAAGAAGTTTGATGTGGATAACATTAAGTTGTGCTCGGATGACCGGCGTATTGTACAGACTATTGATGGTAGTGACACTTTCTTTGTACTTTATGGGCAGGACATGTTTGATGGTGAAAAACGATACCTGAACCGTGAGACTGGACAATGGAGCCAGACACCGTTAGACCCGGAAGTAGAAGCTCATGAGGTATTATGGTTGTACCGTGATGACCGAGGAGCTAATGAGTATGGTATACCCCAAATAGCACCGGGTATGAAGATTATTGAAATGGAAATCGGTCGACAGAATTATATCATTGACTTCTTTATTAACTTTGGTATGCCTGCCTGGATTGTTACTATCACGGGTACTTTCTATGATGAAGAGAGTAAGAGGTACTTGCCTGATGGATCATTGAATCCCGCTTTTGATGTGACTAAGACTTTGCGGTATAAGATTGGTAAGCAGATTCAGGAGATTATTGATGGTGGTCATCATGGTGCTATCGTGATGAGTTTCCCAACATCTTCGGGGCAGGAGCCTGTGAAGGTTACTATCACGCCGTTAGCAACTGATGTTAAAGAGGCCAGTTTCCGTGGTATGAAGGAGGATAATGGTGAAGACCTTTGTGGTATGATGGGTGTAGACCCTAACCTTATACTAAGGAGTAAGACTGGTGCTATGGGTAATAATGCTATGGATTCTACATTGTTGGCTTATAATGATAATAAGGTTAAGCCTACACAAAACATGATAGCTAATGAGATAACACGCCTTTTAATGTTCGAGAATGATACTACATTCACGCATGACATTAGTAACCTAAGATTCAAGCTACTCGACTATATTGAACAGAACATTACAGAGAATGTTACAAGGGATATGCAACTAGTAGAGCATGGACTGATGAAACGCAGAGAGTTCCAGTCTAAGTATAGTAAATCTTTGAACATTACTAGTGATGATGAGGAACCATTACTTGATGTGTATTGTATTAATGGTGTGCCATTATCGGTTATAGCGGAGCAGGGGTTACGTGAACTGGAAGATGCCAGCCTTGAAGAGTTAAATGAACAAGTCATGAAAGCAGGTGTAGACTTTGAACGCAGAAGAAGAAACATTAAGGAAGCTAAAGGCCTTGCAAATAAAAGATTCCTTTCTACTGTCAAGGAAAGAATCCGAGGATGAAAAGGAATATGAAGCCCTGCTTTGTGAACGGTTGTCCGGTTGGTTTGACCGTGTCTTTGATGCAGTGCTGGGTAATGTGGTTGATGACAAACCGGAGGAGGTACGCTATTATTACCAGATAGAAAACATCATACGGGAATACAAGGAAGAGTACCAGCAGATATTATCCGAGACGATACAGGACTTCTACATCACGCACAGTGAAACGGTGGAAGCACGTATCAATCACACCATCGCCACTAAGACACTAGACAATTACATAGCAAGTAAGGATATGCAAAGCTTCCTCGATGAATGGCTATACGAGAACACCACGCTTAGTATGTTGCAGGAGGAAGTGAAGAAAAAGCTACGATACGCAAAGAACATGCATAACACCATCAAGCGATACCTACCCAACAGTTTACATTTGGATTTATCACCGACACAGTTTACCATGCAGGAATTACTGGACTATGAGATAGACCGGTCAATCATAGAATACATGAGCAGTAACATATTCACTGCAAGTGAAAGCACACTAGAACGAGTAACACAGAAAATATATGACATCATCAAAGAGAGTTATGCTGAGGAAGGAAACGGAATAGACAAAGTAACCGAGGCCATCACAGAACAATTCAATGAACTAAGAGACTTCGAGGCACAACGCATCGCAAGAACGGAAACCCTCAAAGCACAGGCAAGTGCCACACACCAACGCCTAGTAAACAACCCTGATGTGGAATACATTCAATGGATAGCAACACATGATGACCGGACACGTGACAGTCATGCAGAACTGGACGGGCAAATAACATACGCCGACGGAACAGGCGTGTACAGTAATGGTCTTGCACACCCTGGTGATGAAAGCGGTGACATAGAGGAATGGATTAACTGCCGGTGTGATGAAGCAGCATTCATACCTGAGCCTGGTTATGTTCCACCTAGTGGTGCGGATAATTGGTATGAGGGTGACATGGTTTTTGATCCGACGATTAGTGTTCCTGAGGTTAATGTTGAGTTGGGTGAGTACCTGGCTAGTTGGTGGTAAGTGATGGTTAGTGAAGAGTTATATGATGAAATAGTTCGTGTGACTGAGGCGTTCTTTGGTAGCCTTGATTGTAGTATCTGTGCCAATAATGGTGATAAGAATGTTTGTGAGTACTGTAGTAATCATGGGGGACATAATTATTTGTTGTTCCGTGTGGGTAGTGTTCATGCTCACAGTTTCACAGAGGAAGTGTTAAGGATTGTCAGGGAACATGAGGAAAACAATATTTAAAATGAGCAGTGATGGCAGGATTATTGTACACCTCTCTAATGGTAGTGAAAAGGTGTGCAGTAATCTACATCAAGCGATATTATATAGTAGGAGGAAGTAAGTATGGGTTATAGTTATAATGAGTACAGGCTCAGACAAATCAATGAGTTACTCGGATTACTGGGTGATGTTGATACCGAGGAAAAAGAGGAACTATTACTTGAGCGGGATTGTATTTTGCATGAGCTTCGGCATAATGAGAGTTTGCCTCACAGCATTAAATGATGATTGTACATTGTTTAATGCACCAATAATAATCCCCGTGTTTTTGTCACACACGGTGAACAATGTACAAAAAAAAGACAAAAAAATAGAAATGGTTGTTACCAGGATGGTGGTCAACAAATAATAGGTGGGTTCAAATCCCACAACAACCAACACACCTCACACTACTCTTTTTTTCTATAATAAATTATCAATTACAGTTAATAATATGTATAAACCCCCTTATTATAATAGTTACCCACCCCCAATACGCAGACAAACAATTGATGAGGTGATAAACATAACCACCAGAACAATAACAGGCCCCATTATAGTACCAGACACACCAGACTGTGACTACAAAAACGGCGAAGAACTACTAAGCAACCAGAAAATAGAACACCTCCGCCAAACATTCAAAGACTACCAAATAATCGACTACCAACACCAATTCACAAACAACAAGGAAGATTACTTCATGAAAAAAGTAGGAACACCCCTACGCTTATTCTACAATGACGAGGAAGTAACCTTCGAGGATGTGACCGGTCAAATGGTGACAGTACCACCACAAACATTATGGCTGGAATCAGAGATAACCGACCCACAGGTAGTAAAACAAATTGATGACAAGGAAATCGTGGCCTACAGTATAACGGTAAGTGAAAAAAGTGATGCCGATACTGTTATGAGGGTTTATAATCAGTTAGCCAGTAAACACGCAAGTAAGGGATTAATTAACCATAAGAAGATGCAGGAAATACACCACTCTATCAGTACTAAACGTACACTAATACGGGACATAGAAGACCCTGCACTACTAACAGTAAGTGTGGTTAAGTTCCCATGCGTTAATAAGGCTAAGTTTTGTAAGAAATCACTTTTAAATAATTATGGTGATAATATGACAGAGAAAAGTAATGATAACGCTAATCAGACATTCATTGATAGTGTTAAGGACGCTGTGAAAGAGTTCCGCAACAGCCTCACCGAGGAAACAGAAACCGAGCAAAACCAACCGGTGGAAACAGTGGAAGCAGTAAAAGAGGAACCAGTTACACGTGAACAAGTTAACACTATGATAACAGAGCAGGTAACAAGTGCAGTAGACGAACTCAAATCTACACTCAAAGCACACTTTGGTGATCCGGGGGATAGAACTCGTACTCCATGGATTCAAAGCGACCTTACCCCGGAGGGTGAGGAAATACCTGAAGAAGAGGATGGTGAGGGTGATGTTAATGATGAAACTTCACAAAAAGAAGATGAAGTTGAAGTTGTAACTGAACC
>OCTX012163381.1_pt1 | contig 28760 bp, 21 predicted proteins | sample 1539691 | NCBI WGS metagenome assembly OCTX01 (sample SAMN02144231, study PRJEB22623) | gut metagenome | biome: sheep rumen | host: Ovis aries | place: New Zealand
TTTCCGTATCCTTCAGGGGCGGGACTGCACGTGGGCCATCCGTTGGGATATATTGCCTCCGATATTTATGCCCGTGCAAAACGTCTGCAGGGATACAATGTGTTGAATCCTATGGGCTATGATGCATATGGTCTGCCAGCTGAGCAGTATGCCATTCAGACCGGACAACATCCCGAGAAAACGACGTTTGCCAATATAGACCGTTACCGTGAACAGTTGGACAAGATAGGTTTCTGCTTTGACTGGGACAGGGAAGTACGCACATGTGACCCTAAATATTACCACTGGACCCAATGGGCGTTTCAAAAAATGTTCAATAGTTTCTTCTGCAATAAGTGCCAGAAGGCACAGCCGATAGAAAAACTTATCAGTCGTTTTGAGGAAAAAGGTTCAATAGGCATTGATGTGGCTCAAACAGAGCAAATAGACTTCACTGCGACGGAATGGAATAATATGGATGACAAGCAGAAGTCTGACACTCTGATGAATTACCGCATAGCTTTTCTGGGTGAGACAATGGTGAACTGGTGTCCAGGCTTGGGAACCGTATTGGCAAATGACGAAGTAGTGGATGGCGTCTCGGTAAGAGGTGGGTATCCCGTAGAGCAGAAGAAGATGCGGCAATGGTGCCTGCGTGTGAGCGCATATTCTCAAAGGCTTTTGGACGGACTGGATACGATAGACTGGAGTGAGTCTATTAAAGAGACCCAAAGAAATTGGATTGGCCGTTCGGAAGGTACTGAAATGGAATTCCAGATAGCAGGTACGGATGAGAAGTTTACCATTTTTACCACCAGGGCTGATACAATTTTTGGCGTGACTTTCATGGTGCTGGCACCAGAGAGCGAGTTGGTGCAGACAACAACTACTCCGGAGCAAAAGGAAGAAGTTGAAAAATATATTGCTTACGTTAAAGGGCGCACCGAGCGTGAGCGTATGATAGATCATAAGGTTACAGGAGTGTTCTCCGGTTCGTATGCAATCAATCCGTTTACAGGCGAAAGCATACCGATTTGGATTTCAGAATATGTCCTTGCCGGCTATGGTACGGGTGCGATAATGGCAGTGCCGGCTCATGACTCGCGTGACTATGCGTTTGCCAAGCATTTCAACTTGCCGATTATTCCATTGATTGAAGGCGCAGATGTCAGTGAGGAAAGTTATGACGCCAAGGAAGGTACGGTTGTCAATTCACCCCGTCAGGGTGCAAAGCCGTATGTGGATTTCACTTTGAACGGGTTGAGTGTCAAGGAGGCTATAGCTGCTACAAAAGAGTATGTCACCTCACATCAACTGGGAAGAGTGAAGGTCAACTATCGTTTGCGTGATGCCATATTCTCACGTCAGCGTTACTGGGGTGAGCCGTTCCCGGTATATTACAAACATGGTATACCACAGATGATACCAGAAGAGTGTCTGCCTGTGCAACTTCCCCAGGTTGAGAAATTCCTACCGACAGAGACGGGCGAGCCGCCTCTTGGTCATGCTTCTGTATGGGCATGGGACGAGGTGAACAATAAGATTGTTGAAAACAGTAAGATAGATGATAAGACTGTATTTCCCATAGAATTATATACAATGCCAGGTTTTGCAGGCTCTTCAGCATATTACTTGCGTTATATGGACCCGCACAATGGTCAGGCGCTTGTTTCACCGGAGGCTGTGCAATATTGGAAGAGCGTAGACCTTTATGTCGGAGGTTCAGAGCATGCTACCGGACACCTGATTTATTCTCGTTTCTGGAACAAATTCTTATTTGACTTAGGTGTCAGTGTCACAGAGGAGCCGTTCCAGAAATTGGTAAATCAAGGTATGATACAAGGTCGCAGTAATTTTGTCTATAGAATAAAAGACACGAATACCTTTGTGTCTTTTGATAAAAAAGACCAATACGACGTCACACCTATTCATGTGGATGTCAATATCGTTTCTGCTGATATCTTGGACGTTGAGGCCTTTAAGAAGTGGAGACCCGAATATGCCACTGCAGAGTTTATCCTGAATGATGATGGTAAATATGTATGTGGTTGGGCCGTAGAGAAAATGTCAAAGTCGATGTTCAATGTTGTTAATCCAGATATGATTATAGAAAAATTCGGAGCTGACACATTGCGTCTATATGAAATGTTCCTCGGTCCGGTAGAACAGAGTAAACCGTGGGATACTAATGGCATAGACGGCTGCTACCGTTTCTTAAAGAAATTCTGGAATTTCTTCGTTGGGCAGGATGGCAAACTCATCGCGACAGACAATGACCCTTCAAAAGAAGAACTGAAAGCGTTGCACACATTAATTAAGAAAGTGACGACCGATATAGAAGAATTCTCTTATAATACGTCAATCGCAGCATTCATGATATGTGTAAACGAATTGGTGAAACTTAAGTCAGCTTCCCGTAAAATAAAAGAACAGCTTACTGTACTCATTGCGCCATTCTGCCCTCACCTCGCAGAAGAGTTGTGGGAAATGTTGGGACACAAAACATCTGTATGTGATGCCGCATGGCCGGAATTGAATGAACAATATCTCAAGGTTGATACTGAGACCTTAGGTATTTCTTTTAACGGAAAGACTCGTTTTACAATGGACTTTGCCCCCGAAGCGACAAAAGAAGAAATAGAACAAGCTGTCTTGGCGACAGAAGAGTCAAAGAAACATCTTGAGGGGAAACAGATAGTAAAAATCATAGTCGTTCCTCACCGTATTGTTAATATTGTGCTGAAGTAAAATATGCTAAATAAATTATCTGCCAATACTATATTAAAGAACCAGATAAAAGACTGGTTTTTCATAACGATAGGTATAGCCATATATGTGACAGGATATGTGGGCTTTCAATTGCCGTACCATATTACACCTGGAGGTGTGGCAGGTATATCTGCGATAGTATATTATGCGATATCCTTCTCGCCGCAGTACACATATTTGATTATCAACATCTGTCTTTTGTGTGTTGCGCTGAAATTGTTGGGCGTTAAATTCTTGCTCAATACGATTTTTGCCGTAGGCGTGATGACGGTCTTGATAGGTGCGGCACAAAATGTTATGATGGTAGATGGCGAGTTGCCGAAGGTATTAGGTGACCAGTCCTTTATGGCATGTGTCATGGGTGCGGCAATAGAGGGTATAGGACTTGGCATTGTGTTCCTGAATAACGGCAGCAGCGGTGGTACAGACATTTTGGCGGCATGCATAAACAAGTTCAGAGATATTAGTCTTGGAACGATATTGCTGTGCTGTGATATATTGATAGCGTCTTCAAGCTATTTGGTGTTTCATCAAATCGAATTATTGCTTTATGGCTATGTTTCCATGATTATAGAAACATCCATGCTTGACTATGTCATGAACCGCATGAGGCAGAGTGTACAGTTCTTTATTATATCCCAAGATCATGAGGCTATTGCGAAAGCTATCAATGAGCTGGGGCGTGGCGTAACCTTGTTGGATGCTAAAGGTTGGTACACCAGAAATGAGATGAAGGTCTTAATGGTTATGGCGCGTAGAAGAGAGAGTACAAACATTTTCAGAGCGATTAAAAACATAGACCCAAATGCCTTTGTATCTCAAAGCAAAGTAGTTGGTGTCTTTGGAAACGGATTCGACAGAATAAAAGGAAAGTGAGGCAGAAAGGAATTACAATAGTACCGACAGGCGGTTTGGCAAACAGAATGAGAGTGGTCATGTCTGCATTACATATTGCAGACGAGAAAACGAAAAATGTCCATATCGTGTGGCATGCAACGAAGGAATGTAATGCACGATGGGAAGATTTGTTTTTACCTTTCCCCCCAAAAAATGTCATCTTATCTGAAGGTATGCGTAAGAACAGCATAGCTTCAAAACGCAACCTGTGGTTGCCGAAGTTGTGTCGATCACGGGATTATGATAAGCAGATTGAGTGTTATAATCCTTCGGAAATGCCGATAGAGACACTATGTGACAAATATGATGCGTTGTACATTTCTACATGTTACGCATTGTGTGATTATGACTCCGGTCAGCTTAGCAAAATCTTCTGTCCCAAAGAGGAGTTGCAGAAAAACATAGCGAATGTGACATCACTATTTGCTGAGCATACCTTAGGCGTTCATATTCGTCGGAAAGATAACAAACAGGCTATCATGCATAGTCCGTTGTCAGACTTTCATCATCGTATGGACAAATATCTGGCAGAGTATCCTGATGCTAAGATATTCCTATGCACTGATGATGCGTCTGTAAAACGCCATTTTTGCCAGATATTTAAGGAAAGGATGATAACAACGGACGCAGAATTACAAAGAAACACACTGACAGGGATGCAGGATGCAGTGGTAGACTTGTGGTGTCTGGCAGCAACATCATTGGTTGTTGGCAGTTATTATTCTTCTTTTTCAGATACTGCGACAGAATTAGGCGGTCAGCCACTTGAAATCATAAATGTTTAAATAATGACAAAAATAGTTTTTGCGACAAATAATAGTCATAAATTGGCCGAGATAAGAGCAATGTTGCCTCAGGGGATAGATGTGTTAAGTCTGGCAGACATTAATTGTCATGTTGATATCCCGGAAACTGCAGATACGTTGGAGGGAAATGCTCTTCAAAAAGCACAGTTCATTTATGAAAATTACGGTTACGATTGCTTTGCCGATGACACAGGCTTAGAAGTTGACGCATTAGATGGTGCGCCAGGTGTTCATACTGCAAGATATGCGGGAGAACAGCATGACACAGAAGCCAATACAGACAAACTTTTAAGCGAATTAAAAGAAAAAAACAGTCGTCGTGCAAGATTTCGCACTATTATTGCGTTAATAGAGAAAGGAGAAGTTCATTTGTTCGAAGGAGTGGTTGATGGCGAAATTGCCACAGAGCGTCGCGGGGCAGATGGATTTGGATATGATCCGGTATTTATTCCGGAAGACACAGGTAAGACGTTTGCAGAACTGGGCGTATCTGTAAAGAATAAAATCAGTCACCGTGCCAGAGCTGTATGCAAATTGATGAATTATTTAAGAGGAAGAAAATGAGAAAAAACTTGTTGGTATGGATGATATTATTGTGTGCTTGCACGCAAATCCAGGCGTCAAATGAGTGGACTGCACACATGTCATATTATGATGTGACTAAAAGTATATATGCAAATGATAGGATATATGCTCTGGCGAGTGGTAGTGTGTTTTATTATACTCCAGAGAAGGGTATATATACAATGTCCAAATCAACAGGACTAAGCGATGTTAACATCTTGTATTTTGTGTACAACAAAGACTTGGCGCGTTTCATAATAGTTTATTCCAATTATAATATAGATATTCTTGAAACCGATGACAAAGTAATCAATATACCCCAATATAAAAATAGTTCTGTTCAAGACAAAACGGTAAACAATGTTTCTGTTGTAGGAAACAATGCATACCTGTCGACAAATTTTGGTGTGGTAGTTGTCAATATGGAGTTATGTGAGTTTTCCAATACGTATGACATAGGAAAAAAAGTAACGAGTATTGCATGTACAGAAGACTGCATCTTCGCGATGACAGAGGAAGGCGTGTACGCGGGACTCCGTAAATTAAATTTGTTGGATAAAAATAACTGGAAGCTTCTAACGGGTAGCCAGAACTTCATGTTGTTAAATTTCAATGAAGATATCTACGCATTCAAAAATGATGGCCTATATAGTTTTGATGAAGCAGATGGGACATTGCAAACATTAAAATCGGGTAATTACGTTTCTGTTAATCCGAATGGAGACAAATTAGTTTTGTGTGGTCCATCCGAGTTTGTGACGATGGATGCTGACGGCGTTTTTAAGTCTTATCCTTTGAATTCAGACTACATTTGGGCAAGTTGGGACGGTACATCTTTTTGGGCAAATCATCCTGAGGACGGCATACAATATGTTACTAATGAAAACGATGTGTTGCAAATAAAGGACGAACCGATAAAGGTTAGTGCGCCTGTCAGGAACTTATGTTACAAACTGTCATACACAAAAGACAACAGACTTTTAGTGGCAGGTGGTAGCTTAAATTATGTCGCGTTGTTTAATCCTGCGACAATCATGGCTTATGACAAAAACGGATGGACACATTTTGAGGACGATGAGGTCGGAGACAAGATTGGCCGACGTTTTGTTAATGTGACAGGTATTGCTCAAGATCCCAATGATGACACCCATCACTATATCTCGGCTGCATGTTGCGGACTCTATGAATATAAAGACGGCAAGTTCGTGAGATTATATGATTGTGACAACAGTCCGATTATGACCATTCGCCCGAAGACAATCAGTCAGAATTATAGGTTTTACGGTTGGACGACTGCGGTTACATATGACAAGGAGGGCAATTTGTGGTTTATGAACAATCAGGTGGATACAGTATTACATATCATAAAGCCAGACGGGCAATGGTTGAGTTATTATTTCCCGGAGATAGCAGGGTATCCGACGTTTGATAATATCTATTTTGACTCGCGTGGATGGGTATGGATTAATCATCGCCGCAAGACATCCGAACATAAACCAGGAATCTTTTGCTTGAATTATAATGGTACGGTTGATGACACAAGTGATGATGTGCATCGTTTCCAATCTAATTTTGACGGCGCTGATGATATTAATCAAGTGTATTGCGTTGTAGAAGATAAAGATGGTATAATGTGGATAGGAACAAGCCAGGGACCGTTTATCATTCGTGACCCTCGGACGTTTTTTGACGCAATAACTAATTTTGAACAGATAATTGTTCCGCGTAATGATGGCACAGATTACGGTGATTATCTTCTGTCAGGTGTTGCAATTACTGATATAGCTATTGACGGTGGTAATCGTAAGTGGTTTGCTACGGCTGGAAACGGAGTGTATTTGGTAAGTGCGGACGGCCTTACAACAATTCATCATTTTACAAAAGAAAACTCTCCGTTATTATCCAATACTGTGTATTCTATTGCTATAAATGGTGAAAGCGGTGAAGTGTTCTTCGGAACTGAAGCAGGTTTGATCTCCTATAAGTCGGATGCAACTAATCCGGAACCGACCCTGAATGCGCATAATTTGAAAGCGTATCCCAATCCTGTACGTCCTGAATATAATGGTAATGTAACTGTGACAGGCTTCACATATGATTGTGAGGTTAAAGTGGTAACAGTTGGTGGACAGTTAGTATACAAAGGAACTTCTGTCGGTGGTACATTTACCTGGAATTGTCGGACTAATACAGGAAAACGTGCTGCGTCTGGTGTCTATTATATTATCGGATATGACGATTCAGGCAATAAGGCAGCAACAACAAAAGTGCTTGTCATGAAATAAGTAAGTCGTTTGCGAACAAGAGCATCCGGTTTACGATGTTAACATCACTGACACCGCTGTCGAAGTCCAGTGTGAGAAACTTCAGAGACGGATAACAATCCCTTAGCTTTTTCTCTATTCCTTTTGAGATAATGTGATTGGCAATACACCCGAAGGGCTGTAAACTGATAACATGGTTTATACCATGTTTCGCCATTATGGAAACTTCTCCCGGAAGCAACCAGCCTTCTCCGAATTGCGCATTGAGTGAAACGATACCTGTGCTTTCCTTAGCGATGTCATAGATATCTGCAAATGGTGTATAATATCTGAAAGCAGAGCAATAGCTGTCATATTTTTGTATGCGGTGTTTAATTAAACCATATATGCTGCGTCTTAGCCATTGGGGTATGGATGCGCGTTCTACGAGGGAGGCGTGGTTGATATCAATGTTGACAAAAGCCTGTAGAAAGAATGGTGTGAGCAGCGGAGGCTCTATTTCGATGTTTTTTTCAATGAGCCATTCTGTAATGTTTCGCTGAGCATAGAAGTGGAATTTCAAGAAAATTTCGCCCACGATGCCTACTTTCTTTGTGTTTTTATCTATACATATAGCATCAAAATCCTTTGCAGCATCCTTGAGACAACGGCTAAGAGCCTTGTTTTGATTTTTTTCAATATATGTTTTAGCAAGGTCTAAATAATGGTTTTTAATTTGTGTCGCCAGTCCACGCTCTTTCTCTCTCGGCAGGGCAGCATAATACATTTTTGCCAGAGCGTCTGAGAACAAAATAGAGGATATGGCGATATTAATTATTTTTTTCCATTTGAATTGGAAGCCAGGCTGATCGCAGTAATTGCTGAAAGATAAAGAAATGACAGGTACGTTCTTAAATCCGGCATCAACCAAGGCTTTTTTTATTAATGAAATATAGTTTGTCGCACGACATTGTCCGCCTGTTTGTGTAATAGCAACAGCTGTAGTCTCAGGGTCATAGCATCCAGAGGTAAGGGCTTTAATGAGGTCTCCAATAATCAATGTGGCAGGATAACAAATCTCGTTGTTGGCATATTTCAGCCCTATGTCTCCCGAATCCTTATTACTCATCGGTAATACATCAAAGTCGTACCCAGAGAGCTTCATAAACGCTGGTATTAGCGGTGAAATGAAGGGCGTGAAGTAGGGAACTAAAATCTTTTTTCTTTTTTTGTATTCCTTACTACTATATATTTGTGTTGTTACAAAGGGTTGTGCTTTGCCATCCTCTTTTTGACTGAAGTGCAATCTGAGACTATCTACAACAGATCGTACGCGCAAGTTTAATGAGCCGATATTGCACACGTCATCAACTTTCAGTTGTGTGAGAGCTTTGTTATGCCTTTTTAACAGGGCATGTATCTCGTCCAGCATAAAGGCGTCAGGACCGCATCCAAAAGATGTCAATTCCACAAATTGCACATGTCGTCCTTGTTGGGCGGCCCATTTTGCAGCTTTAAGTATGTGCTCGGGATAAGACCATTGTGATACGAAATGCAAGTCGGAGATGTCAATAGCCTCATTTCTGACGATGTCTTCGGTGATTACGTCAACTCCCAAGGCACTAATCATATCAGCTATTTTATGCTGGATGAGCGGGTCTGTATGATATGGACGTCCTGCAAGCAAAATGACGAGTTTCCCTTTTTGATTGTTTTTCTCAAATACTTGCCTGTTGATTTGGGCAATGTTGTCTTCAAACTCTTTTTGAGCATCCAACGCTTTATAGAATGCTGCGACAGCAATTTTTTCGTTTATTCCTATTGAGGATAGATAACCAATGCATTCCTTCAAAAGGGCATGATTGTCTTTGAAAGTGATGGCTGGAGCGTCCAATGGTATTGTTATGTTCATGGAGTTGCGCAGGACATCCGAATATCCCGATACAATCGGGCAATTATAAGAATTTTGCCCTACATCCTTCTTCTCAAAAATTACATATGGGAAGAATATTCGGTCAACTTTTTTGTCTATAAGATTTAAGATGTGGCTGTGACAAAGTTTTGCCGGGAAACAGATATTATCAGACATCACATATTTAACTCCTTTTTCGTATAGTTGGTAGTTGGAGGCATCGCTAAGGATAACTTGTATACCACAGTGGGAAAAAAGTGTATGCCAAAAAGGATATTCTTCGTACATGTTCAGTACTCGTGGAATGCCTATCCTTAGCGTGGCATTGAGATTGGCTTCATACGAGCGTCCAAATAACAGTTTGTTTTTCTCTTCACAGAGATTTACCCCTACGTTATGAGTTTTCCCCTTGTTATTGAATACTTTCTCACATTTGTTTCCGGAATAATAAATCTGATTATGTGGGAAGGTATATTTATTGACCAAACATTGGTTTTCGCATCCCTTACATTGGATGACACGTGTCTGATATTGTGCGTTTTCCAGAACATCTTTCAACGTCAATTCCGTGTGGCCATGCGCAATGGCATATAATGCAGCGCCATATGCTCCCATGAGTTCAGGGCAATCACTTCGGTAGACTGTTTTCTGTGTGAGTATTTCCAATGCGCGACATACGGCGTCATTATGCATTGTCCCGCCTTGAACTACAATATTTTCTCCGAGTTCATCGTAGTTTTTTATCTTTAGAACTTTATAAAGACAGTTATTGATAACAGAATACGATAGCCCCGAAGCTATGTCGCCGACACTGGCACCTTCTCGTAGAACTTGCTTGACTTTGCTGTTCATGAAAACGGTGCACCGAGTTCCTAAATCGCATGGGTGTATAGCGGTACATGCTTCTTCTGCAAATTTTTCGTTGGTGAAACCGAGATTTTTTGCAAAAGTTTCTATAAATGTGCCACAGCCAGATGAACATGCCTCATTGATTTCAATATGGTTGATTACACCGTTATTAACGAAAATGGCTTTCATGTCTTGTCCGCCAATGTCTAAAATGAAACTGACGTCTTTGACGATTGTTTTAGCTGCTAAGAAGTGTGCGATGGTCTCAATAACTCCGTCTCCTAAATGGAAGGCAGTCTTGATAAGTTCTTCGCCATAACCTGTGGAGCAGCTTCCTTTAATGACGAGTTGTGTGTGATGTTTCAAGCACTTTTGCTGCAGTTCCTTTAGTCCTTCTCTTACGGTGTTGATGGGATTGCCATTGTTGGACCGGTAATAATTAAACAGTACTTCTTTTTTTTCGGTTATAACAATGATTTTTGTCGTTGTACTGCCGGAGTCAATGCCTAAGAATACTCCTTGCCTTCCTTCGATGAATTCGGCAGTTTTGACTTTATGAATCTGTTTGTCCTCTTTCCAGGATTCCAGTTGTTCTTTGCTGTTGAATAAAGGTTGTAAATTTTTTGCTCCAGTATATTTGAAGTGGTTTTCTGTCTTGAATATCGTTATGACATTATGTAGCTCTACAGGCGGTTCTTTTGTTTGAAGTCCATATAGGGCTGCTCCCCAAGCTGGAATCAAGTGACTATTCTCTGTCAGAACGATATCGTCGTCGTTTATTTGTAAATATGTTTTGAATGCATTTCGCAAGGCTGGAAGGAAAGTCAGTGGACCTCCACAGAACATAATGGGAGGTGTTATCTCGCACCCATGACTGAGAGTCATTACTGTTTGTACTGCTACGGCATGGAAGATTGAGGCGGAGATATCGGTAGAATCGATGTTTTTTGCAATTAGGTTTTGTATGTCAGTCTTGCAGAAGACACCACATCGTGATGCAATAGGGTAAATTCTTTTTGCTTGTAATGCTAAGTTGTTTAGTTCATTGTTACTTATACCAAGCAGTATTGCCATCTGATCTATAAAAGATCCGGTTCCACCGGCGCAATTGCCATTCATTCGTAGGTCAGTAGCTTCGTTCTCTCTGAAAAAAACGACTTTTGCGTCTTCTCCACCGATGTCTATCATGGTCTTTACCTCGGGATGTCGTCCCGCGACATATTTTGTGGCAGCGACTACTTCTTGTATAAAGGGGTATCCGTAATTTTCGGCAAATCCCATTCCGATAGAGCCTGTAATTGTAAGTTTCACATAGTCTGGATGATGGCATTCTTGTATGTTTTCTAAGAATAACAGTATTTTTTCACGAATTTGAGCGTTGTGTCGCTCGTATTTCGCAAAAACTATGTTATGCTTTTCATCAAGTGCTATTGCCTTGATGGTTGTTGAGCCGATATCGAGGCCTATGCTAATCATGGAGTCTTGCCTGGTTATGCAATTTTTTACATCATAATCGCTCCATTTCGGGTTAGATGCCAAAGTGGAGTTCTAAAACTATAGTTGCGGTTTATAAACTAATTTTTGAGTGCGCGTTTATAGCGTTTCTTGTTATCCTTATAGATTTTCAAAACTTTTTCAGGTTCGTTTGTTGTGATATAGTTGAACCCCTGACTAAGGAAATTGTCAATTTCTGCATAATCGTTTACTGTCCAGACATTTAAGTGTACTCCCATTTTCTTAAATTCCGGCAGCCACTCGGGATGTTTTTTATACTGTTGGTCTTGATAATCCAAACATTTCAGCCCTTTTTGTTTTACGCTTTCAGGGCTGCATTCGGGCAAATCTTTTTTATATGAGCCGAGATAAGCCATGGGAATATCTGTGATGGGCGATAAAGCTTCTATTGCAGGCAGATAGCCGAACAGATATTCAACACGTTTTTGCAAACCGCGGTCACAGACCATCTTGTGGATAGCTTTAGCCAGTTGGACAGTGCGGGGCTTGTCTTTGACGAAAGTTTTCACGTCAATAATCATTTTGGTGCGTTTGAATTGGCTGACATAATCAAGAAATTCTCCCAAAGTGGGTATTTTGGTGCCATCTGCCAAATGCTGTGCACGTAATTCCGCAAATGGCGTTTCCTCTATGAGTTTGCCGTTACGGCGAGCGTCATGATAGACAATGAGAGAGTCTTCCGCAGTAAACCATACGTCAAATTCACTGCCATGGCAGCCCATTTCAGCTGCTTTCTGGAACGATGCCATCGTGTTTTCAGGGACGCCAGTATTTTTCCATGCGCCACGATGGGCGATACACGGATTTTTGTGAAAATTCTGGGCGTATGCGCCGACACCCATAATAAAAGTAAGTAAAATGAAAAATTGTTTCATAATTGTTGTGATTGAATGGTTTAATTTAAATTAGTGATATTGTCCGAAGTCTGAATTTAGACTTGCCTGTGACAAATCAACTTCAAAATTACAATATTTCCGCGTTTTTACAGTCCGTTGGAAGCATTTAATGATGATTATATTTTTGATTTTTCAGGAGTAAAGTATCACTTCAACCCGACAAGTTTTCAATTCCAAAGACTGGAATCTACGTTCCACCCGATGGAACTTATATTCCATGTGGCAGAACCTCCGTTCCATCCTATGGAATGGAGAATATATCGACAGAGACTTCAGGGCAGAACAGGGACAATGACACAAAGAATCCCGCAGGCAGAGAAGGCTCCTTTCTTCGTGTAATATAATATATGGTATGCTTAAAGGAAAAGCCGGATGAATGTGATTTCAATCTGATTGACAGATATGATCAATTCATCCGGCTGGCCGGTAATGTGCTCTGATGAGCTTAACTCTTATGTCGTAATGATGTACTCGCAGGCGAACCGTGAAGTCACAGCTGATAAAATCAGTTATTCTAAATTGCCTCGATGAGGATGCCTTGACAAGACTGAATAGTGATGCTGTAGGTGTCTGTGTCGATTTGACGTACGGGTACTTCTCCTTCTCCGCTATGTGCTTTGAGTCTTTTACCGGGAGCTACAGTAAAGTGAAGTGTGTGTTTACATGGAGCCTTGTCGTTTGGGTCGTCTGCCGAGCAGATAAATACAGCGTGGGTGCCATCGGCATTGCGTGATAGCATACTTCCGATGACGAGCGGAGAGTGGTCGGTGGCATGCAAATGGGCAAATACGCCGTCGTTGTGTTCTGCTGCCGATGGGATGCCGGAACCTTTGAGCCATGGCGTATTGTCAAAACCGACAAAGGAGGTGCTGGCGCGGCGATATTTCATATAGACCGGACTCAAAGCGTGTATCTCTTTATTGACTTGCTGAAGTTTGGGGTACTGCTCTGTCTTGTTGCCAGCAGAGTCTATTACCTGATTGGTCCACCATCCTCCTGTGTAGCATGCCCATATAATATTTTCTGCACCGAAGGCCATGGAGGTGTAGGCCTGATAACGCAGTTGATTGAGGCTTATCCACAGTTCAGGCAGTTTGGAGTTGACTTGCAGAGTAATCCACAGGCTTCGGTTAGTTGCAGTACAAGCATCGGCAGTGACTTGCAGATTTTCAAAATATTTAGGTACCTTGTTAGCATTGGTTTTAGAGGAATAAACATAATAGTCATAACAGAGATAATCTGCTGGAATATGTCTGCAATATTCTTTTATATGCTCTGCATAGGTACTGGTGCCCAACTGACTGAGGGCCTGGTTGGTGGTGTTTTCTGTGACTGAGGCGTAATTGGGATAGAGGCAAAGGTATATGAACTGGTTGGCCAGTTGTTCCTCCATTTTACGCATAACGTCTGCGCAGTGTGCGAAATCAAGGGCGGAAGGTTCATCGCCAAGATCCATGGCCCATACGGCAGGATGGTCTTTCCATTTTTTTGCAGCTTTGATATACATTTCCATCGGATAAATGTTTTTCATCTGTCCGTTTTTCTTCTGTTTGGGCCACCATTGAGGCAATACGTCATAGAGGATAGCTCCGACACCATATTTATAAAGTAAGTCAAGAGCAGGACGTTCATCACGCATGCATAGGACAAAATCAATACCGCAGTCTTTGAGGTCGCGGATATGCGGCTCGTCTGTGGCATAGGGTTGCAGATGATAAACACCAATATTGATGCGACTACGGTCCATGCGGGCGTGTTTAGTACAATATGGCATTGACTGCGTGATGACAGGTGACATCGCAAACGATAATAGGAAAGCCAGGAGAAAGTGTCGTGTGTTGTTGTATCTCAGTTTTAGTAAAATAAAATCAATCATTTTCGGTCATATTTTAAAAAGGTTTTAAAGTGATTTCCAAGTAAGCGCCTGAGTAGTTTGGCTTGATAGTGAACTGTGTCCATTTATTCACGATACTGGTAGTCTGCCTGTGCACATGTCCTGAAAAAGTTGCCAGCAAGTGATGCTTTTGGCACCCGTTAGCAACTTCATTCCAGAAGGCATAGGTTTCTGGTTTATGGCCTTCGACGGGCCATTGCTGCCGGCGTTCAATTTTGTAGATCTTGTCTGATGCCGCATTCCATTCGGGATGGCCGCATCCATATGAAACGGGAAACCCGGGGGCATAAAAGGGACAGTGTGACATTAGTAATGTAGGTTTGTTTTTACGAAGTATTTTCCGGAAGAACTCAAGTTGCTCGGGTAATATTTCATAAGTGGAGTTATCAAGCATGACAATGTGCAGTCCGCTTATGTCAACATCATAAATCAGCGGATTTTGCCCACGGTAGAGTGGCAGTAACCGCTTGTGCGTCCACTCTGCCCTTAATTCTATTTCTGAATTTGGCAGGCCTTCATAGTGCCAGTCGTGATTGCCGCTGATATAATAATAGTTTATACCCGTCTGATCAAGTTGTGTCTTAGCCCATTCGATGGCTGCCTCGGAGGGATAGCTGAAAATGTCCCCTAATAGAAACAATCCGTCAGGGCGGCTTTCCTTGACTTTCTCCAATGTCTTTTCAAACTGTTCTTTGGGATTGGTTGAAGCAAGAGTCTGGAAATGCTTTGTTTTATTATAGGCTTTTGCCATGCGCGCACTGTACTGGCGATACGGGTCCTCCCTGCTGTCGCTCATCCATAGGTGCGTGTCGGCAATAAGAAATAACTTTATAGTTCGGGTGATGTCCTGGGAATAAATTTCCACTTTATTGTCGTTGATACTGTTGATGGTGGTATAGCCCACTCCTTTCTCTATGCTTTGTGCTGTTTGCTTGTGCGCAAAAGCTTGCTCTGGACCGATGTGTTCTGTAGCCAGAAATAGCGATGTTGCTAAGCTTTTTTTCAGAAAGTCTCTGCGTGAAGTTTTCATAATTGTTCGTGATGGTGATAATAGACATAATCTTCTTTTGCCTCTTGGCAATTATTCTCTTGAAGATGATTGTGGTAAAACTTTTTCCCTTGAAGGAAAATACTGTTAAACATACAGCGGAATCCGTTTCTCCACATATGACGGTGCACCTGCATTTAGGATGTTGTATTCATACAGCGTATTGTCGCCATATTGCTATGCCGTTGGAGCAGAGATAACTAGTCGGTGATTCAAATGACAACGGCTGTCCCGCTGGTAGCTACCATGAGCATTCCACCGTTTTTCCCGACTGTTTCGTAGTCGATGTCTATGCCGATAATGGCATTGGCTCCCATTTCTTCTGCCCGTTCTGTCATCTCTCGCATGGCCGTTTTTTTTGCCTCAATCAAGACTTTCTCATAACTTCCAGAACGTCCGCCTACAAAGTCGCGGACACTGGCAAAAAAATCTTTTACAAAGTTTGCGCCGATAATGGTCTCACCTGTGACTATTCCTAAATACTCTTTTACAGGTTGTCCTTCAATGTTTGGAGTTGTTGTCAAAATCATATCATTATATGTTAAGATTAAAAAATAGGTTGTTCTGATGTTGCGGCAGGTTCGGCATTGTCTGCGTACGGCCATCCGTCTTCACCCCATTTTATCTGGTTCAGAAGTACCATACGCCCTTTCTCCGGATGTTTTATGCTATAAGCATGGTATGGCATCCATGTTCTGCCTTTCTTGTCTTTGATGAGTTCTCCATTATGCCCTGTGCCTGCCCACTCGGAGTTGCCTCGGATGAGTATCTCATGATGATTTCCCAATAACGGCTGCCCCTTCCGGTCTACATAAGGACCCAGCAGCTTTTTGCTTCGTGCTACGACCGTAGTATATGTGCTTTTTGCTCCAGCACAACAAGAGCCTATTGAGCCGAAAAAATAATAGTAACCTTTGTGTTTGTAGATATAACTGCCCTCATAAGCATTGCCGGCGATTTTGAAAGGCTTGCTGTCTTGCATTAGTGATAAGCCGTCCTTGCTCAGTTGGATAGCATAAATGCCATGAAAACTTCCCCATATGAGATAGTTCTTGCCATGATCTTTGATGTAAAACGGGTCAATGCTGTTGCGTACGCCTATTTCAAAACTGCGGAAAAGTTTTCCGTTTCCGTTGATACAAGTGTATGGCCCTTCAATATTCTTACTTGTGGCGACGCCGATGCCACAACTGTCTTCTCCGCCCCACTTTGACATAGCAAAGTAAAGAACATATCGTTTACCTATTTTGTTAATATCCGGTGCCCATAGATTTTTAACCCCGGGAACAAAAGTAGGCCTGCCTTTTGGCGTGAAACAGTCTTGTATTCGAGTCCAATGCACCATGTCGGCACTTTTGAAAATGCGGTTGCTCGTGGAGAAAAGATAAAACATGCCATCGTCTGCTTTGATGACGCTGGGGTCAGGCGCATCGGTGGCAATGATAGGATTACTGAATGTTTGGGCCATTGCGTGATTAGTCACGAGGATCGAGAAAGTCGTCAAAAGACATAATACTATGCGTTTCATTGTTTAATATTATTAATGTTGATACAAATATAAGATTTAAAAATGATAAAACAAAAACAAGATTGCTGTTACAAACAATTTTTGTAATTTTGTCTCCGCTTACATTGTCCCTGTAGTTCAATGGATAGAACAGCAGTTTCCTAAACTGCTGATCCGGGTTCGATTCCCGGCGGGGATACGATATAGTCTTGATATTGTTTTTTCCCTCAATCCGTTTTTTGTTACTCCACCAAAATGTCTTGATAGCGTAAAAACGCAAGAAATTCATACAGAGTTCTTGTCTTTGTTGATATAGATAAAGATAAGAGCTATCTGTAAGCGGTTTTAAAATTTTTTTTGTGTTTTTTTCTTGAAAATGATGTATTTATGAGATTTTTTTAGTACTTTTGCGCTCAAAGAGGAACATACTATTTTTCCTACGATAGATTGTTTGAATATTAATAGCATAAATTATCATTACAAATGAAGAAAAAAACTAAACCAAGAAAGAATCAGGCCAAACCTAAAATTACTCCTGCTACAATTTTAGCATCAGCAGAAGCTAAGGTATATTATAAAAAAGCTATCAAAGCTGGTTTGCTTGACAAAGATTACAATGTAACCTGTACTTACAGACTATTTGCTTATTTCGCTTCAAGATTGAGCGAGAAGTTAGGTATCACAAAACGCCGCTTGGCAGATGGTTCATTGGCAAACAAGTGGAAACCTTATGAGGTGAAATTTGGAATCAAGAAGGGAACCCTAAGAGAAGGCAGAAAGAGCATGATTAAAGAAAAAGGCACTTTCACTCCGAAGGGTTATCAGATTGTTGACAGAATGTTTAAGATTAAATAAAAGTAAAATTTTCATGTTGAGGGATATGCAAGTCAAATTGCATATCCCTTTTTTTATGTCTACGACAAAAACTGTATTTTAACTAATGTTAACGTAATTCGTCGATTCTGTATAAAGATTAATATTTTTTCATTGTTAAATGTCTTAATATGGCACATAATAGAAATACTTTTGCCGTGTAAACTTAAAAGACGAACAGAGATGAAGAAAGAAATCGCAATGAACAAAACTGTGCAATTCTCATTGGTTAATACTTTTTTGACACCGATAGCAGGAGTATATTCCAGGATTATGGGCGTGAACTTTAATACAACGGATACGTTGCGTATCTTGCAAGTACAAGTCGCATTATTATTGCTGTTGCTGCCGATAAAGGCGCATGTGATTTATTATGCGGCTATGTTGTTGTGGTTTGCGTTGTCGCTCTACAAATGCAAGTACCTGAACAATAAGTTTAAGGAATTGGATGACTGAAAATACATAGACATCTTGTGCGAATGACTACATGCGCATTCCGAAAATAAGTCTGCCGTGCCATTTACCGTTGGAAACGGAGATGCGGTCTGTGTCACCTGTCTTGGAATGATTGTAATTGTAGGTAACGCCAATAAAATATTTCTTTTTGAAATAATGTATAACGGCAATTCGTCCTGTAAAGAGGATGTCGCTCCAGTCATTCGACCGTTTGGTCTCGTCACCGTAATAGTATAGTTTGTTGTTTGAGAAAAGTACAATGCTGGGTTGTACAGACATATGTATCAGCCAGTTCTTCGGCGGAACGAGGTTGTAGCCATATCCGACGCTGATACCTGCGTGACTGGTGCGTATGCGGCGAAAGTCCTCGTCGTCGTGATTGGGATTGTTTATAAATAAACTGCTGCCATGGTATGACAGCCCTAAGAAGAAACTGCCTGAGCTACGTTTTTGTATATATGATTGTGTGAAGGCTGCGGGAAGAGAGAATTTTTTACCATTGAAGACATAATAGGCAGTTGTCGTTACAGCGCGGAACTTGACTATTCCGCTGCTTATAGCGACATCTCCGCTGGGTGCATTAACTTTCCCGTGAAAGGTGGAAGTATTTTGATATACATAGTCCAGACCATACTTGTTACCGTATGAATTGATGTTTAACTCAAAATCGTGTTTTTTGCCTGTAAGTCGTGCCGGATTGACGGCAAACCCTAATGTTATGCCGCGATAGGTTGCGGAAAAAGATGTTGTATGCCGGATGTCTGTCTGTATATCCGAAGTAAAATATTCTTTTTGTGAATAGCCTTTTGTTTTGATACGTGTGCCTGCCAGATTATATCTGACCTTAAAAGTCCATGTCCCGTGCGGCCTGACAATATAGTTGCTGTCTACGGGAGACATGCGCCTCTGAAAGTTAGACAAGACGCTGTCTGCTTTCTGGATGAAGTTTTTGCGGCGAATCTTCCAACGGGAATTCGTCTCATCGTTGGTGTTCGTTTGCGAAAAAGCGTTCAGGCTTATCAGCAATAGGAAAAACAGAAAACAGGAAAGCCGCATGTGAACCGGAACGGTTATTTGTATTTTTTACGTTTGAACTTCATGATATTGGAGCGATATTCGCCATCAGCCCTTTTGGTGAACATTCCCAGGTAGAGGTGTCCTTTCCATACTCTTACGCCTTCGTTTTCATACTGGCGTTTTGCAGAGTCGCATACGCCAAACTCGTCCCATTCAGGACAGTAATCTGATGACAGCACTTTAGTGCGGTGTGAAACTACGCTGTCGTTAAATGCATAGCCGGTCAGATATGCTCCCGAGGATGTTACGCCTTCACTGAACCATACGATATCCTTGTCTACGTCAAAACCTTGCCATGCCGTAGAGTTTATCTTTTCCGGATTTTTGCCGGAAACATGTGTGCCTATTTCTGCAACTGGCGTGAGGTGTGACAGGGCGTGCGCTTTCAGTGTCACTGTGATACTGTCATAAGGCAACGGCGCACCGTCACCGCCACGGTACCATTTCCGTGGTAACGTAATATTCTCCAACGGCGATGCCAGTGCGTCGCTGAGTCGGTATATGCGCACACGCCTGCTTCTGTATTTATCAATATGGAGTTTCTTTTCGTCTTCCGGCATATAGTAAAAAGAGAATGCCACCAGGTCATGTTTGGTGTCAAGTGCGACATTGATGTCTGCGCGATGAGGGAACCAGAAGTGTTCTATGTCCTTGTCATCAGGCATGCGTATGCTGTTGGGGATATATTTCATGCGGGAAATGGTCTGTGACAGCCAATAGTGTTTGTCGGGTTGCTTGGAAGCGTAGTTGCTTATCCAGACATTGGGGCCGTCGGGCGTATCCTCAATGGCAAACCCAGTGGGATGACCGGCAAAAATAACACTCATGGAGTCGCCTTTGTATAAGGTCAGTTTGTCGCTGCGGTTGAGTTTGTCGACACTGATACGCCATATATTGACAAGAAATTGTCTGTGGCTTTGGGTCAGTTCAACATAATAGACATTGCCTTCTTTGTCAAAGTCAAATTGTTGCGAAATAACTTTTCTATTGATGTCGTAAAGGCTGTTTTTCGTCAGCGGCTCATCAATGCCGCCTACTTTCGGACTGCATGCGGTAAACAGCGAAATGACCATAAAAAGCAGAAAGCAACTTCTCATTTGTTCAGTATTTGCTTTGCGTGCTCTTTGACTTTAATGTCTTGAGGCTTGAAAATGTCCGTGATGATGCCTTGCTCGTCAGCTATAAAAGTAGTGCGGAATATACCCATGGTGACTTTGCCGAACGTCTTCTTCTCGCCATAAACTCCCAATGCATTTACCAACTTCTTCTCTGTGTCGGCAATAAGGGGGAAGGGCAGTTGATACTTTTCTATAAATTTTTTATGGGATGCCTGACTCTGTATACTGACACCAACCACTGCGTAGTTCTTCTGAAGGAGGGTGTTGTAATTATCTCTCAGATTGCATGATTCCGTAGTGCATCCAGGAGTGGAATCCTTCGGATAAACATATAAAACCAGCTTTTTCCCAGCGAAATCACTCAATTTTATTTCATTCCCGTCTTGGTCAATACCGAGATTTTCCGGCAGTCGTTGTCCTATTTCCATGTTTGATTATTTCTGATGTGTTAAATGAGCATACAAAAATACGATAAAAAAAGGATAACAAACTGTTTTTCCATCATTGTTGATAAGAAAGACAGCTTCTGCGCGGACAATTCTGTTTTTCCTGCCGATATCTTTCTTCTTCCATACAATGGAATGTAAATTCCAAAGGCTGGAACATAGATTCCAGAGGCCGGAACATGCGTTCCATGGGATAGAACTGAAGATATATCATGTCAAAAGAATCAATTTATCTTATTATAAATATGTATTTACATTAATTAAAAGACAAGAGGATGGTAAATGGTAAGAATTGTGTATTTTTGTACAAAATATATTCATGATGAGACATAGGTTAGGTGCGTGGCTAAACATACTCTTCCTGATGTTGCCGTTACTTGTTTGCGCTCAGTTGGAAGAACCTGTGAAGTTTGAGGTGAAACAGCGTAAAGTGTCACCGACGGAGATACTTTTAGAATTTCACGGGACGATAGACAGCGGCTGGCATATATATTCCTGCGATATGCCTCATGGCGGACCTACGGTGGCATCGTTCCATATGGAAAAAACCAAGGGAGTCAAACCTGTCGGTAAGCTGGAAGCCAAAGGAAATGTTAAGGAAAAGTATGACGACTTATTTTCCATGAATGTGAAATACATGGAAGGAACGGCATTGTTTCAACAGCGCCTTCAAATTACGGAAAAAAACTACGCCGCAAGCGGTTATCTGGAATATGGCACTTGTAACGATCAAAGCTGTCTGCCACCGAAAGAAGTGCCCTTTGAGATAACAGGAGTGGCGGAAATAGAGAAAACTACAGAGGATGCAGCTGCTTCAAAGACATCGCTGAATGAGGAAAAGGATTCCGTGAATGAAGCAACGGTGGAAAAAGCCAGTATGTTGCCGGATTACTGGATGCCTGTTAATGTTAAGCAGCAGACAGATGATACGCAACAGACATCCTTGTACTGGATTTTCCTGATGGGACTGCTCGGTGGATTGATAGCCGTCGTCACGCCATGTGTGTGGCCGATTATTCCTATGACCGTCAGCTATTTCACGAAAAGGGCAGAGCATTGGGGAGGCGGCATACGCGATGCTGTCATATATGGTTTGTCTATCATTATAATATATGTCGGGATGGGCCTGCTGATTACATTGCTCTTTGGTTCTGACGGGCTCAACGCATTGTCGACCAGTGCCGTGTTCAACCTGATATGTTTTGCTATACTCATTGTCTTTGCCGCCAGTTTTATGGGAGGATTTGAAATCACACTGCCTTCTTCCTGGGGGAATAAGACCGACAATGCGGCAGAAGCCAAAGGCGGTGTTGTGGGCATTTTTCTGATGGCGACGACACTGACCATCGTGTCGTTTTCGTGTACGGGTCCCATCATCGGTTTTCTGCTGGTGGACCTTACGACATCGTCCAACTTTCTGGCACCTGTATTGGGTATGCTTGGCTTTGCCATAGCACTTGCCTTGCCTTTTACCCTCTTTGCCCTTTTTCCGGCATTTATCAAGAAACTGCCGAAAAGCGGCGGATGGATGAATACTATTAAGGTTACCTTAGGATTCATAGAACTGGCATTCGCGCTGAAATTTCTCTCCGTAGCAGATATGGCTTACGGCTGGCATATCTTGGACAGAGAGGTCTTCCTGGCATTGTGGATAGTTATTTTTGCCCTTTTGGGTATATACCTGTTCGGAAAACTCCGTTTTCCGGCAGATGAGCCTCAGTCCTGTACGTCCATACCTGGATTTTTCTGCGGTTTGATATCTCTGGCTTTTGCCGTATATATGCTGCCGGGCCTTTGGGGAGCACCATTAAAAGGTATCAGTGCCTTTGCGCCGCCCATGAGCACACAAGACTTTAAAATTAACACCTCGCACGAGGTCAGGGCGCAATTTGATGACTTTGACCAAGCTGTACAGATGGCCCGGGAGACTGGAAAACCCTTGTTGCTGGATTTCACCGGGTATGGATGCGTGAACTGCCGCAAGATGGAGGCCGCCGTGTGGACAGATCCGGAAATAGCTGATATATTGAAAGAGAAATTCATACTGGTGTCGCTCTATGTGGATGACCGCACACCGCTTGACCAGCCGTTTGAGACCGATATAGATGGCAAACGCATAACATTGCGTACCAAAGGACAGTTGTGGAGTTTTCTGCAGAGTTATAAGTTTGGGGCTAACACGCAACCATTCTATATCCCCGTGACCTCTGATGGAAAACCGCTGAACCATTCGTATTCATATAATGAGGATGTCGATAAATATAAGGCATTTCTCCTCAAAGCAATTGAAAACAATAAAAAACAATAAACTAAAATGAAAAGAAAGACATTTCTATTGACTATCATGTTGCTGGGCATGCAGGCTGTCTTTGCACAAATGCCTGTGCAAGAATTGCCCTTTGACCCGGATGTTGTAAAAGGAACATTGCCAAATGGTCTGACCTATTTTATCCAGCACAACGAAAACCCCAAGGAAAGAGCATTTTTCTATATTGCCCAGAAAGTCGGTTCCCTTCAGGAGGAGGAAAACCAGCGTGGTTTGGCCCACTTCCTGGAGCATATGTGCTTTAACGGCTCTGAACACTTTCCAGGCAACAGCGCGGTAAGCTTCTGCCAGAGGATAGGTGTGCAATTCGGTAATCACCTGAACGCATACACAGCATGCGACCGCACTGTTTACAATATAGACAATGTGCCGACTACCGATCCGGCAAACTTGGACTCCTGCCTTTATATCCTATATGACTGGGCTCATGCCTTGACTTTAGACCCTAAAGAGATAGACAAAGAGCGCGGTGTTATCCATGAGGAATGGCGTGTCAGAAATTCTGGCGTAAATCGTATACTGGAGCGTCAGTTACCCGTCTTGATGCCAGGAAGCAAATATTCCGAAAGACTTCCTATAGGTTTGATGAGCGTTGTAGACAACTTCAAGCCAGAGGTGTTGAGAGCATATTATGATAAATGGTACCGTCCTGACCTTCAGGGTATTGTTGTCGTGGGAGACATTGACGTCAAACAAATGGAGGAGAAAATAAAAACGATTTTCGGTCAGCTTCCTGCTCCCAAGCAAGATGCAGCTAAGTTTGAATACTATGCAGTGCCGGACAACTATACGCCTATTTTTGTTTTTGACAAGGACAAGGAGGTGACGACACCGACACTCGAGATGTTCCTTAAATATGATCCTGTACCAAGACATTATCGCAATACTTTTGTAGGTATAACCAACAGCTTTATCAATATGGTCCTGACGACAATGCTTAATTATCGTCTTGACGATATAATGCAGGATGCCAATGTTCCTGTCACTGCCTGCAGGGCATACACGGGACCTTTTATGTTTATGGCTCGTACAAAACAGGCTCTCCAGATGGAGATAAGGCCGAAAGACGGCAAGAGCGAGGAGGCCATGGCAATGGTGTTGCGGGAATTGCGCAGAGCAAGTATGCATGGTTTCGCTGAAACAGAGTATAAACGTGCATTGGACGACTTGTCCGGTGTGTTAGACCAAATGGTGGAATCGCGTAAGACAGTCAAGAGCAATACTCTGGTGGATGAATGCATAGAATACTTTTTGGAAAATCAGGTTAAGACAAAATTTGAAACTGAAGTTCAAATTTATCGTCAGTTGGGGCAGAATGTCCCGGTTAAGGTAATTAACGATTTTGCAACCACGCTAATAGGACAGTTGGATACCAACCTTGTGGTCTTTGGCTTTTATCCGGAAAAAGAAGGCGTGAAGGTGCCTACTGCCGCAGAGGCTAACAAAGTGTTGGCTTCTGTCAAAGCAGAACAGCTAAAGCCCTATGAAGTAAAGGTAATTGACACGAAATTGATAGAGAAAGAACCCGTTGCCGGGACTATAAAGAAAGAACTCCCTGAAGATGGTTTAGGATATAAAGGTTTCGTATTGTCTAATGGCATAACTGTAAAATACAAAAAGACCGATTTTGATGAAGGCAAAATACTCATGAATGCCATTAGTCACGGCGGTCAATTCAAATTGAAGAAAGAAGAGCTTACTAATGCGACTGTCTTTAACGATGTTATGGCAAATAACGGAGTAGGTAAATTCAATGGTAATGACTTGGAGAAGGCACTGACGGGCCGCATCGTTTCAATAAGCCCGACGCTGACCAACAGTACAGAAAACTTCAGCGGCTCATCATCAAAGAAAGACTTCAAAACGTTGTTCCAATTAAACTATCTCTACTTCACGGAGATTAATTATGATACAGTGAACTACAATAAGGTCATAAAGAATAAAGAGGTTACATTGGCTAACAGAGACGCCAACCCTATGACGGCGTTCAGTGATTCTTTGAAACTGTGCCTGTATAATTATGCTCCATATGTTCAGCCTATGACATTGAGCAGGTTGAAACAAGTAAATTATGACGGCATCTTGAAGATATACAAGGAGCGCTTTGGCAATCCTGCCGACTTTACCTATGTCTTCACTGGTGCCATCAACGAGGATAGCCTAAAGTCTTATGCAAAGCAATACTTGGCAAGTCTGCCGACGACAAATAAGTTGGAGAAGAAAGGCAAACCTGACATGCGTCTGATGAATGGTAAGAAAATCTGCCGTTTCTCCAAGAAAATGGAGACGCCACAATGTTATGTCGTAGGCTTCTGGAACGGAACATGCGAAGTCACTCCACAAAACCAGGTTGTGGCAGAAGCTTTAGGACAGGTGCTGGATATACATTACACGGAAACCATTCGTGAAAAACATAGTTTCGCTTACTCTACTGGAGCCAGCTCAAGTGTCATGTATATGTTTGGCGAACCTAAATTTCTCGTTCAGGTTGTTGCTCCTGTAAAGCCTGAAAAATGCGACTCAACAATAATGCTAATCAACGAAGGTATGCAGCTCATTGCCAAGAATGGCGTTGAAGCCGAGAAATTGAACAAAGTTAAAGAGCAGATGCTGAAAGAGTATGAAACCAATCAGCGTGAAAACTCCTATTGGCAGAGTGCCGAGACAGACTTTATCCTTGATGGCAAAAACACGGTGGCAGGTGTGAAAGAGGCAATCAAGGCTTTGTCGTCTGATCAAATCAAGGCCTTTGTCAATAACAATGTCTTGAAGCAAAACAATAGTTTGAAAGTCATTATTGAGCCGGAAAAATAAAGTCGAAGGACTGGAAATGGATAAAGATAACATATTGAAAATCTCGGTTGTAATGTGTACCTATAACGGTGCACATTATCTCCAAGAGCAGTTAGATAGTATTTTAGCACAAAGCTATCCCATCTATGAAATTATAATACAAGATGACTGCTCTACGGATGAGACTTATGCCGTGTTGGAGAAATATGCGGCGCAATATCCTGTTATCAAAATCTACCATAATGAGACTGGGCTTCATGGTATAAACGGAAACTTCTTTTCAGCGATGTTACGCGCACAGGGTGACTATATCGCTATCTCAGACCAAGATGACCTTTGGGAAAAGGATAAATTGAAGTTACAGGCTGAGGCTATCGGTGACCATCTCTTGTGTTCCGCCTTTTCAATACCGTTTTCTACAACAGGTTATCCGGTGAAAATAGACAAACGCGTACCCAACACACATTTGATACGCAATACGTATATTTGTGAATTACCGGGTCATTCCATGTTGTTTAGGAGAGAGATATTGGATTATATTCAAGGCGGAGAAGTCCTACCACTGTATTACGATTGGCAGATTATGAATGCCGCGGCCGCTGCGGAGAGCATTGTGTTTTTGAATAAAGAACTCGTTCATTTCAGGCGTCATGCTGATGCAGCAACGGCATCAGTACCTGTTGATAATAACATTTTGTCAAATGGTGCATGGCACTATGTGTTGTTGTCGTTGTTTCATCATAGGGAACTACAGAAACAGGTAAGACGGCGTTTTGCGACAGTTCTGCCATTTCTGGAGAAACTGCCGTTTGATACAGTAAGCAGGAAAGAAGCTATTTATATGAGCGAGTTGCAGCTGCAACACGGTCCAGTAGTGTTTCTGAAGAAAGTTCTGTTTTTTCTGAAACATTCACGCCAATTGTTTCACGCTGAAGTTCACAATCCTGTCATACGGATGCTGAGAGCAGGATTTTTTGTGTTCTCATGCGGATATTATTATAGAGGATTAATTAAACAAAAAATAAAATGATGAAAGTATTAAAAAAATTAGTGTTACTATCATTCTTCTCTTCTGTACTCTTTGCAAGTGCAAGTGAGCCTTTTATGGATTCATTGAAAATCCAAGGTCAAACGCGTCGTTTTTGGATGATCATACCTGACGGAGTTCAGCAAAATGCCCCGTTGGTCTTTGTCCTGCATGGTTACGGTAATCCTGGGAAGAAGGAAACGTGGATGACAAAGGCTGCTGAAAAACATAAGTTCGCTATTTGCATACCCTGTGGTTGGAAAGACCCAAAAGGTAAACCATCGTGGAATGTAGGTTATCCGTCTCAAAAAGGATGGAAAGTTGACGAGGTGGCTGGTATGGAAAAACTGGCAAAGCATGTTCAGAAAAAGTATAAACTTAGCAAGGAAAACACTTTCTTGACTGGTATGTCTAATGGCGGAGAAATGTGCTATCTTTTGGCATATAGCAAACAAAAGACTTTCAAGGCTTTTGCGTCCCTGTCAGGGTTAACCATGGAATGGATATACCGTACAATGGATGCACCGAAGCCTGTTCCGTTTTTTGAAATACACGGTACCGCTGATCATACATCAGAATGGACAGGTGACTTAGAAAACAAAGGTGGCTGGGGCGCATATATGGCTGTGCCGATAAGTATAGGTTACTGGATAGCAAAAAATAAATGCGAAAAAGAAACGAAAGAACGTGTGGACGGTCTGAACAAATCAAATAACCGTTACATCAACAAATACAAATACAGTGGCGGACCGACAGGATGTCAAGTTTGGCTATATGAGGTGGTGAATGGTCCTCACAGCTGGTTTGATAAAGATATTAATATCGGTGAGGAAGTTTGGTCGTTCTTCAGCATGTATTTGAAATAAGATGCGCATTTTACTGGTTAACACTACGGAGCATAATGGCGGTGCGGCAATAGCTGCCAACCGATTAATGTCGGCACTGAATGACAACGGTGTTAAAGCTAAAATGCTTGTCAGTAAAAAGGAAAGTCAAAACTTGTCGGTCGTTGGTCTCAACAGTTTGTGCCGCTATCGTTATCACTTTTTGAAGGAGAGGTTTGAGATATTTCTTGCTAATCGCTTTGACAAAACTAATCTCTTTGCCGTAGATACGGCTTCAGCTGGGACGGACATTACGAAAACAAAAGAATTCAAGGAGGCGGATGTCATTCATCTGCATTGGATAAATCAAGGTTTTCTGTCTTTGAAGGATATACGCAAAATCATTGATAGTGGTAAACCGATAGTGTGGACACTCCATGATATGTGGGAGTTTACAGGAATATGTCATTACGCTAATAACTGTGATAAGTATAAGACAGAATGTCATCACTGTCCTTTTTTGAAATCTCCAGGTGCGAGAGACTTGTCAAACTTGGTGTTCAGAAAGAAAAACAAATTGTTCACCAAAAAGAATGTTCACTTTGTGGCAGTCAGCAGTTGGCTTGCCAATTGCGCCAAAGAGAGTCATTTGTTGCGTACTCAGTCTATACAGGTTATTCCTAACGTGTTGCCCGTGTCGCGCTATAAGATAAAAGACAAAGTTTCTTCGCGACAATATTTCAGCTTGCCTGAAGATAAGCATGTCATTGTTTTTGGCGCTGTCAAGATTGATGAGCAAAGAAAAGGCTTGAAATACTTAAACCAGGCTTTGCAAAGGCTGATTGATCAGGAAATTTATAAGAAAGATGATTTTCACTTGGCTTTGTTCGGCGGTATCAAACAAGCAGATGTTTTGGATGAAATACCTGTACCATACACCT
>OCTX014566253.1_pt1 | contig 28754 bp, 22 predicted proteins | sample 1539691 | NCBI WGS metagenome assembly OCTX01 (sample SAMN02144231, study PRJEB22623) | gut metagenome | biome: sheep rumen | host: Ovis aries | place: New Zealand
GGCTTGCGCCTTTTTCTGCCAAAGGTTTTGCTGGTGTTCATACCATGCGGCGTCGTATTCATCTACTACAATACCGCGGATTTCTTGGGGTTCCTGCGTTTCCGGATGCGTGAACGCTTGTAGTGTCCCGATGCAGCCCAGTGCTAATACTGCTACTGCAATAATCAAATACTTTTTATCCATTTTGGTTGTAATAATCGTGCCCATAGGGGCTAAGAAATTTTATCGGTTAATATTCTGTTTTCTGAGTGCGCTCTCACTACTGCATACACCGATAAACTCAAATCGTTCATTTTTCTATAGCAAAAAATGTGCCTTAATGTATTTTTATATGTGTCATATTTTAAAATCAAACTTCGCCATCTTCCCAAACGGAATTATGCCAAACTGCCGAACATAATTGCGCCAAATTACCGATTTTAAATACATAAAAAAACTTAAAAAATCTAAGCAAAATGGGGTAAAATAAGAGGCGCGCCGAGAGCGCAAAAGGACCGCTGCAGAGGGATCCTAGACTTTACTGCTGATAATCTGCCATAATCAGTTAATTATCAAGTATTTACGCAAACATCAAAAATAACCTTATTTAAGCATTTTCGCACTTTCAATTCGCAAATTTGGACCATTTTTCGAGACCCGGCAAACACACATATAAAAAAACACCGGCTCGCGAGGAGTCGGTGGTAATTGGTATTGCCCGTGGGCTTGCGTTTATGATATGCATCAAAGCGCGGCCAGGTTCTTTTCGTTGAATAGTTCCTTGCCTTCCGTTGTATAGGCATAGTCGATGCGGTCTTGGAAATAGGTCTCCACTTTTCCGCGAACCACTTTCATGGTGGAGTTTACCAGATGGTTCTGCTCCGTCCATGCCTCGTCCAGCACGGCAATGGTAGTCGGCAACCATGCTTCGGGGAAGATCCCGTCTCTTGTTCCGCCGGGACGATAGGAGTCTATCTCGCTTTGAATCTTTAGGAGCATACATTCTTTTCCTTCCTTGGTGGCAGGGTCTTTGCCTTGCTCTTTCGCCCATGCCTGCAATGCCTCTTTGTTCGGCACCATCAGCAGAATAGTATAGGGGTCTTGGTTGTTATGGAGAATACACTGGTCCACATAGATGCTGCCATCGGTAAGCGAATCCTCGAATCCCTCGGGGCTGTATTTCTCTCCGTCCGCACGGATAAGGAGCGATTTGAAACGTCCTACCACCCATAGATATCCGGGATGCTCTTTGGTTACATAACCCATATCGCCGGTGTGCAGCCATCCGTCCACGATGGTTGCAGCAGTGCTCTCGGGGTTCTTCCAATACCCTGCCATCACGTTCTCGCCCTTGATAACAATCTCTCCGCGTTCGCCGTCCGGCACGATGTTCCCTTCTGAATCACAGATCTTGAGTTCCAGCGGGCTGACGATCCGTCCTGATGATCCGAAGATGGCTCCGTCGAAGGAGTTGGAGCAGATGATAGGTGTCGCTTCGCTCAGTCCGTATCCCTGGAACATAGGCATACCAACCGCGCAGAAATAACGCTGCAACGCAATATCCAGCAACGCGCCGCCGCCTACGAAGAACTTCATCCGTCCGCCGAAATTCTCCCGCACGGCTTTGAAAATAAGCCGGTCAAAGAGTTTAACCAGAGGATATCTCCACCAGTTTTGCCATCCTCCGCGATTCCAATACTCCCGGTTGTAAGCAATGGCATTATTGAGAGCGAAATTATATAGTTTCTCTACTTTGGCGCCTTTGGCTTTGATGCCTGCCTCGATACTCTTGCGGAAGTTGCGCGCGAGGGCGGGGACGGAGAGCATCACATGAGGACGTACTTCGCGGATGGCGATAGGGATATTCTTCAATGTAGCCATTGCCGTTTTACCTACAGGAACGGTTGCGATACTTCCTCCGTACGACATCATCGTATAGAACCCCGCCACGTGGGCGAAACAGTGGTCCAGAGGCAGGATAATCAGCATTACATCATCCGTGTTGCAGTAAATGACGGAACTTCCTTGCTCCACGTTGGCGGTGTAGTTGCGGTGGGTCAGAAGGATTCCTTTCGGGTCAGCCGTTGTGCCGGAGGTGTAACTGATATTGGCATAGTCGTCCGGTCCGACAGACTCATAGCGTTTTTGGAAAGAGGCAGCATCTTTCGCTAGCAGTTGCTCGCCCATGGCGATCACTTCGTCAATGCATATCTCTTTCTCTTCATATTGCTCCAGCGGGTCGAAAACGATGACTTTTTCTACATTCGGGCATTCCGGCATGATTTTGCGGATCTTCGGCAACTGCTGTTCCGAGACCATGATAAATCGTGCGTCGGAATGGCGGATACGGAATAACAGGTCGTTGGATTCTTCCAGCTTGATACTCAGCGGTACATTCACGCCTCCGGCATAGAGAATACCTAATTCACCCGTCACCCAGAGGTTCCGCCCCTGACTAAGCAGTGCAACGCGTTCGCCTTTCTGCAGTCCGAGCGCCATCATTCCTGCTCCGATACGATGCGCCATCTCGCGCGTCTTACGGAAGCTCGTCTCTGTCCATTTGTCTCCTATCTTCTCGCGAAGGAAGACATGTTCGCTGAACTTGTGGGTGTAATGCTCCACAAAATCAATAATTGTTGGTTTCTCCTTCATTATATCTTCGTTTATTTGATTGTCCAATCTGAAAAATTATAATCGGCTTCAACCGCGTTTTCGATCTCATCGGGTAGGGCAGGGAAGAAATCAATGCCCGTCTGTCGCTCCGCTTCGTCTATGGAGAGTATATATGTCATCAGCGGCTTGCTGCCGGCTTGGTTGGGCATGATAAAGCCGATAGCAGTCCACGCTCCATCCGATTTATGGCGAAGCAGCACTTTGTAGAAAGCTTGCGGCACCACGATCTTTCGTACGCTGCCGATAGTTGTTTCTGTATTTGTTACGATTGGTCCGCAGCAGATGTAAATAGAACCGTATCTAGTCGCTAAATCACGTACCAGCTCCTCCAGATCTTTCCAGTCTCCGGCATTGGTGCTGTGATGCTGCGGGCATATGTTGGTGGTGTAGAAAGACTCTTTCATCGCTTGCTCTGACCATTTCATATCTGCTGCGGGAGCCATATGGCCGCGGTCATAACCGGAGTTGCTGTAGTCTTTGCTTACAACAGGATCTCCTTCCACCATAGGGTCCGGCAGAAACTTGTCCGATCTCCCTAAATCACCCGCAACTTCCTCTGCCGTTAGTTCGTATGCTACCCAGTTGGGAATCCGCCATTCGGGATTATAACTGATGGTATAACCGAGATGCTGGATGATCTGTTCGCTGCGCGTGGTTTGCAGCAGGGGTATTTCCATGCCGGCTGTCTCCGCCGCCTTCTCCTGTATAACTTCTGCTACAGGTTCAGAGGCCTTCGCCAGCCGGTATTCTTCCTGCAGGTAGAGCACCGCGGCGACGCAAATCACCGCTATGGAAGAGATGATACTTATTGTTTTCCGGAACCGGTTATTTCGCTTAGTGGTACGCATACAAATTCTCGTTCTTGCCAAAGCGGGTGGGGGATGGTCAGTTCAGGGCTGTTCTCCTCTATCTCAGTCTCCCCGTCAAAAGCTTTAATAATATCAATATCGATAGTCCTGTCCTGGTATTGCCGGTTGACCGACTTGTGCTCTCGCCCCAGTTGTCGTTCTATCTTCTGCGTGGCTGCCAGCATCTCGTGGGGCGGCAATTCTGTCTGTACCGAGCAGCAGAGATTGCAAAACTCATGTTCGCTTTCATACCCCCATGGCGCAGAATAATAAAAAGAGGAGCAACGCATAATAGTACCTATTTGCTGCTCCATTATATTTAGGGCTTGGCGGAGCGTTTGCTCCCGTTCGCCTATATTACTTCCCAGTGAAAGATAATATAGCATGTGTTGCTTTAACCATTTGCGGATAGACAACAGATGTGTTGACTACAGGTGCATCGTCCAGGTAGTGGAATGCTTCGTTGGTCTTGTCTGTCACAAAAACGACCAGTAGTACCAGCACTCCGTATTTGCAGATTCCGAACACACCTCCGAATAGTCTGTTAGCCCATCCTAAATGAATGGCGCGCATGAATCTGGTTAGCCCTTTGGCCATGATGGACAACAGGATGGCGATAGCCAGAAAAATCAGCGTATATGCCACTACGTCACAAACTCCTTGCGGCCAGGTAAACTGATGCAGCAGCCATTCAGAGAAAGGCGGTGCTCCAAACCGGGCACCGAGCACTCCGAGAATCACTACCACTATGGCAATGATCTCGGAGATAAACCCGTGCATCAAGCCTCTTACGAGACCTATTAGAAGCGGTAGAACTAACAAAACATCCAGCCAGTTCATCGATTAGCGGTCTTTGGGGTCGTACTCTTTGGGAACCCAGGGTGCTGATTCATCGCCTTGGTAGTACATGACGATATCATTTACTGCCCCGATACCCGGAATACCACGAGGTGTAACAGACCACTCATAACCCGTCAATTCGTTTTTTTTCAGTGTTTCTGCTTTGTCCAAATACCAGCCGAGGATACCGGTCACTGTGCCTTCGAAATTACTGCACTGCGCAATACCTGTCTTGTCTGCTCCAGGAAGATAGAAGTATGCAAATTTTGCATATTCGGAGTTGGAGCACATGATAGTTGAGGACCCTTGGTCTTGCAGCAAACGACTCTGCGGATAACCGATATTCTGCGTTGAGGGAGCGAACACGTTTGCTCCTCCTCCGCCAATTGTATCAGGATTGGTCGTGTCGCAGTTTTTCAACGTACCGTTGTCATCGTATTTCCCGTTGAAATGTACGTCTTTAAGCCGTACCAGACGACCGTCCATCTTACGCACTGCATCCATGTCGGTGGCGTTTGCTGTCGGTTGCTTCTTGATTTGCGTGTACAGTTCAGTCAGTGTTAACTCGTCATACTGCAGTTTGCTTATGTCCGGTGTGCCTATCATGCGGGTGGCACCTCTGAATACAGAACCCTGGATACGTCCTGGACACCAACCTACCTTCTGCGATGCGTTCATCGCATAGATATTGTTGTTGTAGGACGGGACACAGAGTTGCGGCTGGTTGGCATATCGGCCTACGGCCAATCCGTTGCAGCGGATCAGAATCTCTTGCCCGATCTGATACATTCCGGCACTGGAGCCGAGATCCACCGATATACGGAGATTCTGCTGCTGACCGCCTACAATCTGCTGGATCACCATTGATTTATAGAAGTTGCCGGCATAGTCGTCCGTAGTGATTCGCCCGCGGATATAGATACCGGGACCATTCACTGGCAGTGTGTCCACGGAATAGAGATATATACCGTGCGTGGCGTCATACGAGCGGTCGCGGTAAGGGCATGTATCACTGTGGAAACTGCCTTCTTCGGTCATAAATTGATCCAGAAAGTCATTGAGATTATATACCTGGCCGTCGGCTGTCAGTTCTGCGACCTTGTCTTCGGAAATGAATACATCCTCTTGCTGCAAGCCGCGCGGCTCACAGGAAGCCAGAAAAAGTACAAAGGTACAAAGTACGGAGTACAATATATATTTGGAAGTCTTCATAGAGCTTAGAATTTGTAGGTTACTGATAAGAAGAAGTTAACACCCCATGCGTAGTAGTACTTGGACGGATATTTCCATGCATTCGCAGTGATGATGGAGTTCTGATAATCCAATTCACCCTGACGTACGGCGCGCGGCAGACGGGCTTGTTGGTAACCGCCGGTCTTGAAATGCGTGTTGTTCGTAAGGTTCGTTACGCTCAGGTTGATAGACAGGGACTGGCGGTTCGGAAGGTACAGCAGTTTGCCTACAGAAGCATCGATGAGGAAACGGTTAAGCGGGTTGGTTGCCGCTATGTTCTCCTGCATGGTCATTACGTTGAACGGATATTTGAGTACAGGAACACCGTTCGCGTCCAGTTCGGCATTCTGATAAACCACGTTTCCGGTCTCGTCAAAATCCCAGCGGAGGAGTTGGCCGTCGGTTGTCTGGATTGCGTTGGTGTTCTCGTCGCCGAACCATCCGTTGACTGCCGTTCCGTCAATACGCGTACCCGTGTAAAGACCTTGCATACGGCGGCTGGGGGCAACAGAGAGATAGTTCCAGTCGTGGTAGCTGACGGTAATGTCCGCAAACCACATCTTCGGATGGAAGAATGATAGTTTGAGGCTGGCGTTCACTTGCGGTCCGGTAGAGAGTTTCAATCCTTTCAGCAGCACTTTGTCCTCTGTCTCGAATACAAGGGCCTTGGTGGATTGGTCTTGAGTCATCGGCATGCCGTTTTCTGCGGATTGGATGGCTCTGGCATCGCTGGTATAGCGATAGTCGCCTACGGAAGCTACACCGGTCAATGTGAAATAGGTGCCGAGTTTGACTGCTGCGGCTGCCTCAATACCCATGTATCGTTTGTCAATGCCGGTGAGAGCCTGGTTAACGAAAGTACGAGCCTCGTCGTCATAGTATCCGTTGAGTTCGGTTCCGTTCCAGCTCTGGGTGAAGAATCCTGTTACACGACCGCGTACAATCGGGTAGTTGAATTCATATGTCAGGTCGGCGGAAGCCACTTTCTCGCTGGCGGCGTAGAACTCGGTCAGGTTCTTTGCCTGGTCGTGGGTATAGATATTGGATACGACGCGGTCATGCACGCGCTGGGAAATATATGCATCGCGCGCATAAGGAGCGCGGGTCTCTGCTATAGCATTGAGTTTCAAATGGTTGCGACCGTTGATCTTGTAGTTTACTCCTAACTTGAATGCCGGATCCAGGAAATGATGGGCGTCGCCTGTATAGGTAGTGCCGGCTTTGAGAGTGCCGTTAGCCTCTGCCGCCTTGATCGCATCATATGAGTTGTGACCATAATAGAGATATCGCATGCTACCGTCGCCAATAGCGCGCTCTTCTGCTACTTTGGTCAGATACCATGCACGTCCGTTGAGCATGTTTGTCGTACGCTGCATCGAACTGTAATTGAAAGCAAGCGCATAATAGAGATCAACCTCATTGAAGGTCCATTCGTTTTGGAACCAGGCTTTCAAATTACCCATATTGATGCGGTAGTCATAGCCGAAACGGCGTCCGTCTGCTTTCACGATCTGGTTGTAGTCGTCAGCGATCTCGTTTTTGCGGACATTGGCTATATCCGCCTGGGTGAAACCGCTGTTGGACGCAAGTTCCTTGATGTCGCGGTCGGCAAAAGCATCTACGTCAAGCCATTGGTTGCCTCCCAGCAGATCGTCAATGGTTTTATAGTGGATACCTTGTGAAAACTTGCCCTCTACGCCCAGAGTCATCTTCAGGTGCTCATACTGTGTATTGACATAGTTGAACGAGGCATTGGCTTCTTGAATGTCGTTATGGCGGCGCTCCAGGATATAACGCGCTGAGGCGTTCGGGTCATTGACATTGTTGGCATAGTTGGAAGCATAGATGTTCTCCCAGTCAATCTGGGTTGTCTTGTTGTCGCGGTTTCTCCAGAGATTAACCAGATTCATATACTGCTCTTTGTTCACCGACGGACCAACCCATGCCCCCGGATTCATCGGATCTTCGAATCCGGATCCCAGACTGTTACCCTTCATGTCTTCTCCGATGAAAAGACCCCAGGGATAGTGGTTGCCTGCATCATCGAATAGTTGTTGGGCGGAAGTCTCGTTGTTGGGGTTCGCGATCTGGCCGTCCCACATGAAAGATGGCAGATTACGGTAGTAATCCGGACGGGGATCAGGAGCATTGTAGAAGTTCAGCGCGGAGTTGGAGTACCATGAGTAGTGATATCCGGCGGCTACTTTCATCTTCTGCTGTTCGTCAATATTGTATTCAAAGGCAGCAATAACCGTCGGGTCATACGACTTGACGATACGTGAGTTGCGTACCTTGCCGTTCTGATAACCCCAATATGGGTTGTAGTTGTTCGATCCTGTCAGGTCATATACCTCTTGTGTCACAGCTGCGTTCTGACCGCGCTCTGTCGGAGCACCGAACGTGATCAGTTTGAGACGCTTGTCTGTCCAGATCCTCTCAGCGGTGAAGAAATAACCGAGCGAGTAGTATTTGATACCCTCTCCGATGATGCCTTTGTTGTCGATGTAGGGCGAGAAACGGTATGCCAGCTGGGCGGCAAAAGCCCATCCGTTGGGTAATACTCCGCTGGAATAAGTGGCATTCACACGTGCTTTGTAGTTCCTGTTCGTACCGGCTACACCTACTTTCCAGCCCTGGGCATAACGGCTGGCACCCATCAGGTAGTTGGTGGATTGACCCAGACCGCCAAAGGTGAAGTTCGTCGCTTCGATAGGGTTGAGTACCTCTTTGTAGCGGCTGGCGTCATTCAGACCGCCCATAGCCGAGTAGTTGAACTGACCGCGCTCTGCAGACCTGAAATTCAAACCTTCGATGTAGTAATTCTCTGCATTCGATTGGTAGCCGCGGTTGCGGTAACGTGCGGTGGACCAGGCAAAGGAAGTGTTGGAGTTGAATACATCGGTTGATGCGGACGAGGAAGAAGCCTGCGATTGGGAACGACCCTCGTCATCGGTCATCTCCTCTTCCGTCAGGTTCAGCAGAATCTCGTCTTGTGCTTGCACTACAATATCTTGTTGCAGTGCTACGTCCTCCATCTTATTCGCTTGGTCTGCTTTCAGATTGATTAACTCGAGGGCGGCCAGATAGCCGTCTGCCTCAATCACCACCTCTTCGTCCGTTGCATCCAGATAGAGCAAGGAAAACTCTCCGGCTGCATTCGTCGTGGTAGAGATGTTTTGGTTGGCGAGGGTCACTTTGGCGCCTACAATGGGAGTCTGGGTGGTCTCGTCAATCACTCGTCCTTTGAGTGACGTCTGTGCTAATGCGGTAATACCGATGGATAGCACAAACATCAGTGAAAAGAGTTTGTTTCTCATAACGATTGTTTGTTAGTGTTTTTATGGATATATGTATTAATTAGAATTCTGCGGATTTAGGGGTTCTCGGGAACGGGATGACATCGCGGATGTTCTGCATGCCCGTTACGAACAGCATCAGACGCTCAAAACCGAGTCCGAAACCGGCGTGCGGAGCACTGCCGAAACGGCGGGTGTCGAGATACCACCACATATCTTTCATCGGGATATGGCGACGCTCGATCTCCGCATTCAGCAACTCCAGATTCTCCTCGCGGACGGAACCGCCTATGATCTCTCCTATCTGCGGGAAGAGTACATCGGTGCCTTGTACCGTCTTGTTGTCCTCGTTGATCTTCATGTAGAATGCTTTGATCTCTTTCGGGTAATCGGTCATGATGACCGGTTTCTTAAAGTGCTCTTCTACTAAATAACGCTCATGCTCCGATGCCAGGTCGTCGCCCCAGTTGCAGGGGAATTCAAACTTCTTGCCGTTCTTGATAGCCTCTTGGAGGATATTGATTCCTTCGGTATAAGGCAGGCGGACAAACTCGGTGTTTACAACGGATTTGAGCCGTTCGATCAGACCTTTGTCCACAAACTGGTTCAGGAACTCCAGATCATCCATGCAATGCTCCAATGCCCAACGGACGCAGTATTTGATGAAATCTTCTTCCAGATCCATCAACTCGTCTTTCTGGATAAAGGCTACTTCCGGTTCTATCATCCAGAACTCAGCCAGGTGTCTCGGCGTGTTGCTGTTCTCCGCGCGGAAGGTAGGACCGAAGGTATAGATCTTACCCAGAGCCATAGCTCCCAGTTCGCCTTCCAACTGACCGCTTACGGTCAATGCGGCCATCTTGCCGAAGAAATCGTCGCTGTAGTCGATCTGACCGTCCTCGGTCTTCTTGAGATTATAGAGGTTTTTGGTCGTTACTTGGAACATCTGGCCGGCTCCTTCGCAGTCGCTGGCGGTGATCAATGGGGTATGGAAATAGAAATATCCGTGTTCATGGAAATAGGTATGGATAGCCATTGCCATGTGATGACGGATGCGGAATACGGCACCGAAGGTATTGGTACGGGGGCGCAGGTGCGCTACTGTGCGCAGAAACTCCATACTTAGTCCTTTTTTCTGTAACGGATATTTCTCCGGGTCTGCCGTTCCGTAAACCTCCAAATCCGTTAATTGGATCTCCACGGCTTGACCTGCTCCCTGGCTCTCTACCAGAATACCTGTTGCAGAGATACACGAACCGGTAGTGACGGGTTTGAGTTGCTCCTCGCTGAATTTCTCCAGATCTACTACAATCTGGATGTTCTTGATCGTTGAGCCGTCGTTCAGGGCTATAAACGATACGTTTTTATTGCCCCGACGGCTGCGAACCCAGCCGCGGACGTTGATCTCCGATCCGAAATCAGTACGTTTTAAGGCATCTGTAATTACTGTTCTTTGCATATGTTTTGAAATATTATTTTTATCGTAATGGATCACTGATATCTTCTCCCATGCTGTTGTAAACGGCTCCATCGGGTGTCATCTGCTGACTGAATGATACTGCCCCCATATCGCTGTTCATGCTGGACTGGATGGACACGCTCTCTCCGTTGCTCGGAGCGCCTATGCCTATCTCATCAGGATCGATAGCTTCTTCTTCGTTCTGGAATTTGGCATACTTGCCACGGAACCGCAGCCATATACTGTCGGTCGCGCCGTTACGGTGCTTGGCTACGATGATCTGGGCCAGACCGCGCAAGTCCTTGCCGGTCTTGTCATCGCTGTATAGATGATAGTATTCCGGCCGGTGAATGAAACATACCATGTCCGCGTCTTGCTCGATGGCGCCGGACTCACGCAGGTCGCTCAACTGGGGCGTTTTGCCTTCCACGCCCTGACGTGCTTCTACGCCGCGGTTCAACTGGGACAAAGCGATGATGGGAATGTCCAGCTCTTTGGCGAGAGCTTTCAGGTTGCGCGAGATGATGGATACCTCTTGCTCGCGGCTGCCGAAACTGGAGCCTTGGGCGTTCATCAGCTGCAGGTAGTCGATGATGATAAGTCGGATTCCTTTTTCGCGAACCAGCTTGCGGGCTTTGGAGCGTAACTCGAAGATAGACAGCGAAGGTGTATCGTCCAAATACAGAGGCTTGCCCTTCATGATGTTTATCTTTGTGTTGAGACGCTTGGCGTCCTCTTTGCTCATCTTGCCGGTCTTGATCTTGTCGCCTTCTATCTCGCATACGTTCATGATCAGACGGTTGACTAACTGCACGTTACTCATCTCCAGCGAGAAGATGGCTACCGGTATCTCATGATCAACGGCTATGTTTTTGGCCATGGATAGAACGAAAGCCGTCTTACCCATTGCCGGACGGGCTGCGATGATGATCAGGTCCGGTGTCTGCCAGCCGGAGGTGATCTTGTCTAAGGCGTGGAATCCGGATGGGATACCGCTGATCGAACCGGTGTTCTTGGCGGCTTTCTCCATGCGGGCGAACGCTTCTTCTATCACGGGGTCGATCTGCGTCACGTCGCGTTTTTGCGAGCGTTGCGAGATCTCAAAGATGCCGGATTCGGCTTCTTGCATCAGCTCGTCAACATCTTGTGTCTCGTCGAATCCTTTTTCTTCTATCTGGGCGGCTAAGGCTATGATGTCGCGCGCTGTCGCTTTCTTGGATATGATCTCTGCGTGATAGCGTAGATGGGCTGTCGAGGCTACGCGGCGGGTCAGATCCGCAAGATAGACCGCGCCGCCGGCTTTATCCAGCGTACCCATATTGCGCATCTTCTCGCCTACGGATAGTATGTCGATAGGCTGGTCTTTTACGGCCAGTTCGCGTATGGCTTCATAGACCAGACGGTTCTGGTCCTTGTAGAAGACCTCCGGCCTCAATAGATCCGCTACAGTACCGTAGGCGTCTTTCTCTATCATGATCGCTCCCAGTACCGAATCCTCTAGTTCCTGCGCCTGAGGGGGAAGTTTGCCCGTCTCGTTGGCGCCTACTTTGATGATCGTGGCTGGCTGGGGACGTTTGTTATTTCTGCTTGTTCCTGCCATATTCGGTTAATAGATTGTGGGCAGCAACGAAACTGCTTACCTCATTGTTCAATACCTGTCGTTCGGCTACCTCTATCTGATGCTCCATCTGCTCGTTCTTGTAGAATCCGTCCAGAAGTGCCTGGTTGATGGTCTCGTACATCCAGTACTTGGCTTGTTCGGTGCGATGGAGGGCAAAGTAACCGTTGGATTTGGTGAAGGCGATATACTGTTCTATGTTTTCCCATACTTCCATCACGCCGCTGTGGTCGATGGACGAGCAGCAGATGGCGTCGGGCTTCCATCCTGATTCGGACGGGGGGAACAGGGCTAATGCGTTCTTGAAACTGACGCGGGCTACGCGCGCGCGTTCAATATTATTTCCGTCGCATTTGTTGATGGCTATGCCGTCGGCCATCTCCATGATGCCGCGTTTGATGCCTTGCAACTCGTCGCCGGTGCCTGTTACCTGCAGCAGCAGGAAATAATCTACCATAGAATGAGCCGCTGTCTCGGATTGTCCTACCCCCACTGTCTCCAACAGGATGGTGTCAAACCCGGCCGCTTCGCATAGCACGATCGTCTCGCGGGTCTTCCGGGCTACACCGCCTAATGAACCCGCTGACGGGCTCGGACGGATGAAGGCGTTGGATTTGACGGACAGGTCATTCATACGGGTCTTGTCGCCCAGAATGGAACCCTTGCTACGTTCGCTGGACGGGTCGATAGCCAGAACGGCAAGACGCTTACCTTGGTCGCATAACTCGCTGCCGAGAGCTTCGATAAAGGTGGATTTGCCTGCTCCCGGTACTCCGGTGATACCTACACGGATGGAATTGCCGGCATAGGGAAGGCATAGCTCGATCACTTTCTGGGCTATGGCCTGGTCCGCAAGCAGATTGCTCTCTACCAGCGTTACCGCCTGACTCAATATGGTCATGTCGCCACGGCGGATACCCTCGAAATAAGCTTCGGGGGTAAGCACCGTCTTCTTGCGGCGGAAGGTGGCATACGGATTGACGGAAGGCAGGTTTTCTACGCCTGCGTTCACCGTTAGACCTTTGTATTCGTCGCTATTTTCTGGATGGTCTATCATTCTACAAAGAAATCCACTTTCACGCGTTTGATAGGATTCTGGTAGTCATTGGTGATGATCACTACCTCGCGGCTGTATGCGCCCGGTTGCATCTCTTTGCAGTTGATCTCAACGGTCACATTGCCTTTCTTGCCCGATTTGATAGGCTTGGACGCTTTGGCAGAGATGTGTTCGCCTACGCCATAGACGCGGCGGATCTCAAGCGGATTCACACCTACGTTCTTGACTGGGAACAGCTCTTTGTGTACTTTTCCGGCGGAGATGTTACCGAGATTGATGTATTGCTCTACCTCGATGATAGGAGCTTCCTGTTTCTCCTCCACCGTCATTTTGCTGAAATCCTCTACCACATTGGCTCTGATTGTCAGCTCGTATGGATCGGAGATGTTCTTCTTGTCGTCCACTACTACATAGGCATGAACCTCTACAGGACCGTACAGCTTCGCTGGTTTGGTGTCCATCGAGAAGATGAATTTGCCAATCTCGTTGGCTTTTACGGTCGGAAGGGTTACCTGGTTGATCAGGAAATTGTCTGCTGGGCTGGTCGCCAGGGCTACGTTGTGCTCTTTCTGGGAGAGGTTGGCGTATTCTAATTCGCCGGTCTTGGACTCGCCTTTCTTGATGGTCCCCAGATCAAGCGTCTTGGTCTTCATGCTCAGCTCGCCTACCAATACTGTGTATTTGTTTACCGGTTTGGCTTTCTTCGGGATCACTTCTCCTTTGATATACACGCGCTTCGTCGGCTCGGTCGCATTGGAGGTGATGGTTACCGTCTTCTGGAAACGGCCCGGACGGCCGTTAGGGTTGTATGTAACGGTGATGCTGCCTGTCTGACCCGGCTCGATGGGTTCTTTGGTCCATGTCGGGGTGGTGCAGCCGCAACTGGCGCGCACGTTGCTCAGGATAAGAGGGGACATTCCCTCGTTCTTGAACTCGAAAACGGTGGAAACGCGGCCGTCGGCTTCATTGATCTTGCCGAAATCATGTTCGGTCTTTACAAATGTGATAACAGGGTCCTGACCCATCATGGCTGCTGCTACCAGAGCCATGCAGAGAGTGCTAAAAATCTTTTTCATATCGTTTAACTTCTTTTATGTTTTCAACTTTGCGGATCGCTTTCAGCAATTCCTCCAGTTCGCTTTTGTCATATACATAAATCTCCATCGTTCCTTTGAAGATACCGTCTTCGCTGGATATGTTGATGGCGCGCATGTTGATGTGGAAATCCGTCGTGATAGCTTGTAGCACTTGGATGAACACGCCGAATTTGTCTATTCCCTTCAACTCGATCGTCTCTACGAACGATTGCACGCGGTGGGTGTTCCATGTCGCGGAATATAACCGCTTGCCGTAACTCGTCTTCAATAATGCCGCTTCAGGACAGTCCAGCTTGTGGATGTGCATCATGCCTTCTTCGTCCAGATAACCCAGCACCTCGTCGCCTGGGATAGGATGGCAGCATTGGCTCAGGATGTATTCTTTGCCCAGGTTCTCGTCCGTCAGCACGATGGTGTGAGGACCTTTCTTCGGCTTCACTGCATCCTTCTCTCCCTCCCTTGAGGGGAGGGTCGGGGAGAGGTTGTTACGCTTGCCGATGAACGGCACGTACGACAGCAGGCTGCGTTTCGGATAGACGATATCGTGGATGTTGTCCAGCCGGATGGAACCTTGGCCTACCTGCGCGTACAACTCGCTCGGTTGCGTCAAATCATAATAATTCAATAACCGTGCCAAAGCCAGATCGCGGTCGGCGGCGAGGTCTTTATCCATTAGGATAGCGTCCTCCACCAGCTTCTCGCCGTGCTTGATATAACGTCTCTCCTCGCGGCGGAAATACTGGTTCAGACCGTTGCGCGCTCTCGCCGTGGTCACCATCTTCAGCCATTCGCGCTGGGGATGCTGGCTGTTCGAGGTCAGGATCTCTATCTGGTCGCCGCCTTTCAGACGGTAGGACAGCGGTACTAACGTATGGTTGACCTTGGCGCCGATACAATGTTCGCCTAACTCGGAGTGGAGTAGGAACGCAAAATCCAGCGCCGTTGCGCCTAACGGCAGGGTCTTGATCTCGCCTTTCGGGGTGAAGACGAATACTTCCTGTGCAAACAGATTCAGCTTGAAAGTGCCTAAAAACTCCATCGCGTCTTTGTCCGGATGAGCCAGTACCTCCTTGATCTCCTGAATCCATTTGTCCAGACCGTCATCGCTCTCGCCGGTCTTGTATTTCCAATGCGCCGCGTAGCCGTGCTCGGCTATCTCGTGCATACGGTCCGTGCGGATCTGAACCTCTACCCATTCGCCGTTCTTGCCCATCACAGTCACGTGCAGGGCCTCATAACCGTTGGCTTTCGGCGTCGAGATCCAGTCGCGGATGCGCTCCGGATGGGGACGGTAGATCTCCGTGATGGCGGAATAGATCATCCAGCACTGGTCCTTCTCGCTCATTGATTCGTTCGGAGTGAAGATGATACGCACGGCCATCAGGTCATACACGTCTTCAAAGGCGCATTGCTGCCTCATCATCTTTTTCCATATCGAATAGACCGATTTGATGCGAGCTTTCATCGTGAAGGTGTAACCCATGCTCTGCAGACGCTCACGGATCGGGGCGGAGAAGGCCTCGTAGTCTTCCAACTTGCTGCCTTTGATGGCTTCCAGCTTGTCATGGATCTCCTGCCATGTCTCCGGGTGCTCGTATTTGAAACTCAGATCCTCCAACTCCGTCTTGATCGGGAATAGACCCAGACGGTGGGCGAGAGGAGCATAGATATACTCTGTCTCGCCGGCTATCTTGTACTGCTTGTCTTTCGGCTGCGAACCGAGCGTGCGCATGTTGTGAAGCCGGTCGGCTATCTTGATCAGCACAACGCGGATATCGTCGCTGATCGTCAGCAGCAGCTTGCGGAAGTTCTCCGCCTGTTCGCTCGCCTGACTGCCGAAAACACCGCCGCTGATCTTCGTCAGACCACCTACGATCTGCGCTATCTTGTCGCCGAAAAGGCCCGCGATGTCCTCTACGGTATAATCCGTGTCCTCTACTACGTCATGCAGAAGCGCCGCGCAGATACTGGTGCTGCCCAGACCTATCTGTTTCACGCAGATACGCGCGACTGCAAGAGGATGCATGATATACGGCTCGCCGCTTAGCCGGCGGACACCGTAATGAGCCTTGTACGCAAAATTGAACGCATGCGTGATCAGCTCCACTTTCTGACGGTGGAGCGTATGCGCGTAGTCGTCCAGCAACGCCTCAAATTCGCGTTGGATCATCAGATCTTCTTCCGCTGTAAATTCGCTCTTTTGCATAATAAGCCAAATTGACGTGCAAAATTACTATTTTTTTTTCATATATGCAAGTGCGCGCGCGTTTTTTGTGTTTTTTCTTGCTGTTGTTCATGTTTTTGTTCTTTTTTTGTTCTTTTTTTTGTTCATTTTTCCCCTCCCCCGGTGTCCTGTGCCCGCCCTTTCTCTTCCCCTTTCCCGTTCTCCTTCCCTTGTGGGGTGAAGGGCTTTGCCCGATTGAGCGTCCGGTGGACGGTCATAGAACCTTTTTCGGGTGGGGTTACTTCCTCCCTCCGTTCCCGCTCCTTCTCCTCCCTTGAGGGGGAGGTCGGGTGGGGTTACTTCCTCCTTTCTCCTCTCCCCCTTTCTCCTCCCTTGAGGGGAGGTCGGGTGGGGTTTCCCTTCGGTATTATATACATAGTATATAATACTATAGTGTAAGGAACGAAAAATTAGTGCGTGATAAGTGCGTGATAAGTGCGTCATAAGTTGGAGATAACAAGGGAAGATAAGAGGCGGATTACAGCGGCTTGATGACCGCCTGAACCCCTGCGGACATAAGGTTTCTGGACGATGAAGCGCTTTTTCTGCGAAAAAATAAAATAAATATTTGCATATCTGGCATATTTTTTGTACCTTTGCAGCGAATTTGATTTAATTTGGCGTATTATGCGAAGAAAAATATATATCGCCCTCATGCTTCTTTTCTCCCTCGCCGCAGGCGCGGCTGAGACGAACTACACTGTCGTCCTTGATGCCGGACATGGAGGAAAAGACCCCGGAGCTGTAGGGCGGTTCTCTAAAGAGAAAGACCTCAACCTCTCCCTCGTCCTCAAAATGGGAGAACTCCTGAATGAGCAATATCCGGACGTGAAAGTGGTATATACGCGCTCCACGGACGTCTTTATCCCCCTTCAGACACGCGCGGACATAGCGAACAAAAACAACGCGGACCTCTTTATCTCCATACATGCCAACGCCTCGCCTTCCAAGGAGGCAAAAGGAGTAGAGACTTTTATCCTCGGTACGGAGAAAATGGAGAAGAACCTCGATGTCGCCATGCGCGAGAACGCCGTGATGAAACTGGAGTCGGACTATAAGACAACCTACCAGGGCTTCGATCCGAACTCGATCGACTCCTATATAATGTTCGAACTGATGCAGAATAGTTTCATGGATCAGTCCCTTCAGTTCGCGGAGCAGGTCCAGAAACGTTTTGTGGGACATCTCAATCGCTCCGACAGAGGTGTGCAGCAGGCTTCGTTCTGGGTCCTCCTCAAAACCGCTTGCCCCTCGATCCTCTTCGAGATGGGATTTATCTCCAACCCCGAAGAGGAACGCTATCTGAATCAGGAAGCCTCTATCGCACAGATGGCGAACGCGCTTGTCAATGCTTTTGGCGCCTATACGCACAAACAGGCGGTGCGTAAGGAGAACCTCGCGATAGATACTACTTCCGCCCCCGTACCAACACCATCTGTTGAAACAACACCCGATTCTCCTGTTCCCTCTGTTCCCTCTAGTCTGTCTAGTTCGTCTAATTCCTCTCGCTCCTCTAACTCTCCTGTCACCTATTATGCCCTCCAGATATGTGCTTCGCGTACGCTCCTGGATCCCTCGGATCCCAAACTCAAAGGGCTCTCATGCGAGTACCGCAAAGTGGGCGACTGGTACAAGTATTACGCGATAGTGGATACCGACCGCAATAAAGTCGTGGAGAAGCAGAAAGAGATCAAAAAACTCTTCCCCGATTGTTGGATAACCAAATTTGATAAATAACTGATAACAAACAACTCCTATGAAATACGCACGCGAAATTAAGGTCGGCGCACTGGCCACCCTTTGTCTTTTCCTCTTGTTCTTTGGCTTCAACTTCCTGAAAGGAGTGAATATCTTCTCGCCTACCAATTCTTTCCATGGCCTCTACCCGGATCTCCATGGGCTGGAAGAGCAGGCGGCGGTATATATCCGCGGACACAAAGTCGGACAAGTGGACCGGATCTCCTATGATTTTACGCGCGACAGCGCTTTTACGGTCGATATATCGATCAACAAAGACATCGCTCTCCCGCAAGGAACCCAGATGGCGCTCATCGCAGACGGACTCCTCGGAGGAATGGCTATCGAACTCCAACTGCCCTCTTACAGTGAAAACGGTCTTACAGGCGAAGCCGGTCTTATAGAAAAAGGCTCTTTCCTTCCTACAACCTACGTCCCGGGACTGATGGAATCTCTCCAAGGAGAACTGCTGGCGCATGTGGATGACGCCATTCAGAATGTGGACTCGCTTGTGGCGGAACTGCGCGGACAGGTAGAAGGAGGACATCTCAAAAACACGCTCTCCAATGCGGATCGTATCTCAGGAGACCTGGCTAACGTATCTACGGACCTCAAACGGATGATGAACAAACAAGTGCCGACGATCGTCAACAATGCCGATACGGCTATCGCTAATCTCAATACAATCGTCTCCGACCTCAAGAAAGCCGACTTGGCAGCTACGGTCGCACGGGTGGACACCGCCGTGGATGGCGTGAACGGACTGATTGCTGACGTACGCTCGCAGGAGGGCACGCTCGGACAGCTGATTTATAACAAATCGCTCTACGATCATATAGACGCAACGGTCATCTCCGCGGACTCTCTCCTCGTCGATCTCAAAGCGCACCCGAAACGCTATGTGCATTTCTCCGTTTTCGGTAAAAAAGATAAATAAATCACCCCAAAATGTTCAGAAAAGGAAGATATTGTTATTTGGATGTTTTCTAAATAACAATATTTTTTTACATTGTCGTGTGTGTTGATTTTCAATTTGTTATATAACTTATTAACACGTGAAACATGTGGAACATTTTTGCGCAAATCGCTGATTTTCGGGGACTTACGGATTTACGCATGCTCCCAAAACATGAATTTTCAAATACTTATATCTAATTGCTTGTAAATCCGCAAGTTACATGTATGACCTTTTTGCCTACTTGACTTGCAATTTGCGTATTTCAAAAAAAAGCAGTACCTTTGCACTCGATTTCGTACCAGAGGCGCTTCACCCAGGGTCATTTCCAGGGTGTTTTTTTAGCCCCCAAAACGAACACTCCTTATATATTATTATATAATTGATGCAAACGATTCAACAACAATGGGCACAGTGTCAGACCATCCTGGCTGACAACCTTACAAGCAGCGCTTACCGGACATGGTTCGCGCCTATCGTACCCGTTCAGTTTGCGGAAGGAGTGTTGGTCCTCCAGGTTAAATCGCAGTTCGTAGCGGAGTATATTGAGCAGAATTATCTGCCGCTCCTCTCTTCGGCTATCATACGTGTCTTCGGGGCGGGAACCAAACTGGAGTACCGTGTACTCATTGATTCTACTACGGGAGCTGGAACGAAACTGCCTTCTGCTGGCGCCGTGGCGCAGACGATGCCTGTGCCGGGAGCCGTTAGGCAGAACGAGAATTTTGACTCGCAGCTGAACGACCTCTATACCTTCGATTCCTTCGTGCCCGGAGAGCCGAACAAGTTGGCGCGTACTGCCGGACTGGCTATCGCTAAGCAACCCGGATACACTGCCTTCAACCCGCTCTTCGTCTATGGCGGAAGCGGAGTGGGGAAGACCCACCTCGCAAACGCGATCGGAAATCAGGTTCGGGCGCTCAATCCACAGTCGCGGGTCATCTATGTCAGCGCGAATACGTTCAAACTGCAATACCAGGACGCTACGAAGAACAACAAAGTGCCGGATTTCCTCAATTTCTACAACTCGGTTGACGTGCTGATTGTGGATGATATCCAGTATTTCGCAGGGCTGAGAGGCACGCAGGATACCTTCTTCCATATCTTCGATTATCTACAGCAGAGCCGCAAACAGTTGATCCTGACTTGCGACCGGCCGCCGGTGGAACTCAAAGATATACAGGAGCGCCTGCTTACACGTTTCAAATGGGGACTCTCGGCTGAGATCAAGGAACCGGATTATCTCCTCAGAAAAAATATCCTCCTCTCTAAAATGAAACGCGACGGCATTGACCTGAGCGGAGAAGTGGTGGATTATATCGCACAGAGCGTCCGCAGTTCCGTACGGGACTTGGAGGGTATCCTCGCTTCCTTGCTGGCACACTCTACGCTCACCGATCGGGAGATTGATGTGGCGCTCGCGGAAGAGGTCATCAGCCATATTGTCGCTATCCAGCCGAGGGTCATCACGGTCGGAGATGTGATAGGCGCGGTGGCGGAACACTACGGAATTTCGGAGAAAGCGATTCTCTCATCCAACCGCTCGCGCGAGATCACGCAGGTACGGCATGTCGCTGCTTATCTGTGCAAGGAGATGACCCATAGCTCTCTCACGGAGATAGGATTTAAGATGGGACGCAGAACCCACGCTACGATGCTCCATTCCGTTGCTATTGTTAAGAACCAATTGGAGTTTGACCCTGCTTTGAGACAGCATATAGCACAGCTGGAAGCAGCACTCAAATACTAAAATCTCTGTTTGGGAAACGACCGGATAACAATATCTTGAATAATTAATAATGTGAACTATATAAGAAAAACGACATCCGAAAGGGTGTCGTTTTTCCTTGTCCTTCGTACATCGTACATCGTACTTTGTCCTTCGTACATCGTACATCGTCCTTCGTACTTTGTCCTTCGTCCTTTACATCATTCCTCCCATACCTCCTGCAGGCATAGCCGGAGCCGGATGCTCTTCCGGATGATCTACGATCACGCATTCGGTCGTCAGGAACATACCGGCTACCGATGCGGCGTTCTCCAATGCTACACGGGCTACCTTGGCGGGATCGACAACACCGGCTTCGAGCAGGTTCTCGAATTTGTCCAGACGGGCGTTGTAACCGAAATCAGCCTTGCCGCTGCGTACTTTGTCTACTACTACGGCGCCTTCCTTGCCTGCGTTGGCTACGATCTGGCGAAGCGGCTCCTCGATGGCGCGGCGGATGATCTCTATACCCGTCTGCTCGTCCTCGTTGTCGCCTTTCAGACCTTCCAGAGCCGCTTGCGCGCGGATATACATTACGCCGCCGCCCGGTACGATACCTTCTTCTACGGCTGCGCGGGTTGCACTCAACGCATCGTCAACGCGGTCTTTCTTCTCTTTCATCTCTACCTCGCTGGCTGCGCCTACGTTCAACTGCGCTACGCCGCCGGCTAACTTGGCAAGACGCTCCTGCAACTTCTCTTTGTCGTAACTCGATTTGGTAGCGGCTATCTGCGCTTTGATCTGGTTGGCACGGGCGTCAATGGCTTCCTTGGAGCCTGCGCCGTTGACGATAGTCGTGTTGTCTTTGCTTACGGTGATGGTCTCTGCGCTGCCAAGCATGTCGATTGTCGCGCTCTCCAGCTTGATACCTTTCTCCTCGCTGATCACGGTGCCGCCTGTCAGGATGGCGATATCTTCCAGCATCTCTTTGCGGCGGTCGCCGAAGCCCGGAGCTTTAACGGCGCAGATCTTCAACTGGGCACGCAGACGGTTGACTACCAGTGCTGTCAGAGCCTCGCTGTCCACGTCCTCGGCGATGATCAATAACGGTCTGCCGCTCTGTACTGCCGGCTCAAGGATAGGCAGCAACTCTTTCAGGTTGGATATCTTCTTGTCGTAGATCAGGATATACGGCTTGTCCATCTCTACCAGCATCTCTTCGGTGTTGGTTACGAAATACGGACTGATATATCCGCGGTCGAACTGCATACCTTGTACTACGTCGATCGTCGTGTCCATGCCTTTGGCTTCGCCGATTGTGATCACGCCGTCTTTGCTTACCTTGCGCATAGCGTCGGCTATCAGCTTGCCGATCTCGGCGTCGTTATTGGCGGATACGGTGGCTACTTGCTCGATCTTGTCGAAGTCGTTGCCTACTACCTCGGCGTTTTTCTTGATCTCGGCTACTACAGCGGCTACAGCCTTGTCAATACCGCGTTTCAGATCCAGCGGATTAGCGCCTGCAGTCACGTTCTTCAGACCTACGTTGATGATGGCTTGTGCCAGTACCGTTGCGGTCGTGGTACCGTCACCGGCTTGGTCACCGGTCTTCGATGCCACTTCTTTCACCAACTGAGCACCTAAGTTCTCTGCCGGATCAACCAGATCAACGGCTTTCGCTACGGTCACACCGTCTTTCGTGATATGCGGAGCACCGTATTTGGAATCAATCACTACGTTGCGGCCTTTCGGGCCAAGGGTCACTTTTACGGCGTTGGCGAGCTGGTCAACACCACGCTTCAGCGCCTCTCGCGCCTCCGTATTATAGGTAATATCTTTTGCCATAGTTCTAAAATCTTAAATTTGAAATTTGCAATTTGAAATTATTTAATTACTGCCCAGATGTCGCTTTGCTTCATCATCAGGTATTTCTCGCCGTCGAACTCAAAATCCGAACCAGCCCATTTGCCGAATAGGATCTGGTCGCCCGGTTGTACATGCATCGGTTCGTCTTTGGTGCCCGTTCCTACGGCTACTACTTCGCCGCGGATGGGTTTCTCTTTGGCGTTATCAGGGATGATAATACCGCCTACGGTCTTTTCTTCTGCGGCCGCTGCTTTCACCAGCACGCGGTCTGCTAATGGTTGAATCTTGCTCATAATATTTGTGTTTTTAATTTTTTATGCTCTGTATAAACTATGACAAACGCCGTGCCATAAATATTATTTATGCCATTTTGGCAGATTTGACAGCAAAGATACAACTTTTTTTGCATATTCCAAAAAAAAATACTACTTTTGTACCGGATTTGGATAAATGGAGGAAAAACAACACATAGGACAGCTCTTTGACCGCATTGCCGGTACCTACGACGGGCTCAACCATGGGCTCTCGCTGAATATCGATCGGCTCTGGCGCAGGAAAACCGTTGCAGCCATGACGCCTGCCAAACAGGTGCTGGATGTCGCTGTCGGTACTGCGGATCTGACGATTGAGATGCTCCGCAGAGGTAAGGTGGAGCAGGTCACAGGGCTTGATCTGTCCCGCCGGATGATGGCGGTCGGAGAAGAGAAAGTGAACCGCCTCTATCCCGGTTCTGTCAGTTTTGTTTATGGTAATGCCCAGCAGATGCCTTTTGACGACGCTTCTTTTGATGCGGTCACGTGTGCCTTCGGGTGCCGCAATTTCTCGGACCTTGATGCGGGGCTACGAGAGATGTACCGCGTCCTCAAACCCGGTGGACAACTGCTCATCCTGGAGTTCTCTTATCCCTCTAACCGATTCGTGCGCGCGTGTTACGATATCTATTTCACGCACGTGCTCCCGCGTGTGGGAAGGCTCTTCAGCCGGGATAAAACGGCATACACCTATCTGAACAGGAGCGTCAAATCTTTCTGCTGGGGGGAGTCTTTTGTCAGCCATCTGCATGACGCAGGCTTCCGCGAGGAGTCTTTCGTGCCCCTCACCTTCGGTATCGCCACGCTCTACACCGCCCGCAAATAACAAACCGCAAATAACAAACCACAAATTACAAATCACAAATCACAAATAACAAATTACAAACCACAAATGGTAAAGCATATAATTCTTTGGAAACTTCGTTCGGACTTGACTGCCGAAGAGAAACGCGCTAAGGCGCAAGTTATTAAACAAGGTCTGGAGGCGCTCAAAGGTCAGGTGCCGGGATTATTGGACATCCATGTGCAGATTGACGGTCGCCTCGATACCAGCAATGCTGATATCATGTTGGATGCCACGCTGGATTCGTTTGCGTCGCTCAAAGGCTATGCCGTCCATCCTGCGCATGTGGCGGTCGCGGACGGAGTAGTGCGCCCGAATACCGAACTGCGTACTTGCCTTGATTACGAATATTGATTCATTATGAGATATAAGATTACATTCCTTTTGCTCCTTATCGCAGGAGTGGCTTTTGCGCGCCCTCAGAAACGCGGAGTCGTCGTTGATACTGTCTGCAATGCCTCGCTGGAGACTATGCTCCGGGCGGCGGAACGCTTCTGCACCCAGTTCCAGATGCAGTCCGATTCGCTCGCCAAATGGGCGTATGTCGGTATCAGCGAGAAGGAAAAAGAAGGCAGCTCGGATAAGCCTACCAAAGAGAGCCGCAATGCCATTCTCCTTGACTACAAGGATCGTGTCTATGACCCCGTGCTCAAAACAGGCGACTTGGCGATTGATATCTATGTCCTGGGCGTTAGATGGTGGAAAGACCAGCATCTGGGTACGAAATACATGGTCATAAGGCCTACAAACGAACCGGACGCCAAGACCGCTAAACTCATAGCTACCTATAGCGGATCGATCTTGGAGGGTGGGGAAGTCATCTTCTCGCTGCACCCGATCGACGCTACGCACACGCGCGTTCATTATGAGTTTAATCTCACATTCGGCAGAGTCCTCTCTGCCTTCATCTCGGATAAGACGTGGAAAAACGCCGTCGAATGGCGCTTCCAGATGATCATCCGGAATATCATTGAGTTTGCTGAAACGGGAACTGTCAAGCCGCAGGATTAGTGTTTTCTTCTGCTGCGCTTGATATTGGAGTAGTTGTTGATGATGCGGCAAGTCTCGCAGTTACGCCATTGGTACGTCACGGTGATGCCTACTTGGAACCAACCGTCGTTCCAGTGGATATGCTCTTTGCCGTAGCGGTCAACCCATTTGCCGAAAGAGTTGCCTAAGGCGATTCCTTCGCTGTTCTGGCTCTTCGCCAGCGGGAAAGCATCCAGGTTCATGTAATGCGTATCGATCAATCCTTCATGAATCATGATCTCTGCGCTCATGCTCCAGGAGGGGGCTAATTTCCAACTGTAACCGATACCTAATTGTACCATCGGTAATATACCGAATGTCTTGCCGCTCAACGGCTTGTCGCTGCGTACACGGCCGCCCGGAGTGCTGTAATAATAGTAGAATTCGTAATTGGTGATGATGCTGGCTGCTACGGCTACACCGCCGTAGAGATAGAATCCCGCACCCGTGAACGGGTAGTATTGTACGCCGAAAGAAGGCAGGATCAGAACCGATTGGAACTTACGGTAGTCGTCGCGCGGATCGGCAAGATTGTCAAACTTGACCTTGTTGTTGCCGCGGAGCGTTCCGCCCATTAGACCTATACGGAGGTTGCAGCAGTTGCCGGCTGGGATGTTGTAGCCGAAGTTCAGACCGCCGCCGTAACTCACGTTCTCTTTGTTAAAACCTCCCGAGAAGGCTACACCCTCGTTATCTACGTCGCCGAAGTAATACATCGCGCCGAAGCCGATACTCACTCCCTGCGATACAAAATAGTTCTTCGTCGTGTACAGACCTGTGCGTGAATTGGCTTTGGTCGTCCACGCTATGTCTGCATTCTCTACGGCCAGTACGGACTGGGGTAGTTGGAGAACTATACAAGTTACTAATAATAAGATGTTGCGGACCTTCATGTAGTCGATTTTACAAATCGGGCACAAAGTTACAACATTTTTTTCGAATATGCAAGCATTTTCCTGAAAAAAAATAATTATGGTCAATTTATTTGTAATTTTGTGGAAATAATAACAAAATGTGAACGAATTTCTCCATCCTCTCTTCCTCCTGTCACCTATCACCTATCACTTTTCACCTTTCACCTATCACCTATCACTTTTCACCTTTCACCGAGCCTGTTCCTTTTTTGCGCGTTCCTTGCGTTTTTCTCTTCTCGCGCATCATTGCGCGAGCCTTCGTTGTTTCTTTCGGTGGCATTTTTGCCGCCGGATTCTTCTATAGCGTCCATTGTACCGGATAGTATCCGGCTTTTCCAGCCTCTTTGCCGAGATAAGCTCCCTCGGTATCGTGCCCCTTTTAGGGGACTAAGGAAATTGCTTCCACGCAATAATCGTTCGAGGCTTTGCCGAGATAAGAACCCCCGGTATCGAGTCCATAGGTAGCAAAAAAGGAGCGCAAACGCGTTCCTTTTTTCAGTAGTGCTACCCGGACTCGTGAATTGCGTTTCGCAATAATCGTTCGAGGCTTAGCCGAGATAAGAACCCCCGGTATCGAGCCGCGTAGCACAAAAAAGGAACCCCGCAAGGTTCCTTTTTTCAGTAGTGCTACCCGGACTCGAACCGGGGTTTACGGCGTGAGAGGCCGTTGTCCTAGGCCACTAGACGATAGCACCTCGGAAGTGTCCCCGTTTATCGGGGGAACTGACCTCCGCCGGAAGGGGCATAATCTGCTCCTCGGACGAAAGCGGGTGCAAAATTACTGCTTTTTTTTGACATACGCAAATTTTTGGGCAAAAAAATGAAAATATTTTAACTTTTTGTGTGCATACACATGATTTTGTGCCCATATGCTCTCTTATGTTCACATAATATTTTCATTTAATCTTTCCTCTTATAAATTTCGAGGTGGGACGGCTTAGCCGTGTCGGTGCCCTCGAAATTCCCTCACCATCCGTGAAGCCCATCGCCCCCTCCTTTCTGCCATTTTGTCAGCCTTTCTCTGCCAAAATACCTCCAAAATCCCGAATTTCCCCTTTGGCACATCATTTGTCATACTCCTAGTGAATCGTCTTACAGCGATGCGCTCCTATAATGAATGGTCCTGCAGCGTAAGCGGTCATAAAATTTGTAAAACATTAAAATTTTTATATTATGAGCAAGATTATTGGAATTGACCTCGGTACCACCAACTCGTGTGTTGCCGTTATGGAAGGAAACGAACCGGTCGTTATCGCGAATGCGGAAGGCAAACGGACCACTCCTTCTGTTGTCGGATTTATTGAAGGCGGTGAGCGTAAGGTAGGGGACCCTGCTAAACGTCAAGCCATTACCAACCCGACCAAAACTATTTATTCTATCAAGCGTTTTATGGGTGAGACCTACGATCGTCTGCAATCGGAGATCGCGCGTGTTCCTTATAAAGTAACTAAGGGCGATAACAACACTCCCCGTGTGGACATCGACGGACGTCTCTATACCCCGCAGGAGATCTCGGCTATCATCCTCCAGAAGATGAAAAAGACCGCTGAGGACTATCTCGGACAGGAGGTCACAGAGGCTGTCATCACCGTCCCTGCTTACTTCAACGACTCCCAGCGTCAGGCTACCAAGGAAGCCGGTGAGATCGCGGGACTTAATGTCCGCCGTATCGTCAACGAGCCTACGGCAGCTGCCCTCGCCTACGGTCTGGACAAGTCCAACAAGGATATGAAGATTGTGGTCTTCGACTGCGGTGGCGGTACCCACGATGTATCGGTCCTCGAACTCGGAGACGGTGTCTTCGAAGTAAAAGCTACCGATGGTGATACCCACCTCGGCGGTGACGATTTCGACCACCGTATTATCGACTGGCTCGTATCTGAGTTCAAGGCTGAGAACGGCGGTGCCGATCTCTCCAAGGACCCGATGGCTATGCAGCGTCTGAAAGAGGCTGCCGAGAAGGCTAAGATCGAGCTCTCGTCTTCTACCTCAACGGAGATCAACCTCCCGTATATCATGCCGGTCAATGGTGTGCCTGCACACCTCGTTAAGACCCTGACCCGTGCTAAGTTTGAGCAACTGATTGACGATCTGATCCAGCGTACTATCGCTCCCTGCCGTACGGCTCTGGAGCACGCAGGACTCAAGACCTCCGATATTGATGAGATCATCCTCGTAGGTGGTTCGACACGTATCCCGGCTATCCAGGATGCTGTGCAGAAGTTCTTCGGCAAGGCTCCGTCCAAGGGTGTTAACCCGGATGAGGTAGTAGCTGTCGGAGCGGCTATCCAGGGTGGTGTGCTCACAGGCGATGTCAAGGATGTACTCCTCCTCGATGTAACCCCGCTGAGCCTTGGTATTGAGACCATGGGCGGTGTCATGACTAAGATGATCGAAGCCAACACCACGATCCCGACCAAGAAAACCGAGACCTTCACTACCGCGGTGGACAACCAGCCTTCTGTAGAGATCGTTATCTATCAGGGCGAGCGGCCTATGGCGGCGCAGAACAAACTGCTCGGACGCTTCCACCTCGATGGTATCATGCCGGCACGGCGTGGAGAACCGCAGATTGAGGTCACCTTCGATATCGACGCCAACGGTATCTTGAATGTAACCGCCAAGGATAAAGCTACCGGCAAGGACGCTAAGATCCGTATCGAGGCTTCGTCCGGACTCTCTGACGAAGAGATCAAGCGGATGAAAGCGGAAGCCGAAGCTAACGCCGAAGCCGATAAGAAAGCTAAGGAACAGGCGGATAAACTCAACAAAGCCGACGCTACGATCTTCCAGACCGAGAAACAGCTTGCTGAACTCGGCGATAAGATCCCGGCTGACAAGAAAGCCCCGATCGAGGAGGCCCTCAAGAAACTCAAAGAGGCGTATGAGAAACGCGACGCAGACGCTTGCGAAGCGGCTAACAACGAACTCATGACTGCTTTCCAGGCTGCCTCTGCAGAGATGTACGCTGCCCAGCAGCAAGCTTCTCAACAGGCCGGAGGCCAATCAACCTCTAACGGCGATGCCTCTAACGGAACCAACGGTTCCAATGGCAACCCTTCCGCC
>OCTX012281356.1_pt1 | contig 28751 bp, 26 predicted proteins | sample 1539691 | NCBI WGS metagenome assembly OCTX01 (sample SAMN02144231, study PRJEB22623) | gut metagenome | biome: sheep rumen | host: Ovis aries | place: New Zealand
TGGGGGGGGGGGGGTATACCTTCGCTCCCAAACGCGCGTAGGCGCGTTATTCACCGCCCGGAACGTCATCATCGCGGCTTGTTGCGCAATATGCGCAGCAAGCCGTTCCGTTTTTTAATACACCCTTGAAAGGAGACTGAACCATGACAACACCACTACCACTCAAGAAACTGATGCTCGCCATGGCTACGGCGTTTGCCATCTGCTTTGGCGCAAAGGCGGTAGCGGGCGATTTGCTTGCCCATCTCTCGTTCGATGATTCTGGCGATATTTTGAAAGCCACGGTTGGCGCTGACGGAGAAGTCGGCGGCTCCGGCGCGGTCACTTGGGTGACGGACGAGACTATTCTTGCGGGATTGAAAGCCGGCGACGGTGCGGTGTTGATCCCCGTCAGTACGCACATTAAGTTGCCGGTCCCCGACGCACTTGCAACCGAATCCGGCAAGCCGTGGTCCATTTCCATGAAGGTCAAATTCCCGTCGTTTGGCAAGTACTATTCGATCTTCACCATGCCAGCCGCAAACAACAGCGACATGATGGTGTTTCTCAGCGACTCGTCATCGCCTGTGATTGCGCTGAAACAGAGCGGAAGCAGAGTGAACGGATCTGGAGGCTTTACGGCTGGACAATGGGAAACGCTACTTTTCCTCTTTGACAGCGGCAATACTCGAGTTCTTCTGAACAGGAACCAGATTTTCTCCAATTCATATACATTGTCTGGCAGTCGCGCCGACTGCGCCAACGCGGGCGGATACATCCTTCTTGCCGGCGACAACGATGGCGAGGACTCGCCCATGTACTGGGCGGATGTGAAGGTGTATGACGGCATAGTTCCCGACACGACCGATCTCGTTATCCATACTGTTACTTGGCGCAATAGCGACGGCACCTTGCTGAAAACAGATGAGGTTGTGGAAGGGGAACTCCCTGTCTATGGCGCAACTTCGCCGGTTGAGAATTCGGACGAGCCGTCGTATTTTACCGGATGGGCGCCAGGTTTTGAGGCGGTTGTCAGCAATACGACATATACGGCGGCATACTCGACCGACTGGAATACGGTCGATCTTTCGACTCTGACCGCCAACTATTCGGCGCACCATGGCGATATGCTGACGGGCACGCTCGCCGAAAATGTCATGGTTTCGATTGCGGATGGCGCGACCGTTCAGGTTAAAGACGTTACAATCGAAGGTGTCAATGATAGCTCATATCCATGGGCCGGCATAACTTGCGAGGGCGATGCCTGGTTGGTGATCGAGGGCACGAATGTTGTCAAGAGCTTCTATGGCGACTATCCTGGTGTATTCGTGCCAGAAGGAAAGACCTTGACCATCAGCGGTACCGGCAAACTTGACGCATATAGCCGGGGCAGTGGTGCCGGCATCGGCGGTCGTTACGATGCACCTTGCGGTAGTGTAGTAATTGATAGCGGAACCATTATTGCTCACGCTGGCTATCATGCAGCTGGGATTGGCGGCGGCCAATATGGAAACTGCGGTAACATCACGATAAATGGCGGTGTGGTAACTGCCTATGGCGGGGGTTACTCCGCCGCAATTGGAGGGGCTATTGACGGGCGTTGTGGCAGCATCACCATAAACGGCGGAGAAGTCTACGCTTATGGAGCACAAGGAGGAGATTACAGCAGCAATGGCATCGGCGGAGGACATAATAACAAGAGTTGCGGAACCATAACCATAGGTGAAAATATAACCAAGGTTGTTACCACTCATTCAGGGCTCTACAGCGTACATATTGGTGGCGGCGGTGAGCCGCCGATTATTGCCGAAAATCTGAAGCAAACAGAAAATGGGGGTGTGCTAACCATTGAGCCGGACATCAAGTGGGATATAACCTGGCGGAGCGATGAAGGAGAGCTCATTGAAGTTACCATAGTCAATAATGGGGCGACGCCAAAATATGCCGATCAGGAAAAAGAAGGCGTCTTTCCCTATCATTATGTTTTCACCGGCTGGTCGCCGGAACTTGAAAAGGCGGTGAGCAACACTACGTATACTGCTACCTTCAAGAAGGTTGCCGACCTCTCGCAATTGACGGACGATTGGACGGCGGCGGATGGCGACGAAATCGAGGGCGATACTGATCACAATCTAACGATTCCCAGTGGTGCGCATGTGACAATCAAGGGTATCTCTGTCACTGGTGCAAGCGGTGGCGGCGCGGTGGTGCCGGCTCCGGCATTCCCGAGCGAAGGCGCATCGGAGGTGGTGAAGTTCGCGCAGGCCGAGGGCGGAAAGTGGACGATCACGACATTTGCCGAGATGTCCAGCGAATCGCGCGGCACGGATGTGACCAAGGATATGATCAAGGTCTATGCCGCCGACTCGCTCGAGGCGCTCGAAGCGGCGACAACTCCAGTGTCGGATGGCGTGGAAATCGAGGAGCGCAAGAGCGCGGTCAAGACCGTCATCAATATTACGCCCACTCCATCCGCCACCGGCGGCAAGTTCTTCAAGGTCAAGTTCGGCGAATAAACGGAGCTAGCCGCAAACCGGCATCATGAGCCGCGAGGCGACAATCAACGAACTCCGTGTCCGTAAGCTGTACGTGTTCCACATAGAGAGCGAGCAGAATATGATCGCCGTCGTGGACGATTTCATCGAGCGCAAAAAGAGCGCTGCGAAAATTTGAACATTCTTGTGCCGCGCAATCAAAAGTCGTAGTCGCTTGTTTTTTCAACCGATTTATGGTATAATTACATCATGATAATAAAACATATTCTGTGCATTGCGTCGGTGACGGGTGCAATGGCATTTTCGGTCTTTGCCCAAGGCGGCTTTGGCACATTGCTGTCGGAGGATGAATATGCCGAAATTGTCGGGGCGGACGATCTGCCGCCGCTCAAGGCAAAGTTCGGCACTGTGGATACCAATTCGGTCTTGCGGCTTGGCTTTGAACTCCCGGAACGGCTGGAAATCGGCGGCGACGGCGAAAAGAAGCTGGTCGTCAAGGGCTTGCTGGCGCAGTGTGGAACCGGCGGCGAAAAAAGCCTTGTGCTTGATAAGGGCGGCATTCTGGCGTTTGGCAGCGAAGGTTTGTGGTTCGACTCCAATTACGCCAATGGGCGGGAAAACCTGATTTCGCTCAACGGCGGCTCATTGATCGCCTACGAAAAAGCGCCTTCGTTCATCAAATCGACGGCTCCGGTAAAACTCGAAGGCCGCGTCAGGCTCATCAACAACGGAACGCTCGCTGTCCGCACCAGTCTGGAGGGCGATGGCGATTTGCTGAAAAAGGGACCGGGCATTCTCGGCTTGCAGTATCCCTGCGACAAGGCGACCGGGCGGCTGGTGATAACTTCTTCCACGCTCGTTATGGGTCCGGCTGCGACCTGGGGCGGAACGGTGGTGCTCATGAAGGGCGCAACGCTCAAGTGCGTCACGGCCAAGGCCATCAAGAATCTGGTCAACAAGGGCGGCAAGGTGCTCGAATCCAATCCCGATGCGGCGGCGGGCGCGGATGTCCGCGAAGCAAAGGAGCTCGTGAAATGACGATCACCGACGAAATCCTCGAACTCAAGAACCAGCGCGGCGCGGTCATCCTCGCGCACAATTATTGCCGCGGCGAAGTGCAGGATATCGCCGACTATACCGGCGATTCGCTCGAACTCGCCCGCAAGGCGGCGAATGTAGACGCGCCGGTCATCGTTTTCTGCGGCGTCTATTTCATGGCGGAGACGGCGGCGATTCTCAATCCCGGAAAGACGGTCTTGATCCCCGATGCCACCGCCGGCTGCCCGATGGCCGATATGATCACCGGCGCACAGTTGCGCGAACTCAAGGCGAAACATCCCGGCGCCAAGGCCGTGTGCTACGTCAACTCCACCGCCGAGGTCAAGGCCGAATGCCATATCTGCGTCACCAGCGGCAACGCCGAAAAAGTCATGGCGACTTTCGGCAAAGACGAGGAAATCTTGTTCGTGCCGGATCGGCATTTGGGTTCGCACATCGCGGAAAAACTCGGGGTTGAATATGTCCTTTGGCCCGGTTATTGCCCGACGCACGCGAAACTGACCCCGGCGATGATTGAAAGGGCGCGTGCAGCTTATCCGGGCGCGCCGGTGATCGTCCACCCGGAATGCTCCAAGGCGGTGCGCGATCTGGCCGATCAATGCCTCTCCACCGGCGGCATGTGCAAGTGGGCGCGGACGACCGACGCGAAAACGATCCTCGTCGGCACCGAACTTGGCATTTGCCATCGGCTCAGAAAGGAAAATCCCGGCAAGGAGTTCATTCCGATTGCCGACCACCTTGTCTGTCCGAACATGAAAAAGACGACGCTTGAGAAGGTGCGCGATTGTCTGCGAGATATGTCGCCGGCCGTCAAAGTGCCGCCGGAAATCGCCATTCCCGCCAGACTCGCCATCGACCGCATGCTCGCCATCCGGTAATCGAAGAATCGAAAAATCCCCTTCGTAGTCTAGGCTTCTCGACTTAGAAGTCCTGCACTCTCCACTTGGTAGTGCAGACTTCTGGACTTCGTAGTCCGGCATCTTTTCCTTCGTAGTCCAACTCGCTGGACTTCGTAGTGCAGTCTCCTAGACTTCGTAGTCCAGCCTCCTGGACTTGGCAGGGCTTATCGCCCCGCGACTGCCGCCGGTAGGGCGGCAATCCCATCTCTGAGCCTTTGTGCCTCTGTGTGGGGGGAAAAAAAAAAACTTTGCGGACTTGGTGGCGGTCGCGTGGCGGGCTTGCTTTTTTGCGCGATTTTTGATATAATACAATATAAATTTCTAAAAGGAAAATGCAATGAAACTTGAAGATTTGAAGGGCAGGACGGTCGGCGTTTGCGTGTCCGGCGGTCTGGACTCGAAGACGATTTGCTGCGTTCTCAAGGATGCTGGCGTGAAGGTGAAGGCTTTCAGCGCGAATGTGGGTCAACCCGACGAAAAGGACATCAACGACATCAAGAAGAAAATGGCGCCGACCGGCGTGGAGACGACGATCGTCGACGTCACCAAGGAGATGGCGGAGATTTGCTTCGAGACGGTGAAATGCCAGGCGATGTATGATGGCGGATACTGGAATTCCACGGGCATTGCGCGTGCGGTGACGGTGCAGAAGCTCTTGCCTGCGATGAAGAAAGCCGGCTGCACGGTGCTCGTGCATGGCGCGACCGGTCGCGGCAATGACCAGATGCGGTTTGAGCGCTACACGAATGTCATCGACCCGAAGTTCGGCGTCTATGCGCCGTGGCGCGATCCCGATCTGCTCAAGAAGTTCCCCGGACGCACCCAGATGGTGGAATTCCTCGCCAAGCGCGGCATCACGGCTTTCGTGGGCACCAAGAAGAAATATTCGACCGATGCCAATCTCGCGGGGCTTTCGCACGAGGCGGAGGATCTGGAGTCGATGGAGACTTCGATGCGCATCGTCAAGCCCACCATGGGCGTGTGGCCGGAGAAGGCCCCAAACAAGGTGGAGAAGGTGACGCTCAAGTTCGAGAAGGGCCGTTGCGTGGCGGTGAACGGCAGGAAGATGTCGCCGTATGAAGTGATGCTCGAAGTGAACAAGATCGGCGGACGCAACGGCATCGGCATGAAGCATGCGCTCGAAAACCGCATAATCGGCACGAAGAGCCGCGGAGTATACGAGGCGCCGGGAATGGAAGTCCTGTCCTTCGGCCTCAAATATATCTACGAAGGCATCATGGATCGCCGGTCCACGCTGCTCTTCCAGCAGCTATCCAAGCTGGTCGCCGACCAGATCTACGACGGACGCTGGTTCGATCCTGCGACGCAGGCGGCGCGGGCGGCGATTCAGGTCTGGGCCGACAAAGCGACGGCGGAAGTGACGCTTGGACTTTACAAGGGCAACATTTTCTTCGAGTCGCTCAAGGGCTTGAAGGCCACGATCTACAACGAGGCGGACAGTTCGATGGAAGCGTCGAACGGTCTCAATCCGCACAGCTCGCAGGGCTTCGCGGAAATCCAGAGTGTGGAAGCAAAGATGCTCGCAAAGGCGGGACAGATCAGTTGGTAATGGTGGTAGAGATGGAAGAGAAAAAAGAGACCGAAACGCCAGTCACGCCCCAGCCAGGGAACATGGAACAGGGAACCTCCTACGCCAAGGCTACGGAGGTCGAGACGGGGAACGAAGCGACCGCCGAAGACGGCGAGAGCGCCGTAAACGATGTGCCGCCGCCGGAGCCGGACTGGAAGGATTTGTACGCGAGGCTGCTTGCGGATTTCGACAATTACAAGAAGCGCGCCGCACGCGACCGCGAGGATACCTACCGGTATGCCGAGGCCGACATTCTGGGCGACATTCTTGCGGTCGTGGACAATCTCTCGCTTGCGCTTTCCAAGGCGGAAGACAAGGAGAATCCGTTCGTCAAGGGCGTCTCGCTCGTTTACGACAGTATGCTTTCGGTGTTGAAGACGCATGGCGCGGAGCCGTTCGATTCGGTCGGGCGGGAACTCGATACGGAGAAGATGGAAGCGATCGCGACATTGCCGTCGGAAGAGATCGAAGAAGGCAAAGTGACGAATGAAGTGAAGCGCGGCTGGATGCTGAAGGGCAAGGTGTTGCGAGCTGCGCAAGTGGTTGTAAGTTCGGGTAAGACAAATGGCTGAGAAAAGAGACTATTACGAGGTTCTGGGGGTGGCGAAGAATGCGACCGCCGACGAAATAAAGTCGGCCTACCGCAAGCTCGCGATGAAATACCATCCAGACCGCAATCCCAACAATCCAGAGGCCAAGGAGAAATTCACGGAAGTATCCGAGGCTTACGAAGTTTTGTCCAATCCAGAGAAGCGTCAGCGCTATGACCAGTTTGGCCATCAGGGCGTGAACTTCGGTCCGGGCGGATTTGATTTTGGCCGCGACTTCAGCCATTTCCAGGATGTGGATCTCGGCGAGATTCTCGGGTCGTTTTTCGGCGGCGGCGGCGGATTTTCGAGCTTTTTCGGCGGCGGCGGCGGACGCCGCAGCCGTCCGGACCCGAATGCGCCGCGCCGCGGCGACGACATGACATTCCGCCTCACGGTCGAGTTTGACGAAGCGGTGTTCGGGAGCGAGCGGACGCTTGATTTGCAGATGCCAGGCGAGTGTTCGCAGTGCCACGGGACGGGCGTTGCCGAGGGTGGCAAGCGCGTCGCGTGCAAGCGGTGCGGCGGCAGCGGCACGGTCGTCGGCGGGTCGTCGTTCTTCCAGGTCCGCCAGACGTGCCCAGAGTGCGGCGGCGAAGGCACGACGATCGACAAGCCGTGCCGCAAGTGCCACGGTTCGGGCCAGGAGACGCACGAGCAGCATATCGCGCTCAAGATCCCCGCAGGCGTGGACACCGGGTCCAGGCTCCGTTGCGCCGGGAAGGGCGCGGGCGGATTGCGCGGCGGCGAACCTGGCGATCTTTACGTGCTTTTGCAGGTGAACGACAGCGATCTTTTCGAGCGCGACGGGATGGATCTTTACATTGAAGTCCCGGTCTCGCCGGTTGATGCGGCACTGGGGACGAAGATCGAGGTGCCCACGCCCGATGGTGCGGCGGAACTAAAACTTCCGCCGGGCACGGCGAACGGGACGGTGTTCAGGCTGCGCGGACACGGAATGCCGTCGGTGCGCGGCGGTCGCGGCGATCTCCATGCGCGGATAGTGTTCGAAGTCCCGGTGAACCTCGATAAAAAGACGAAGAGTGCGCTCGAGGATTTCCGCAAGCACCAGAAGAGCGTCAACTTCCCGGAACTCGAGCGGTTCAAATCGCGCGAACGGGTGTTTTTTGCGCACAAGGAGAAATTGCAGAAAAAGTGAATTTAGCGCACCCGTGGTGAAACGGCAGACACGCTGGATTTAGGTTCCAGTGCCGCGAGGCGTGTGGGTTCAAGTCCCACCGGGTGCACCAGTGAACGTTGGAGTCTACGGGAGTGGAAATGGCTGGGAACGAAAACAACTACAACGCCGAGAACATACAGGTTCTCGAAGGCATGGAAGCGGTGCGCAAGCGTCCGGCGATGTATATCGGCGACACGGGCGAGCGCGGCTACCACCATCTCGTGTACGAGGTGGTGGACAACTCCATAGACGAAGCGCTGGCTGGATATTGCTCGATGATTGACGTGATCATCAATGCAGACGGTTCGCTTACGGTCAAGGACAACGGGCGCGGAATTCCCGTGGACATGCACCCCACGCAGCACCGTCCGGCGATCGAGGTTGTGCTTACGGTTCTGCACGCCGGCGGCAAATTCGACGGTTCCAACTACAAAGTCTCCGGCGGCTTGCACGGTGTCGGCGTTTCGTGCGTGAATGCGCTTTCGGACTGGATGAAAGTGGATGTGAAGCGCGGCGGCAGACTGCATCATATCGAATTCAGCCGCGGGCATGTCACCAAGCCGCTGGAGGTCGTTGGCGAGTGCGGCGCGGAAACCGGCACGAGCGTCACGTTCTATCCCGACCACACGATCTTCTCCTGCCGCGCGTTCAAGTGGGAGACGCTGTGCGCCAGACTGCGCGAGCTTGCGTTCCTCAACAAGGGAGTGACGATCCACTTCCGCGATGACGAAGGCGAGGCGCACCACGAAGAGACGTTCCACTACGACGGCGGCGTCGTGCAGTTCGTCGAATACCTCAATACGAACAAGAAACCGCTTTCTCCGGTGATCAGGTTCGAGGGCGAGCGCGAGGGCGTCACCGGCATGGTTCAGGCGGAAATCGCGCTGCAGTATACCGAAAGCTACTCGACGCTCGAGCAGACCTACGCCAACAACATCCACACGATCGAGGGCGGTACGCATCTGACGGGATTCCGCACGGCTTTGACGCGCACGATCAACAAGTACGGCGCGGACAACAAACTCATCCGGGAGAAAGACAACATTTCCGGCGAGGATATGCGCGAAGGACTCACGGCGATCGTGAGCGTGAAGGTGCCGCAGCCGCAGTTCGAGGGTCAGACGAAGACGAAGCTCGGCAACGGCGAGGTGGAAGGGATCGTGGCGTCGATTGTTTCGGACAGACTGATGACGTTTTTCGAAGAGAATCCGCAGGTGGCGCGGACGATCATCGAGAAGACGCTGCTGGCCGCCCGTGCCCGCGAGGCGGCGCGTGCGGCCCGCGAATCGACGCGCCGCAAAGGCATAATGGATGGGCTCAACCTCCCGGGCAAGCTCAAGGATTGTTCGGAGAAAGATCCGGCAAAGACCGAGCTTTTCCTCGTCGAGGGCGATTCGGCGGGCGGCTCGGCGCAGAAGGGTCGCGACCGCGCCACCCAGGCGATCCTGCCTTTGCGCGGCAAGGTGTTGAATGTGGAGAAGGCGCGGATCGACCGCATGCTCGCGAACGCGGAAATCCGAACGCTCATTACCGCCATCGGATGCGGATTCGGCGAAGAGTGGGATGTTTCCAAGGCGCGCTACCACAAGATCGTGATCATGACGGATGCCGATGTCGACGGTGCGCACATCCGCACGCTCTTGCTTACGTTCTTCTACCGCAAGATGCCCGAACTTATTGAAAAGGGCTATGTCTATCTTGCGCAGCCGCCGCTTTACAAGGTGGAGCGCAAGAAGAAAAGCGACTATGTCCTCACCGACGGCGATCTCACGCAGAAACTGCTCACGCTGGGCTTGGACGATTTCGAAGTGAAGACCAAGGGCGGCGAAACGATGGATCGCGAAAAGGCGAAAGAGTTTCTGACATTGCTCGCTGAAATCGAAGCGACGGCGAAGATGGTCGAAGAGCGAGGCTTCAAGCCGGAAGAACTTGCAGTTGACGAAAATGCACAGGGCAGCGGCGCAAGCATGCTCCGCAAGGAGATAAGCGCACTCGCAGGCTACGGCTACGAGGCGAAAGATTACTTTGGCGGCGAACTCAAGAAACTGCTCGACGACGTCCGCACCCAGGGCAAGCAGGGGCTTTCGATCTCGCGCTTCAAAGGCTTGGGCGAAATGAACGCCGACGAACTTTACGATACGACCATGAACCCCGAGAAACGCTACATGAAGCGGGTGAAGCTCGAGGATGCAGTCAAGGCCGACCAGATGTTCTCGCTGTTGATGGGCGACGAAGTAGAGCCGCGCAAGCGGTTCATCGAAGAGAACGCGCTGAATGTCCGCAACCTCGACTTCTGATCGCGTGCTTGTTCTCGGGCGTGGCGCAAGCGGCCGCGCGGCGGCAAAGCGCCTGGAAGAACAGGGTTTCAAGGTGGAGTTCGCCGACGACTTGAGGTTTGTGGTCGCGAGTCCCGGCATCCCGGTGAAGAGCGAATTGCAGCTTGGGTGCGAGATCTTGAAATCGCGCGGCGTGAAGCTCATGGCGGTGACCGGCAGCAAAGGCAAGAGTTCGGTCGTGAAGCTTATTGCAGACGCGCTCAACGCAAACGGCAAAAAAGCCGTTGCCTGCGGAAATTACGGGATTCCGGTGTGCGAGGTTGGCGATTGCGAGTGGGCGGTCGTGGAGGCAAGTTCGTTCCAGATGGAAACGACGAATCTGCCGCCGGGAACCTTCGAGGCGGCGGCGGTTTTGAATTTGCAGGAAGACCATCTCGACCGTCACGGCTGCACGGAAACCTATCACGCGCTGAAAATGCGCCTTGCAGAATGCTCGAAAGTTTTCATTTCCCCGTTCCAAATCGAAAAATCCGCCGCCCCGGCTTCCCTCGTTTCAGGCTATTTCGACAACCGGATTCTTCGCGCAAACGGCGAAAAGGCGATTTCCCTGATGAGGGTCGCAGGGCTTTCGGACGAGGCGATAGCGCAGGCGTTCAGGGATTTTGTCCCCTTGCCGCACAGGATGGAAAAGGTCGGGGAATTCGGTGGCGTGAGGGTGATTGACGATTCGAAAGCCACGAGTATTGCGGCATTGTGCGCCGGAGTGGAGATGGCCGGGGATGAAATAAGGCTGATAGCCGGGGGGCTGCCGAAAGGCGACGACCCAAGAATTGCAAATCCCCTCTTGACTAAACGGGTCGAAAAAGTGTATATTATAGGAAACTCGTGCGAAAAGTTCGCGGAAGCGTGGAGCGGCGCGGCGGATTGCGAGATTTGCCGCACGCTCGAGAACGCGGTGGCGGGCGCGATGCGCGAAGCCAAGCCTGGCGAGACGGTGCTCCTTTCTCCCGGCGCGGCGAGTTTCGATCAATTCAGGAGTTTCGGTGAGCGCGGAGATATCTTCGCGAACCTCGTCAAAAAAGAAGGACAAAAGAAATGAACAAGTTGACAGTTATCGCAGGCGTTGCGGCGGTCGTGGCGCTTTCAGGATGCAAAGATCCGGATTATCTCAAGCCTCGCCATCCCAAAGCGCAGGACGAGGTCAAACAGGTGGAGCCTGCGGCAACAGTCTCCGAAGGCGCGGAGACCGAAACCGTTGACGTGACCATCGTCGAGGAAGAGACGAAAGAGCCTTCGTGCACCTGCCCTGCCGGCACCGTGCACAAGGAAGCGTGCAAGTGCGGCGCCAAGGATTGCAAGTGCAAGGTTGCCGAGCCTGAAACCACGCTCTACATTGTCCAGCGCGGCGACACCTTGAGCGGCATCTCCAAGCGCTACAACATCAAGCAGGCCGCGATTATCGAGCTCAACGAGCTTACGAGCGACAAGGTAATGATCGGCCAGAGGCTCAAACTGCCGGGCAAGGTGGATGTCGGGGTGCAGAAGGAGCCCAAGGTGGCGGCGAACAAGGCTGCGGCAAAGAAGACGACCGGCAAGAGTTCAGGCTTTGAACCTTACACCGGCGCGACGGAAGAATATGTCGTCAAGGCCGGCGATACGATCGGCAAGATCGCCTATGGCCACGGCATCAACATCCGTCAGCTCAAGCAGCTCAACAATCTGAAGTCCAATGTGGTGAAGATCGGACAGAAGCTCAAGGTCCCTGCCGGCAAGGTCGCGGCCAAGTCGGAAGCAAAGCCGGAAGCAAAGGCCGTGGCGAAGGCTGAGGCCAAGCCGCTCACCATCGCTCCAAAGCAGGAGGAAGCGAAGAAGGATGCAGCCGCTGAAGTCGAGAACGTAACGCCGTCGATCGAGGCTGGTGCGCCGGAGACGATCGAGTCGGTCGAGCCGGTCGTGGCGCCTGTCGCTGAAGCGACTCAGGATTACACGGTGGTCGAGGGCGACGACATCGCCGGCATCTCCATCCAGTTCGGGGTTTCGGCGCAGAAGGTGCGCGAGCTCAACGGCTTTGGCGACGGTGATTCGCTCACGCCCGGCCAGGTGATCAAGATCCCGCTCGAGAGCCTATAAACGGCCGTATTCGAAGTGCGCAAGGGAGCGCTCTTTGCACTAGGCCTGGTGGTTGCGTCGATCGCAATCCTGGGCCTGATTGTTTTATCCTCCGCCGGAGGCGTGAATGCCGCGCGCATTCACCATGATGAATATTTCTTCATCAAGCGCCAGGCGATATATTGCGCAATGGGTATTTTCGTCGCGGTGGCGGCGGCGCTTTTCGACTACCGGAAGTGGCGGCAAATGCCTGCGCTCACGGTGTTCTTCTACTTGACAATCCTGGCGCTCCTGGTTGCGGTGCTTTTCACGCGTCCCATCAATGGCTCGCGGCGCTGGATCAACCTTGCTTTCTTCAATTTGCAGCCTGGCGAACTCGCAAAGCTTGCGGCGGTAATCTGCGTAGCGGTATACGCCGACAAAATTGCGTGGCGAGTTGAGCTTTTCAAACGCGGTGCGTTGTCGATGGCTGTGATTTGGGGCGTATTGGCGGCATTGGTGATGAAGGAGCCGGATTTCGGTTCGGCAATGGTTGTGGCCTGCGCAGGCATGCTGGTCATGTTTCTTGCCGGGGTCAGGTATTCGCATCTAGGCATGTTCGGGCTTGTGGGGTTTGTCGGATTCTGCTACTATGTCTCGCAGAACGCAAACCGCATGGCGCGCATAGTCGCGTTCATCGCGGCGGTATTCCCGGCAATGGCGAATGTTGGCGGCGAGACTGCTGACGAGCCGCTCGATCCTGCGGCGCAACGTGCCGACTACCAGTCGCGCCAGTCGCTGGTTGCAATCAAGAACGGCGGAGCTTCCGGGGTTGGGCTGCAGCAGTCGATGCAAAAGCAAATGTATCTCCCCGAGGCCCACACCGATTTCATATTTGCCATCGGCGCGGAAGAATTGGGGATCGGTTTTTCTCTTGCCGTGCTGTTGCTCTTTACGGCGTTTTTCTTCATTTCCACATACATTGCCATGCATGCTCCCGACCGGCTGGGGAAATATCTCGCTGCGGGCATGGCGTTTATAATCTTCTTTCAGGCGATGTTCAATCTTGGCGTCGTCAGCCGGGTATTGCCGACCAAAGGCATGGCGTTGCCGTTCTTCAGCTACGGCGGCACGAACATGATCAGCGCGTTCTTCGCGGTCGGGACGATATTCTCGGTGGGGATTCGCGCAGTGAAGGAAGGCCGTCGCTGAAATGACCTACAGTGTTTCGCAGCTGACGAATGAAATCAAGCGCAAGCTTGAGGGCGAATTCCCGCAAGTCGATGTAGAAGGCGAGATTTCCGGCTGGAAAGTCTATCCTTCCGGGCACGCTTATTTCACGCTCAAGGATGAAGGTGCGCAGATTTCCGCGGTGATGTTCGCCGGATCGCTCGGCGTTTGTCCGCAAGCGGCTCTTTTCAAGGACGGCTCCAAAGTCAAAGTTCGCGGATCGGTTGGCGTTTATCCGCCGCGCGGGAATTACCAGTTTATCGCCAGACGCATGAAGCTGCTCGGCGAGGGCGACCTCATGCAGAAGTATCTGGAGTTGAAAGAGAAGCTCCAGAAAGAAGGGCTTTTCGACGAGTCGCGCAAGAAAAGACTGCCGCCGATGCCGAGGAAGATCGGCATCTGCACGAGCGAGTCCGGCGCGGTGATCCACGATATGGTGCGCGTGCTCACGCGGCGCTTTCCGGATTTGCACATCCGGCTTTTCCCGTGTGTTGTGCAAGGCGCCGAAGCCCCTGCGAGCGTAATCGCGGGAATCGAATATTTCAACAAAACCTGGATTCCCGATCTATTGATTGTCGCACGCGGCGGCGGCAGTTTCGAGGATCTGTTCTGCTTCAACGACGAAACGCTCGTGAGGGCAATCGCCGCGAGCGAAGTTCCGCTCATCGCGGCAATCGGACATGAAAGCGATTTTACGCTCGCGGAATTCGCCGCCGATCGCAGAGCCGGTACGCCTTCGATCGCGGCGGAGATCGCCGTGCCGGAGTTGGCGCACGAAAAAGAGAAGTTGTCCAATCTGCTCTCGTCGATGGCAAATTCGCTCGAAAAGAAAGGCGAGTGGTTCGCACAGCGGCTCGACCACCTTTCCGATTCGCTCGCTTCGTCGCTGAGGCTTTACGAACAGCGCACGACCTCGCTTTTTGAAAGACTTTCGGCAAAGCTGGCGATGCTTTCGCCGTATGCGGTGCTGGATCGCGGCTATGCGCTCGTGACGGCTTCTGATGGCTCGGTAGTCAAAGATGCGGAGTCGGTCGGGCATGGACAGGATCTTGCCATCCGTCTTGCGAAAGGCACGCTTTTGGCGACGGCAAAATGATGAAACGCCTTTTCGATATTCTGCTTGCGGTTGTCTTTGCATGGCTGTGGATTCCCATGCTGCTTCTCGGCGCGGCGGCGGTTTTGCTTTCCATGGGCAGGCCAGTCTTCTTCGTTTCCGCACGATCCGGGAAGGGCGGCAAACCGTTTCGGTTCATCAAGCTGCGCACTATGCGCGAAGGCGAGGGGACAGACGCCGAAAGGCTCACAAAATGCGGCAAAATATTGAGAAAACTCTCAATCGACGAACTTCCGCAGTTTTTGCACGTGCTCTCCGGGAAAATGAGTCTTGTCGGTCCAAGACCTTTGCCGGAACGATATTTGCCGCGCTACAGCGATTTCCAGAAACGGCGTCTGGAAGTGTTGCCCGGAATCACGGGCTGGGCGCAAGTGAACGGCCGTAATGCACTCGATTGGGAGAAGAAATTCGAGCTCGACGTATGGTATGTGGACAACCGCAGCTTCGCCCTTGATGCCAAAATCCTGTATCTGACGATGAAAAAATATTTAGATTTTGCTGGCATAAACCACCCAAAATATGATACAATGTTAGAGTTCAAAGGAGAAAACTGACATGAGAGATTTGTTTATTGTCGGAGCGGGCGGTCTTGGCCGCGAGGCGGTATGGACTGTCGAGCGCATCAACAAGGCGGCGCAGCAGCCTTTGTGGAATGTTATCGGCTTTGCCGATGACGATCCCGCCAAGGCCAAAGGCAATTTCGAGGGCTATCCCATGCTAGGCAGCTGCGAACAGGCTTCGCGCGACTATCCCGGCGCTTCGGTGTTCGTGGCGATCGGCGACAACGCAGTCCGCCGCGAGATTTACAAGCGTTTGCGCGGGCACGATTTCCCTGCGCTCATCGATCCTTCGGCACAGGTTTCGCCTACGACCGAATTCCGCCACGGAACCTATATTGCCTGCGAGGCGGTGGTAAGCGTGGGAACGGACATCGGCAAATTCGTGATCATCAATGCCCGCGCCGGAGTTGGCCACGATTCAGTCGTCGGCGACTTCTGCAATATCTGCCCCGGTGTCACGCTCTCCGGTCATACGGTTCTCGAAGAGGATGTGCTCATGGGCGCGAACAGCTGCACCGCGCCGTCGATGAAGGTTGGCAAGGGTGCAATGGTTTGCGCAGGCACTCCGGTTCTCAAGGATGTTGCGCCCGGCACGACGCTTTCGCCTTTCGGCTCGCTCAAGAATTGATGAAGTGGATACTGTATAACGCCATTTTCGGCGTTGTGTATCCGTTTCTGCTGCCGGGATTCCTGTCGAGGATGTTCAGGCGCGGCGGGTATCGCGCAAGGATGGGCGACCGCTTTGCGCTTTACCCGCAAGATATTTTGCACAAGCTTCAATCCCACGACGGATGGATTTGGATCCATGCCGTTTCCGTGGGCGAAGTGCAGGTCGCCGGACAACTCATGCGCGAATGGCGGCGGCAGTCTCCGGGTGTGAGGTTTTGCTTTTCCACGACCAGCTCGACCGGCTGGAAAATGGCGGAGCGGGAAGTCGCGGACGGCGATGTCTTGATTTACAACCCGCTCGATTTCCCAAGCTGGGTGAAAAGTGCGCTCAAGATCGTGCGCCCCCGTGCGATCGTGCTTACCGAATCTGAAATCTGGCCCAACTTTATCATGTGCGCCAGGCACAGGGCGATTCCGCTTTATCTCATCAACGCCCGGATCAGCGATCGCAGTGCGCCGCGCTATCGCCTGGCACGATGGTTCTTCGGCGAGGTTCTCAATTCCTTCCGGCGCATCTTCGTGCAGAGCAAACTGGATCGCGAGCGTTTTCTGCGTGCGGGAACGAAGGAAGAGAAACTTGAAACCACCGGCTCGTTCAAGTTCGATGTCGCAAGGCGCAATCCTGAAAAGGAGCGCGAGATGCGCGATTGGATCGGCGAGGGCGCGATTCTTTTGGGCGGCTCGACCTGGCCCGGCGAAGATGAAATGCTTCTTGGAGTATACAAGGAAGCGAAAACGAAAGTTCCTTCGCTCAAACTGGTGATTGCGCCCCGCCACTTCGAAAAGGCGGATGCGGTGGAGGAAAATATCGCGAAATCCGGCTTTACCTGTGCAAGGCGTTCGAAAGGAACGGAAGGCGAGGTTTGTCTTGCCGATACGACCGGCGAGCTCATGGGGCTTTATGGCATCGCCGATGTTGTTTTCGTCGGCAAGTCGCTTTGCGCACACGGATCCCAGAACATGATCGAGCCATGCCTTTGCGGCAAGCCGACCGTCGTAGGTCCTTGGACCGAGAATTTCCGCCCGGTGATGAGCGATCTTCTGGACGGCAATGGAATTTTGCAAGGAGCGGACGAAGCCGAGACCAAAAAGATGATACTGGATCTAATGTGCGCACCCGATGCCGCCAAGGAACTCGGCGAGCGGGCGGCGGCGGCGGTAGCCAGGCGCAAGGGAGTCGTCCCGCGCGTGGTCAAGGAAATTCTGGAGGATTTGAGGTGAGAAGATTTTTGCAGGCGAAAGCAGGCGTTGCGCTGTTTGCCGCGCTGCTCTTCGCCGCCGGATGCGCAAAAATGGACGAACAGGAGAAGACGCCGAGCTTCGTGCCCGCGCGAATTCTGTCCGTGTATCTGCCGCTGATGGAAAAGCCCGATGCGACGCGCTGCCTGATAGCCGGATCGCGTGCCGAGGCTTATCGCGAATTTTTCGATCGCGCCGGAATCGCAGTTGACGATCTCGATGCCGGCGACGGCAAATACGATATTGTTTTTCTGGCAGGGAGCACAAAAACCGCGCTTGCCGAACTTGCGGACTTCATGGGCGAAAAAGGCGTATTCGCGAGAGTCGTGGATATTCGCGGCAAGACCTCCGCATTGGTGAAAACCGAACTTGAAGAACTTTCTGCGCAATTCCCGCGAGCGCATCTCTGGATGCCGGCATTGGAGGATTGGCTCGTGATCGGGCGCAAGAGTCCAGCGAAGCTCAAGCTCGATTCAATGATGGAAGTCTTTTCGCGCGAAGGCGGCTTCGACGATCTTGACGCTGCGCAATGCCAGTCCTTGCCGGAGATGTTTGCGTCGTATGCAGGCGAACTTGAAGAAGCGATGCCGGCGTTCGAATCGCTCGACGCAGAAGCCGAATTGCGCGCCCAGCATCTGGTCACCAAAGATATTCCATCGATAGACTGGATATCCGCCGACGACGATATCGATGCTGACATTCTCGAGCGGACCTCTCAGGAAATCCGCTCGATGCAAGTCGTGCGTCGCGTTGTGCTGGAGGGCGATATTCTCGCCGACGCTCAGGACATCGATGCGGCGACGGAGGCTTGGGCGCGTGCGGCGATGCGCAATCCGCGCGATCCGATGCTGGTCGACCGGCTCGAGCGCCTGTGGAAAAACGCCGATGCATTCTTCCGTGTAGGCAACTTCTCGCTCGCGGCGAAGTGCTACGAAACCTATCTCATGATCCGCCCGGACGATTGGCAAAGCGCGGAGGCGCTCTCATTCTGTCTTGCCCAGCTTGGCAAACGCGAACTCTCCGCGCAGATTCATGAGAAGGCCATGCTGATGAGGGATGGCAAGTGAGGCTGGGCAGTCTCTTTACCGCTTCCGCGCTGGGCATCGGCAACGAAGAAACGCTTAAAAACTATATTGCCCGCAACGCGCCCGGCATGCGGCAAATCGAAGGCGATATCCCCGACCGCAAAATCTGGTTTGGCTCCGTTCCTTTTGAAGGCGACAAGTCGATCATCCGCACGAACCAGCTTTTGAAACTGGCTTTCAGCAATCTTTCTCGTCCGTTTGGCAAACTGGTCGGGAAATACGGTCCTTCGCGAGTGGCCATTATTCTGGGGGCTTCCAATACCGGAATCGACGAGGCGGAAAACCTTGTCGACCGTTGGCTTGACGAGGGGGAGAAGCCAGAGGAACTTGATTTTTCGATGATTGAGCTTGGCACGCCCGCGCTCTATTTGCAGTCGCTTGTCGGTTCGACCGGCCCGGCGTGGACGGTGAGCACGGCATGCTCATCCGCATCCAAGGCGTTTGCGGCGGCGAAGCGAATTATCGAATGCGGCATTGTCGATGCCGCCATCGTCGGCGGCGTCGACGGTCGTTGCCGGTTTGCCATGAACGGTTTTCATGCGCTTGGCGCGTTGAGCGAGGGACGCTGCCGTCCGCTCGCGGAGGATCGCGACGGAATAAACCTCGGTGAGGGTGTCGCACTTTGGACGATGGAGAAGGATTGCGGAGAGATAGAACTTCTTTCGGTGGGAGAATCGAGCGATGCTTACCACGCGACTGCGCCCGACCCCGAAGGATTCGGCGCGGAATCCGCGATGCGTGAGGCGCTCCGCCTTGGCGGCAAAGTTCCGGAAGATGTCGACTACCTAAATCTCCATGGCACCGGAACGATTGCGAATGACGCGATGGAGATGAAGGCGGTGAGGCGTCTCTTTGGCGAGAGAATGCCGGAGTTTGAATCGACCAAAGCTCTTACCGGACATTGTCTTGGCGCAGCCGGTGCGGTGGAGGCGGCGATTTGCCATTTGCGTCTGACGCACGGTCTTTCCCGTTGCGCGTTGTCGAACAGCTTTGCTTTTGGAGGGTCTAATGCAGCCGTGCTCCTACACGCTTGAGCAGGTGCTGCCGCATCGCGGGCCGATGATCCTCATCGACGCCATTGAAGGTGTCGATCTGGAGGCGAAGCGGCTGGTGGCGTCGGTTGTCGTCAAGCCGGAGTGGAGCGCCTCGCATGTGGCGATGGAATTCATGGCGCAAAGCGCCGCCGCGCTCGCGGGGTGCGCCGACCGCATGAAAAATCCGGATCGCCCGGCCAAACCTGGCTTTCTGCTCGGCACCCGCAAACTCAACCTCGCGCTCGACAAGTTTACCGTTGGCGAAAAGTATACGATCGAAGCGGTGAATGTATTTGGCGACGATATCGCCGGAAGTTTCGAGTGCAAAATCTTCGACCGCGAAGGGCGGCAAGTGGCCGACGCCACCCTCAACGCCTACCGGCCGGAAAATATCGAAGACTTCAAGAAAGGACTGCAATCATGAATGAAATCAAAGTTGGCATTGTAATGGGATCGGATTCCGACTGGCCGCTCGTGAAGAAGGCTTGCGAAACGCTGGAGAAGTTTGGCGTCGGATACGAAACGCGTGTAATTTCTGCGCACCGCACTCCTGAGCTTGCAATCGAATATTCGCGCACCGCCGAGAGCCGCGGGCTGAAGGTGGTTATCGCGGCGGCCGGAGGTGCGGCGCATCTGGGCGGCGTTCTTGCCGCCGGAACCGTGCTCCCGGTGATCGGCATTCCCGTGGCGGGCGGTGCGCTCAATGGCCTTGACGCGCTTTATGCGACCGTGCAAATGCCGTCTGGCGTGCCGGTGGCGACCGTCGCCTGCGGCAATGCCGGCCCGGTGAATGCCGCGCTCCTCGCCGTCCAGATTCTCGGCACCGGAGACGCCGCTTTGCGCGACAAGTTCCGTGAACACAAGGCCGAGCTCGCCCGCAAGGTTTCCATCGCCAACGACAAAATCCACGAGGGCTGAAGAATGGCCGGCGAATACCAGTTTTCGCTAATCGACGTCACCAAGCAGGTTGGCGCAAAGACCATCCTCAAAGACGTCAATCTGAGCTTCTTCTACGGTGCGCACATCGGCGTCATCGGCGGCAATGGCGCGGGCAAATCTTCGCTTCTAAAGATTCTCGCCGGACTCGATACCGATCTTATCGGCACGGTGCAGGTTGCCAAGGGCACGAAGGTCGGCTATCTTCCCCAGGAGCCGGAGCTCGACGACACCAAGACGGTCGGCGAAGTCGTGAACGAGGCGGTGGCGCCCGTCCAGGCGAAACTTGAACGCTATGAAGAGCTTTGCTGCAACCTCGACGATCCCAAGGCCGAAGCCGAAATGGCGCGGCTGCAGGAGGAAATCGACGCCCACGACTATTGGAATATCGACTCGCTCGTGGAGCGCGCGATGGCGGCGATGCATTGTCCGCCGTCCGATCGCCCCGTCAAGGTGCTCTCCGGCGGCGAAAGACGCCGTGTCGCGATTTGCCGTCTGCTTTTGACGGAACCCGACGTGCTGCTCTTGGACGAACCTACGAACCATCTCGACGCCGAGACCGTCCAATGGCTCGAGGATTATCTCAAGCCGTTCAAGGGGACGCTTATCGTCGTCACGCACGATCGCTATTTTCTTTCCGATGTCACCGACTGGATTCTGGAGCTCGACCACGGAATCTGCTATCCATACAAAGGCAATTACGAAGAGTGGCTCAAACAGAAAGAAGCGATGCTGGCGCGCGAGGCGAAGGTGGAAAAGAGCCGCCAGAAGCTGCTTGAGAACGAACTCAAGTGGATTCAGACCAATCCGTCGGGCCGCCACTCCAAGAGCCAGGCGCGCGTAAAGCGCTACGAAGAGCTCCAGAAGCAGGAAGTCTCCACCCGCGAAGACGATCTGGTGATCCGCATTCCGCCGGGTCCTCGCCTTGGCGACGTCGTGGTGCGCGCCGAGAAGGTGACGATGGCTTTTGGCGATCGCGTCCTTTACAGGGATCTGGATTTCAATCTGCCTCGCGGCGGCATTGTCGGCGTGATTGGCGCCAATGGCGCAGGCAAGACTACGCTCTTCAAACTCATAACCGGCGAACTCAAGCCCGTCGCCGGCAAGATAACGGTGGGCGAGACGGTGAAGCTCAGTTACGTAGACCAGACGCGCAGCGAGCTCAAGGCGGATGAAACCGTCTACGAGGCCATAACCGGCGGAGGCGAATTCGTGAATCTCGCCGGCAAGGCGATGATGAACGGGCGCGCCTACTGTTCGCGCTTCAACTTCCGCGGCCCCGAGCAGCAAAAGAAGGTAGGCGTCCTCTCCGGCGGCGAACGCAATCGCGTCCATCTCGCCAAACTCCTGACTTCCGGCGGCAATCTGCTCTTGCTGGACGAGCCGACGAACGACCTCGATGTCGCGACGCTCCGGTCGCTCGAAGAAGGCCTCATGGAATTTGGCGGCTGCGTCATGGTCGTTTCCCACGATCGCTGGTTCCTCGACCGCATCGCCACCCACATCCTCGCTTTCGAGGACGACGGCACGGCGAATTGGTTCGAAGGTTCCTACTCCGAATATCGCGAGTGGCTCTCGAAGCGCAAATGACGCCCGCCTGGTCCATCCTGCCCGACGAATGGAAGGGCATTCTCGCCGGGCGCGGAATGCGTCCGTTCCGCGCCGACCAGATTTTGCAGTCGCTCTACCGCGATTACATCACCGACTGGGATCAGGCCACGACGCTCCCCAAGGAATTCCGCGAGCAGCTCAAGACGGAATTCCCGCTTACCAAGTGCGACGAACTTGAAGTTTCGGCGTCGGCCGACGGCACCAAGAAACTGCTTCTCGGCTTTGCCGACGGCAATAGCGTGGAGACGGTGCTCATTCCCGCGCGCGACCGCTTTACCCAATGCATCTCGACGCAAGTCGGCTGTGCGATGGGCTGCGCGTTTTGCGCGAGCGGATCGCGAGGCGTGGTGCGCTCGCTTGCCGCCGACGAGATTGTGGCCGAATACATGGCCGGACGCCGCCACGGCGAAATAACGAACATAGTCGTCATGGGCATGGGCGAGCCGTTTGCGAATTACGACGAAATGATCCGCGCCTTGAAGCTTATCAACGCCGGGCGCGGTCCGAACCTCGGCGCCCGCCACATCACGATTTCCACTTGCGGCGTAGTGCCCGGCTTCAGGAAACTTGCCGCCGAAGGCATCCAATTCGAGCTTTCCGTTTCGCTTCATGCGCCTAACGACGCATTGCGCTCGAAGCTGATGCCGGTGAACGACCGCTGGCATATCGACGAACTGCTTGAAACTTGCGCGGAATATACGCGCGCCACGAAGCGCATAATCACCTTCGAATATACCGTCATCAAAGGCGTGAACGATTCGCGCGAATGCGCCGAGGAACTTGCCCGGCAAGTGCGCCGCGTCCCGATGGCGAAAGTGAATCTCATTCCGCTTTCGCCGGTCGACCACCGTCCGGATTTCAAGACGCCCGACGAGGAAACGCTGCTCATGTTTCTCGATGTGCTTATGAAAGCGCACGTCCAGACAATGCTCCGGCGCAGTCGCGGCAAGGACGCGAACGCCGCCTGCGGACAATTGCGCTTGAGGCGTCTCGATGGTTAAAAGCGGCATCAGCCAGGAGGAGATAATCTCCTGGGGCGGCGAAACCACCTTCAACCAAGGGCTCAAGATCGTCCGCGACGGACTTGTCGGCGAAGTCGCCTACGATGACGACACGCTTGAAGTCAGCGGCAAGATCGAACAGCCCAGCGGCTGGATGATGCCGGTAAAATTCAAGCTCTTGGCCGGCGGCAGCATCCGTTCTTTATGCCCGTGCGACATCAACCGCAAGTCCGCGCGAATCTGTCCGCATGTCACCGCCATCGCAATCGCCCTCATGGTGCAGGAAATGGACGACGAGTCCGGCAAGGTGGAATCCAATCCGACATTTGCCGCCGACGGCGCGGCTGGAGCATCGCGCTCAAGCGAGCCTTCGTCCATCGAAGTTCCCGCCGCCGTGAAATTCGATGTCGTCGCGACCGGTTCGCGCGCCTCGATGTCCGTCATCGTCTACGCCAACTACGACGGCGGCATCCGTTTCCCAGCGCTGAGCGAACAGCCGCCGCGCCGCGTCTGGCTTGAAGATCCGGACGACGATCTCGTGCGCCGGGTGCGCAACCTGAAGGCCGAGGAAAACGCCGTGCGCCTCCTCAAGCAGCTCGGATTTGGCGATGCGTATGTGAAGGGCGACCCCAGACTCTATACGACCGATTCCCACAAGGTCCTCAATTTCCTCGGCGGCGGCATCCCGTTTCTGCGTCGGCAAGGGATAAGCTGCGAACTCTCCGGCAAGATCGGCGAAATATACGACGCCATGTCCTTCCTCGTGCCGGTGGTCTCGGTCAAGGATGTGGAAGGCGAAGAGGGCAAGTTCGATGTCTCCTGCCGCTTCGACACCTCCGGCATGGCGCTTTCCGATGTCGATGTCCAGCAGGCCATGAACCGCGGCGACAACTTCATCCTCAAAGACGGCAAGGTCACGTTGTTCGACGGCTCGGCGATCGAGGAAATGCGCGGCGTGTTCCGCGAAACGGTGACGCGTCAGGGCGGCGCTCCGCGAGGGTGGTTTCGGGTCGACTCCATCCATTCGGCATACGTCAAAAGTGCGCTTGATTCGATTTGCGACACGGTCGATATCGACGATGCCGCCGCGCCCAGATGGCGCCGCCGCGCCGCAACGCTCAACCGCGAGGAGAACCGCGAGTTTGCGCCGCCGGATCTCGGCCAGCTCAATACCGTCCTGCGCGACTACCAGAAAGCCGGCGTCGGCTGGATGTTCCATCTTTCAGAGAACAATCTCGGCGGACTTCTTGCCGATGAAATGGGGCTTGGCAAAACTCTCCAAACCCTCTCATGGCTTTCGCTCATCCATCGCTCTGCCAATCCTTCCCCCTCGCTCATAATTTGCCCGACATCGCTCGTGCGCAACTGGGAAAGCGAAGCGAAGAAATGGACGCCGTGGCTGAGGACGCTCGTCATCTCCGGTCCCGATCGGGCTGCGGATTTCGGCCGCATCGCCAAGGCGGATATCGTCATCACTTCTTATGCGCTTTTGCAGCGCGACCTGGAGGACGCATATCTCGGACTGGATTTCAACGCTGTAGTCCTGGATGAGGCGCAGCACATCAAAAACCGCCAAACCCGCAATGCCCGGGCGGCAAAACAGATTTCCGCGCTCCACCGCCTCGTTCTCACCGGCACGCCGATCGAAAACTCCGTCGCCGACGTCTGGTCGATTTTCGATTTCCTCATGCCCGGCTATCTTGGCGACTGGGAATCGTTCAAACTTAATTACATGTCGGCAGAGTGCGACGATTCCACCGCGCCGCGAGGAACGACGCTTTCTCGCTCCTCACTCGTGCCTTCTCTGGAAAAACTCCGCCGCAAACTCCATCCATTCATTCTCCGCCGCCTGAAACAGGATGTCGCGAAGGACCTCCCCGACAAACTGGTGAGCGTCGTAACCTGCACCATGCCGGATGACGCCATGCGCAAGTATTTGGAAGTTCTCCATAAAGAACGGAAGGGCGCACAAACCCGCTTCCAGATGCTTGCGCTCTTGATGAAACTCCGGCGCATCGCCTCGGGCGGCAAAGTCGAAGCGCTAATGGAACAATTGGAAGAGGCGCTTGACGGCGGACATCGCGTGCTCGTGTTTTCGCAGTTTGTCACCCAGCTTAAAACCATCGCCGAAGAGCTCCGCAAGGCGGGTATCTCTTTTTGCTATCTCGACGGTTCGACCAAAGACCGCCTTGGCGAATGCGAAAAATTCAACCGCGACCGCACGATTCAGGTTTTTCTTATTTCACTGATGGCGGGCGGAACCGGACTTAACTTGACCGGAGCCGACATGGTAATCCATTACGACCCGTGGTGGAATCCGGCGGTTGAAGATCAGGCGACCGACCGCGCACACCGGATCGGACAGAAAAAGAAGGTCCATGTCGTGAAGCTTATCGCGCACGACTCGGTCGAAGAGCGCGTTCTTGCGCTGCAACGCAAGAAAAAGGCGATTATCGCCGCAACGGTGGAATCGACCGACGAATCCATCGCCAATTCGCTTTCGCTCGAAGATCTCGCCTCGCTCCTTCGGTAGTGTCTGCCGCCCCTTGGGACGCCGCTTTTTCTCCTCTTCGTATGGCATTTCAAAAAGGTTAGACCTTTTGATATAAAAGGTTGGACCTTTTAGGGCAAAAGGTTGGACCTTTTAGGGCAAAAGGTATGACCTTTTGGGTAAAAAGGTTGGACCTTTTAGGGTAAAAGGTTGGACCTTTTGGGTCAAAAGGTTAAACCTTTTTGCGGCGGCATTCTAATGCGGGTTTGCATGGCGGATTTTTAACCACTGAATACGCGGAATACACGGAATCCGTTCCCTGTTCCCTGTTTTAATATCAAAACCGCCGAAGGCATCCCAAGAAACTTTGCGGACTTCGCGAACTTTGCGTGAGATAAAACAACAAATAATGCTTGTAAATTGTTGGTAATTTTTGGTATAATATAAGCATCCGAAGCGAGAAGTTCCTAACCGGAGCATTTCGTTTTGGGGCGAAATAGGCGAGGGGACGCTCTCGCCACTGGTCGCAGTGCTTTAGCGGGAGACGCATCTTGCGTGATTTCCACGAAAAGCACCAGCGACAAAGCAATTTGCGCTGCAAGATAGTCGTTTCGAGAAACGTAGTGAATTTCACGTAGGCGACACTGTGCAGAGGAAACGCGCAAACGTTTTGCCTCTCATTGTGTTCCTACAAAGGTAATCACTACGACCTCTCGAAAGACACAATGAGAGGTTTTTTCATGGCCTCGATTTGTGCTCAGACCTTCAAGCGGCGGCACGGAACGAGGATAAGCCCGATTCTCCGACTGTGACCAAACGAGAGGGCACAAGGAAACAACAAAATGACACTACTAGGTATAGAACTGTCGGCTATCGCAAATCTGGCGGTACGCATGGCGCATGCCGATGGACACATGGATGCATCAGAGATTGACATTATCGCAAACGGTTTCAAGTACTTCAACGTTCCACTGGAACAGGCAAAGCCATTGATCTTGATGGCAATGGCAGCAAACGAAGAAGATGCAATCACAATTGTCGCTGCAATGCCAAGCGAACACAAGACTTTCATAGCGGCATGGCTTGCGGCTGTCGTAATTGCCGATGGAGTTATTGACGAAAGGGAACAAAAACTCTTGAACTATTATAGCCGCAGATGTGGGTTGCCCTCGTTGACGATTGAGCAGGCACTTGAGAAAGTAAAACAAGAGCAGGCGAATATCAGTCAACCCAAGCCAGCACCTTCGACAAGTAGCGGGTGCATGTTGCCACTGTTTGCCATCATAAGCGCATCTGCTTACGCGGCATACCGAGTTTTCACATAATACCGAGGGGACTGCCGTGGATGAGACAGTTATCATGGAGCGCGCGATTACCCTAAAGCGCGCTGGTCGATATGACGAAGCAATATCGTTATACCACTCTGTCATCGACGCAATCCCTCAATGCGACCCTGCATACAAAGGATTGGCCAAGGTTGAGATAGGAAGTGGAAGGTATAAGGATGCCATCAGATCAACGTTGATGAAAATCGATCTAGGCATTTTCTTCACAAGGCAGTTGCCAAGACAAGATTTTCTCGTGCTCTGCCATGGTGCGTTACAAAACCTCAACGCACCGCAGTTTGACCCAGAAATCAGATTCGGGAAAACAATTATCCCTCAGGGGGCAACGTATGATCGCAGTGTCTCAAATCCACGTGCCTCCTCCGTTGCATTGCTGGCATGGGCGGAAACCGACTTGTACTTTTATTTGGGGCATTGTCTTGTACGTCTGTTCCCGCGAGCGTTTGCGCACTACGCCATTCCAGACGAGTACATGATAAACTTCGAAAATGCACTTCTTGGACACATGAGTGGCGCGGATGCTCGTGATACCAAATACGCGCCGATATTCTATGTGTCTGGTTTCTGGTTGGCCGTCGCCAATATGGAGTCCCCCATCTCTTCCATTGAACCAGCCTCGCTCAAACTCCGGTATAATCGGCGAGTGGATTTCATGGGACTTGAAGGCTCAATTTGACGAAAGAGAGGATAATCATGTCAAGAGATACGGACTTACAGATGCAGGCATTTCAACGTGCCATAGAACGCTTAGCGTTGTTGCATTCACCTGAATATTCTCAGTTGGGTGGAAGCGCAGGTATGCGCTCTGCATGTGTGATGGGGGATGTTACCGCTGTTGAACAACTGATCAAACAAGGCACAAGTATCAATGTGGAATTGAACCCTGACGGAGATACGCCTCTCACCAAAAGTATTTTCAGTCGTCAATCAGATCTTGCTGTCTGGTTGATTTCTAATGGGGCAGACGTTGAGAAAGCGCTTCGCAATGGTAGGACGCCTTTGATCACCGCTGCGGGATGCGGAGACATGCGTGTAGTAGATGCGCTCCTTGCGGCAGGTGCTAGTATTGACCGCCAGATGAACAATGGTGCAACAGCATTGATGTACGCGGTATCAAAGGGCTTTGTTGATGTCGCTAGTAAGTTGATGCAAAAAGGGGCGTCAACGACACTACGGGACAATGACGGTTGGACGGTCTTCGACTATGCCAGGATGTCTGGCGTTAATTTGGCTGAACAATAGTGAAAAGGAGGGTGTTAAAATGTTTATGCTATACGCAAGTGCCGGTGCAAATGACATTAACGGTGTCGCGAAAGCATTGGCAGAAGGTGCAAGAATTAATTCGCGTGGTACAGTTGAAGGCTGGACGGCTTTGATGTGTGCCGCTCGAAACAATCATGTGTCTGTAGAACGCTATCTCTTGTCACGAGGAGCGAACCCGAATTTACATGGGCGTTTTGACAATCAAACGGCTCTATCTATTGCCAGACGTAATAGATGCAATGAATCAGTCGCATTGTTGGCTCCACTCACCATGCCTGACGGCCCAAACAATCCATATTGTCATCGGCCATTGTTTGATGCTATTCGTAACGGACAAATTGCCGAAGTGAGTAGGATGCTTGAGACTCAAACAATGTCTCTTTACGATGCAAAGACTGAAAGCTATCATACAGTTCCGCTACCTCCAGATGAAATAAATTCGCTTCAAATCGACGATGCCGAAACGTGGGTAAGGACACCATTGCTTCAGGCATGGAACAAAAATGATAACGATATGATTCGGCTATTGGTGGAACATGGAGCTAATGTCAATTGGCAAGACGCTTCTGGAGATACAATTCTTTCATGTGTGGCACGAGATGGAAATGTTGAAATGGTTAAATACTTGCTTGAACATGGTGCGACGTGGAAGTTCAAACAGGCTGACGGTAAATGGTTTATCGAACACCCTCTTCCATTGAATGTGTGTCGCTTCTTTGAGTCGTATCTGAACCGATAAGGGAGTGAAGTATGGCTTGGGGTATTTGGATTGTCATAGCAATAGCCCTATCGTTCATCGACAAGAGATTACTTCTGTTGGGTGCGATAATTTTTTGAATCGGCCTTGGCTTGACTTGCATCGGGTGGGTGCCCGGTGCGATATGGGCGATGATTCATACGGAACGATATTGCGATATTTCCTAAATTAGGGAACGCAAATGAGTAAGCAAGAAGTGAGAATGCTTGCATTGATTTGCCTCGCATGGGGTTTGATGGGGTGCGGCAAACCATGTGAGAC
>OCTX011934848.1_pt1 | contig 28738 bp, 11 predicted proteins | sample 1539691 | NCBI WGS metagenome assembly OCTX01 (sample SAMN02144231, study PRJEB22623) | gut metagenome | biome: sheep rumen | host: Ovis aries | place: New Zealand
AGAAGGCATTTCCAATTTCTCTAACAAGTCTTCAATCTCAAACTCGTATGTCGTTCCGTTGGTGCCACTACGTGGGAATTGCTTTACCTCAAGAGTTGTTTCACCCACCACGTTCAAATCCTTTTCCACCAAGGTAGAAGGAGCGGCCACTTCAGGAATTGGCTTTACTATATAAGTAATGTCAAAGGTTGCTTCCTTTTCGCCCAATACCAACTTGAACTGAGGATTAAAGGTTGCACCAGCACTCAGAGAGTCAGGGAATTGCCCGATACTGATAGTAAACAAGTCGTTCTCAGAATCCCATCCGATTGTGTTGTAAAACACTACGTTAGGCCATTCGCCAACCATTCCGTTGCCTTGAATCCAGAATCCTCCCTTTCCACCTTGTGTGTAGTGGTCAGAGAAGTTTCCGTCAGCTTCCTTGTAGAAGAACATGCTTGCATCAGTACTGCCTTCGCTATTCCAAGACCTTACCGCATTCATCAGGCCCACCGTATCTGTGCCCAATTGAGTTGCAACTTCCGTAAGACTAAAGTTAATCTCATCGGTGTTGTAGTTTGACCTTGCATACTGTTCAAGCGTTGCGCTAAACTGTGCTTGTGCCGTGAGTCCCGTAAAAAGACAAACGACTGCCAACAGTAATTTTCTTAAATGAGTAGTTGTCATAACATGCATAAAAAATTAAGTTAATAATAATTTCCAATAAATGTTTAGGCAAAACTAAGAAAAAAAAGTGTATCTAACAAATAAAAAAAGCCGAATTTGGAACGAATAGACGTTTTTTGTATACTTTGGACTTTTCTTTTACTGAATTAATCTTGAAATATATGAAATGTATAGATGAAAGACATCAATGGGCACCCGATTGGAAAATGGTGTGAAATATCCCGACAAAACACTATTCACGAAAAATCTCGTTCCAGAAAAAAGAACGATGAAATCATGTGTTTTTGAAGCTGAAATAGCATACTTTTCTCGTTAAATACTATCTTTAGACTGCTAAATGATATGTTTATGCTCAAAGAATGATATGTTTACGCTCCAAAAACAATGCTTTTAGAAGTCGAAAATAGCATGTTTTTTAAGCGAAAAACCATCATTTTTCGAAGTTTGATAATAATCTCATTTTATAATATGTTGAATATTAATCATTTCCAAATAGCGTGAAAGATACGCATTTTTTACTCCGAGTTAATGGTTGGTGAGTAATAACGCCTGCTATTGAGCCTTTTTTGTGATATTTAATTGACAAACCAAAGTTTATGCCTGATTTGTTAGCCGTTTAAAATCTACTCTTTCCGTATGGTGTTAGAACTCATAAATTGATTCGTTTTGAGAAATAAGTCGTTCGAATTCATTCATCATGCTCGTTTTATCGCTTCTTACCCATATTGGAATGCAAAAATAGGCCATTTCATCGATATTTTTTAACTCAATTTATTCCCGATTTACGTCTTTTTGCAGCCAAAAAACCATTTCATGAACAATTATGTTCATTTCCTAATAGGTACATTAAAAAGTGTTTATGTTATTTTTTGCAAAATATTCATTATAGAATTATTGTGTTAAATATTTGTGTGATTCAAAAAAACATGTTATTTTTGCAAAATAATCTAAAACCTATTCTTGTTTTTACGATCAAATTAACAATTTATAAATAAACATGAAAAGTTGCATACCTAAGAAGAGAAATGGTGTGGTGGCTTTAGTCGCCTCCTTGCTGCTTTCAGGAAGTGGGATGTTACAATCGTGTAGTACTGACGAGTTAACTGGTCAGCCCTCATGGTTGGGAAACTCCATTTATGAACGTTTGCAAGACGACGGCAATTACACCTACACATTGAGACTCATCGATGATTTGAACCAAACATCGGTTTTGAGTCAAACAGGTAGTAAAACTCTGTTTGTGGCAGATGATAATGCCTACAACGAGTTTTTTAAGAGTAATTCATGGGGAGTGAAGAGGTACGAAGACCTTTCAGCTGCCCAGAAGAAGTTGTTGCTGAATGCTTCTATGGTGAACAATGCTTACCTTGTGGAGTTGCTTTCCAACGTGAGTGGCAATCCACCTTCAGAAGGAGAGTGTATGCGTAGGGCTACGGCAATTTCCGTGTATGATTCCGTTGCGCGAATCTATCCCAACGAAATGCCAAACACGCAGTATTGGGCAAAGTACAAAGATCACCAGAATGGTATCGTGCTGCTTCGCGACAATTCCAGCAAGCCTATGATTCATTTCTTGCCAGCCTACATGAAGCTGAACAAGATTACCAGTCAAGACTTGTCAATCCTGACGAACGGCAAATCCAGTTCTGTTTCTGATGCATGGGTTAACGGCAAGAAAATTATTGAGCGCGACATTGCCTGCAAGAATGGTTACATTCACAAGGTAGACGGCGTGATGACTTCTTCCGACAACATGGCAGAAATCGTTCACAAGCACGCCAACATGTCTACGTTCTGTAGTTTGCTCGACCGCTTCAGCGCACCTTATTACGACGAAGAAGCAACCGCAGACTACAATCGTCTTTACAACAATGAAGACTCCGTATTCGTGATGAGATACTTCGCCAGCACCGCTGCTCGCGATAGGTATGCATCTGACGGTAACTTGAAGAGCGATCCTAATGGAAGTTTGGTTGATGCTCAGTTGACCTTCGACCCAGGATGGAACCAATACATGTACACCAATACGGCTGGTAGAGACTTGCACTACGACGCAGGAGCCATGCTCGTTCCTACCAATGAAGCCCTTCAGACATGGTGGAACAATGATGGTAAGCCATTGCAAGACATGTATGGAAGTTGGGAGAACGTGCCATTGAAGGTGCTCGTGCAATTGATGAACATCAACATGATTAACACGTTCACCGAAACCGTTCCTTCCAAGTTCGATTACATCGTTGACAATACCACCAAGGTAACACTTGGTGTTACTCCCGAGCATGTTGATAGTTGCTTCATGGGATGTAATGGAGTTGTATATTTATTAAATAAGGTGTTCTCACCTGCTGCTTATTCATCCGTATCGTTCCCCGCATTGATCAACGAGAATACGATGAACGTCATTTATTGGGGTATTGAGAACTTGTATTTCGAGCCTTATTTGAATTCAATGGACTCTTATTATAGCTTCTTCATTCCGACCAACGATGCCATGTTGCGTTACGTAGACCCATGTTCTTATGGTTCTTCTTTATCTATCCTTTATGAGTTCTACTACGATAAAGATGCCAAGACCGTGAAGGCTCATCGTTATAGCTACGACATCAACACACAGGAAATCGTACCTGGTCCAACGTTGAGTGACGCTTCTTCTGAGCAAGTATCCAATCGTTTGACCGACTTGTTGAATAGCATGATTATCGTAGGCAACGTCGAGGATGGTCACACCTATTATAAGAGTAAAGGTGGAAGTCCAGTAAGAGTTTCCAACGCAGGTCAGGAAGGTCGGATGACCGTTTCTGGTGGTTTGCAGATTGAAACCAGTACGCCTATTACCATCGATAGAATTTACGACCAAAGTGCTGGAGGTAATGGAAAGTCATACGTGATGAATACCCAAATGCCTCTCAGCAGTCAACGTTCTACTTATGCTATTCTTAGGAATACTCCCGAATACTCTAAGTTCTACAAGTTGTTGGAAGGTAGTAAGTTGCTTTCTTCAAGATTAAGTTCACGCTATACCTGTGCCGATTACAACATAAACCTTTTCGACGCATATAATTATACGGTATACGTACCAACCAATGAAGCCATTGAGAAACTTCAAGCAGATGGCTACTTGCCAGATTGGGGTGACTATGATGACTTAACGGCAGAACAATTCGGTGGAGATGCAACCTTGTTGAAGAAGGCACAAAACATCGTTACCAACCGTATTACTGACTTCTTGCGTTATCACATCCAAGATAACTCCGTGTTTATCAGTGGACAACCATTAGACGCCGTGAAATACGAGACCTCTAAATTGAATCCTGTCAACAGTCGTTTCTTCAGTCTTACCGTAACGGCAGACGATAACAATATGCGCATTACCGACCAGCTCGGCAACACGCGCAATGTTGTGAAAGACCGTGGTAATTACAATATCATTGGTCGTGAGTACTGGAAACAAGGAACAGGAAATAACGATCTTATATATAATGCATCGGATGTCGTGGTTCATCAAATCGATGGCGCATTGTTCTATGACCAAGCGCAATTGACTTCATGGAAGGACGAGATTGCCGCATTGGAATCAACTAACGCTAAAAGGAGGAGATAATTATGAACGGTAGATTAAGATATATCATTTTGTCGCTACTATGTATAGTAGCCATTGGTGCCTCTGCACAGATTACCGCCGTTCACGGAACGGTAACCGATGAGTTCGGAGAACTTACTGGTGCTTCCGTATGTGAGATTGACGGTAATGGACGTATCATTGAAGCCACCGTTACAGACATTAACGGTAACTTCTCGATGAAGATTAGCAATCCCAAGGATAAGCTTCGCTTTAGCTACGTTGGTTTCAAGAACGTGATAGTGCCAATCGACCGTGAGGAATACCAAATTTCCATGAAATCTCAAACCAACTTGAAAGAAGTAACGGTTGTGGCTAAGCGTCGTTTGAATGGTGGTGGTTTGGCTATCCCTGAGAAAGAAATTTCGTTTGCTACACAGACCATTGATGCCAAGGAATTCGAGGGACTCGGTATGAATACCATCGACGAGGCTCTTCAAGGTCGTATCGCTGGTCTTGACATTATTTCTAATTCAGGTAACTTGGGTTCTGGTACTACCATGCGTTTGCGTGGTGCTTCTTCAATCAGTACGTTGACCAATTCAAACCCATTGATTGTGGTGAACGGAAACACATGGAACGTAGATTTGTCAAGCTTCGACATGAATAGTGCCAATGACGAGCAGTTCGCGCAATTGCTGAATGTAAACCCGGAAGATATTGCCAGTATCACGGTATTGAAAGATGCTGCCGCAACGGCTATCTACGGTTCACAAGGTGCAAACGGTGTGATTGAGATTACCACGAAGAGAGGTTCGCGCGGTAAACCAAGACTTGAATATCGCTTGCGTTTAACGGGTACCTATCAGCCAGAAGGTTATAAGATGTTGAATGGTGACGACTACACGATGTTGCTCAAAGAGGCTTACTTCAACCCAGAGCAGAATGACAATGCATCAAATCTTCGCGAGTTGAACTATGATCCTACCTTCTCTGAGTATGAGCAATACAACAACAATACCAACTGGATGGATGCGGTAACACAATGGGGTTTGCGTCAAAACCATAGTTTGGTAATCTCCGGTGGTGGTGAAAAAGCTACATTCCGTATCTCTGGTGGTTACGACCATGAGACAGGTTCTGTCATCAAGCAAAAATTGAATCGTTTCTCTACCCGTGTGGCTCTCGACTACTTCGTAAGTGACAGGATTACGATTAAGACTAACTTCTCGTTGACATATACCAAAAACAATAGAAACTCTGACAACTTGTTGTCTTTGGCTTATCGTAAAATGCCAAACATGAGTATTTATGAGCAAGATCCTCTTACTGGTGAGAACACCAATAAATATTATACTATGCTTCAAACGGCTTCTCGTGAATTTAACGGCGACCAGAAAGGATACGTCAATCCAGTTGCCAGTGCTAATCTCGCAAAGAATACGTTAAGTACGTATGATATTACTCCTGAGTTCATCATGAACTATCGTTTGTTAGGATTGGACGAACAGCATACGAGATTGGATTGGGAAGGTAGAGTTTATATGAATATCTTCAATGACTATACCAATAGTTTCTATCCCAGTGAGTTGAGAACTGTTTCTTGGCATGATGGAGTCAACACTTCATACGCAGGAAGTACAAAGAGTATGGCGTTTACCACTAAGCAATCTTTGTATTTCTATCCTCACTTCGCCAACGAGAACCATAAGTTGTCTATCATGGGACGTTTTGAATTGACTTCTGGAAGTAGAACCGTTCAAGGAACCAACGGTGTTGGTCTTGTTTCTGGTGGTCCTTCTACTCCCGATGCAGGTGGTATGCTTAGGGACATGAATTCTAATTTCAACCAATGGCGTTCAATGTATTATACCCTTCAAGCACACTATGCGCTCAAGGAACGTTACATGCTTGACGTATCAGTACGTGCCGATGGTACTACGAAGTTCGGACCAGACCGTAGATGGGGTTATTTCCCCGCAGTGTCTGCTCGTTGGAATTTCGCAGAGGAACCATTCATTAAGAAACATACCGATAAGTGGTTGTCTATGTGGTCTATCCGTGCAAGTTGGGGTATGGTAGGTAACCAGCCTGGTCAAGACTACCTCTATATGAGTAAGTATGGTAGCGCAGGTAGTTATATTGATATTATAGGTGCCATGAAACCTAATAACATCAGATTGACTGACTTGCGATGGGAAACAACATCTACTTATGACGTCGGTACGGATATTGGCTTGTTCAATAACAGGTTGAACTTGACAATGGAGTGGTATCATGCAACACGTCGCGACATGTTGATGGGTGGTGTTCGCATTCCTTCCAATTCAGGTTTCTATAATCTGGCTTACAAGAACGTTGGTTCGATGCGCAATATTGGATGGGAATTCCACTTGAATACGAATCAATTGATCAAGATTGGCTACTTTACGGCAGATATCAATGCCACATTCGGTAACAACTCGAATGAAATCTTGACCATGGACCCAACGGTGTTGGAATCATTGAACTCAGAATTTAACTATGAGAATCGTGAGACCCTTCAACGCGTTCAGTTGCACAACCCATTTGGTGCTATCTATGGTTTCAGGTATAAAGGTGTTTATGAATACCAATACGAAACCTTCAAGGATATGGATGCAACCGAAAGAGCAAAATTCTTGGCTGAAGGACACACCGCTCCAATTGCACAAACCGCAGATGGTTCTATCATCTACGACGATGAAGGTGATCCTATTCGCATGATGTATGCATATTCTAACGATGCAACTGGCAAGAACTACAAATTCAAGGGCGGTGATGCTATCTACGAAGATATTAACAACGACGGAAACATCAACGCACTCGACATCGTTTACTTGGGTAGTTCACTTCCTAAGTTGACTGGTGGATTCGGTGTAGTCTTCTCTTATGCACGTTGGAGACTGAACGCGCAATTCAACTATCGTGTAGGAAACAAGATTTTGAATCTTGCCCGTTTGGATGCAGAGGCAATGACAAACAACAACAACCAAAGTCAAGCAGTGAATTACCGTTGGCGTAAGGAAGGCGACGTAACGACCATTCCAAGAGCAATGTACGGTAACGCTTCCAATTACAACACTTTGGTTAGTGACCGTTTCGTAGAGAATGGTTCATTCCTCCGCTTGAATTATCTCCAGTTATCTTACGCATTTGACTCCAAGTTTACGAAAAAGATTGGATTGAATGGATTGGATTTCTATATCAGTGCCAATAACTTGTTTATCTTAACTAAGTACACTGGTGTTGACCCTGAAGTTGGTTATGGAGGTTATGGCGCAGCTGTTGACAATGGCCAGACCCCTCGTGCTAAGTCTTATACGTTTGGTTTCAATGTAAAGTTTTAATTGAGTATGAATATGAAACTAAAGAATATTTTCATCAAATCAGGCGTTGCTCTCTTGATGGGCGCATCTTTAAGTTCCTGTTCTGATTTCTTAGAGATTGAACCCTTGAATGAAATCGTGTTAGAGAAGTTCTGGAACGAGGAGAGTGATGTCGAGAATATGATAGCCGGTTGTTATTCGGCTTTACAGGCTCAAGTAGTAGTTGATAGGATGATGGCATGGGGTGAGTTTCGTTCTGATAACTTAGTCGGTGGAACCAACATCCAGAATGATACGCACTTGCAGAATATTTTCAAGGAAAACTTGAATGCAAGTAATGCATATACCAGTTGGGGTGAGTTTTATGATATTATTAACCGTTGCAATACGACGATTTATTACGCTCCTTCCGTAGCGGATAAAGACCCCAATTTCACGAAAACAGAGTTGAATGCGTCTATAGCAGAGGCTTCAGCCATTCGTGACCTGTGTTATTTCTATCTCATCAGGGCATTCCGCGATGTTCCATATACTACAGTACCTTATCTTGACGATACACAGAAGATGAATCAACCTGCCGTTAAGTTTAATTTGGTATTGGATAGCTTGATTATGGATTTGGAAAAAGTCAAGGATTATGCTATGGTTAAGTATCCCGAGAAGAAAACATATTATCAAAAGGGACGTATCACTCGTGATGCTATTTATGCTATGCTTTGTGACATGTACCTCTGGAAGAAAGACTATGCAAAAGCCGTGAACTATGCCGACTTGGTGATTAAGTCTTTGACAGATGATTACCAAAATAAGTTGGATAATAGGAGTGGTTCTATTTCTGCCATTGATCAGATGCAAGATGGCTATCCACTGATTAGCGATAAACCATCATCAGGCAATTTATATGGTGATGCTTTCAATAGCATTTTCATAGATGGCAATAGCCGTGAGAGCATCTTCGAATTGATTTACATGAACGATAATAAATTCTTGGCTAACAAATTTGTTAGTTATAGATTTGGAAATTCAACAACATTCCCTGGCTATGTGAAACCTGCTGATTTCATTGGTTCAGACGTGAGGGATGAATTGTTTGCCGTATATCTGACCAAGAATGACACTCGTTATTATGAGAACGTTCAGGCAATCGGTTCTTCTGACTTTGGTGTAAACAAGTATGTAGCTACTGCTTCCGTAGATGTATCAACAACGACCTATCAACCAAGATATGGTTCAAGACCAAGTGAGCAATATTGCCATTCCAATTGGATTATCTATCGCTTGACCGACGTGATGTTGATGAAAGCCGAAGCTTTGTGTGAGATGATTAACTTGGAAGATGAAAGTGAAATGGGTAAAGCCCAAAATGATTCATTGCTCAAGCAAGCTTACAGAATCGTGAACGTTATCAATAAACGTTCTAATTGCGCTACAAGTAACCAAGACATTAAGTATGATTCTTATAGTAGTAAGAACTTGATGGCTAATTTGGTGATGGACGAAAGACAACGTGAATTGATGTTTGAAGGTAAGCGTTGGTTCGATTTGGTTCGTCGTTCTCTTCGTGATGGGAACACCAATTACTTGGTTTCTCAAGTGATGCGTAAAGGCTCCGACAATGCCAGTGTTACTCAAAGTAAGTTGGCGAAGATGGATGCTATCTTCTGGCCTTACAATAAGGATGAGTTAAAGGTTAACGATGCCCTTCAGCAGAATCCTGCTTTTGGCAGTGGAGAAAATAGCTCATATTCGAGGTAAGACGCTTCGACTCACTAATAAAAGAATAACAATATGAAAAAGGTTAAATATTTTTTAATGACAATACTCGTTACCTGTGCCTTAGGTATGGTGGTGAGTTGTTCCGATGAGCCAGATACTTCTAATTACTATACCTTTACGGGTGAAATGATGAATGAGTATCTTGAGAATCATAGCGAGTTTAGCGAGTTTGCTGCCATCGTAAAGCGTGCAGGTATGATGGAATTGCTTTCCGCATACGGTCACTATACTTGCTTTCCTCCTACAAATGAGGCATTCCAGGCATATTATAAGAAACGTGGCATTAGTTCTATCGACCAATTGACGGATGCTGATTGTGATACGATTGCTCGTACTCACTTGGTTGGAAATATGTATGCTACTTCAGAAATGAACGATGGCGTTCTTACCACGGCCAACATGAATCGCAGATATATTGAAGTGTCTCACGACCTTGATAACGATAGTAATGCTGTGGTATTCCTGAATCGTTCAGCACATATTATCTTCTCTATGCAAGACGACTCTGTGGAAAACGGTATTATGCAACCTATCACTGAAGTGTTGGAGAGCAGTAACAGTATGCTTCCCGATGTGATGAAGTTGAATCCTAATATCTCCATTTTCTATTCTGCTCTTGTTGAGACGGGATTGGTTGATTCATTGTATAAGTTTAGGGATGATTCTTACAATGCGAAGGATTATCCAAGATACAAGTATACTTCTCACGTCAATAAGGAAACGGCAACGGTGCCAGATGAAAAGAAATATGGCTTTACGGCTTTCGTTCCAACCGACTCCGTATTGAAGACTAAGTATGGCATTTCAACGGTTAATCAATTGTATGAAAAGGCTTGTGAGATTTATGATCCCGTTTATCCTGAGGATGTAAACACGGAAGCTCATAGCTTTGACAAGTTGAAAGAACGTACAAATCCATTGAATAGATTCATTGCTTATCATATTCTCGATAGAGACGTGAAAGGTTGGAACTATTTGACTCCATTAAACGATATCGGTATCCTCACTACCTTGATGAATCCCGTTGATTGGTATGAGACATTGCTTCCCCATACTATGATGAAGTTTGAGCGTCTTACCGTTCGTAAATATGCGGGTTCGAGCGTGGTAGGTCAACGTTACATCAATCGTCGTTATGATGATGATTATCAGATTCCTGGTACACAAATACAACGTACTACGGAGAAAGAATACACTCAAGACGCATTGAATGGTCGCTATTTCTACATTGATGATATCGTAGCATTTAGTGAAACCACTCGTGATATTGTAGACAATACCCGTATTCGTATGGACTTCTCTACGATATTCCCAGAGTTGATGACCAATGACATTCGTCAAAACGGTAATCCCAAGTACCAAGACCCCGACTATGACGAAACGGCTAAATATGGACGTAATTTCTATTTCCCCAATGGCTTCTTGAAGAACGTGACGAGTGCGGGATATTTCATCTACCGTCGTCCTCACGATTATTATGATTGCTATGAAGGAGACGAGATGAACCTCTTTGGTAATTACGACATTACCTTTAAGTTGCCGCCAGTACCATACGAAGGTGAATGGCAGGTACGTATGGGTTATGCACAAGAGCCAACCCGTGGTATTGCCCAAATCTATTTTGACGGTAAACCACAAGGTATTCCTCTCGACATGACAATCGGCTTGAACGATGCTTCCATTTTGGGTACCGCATGGGTGAGCGATTATACGGGAATGACGACAGAACAGTTGTCAGAAGACCAAAAGACACTGAAGAACAAAGGTTATTACCGTGGTGCGGCTGGCGGTTATCGATACAATGGAGCTGGTGGAACGACTACTACCGTATTTGCTACCCAGACGCAAACATTCCGTATCGTTCTTTGTACCGTTCACATGGATCCTAAGAAAGACCATTATCTGCGAATTAGAAGTGTTTCCTCTAAGATGGGTAACGATAATGAGTTCATGCTTGATTATTTGGAATTGGTTCCAAAGAGTATTTATGGTGTGACTGACGAAGGTCAGATTGAAGACATGCTCTAAGTCGTGTAAACATGAATTATTCATTTAATGAATCCAACAAGATGAAAATGAAATATAGAAATATAAGGCTAACAGTCATCGTTGCTTGTGCAACGGTGCTGTTATGCGCAGCTTGTAGTGACGAATGGAATGATCATTACAATGGAAATGATACTTCCATAGCCAAAAGCGGAACGCTTTGGGGAGCAATTTCGTCACAAGGCAATTTGAGTAATTTCACTCGTGTAGTGAAAGCATGTGGCTATGACGCTGTTCTCAATGGTAGCCAGACATTCACGGTCTTTGCGCCAACTGACGATCAATTCCAAGCAGGACAGGCAGATAGTTTAATAGAAGTGTTCAATGCACAAAAAGCACGTGGTGTTAAGAGTGACGATAATACGGTGGTAAAGCAGTTCTTGCAAAATCACATCTGTTTGTTCAAGCATCCAGTGTCAAGTTTGACTGATACTACAATCGTCATGATGAACGGAAAATATGCAAAGTTGTCTCCCGACAGAATAGACCAACGTACTTTCTTGTCAAAGAATGAACTTTATGGCAACGGTGTGTTGTATACTATTAATAATAAGGTGGACTATTTCCCGAATGTGTTTGAGTATTTAGGATTGGATCAAGAGCTTGATAGTGTATACCAATTCTTGAATAGCTATAGTATCTATGAATTTGATGAAACTAAGAGTGTACCTGGTGATATCATTAATGGACGTACGGAATACTTGGATTCTGTTACTTCGTTGACGAATGAATTGTTTAGGGCACTTGGAAGAATCAATTCAGAGGATAGTACCTATTGGATGGTTGCACCGACCAATGATGAATGGACGAAACTTTCCACGACTTATACTGATTATTTTAATTATCATAAGAATGTGGCTAAGCGAGATTCGATGCAGTTCGCTAATGCACGATTAGCTATTTTGGCAGGTACGATATTCAGTCGTACGGAGAATCCAGATCCAGCGTTTAGGGATTCTGCAATTTCTACCACTGCTGTTCACCATTCTACTCGTACGATTATGAAGTTAGATCCATACTACGTGTTCTATCATCCATTTGAGAAAGGCAATATCTTTGATGTACAAGAACAGGTAACATGTAGTAATGGAGAGGTTCTCAAAGCTCCTGTATTGAATATTGACCCACGTAATACGTTCATGCAAACCATCAAGGTGGAAGCAGAGAATGTGTTGAACCAAGATACGATACAAGATGCTGAAGAGCCATTAACCGTTCGACATGTTGCCGTAGAGAATCCTTTCCGTGACAAGATTTCTGGTAATGCGTTTGTGGAAGTGGTTCCAAAGCCCGCTTCTATGAATCCAACGGTGAGGTTTTCTATTCCCAACGTGTTGTCAAACGTAAAATATGATGTTTATTGCGTATTTGCCCCAGTAGCAGCATTTGATACGTTAGCAACTCACGAACAACGATTACCTAATAGTTTCCGTGTTGCATTGAGATACCCAGACGCTAATGGCGTAACTTCAGACAGAGACTTGACGGGTACAAAGCGTACTCAATCCGACGAAAAAGGTGAGTGCAACGTTGTTGATACCGTATTGCTGGCAGAGAATTATGTGTTCCCAACCAGTTCGTGGGATTTGAGCGACCCACAAGTAAGTGTCAGGTTGAGAAGTACCGTTACGAGTAGGCAGACCTCTACTTATACGAAAGTCTTTCGTATTGACTGCTTCTTGTTCGTTCCACGTATAGAAGCAACAGAACCCGAAAACGCAAAGCGTAATATTCAATAACCCTTTAGAATTCGTACACAATGAAAAAATATGTAATATATTGCCTATCGCTCTTCCTGTTTGGAACATCCACTGCGTTTGCACAAGATGATGAGGATGACGTTCAAGTTATTCGAAGAGTGGATAGAGCGGCAAGCTCGAAAAAACAATATCCGACGCGTGTAGTAAAGGGTCGTGTCATCAATGGTGCGTCCAAGAATCCTATTTCTGGTGCTATGGTACGTGTTGGTGAAGTTGATGGTTACAGTGCTTTGACTCACAGTGACGGTACTTTTGAAATCAAGGTTCCTCTTTTTGCTACTTCACTTGAGATAACTGCTCCTGAAATGAACTTATCGAAAATGGGTTTGGTGAAGGATGAACAACAGAAAGATGCTTATTTGTATCCAACTACGTTCAGCGCAGATTATAGGGATGGAACCAACGTAAAGGCTGATAATATAGCTACAGACTTCCGATTCTCTGACGCTACATCTATTGAGGATGAAATCCAAAAGAGACTGGGCTCAGAGGTACATACTACTATGCGCAATGGTACTTCTGGTGTTGGTGGTGTCATGTTCATGAATGGTTTAAACTCATTGAACATTAATGCCCAACCATTGATTGTCGTTGACGATGTTATCTTCGACCAACAGTATGGACGTACAATCTTGCACCAAGGATTTTTTAATGACATTCTTGCCAATATCAGTCCTGCTGACATTGAGACAGTTACCGTACTTCGTAATGGTACAGCCTTGTATGGTGCCAAGGGAGCCAATGGTGTTATCTTGATTAATACTCGTCGCAATCATAGTATGGCCACTCGTATTACCGCCAGTCTTTCTGGTGGTGTAACGTTGGAACCGAAGTTTATTGACGTAATGGACGCAACTCAGTATAAGAACTATGCATCAGACTTGTTGCAGAGCGTTACTACCAATATTCGCGACTTCAAGTTCTTGAACGAGGATCCCAACTATTATTATTATCCACAGTATCACAACAATACTGATTGGAAGAAACAAATATATCATACAGCCATTACCCAGAACTATAGTATTAATGTAGAGGGTGGTGATGATGTAGCAGATTACAACCTTTCTCTTGGTTACATGAACAAGCAGAGTGTGTTGAAGTATAATACTCACAGTCGTTTGAATATCCGATTCAATACTGACATCCACCTCTTGGAGCAATTCAGTGTTCGCTTCGATGCTTCGTTTGCTAACCAAACACGAAACATACGTAATGACGGTGCACCTCATGATTATGTTGAAGGAACACCAACATCACCTTCATTCCTTGCATATGCCAAGAGTCCGATGTTGAGTCCTTATACGTATGCAAACCGCATCTTGTCAGACAGTTATCTGGATATTACAGACGAGAGCTATTTGGACGAGGCTTTGGCTGATTATGCCAATTACAATTATAAGTTGGCCAATCCTATCGCCTTGAATCAATATAGCGATGCTGAGAATAAGAACCGTTTCGAGAATTCAATGGTGAATTTGAGCGTTACTCCTAAGTATCAGTTCAGTCCACATTTCTTCTTAAGTGAGCACTTTAGTTACAATTTGGTTAACACCAATGAGAAATATTATATTCCTATCAATGGTGTACCCAGTTATTATGTTTCCAGTGTGAATGCTTACCGTGAAAATGAGGTTCGTTCATTGGCAGCAAAGCAAAACTCAGTGATGTCTGATACACGTGCTGATTGGCACAATCGTTATGGTGCTCATGCCATTCACGCTTTTGGTGGTGTTAGAATCAATTGGGAAAGTTACACTTTGAATACTCAATTGGGTTACAATACTGGTAGTGATAAGACTCCATTCATCCATTCACAATTGCTGAATGCTCAAACTTCAGGTGTCAATGACAATTGGAATTCTATCGCATGGTATGGACAAGTAGAGTATAATTTATTGCAACGCTATTATTTGCAAGCAAACTTAACGGCTGAGGCGTCTTCAAGATTTGGTAGTAAGGCTGACAATTCCTTGAAGGCTTTCGGTGCAGCTTGGGGTATTTTCCCTGGTGTACAAGCAGCATGGGTTGTAAGCAATGAACCTTGGTTCGCAAAGGTGAAAGGTATCAATTACCTTCGCTTGAATGTGGGGTATGACATTAGCGGTAATGACGACATTGATTATTATGCTGCTCGAAGCTATTTCCGTGGTGATAAATTCCTTGAATACATTTCTGGTTTGTCTTTTGACAATATTGGAAATACCAACATTCAATGGGAAACCACGAAGCGTTTCAGCGCTGGCTTTGAAACCAACGTGTTGAACAACCGCTTGAACGTGAAGTTCAATTACTTCAACAGCAAGGTTGACCATTTGCTTACCTATCAAGCTTTGGGCTTCCTCTCTGGTTTGGAGCGCAACTGGAGCAATGGTGGTTCTATGAAGAACGAAGGCTTCGACGTGTCTGTTATGGCTAAAGTGATTTCCTTGAAAAACTTCCAATGGGAATTAGGTGCAAGCATGGGTCATTATGTGAACAAGATTACCATGTTGGCTGATGGTCAAAACAGCTTCGACACTTCAATCTATGGTGCTACTGTACGTACGGAAGTTGGAAAATCTGCTAACATGTTCTATGGATATAAAGTCGTGAAAGATGCGTCAAGTCCTGAAGGTGTATTCAAAACCAGTGAAGATGCCAACAATAAATTATATATCTTAGGCGAGAATGGTATTGACAAACAATATTTTGGCGCAGGTGACATGCATTTCGAGGATTTGAACAACGATGGCCAAATTACCGAAGCTGACCGTTCGTTCATCGGTGATCCTAACCCAGATATCTATGGTAATATCTTCACGTCATTGATGTATAAGCGCTTTAAGTTGGACGTGAACTTCAATTATAGTCTTGGCAACGACGTATATAATTATATGAGGAGCCAACTCGAAGGTGGAAACCGTTTCATGAACCAGACTACTGCTGTTACTCGTGCATGGCAAACGGAAGGACAAGTAACGGATATTCCTCGTGTAACTTTCCAAGATCCTTTAGGAAATAGTCGTTTCAGTGATCGTTGGATTGAAGATGGAAGTTATCTCCGCTTGAAATCAGTAACGCTGAGTTATTCACTTCCTATTCGTTCAACATTCTTGCAGGGACTCCAATTCTGGGTACAAGGCAATAATTTGCTGACATTCACAAAGTATCTTGGCTCAGATCCTGAGTTCTCAATGACTTCTAATGTGCTTGGTCAAGGCATTGATCTTGGTCAGTTGCCACAAAGCCGTAGCATCGTTGCTGGTATCAAGATTAACCTTTAATGTGAAACGTAATAAATTAGAATATGATACGAAAATTTTTCAAGGCTTTTGCGTTGCTTGCCTTATTGGGCGCATCAACATCGTGTAGCGATTTCCTCGATCAGGAATCCGACCATGTGATCTATGCTGACAAGAGCCACTTAAATAATGCTACGGATACCATTTATTCCGTAATTGGTATCATGAACAAGTTGCAATCGATTGCTGACAGAACCATCTTGTTGGGTGAAGTACGTGGTGACTTGATGGACATCAACGAGAATACTTCTTCTGACTTGCGCGATTTGTCTTTGTTCAATGTGGGTAATGAGAACAAGTATAATTCTCCTCGTGACTATTATGCTATCATCAACAATTGCAATTATTTTATTGCAAAGGCCGACATTGACTTGAAGAACAACCGTAATGAAACCATCTTCTTGAAGGAATTTGCTGCGGTGAAAGCTTTCCGTGCATGGACTTATCTCCAACTTGTACTCAATTATGGTGAGGTTCCTTTCTATACGGATCCCATCCTTACAAAAGCTGAATCTGAAATCGATTATCCCAAGAAGAATATTCAGGAGATATGTGAATTCTTCATCAAGGATCTTGCTGGATTGGAAGATATTGAAACTCCAAGTTATGGTACTATCCGTAGCAATGATTCCAAGTTGTTCTATTTCCCCATCTATATCTTGTTGGGCGATTTGAATCTTTGGGCTGGAAATTACAAGGAGGCTGCTCTGAACTATTATTATTACATCTCAAGACGCAATGGTACCAATGTTGCTTATCCAACAGGTACAGCAAGTATTCGTTGGTCGCAGAATGATTCTCACTGGAGATCAATGAGGGACTCTTGGAGTACTGATTTCTATAACGAAAATAATAATAGGACTTCTGAGTTGATATCAATGATACCAGGTGACTCCATTCCTTCTGAGGGTAATTATAGTGAATTGCGTAATTTGTTTAATTGCAACGAAACAAATGACTATAAAGTTTCCTTGAAACCATCTCAAAGCATCATAGACTTATCTGCTTCACAGCCTTATTGTCATCTAACGACAGGTAATGACGTGGTATACGCACCTACAGGGCTTACTGAAAATAGGACGGGTGATTTGAGATTAAGTTCAGCTTGGTCATACATAAAGGATGTTCGTATTCGTACAAGTGGTTCGAACAGGGAGTTGTCTGAATATTCATACATCAACAAGTATTCAACACGTAACGTACACATTTACCGTCGCACGATGGTTTATCTCCGTATGGCAGAAGCATTAAATCGTGCTGGCTATCCTCGTTTCGCATTTGAAATCTTGAAGAATGGCGTTAACAATCGCTCTATTGAAAGCAACGTTATTCCCTATTATACTGCAGATAGTACTTGGATTCGTCAGTTTGATTTCCCCAACAATGATTATGTATTGGAATCAAGAAGTGGACAGCAAACAGAAAACACGATGGGTATTCACGGACGTGGTTCTGGTTTCTCATTCCTTGATGACAAGTATGTATTGCCCGATGACACTACGATTACCGATTCTATCATGCGTCGTAATTATCAAATCATTAGAGTAGAAGATATGATTGTCGACGAAGAGGCTCTTGAATTTGCTTTCGAAGGCTATCGCTTCTATGATTTGATGCGTGTCGCATTGCGTAGAAACAATCCATCTTATCTTGCCGATCGCATTTACAAACGAAGAGGTGCTGCTCAGGAAGCCGTAATGAAAGGCTTGATAAGGCATGACTTGAATGATACACGTAGCTGGTATCTTAATTGGAACAACAAGATAGGCTTAGGCTATTAAGTTTAACGACTATGATAAAAGGACACGGATTATACGGATTCAACACCGTGTAATCCGTGTCTTTTATCCATTATTATTGAATAAAGAATACAACCATAACATGAAAAGAACAATCGCCGCCATTATTGTTTTGACAACAGCCTTATCCATATTCGCTCAAAAGAAAATATTTATTCCAGAAGACTTACGTACAATGGATCTCAACAATCCTGATAGTAAATGGAGCTATACTCGTTCCGTGGAAACCGAAAACTTGATTTTCTTTTGGGAAAAAGGTTTTGGTAACGACTTGGACAATCCACCGATGCTTGAAGGCAAACCGATGAAATTTGACCTCGATAACTTGAAAAATCGGGTAGAGAGATTCTATCATTATTTCCGTGATTCGTTGAAGTTCTCGTTACCTGGTTCCAAAGCCGACCGTTATAAGATGATGGTCATGATTAATTATTCTCTTGATGGTACAGCATACGGTGGCACTTATGACAACTTTATAGGAGCTTTATGGGTTGCTCCCAATCGTATTCAAGATAAAAAACTCAATTGCCTGGCACATGAGTTAGGTCATAGCTTCCAACTCCAAATCCCTGCCGATAGTGTTGGAGATGCATGGGGTGGGAGCGGCTTCTATGAAATGACTTCCCAGTGGATGTTGTGGCAAGTCAATCCTGATTGGGTAAAAGATGAACAATACCATTTCGATGCATTCCGTAATCTTACGCATAAGGCCTATTTACACATGGAGAATATTTACCACTCTCCATACGTCATTGAATGGTGGAGTGAATTGCGAGGTAAGACTTCTATTGCAGAACTCTACCGTAAGGGAAAGAAGGGCGAAGACCCTGTTATGACATACAAACAAATGTATCATCTCTCACAATCTCAATTCTGTGATGAGATGTTCCAAGGCTATCAGCATCTTGTGAATTTCGATTTCTCTCATGCTCGCAAGGAAACGCGCCCCTATGCTTGTTCGTTCTCCACGTCGTTGGATGCAAAGGGAAAAGATACGTATGTTATACCTAATAAGTTGGCACCTGAGAATTACGGTTTCAATGCCATCAAGCTGTCTGTTCCTCAAGCGGGTAAATCTGTCACCATTCGTTTTCAAGGTTTACTCAATGCAAAAGGTTACACGTATGTACATCCCGACAAAGCAGGGTGGCGATATGGCTTTGTGGGAGTGACTACCGATGACCAAACTATTTACGGAGACGTTCATCGTGATGCGAAAGGTAAGGTTACATTCAAGGCTCCTAAGAATCAATCTCTCAAGGCTTTGTATTTCATCGTGATGGGTGCTCCTACCGAACATTGGATGAATCCCATGTCGTGGGGAGAGACTCATGACCCTGATGCACAATGGCCTTACCAGATTCAAGTAAAAGGTGCGACCGTCATCCAATAGCTTCATCTTATGAGAAGATTCATTCTGCTTCTGACTATAGTTTGCTTGGGATTTCCCATTTATGCAGCCAATCGCCACGATACGCCTTTTCGCAATATCACGGTTGAGGATGGCTTGTTGGCTAATGGGGTTCGCAATGTTGTGCAAGACCGCTTTGGCTTCATTTGGTTTGGTACGGACAATGGACTATGTCGATATGATGGCACTTCCATTCATCCATTCCGTATCATGGAAAATGGAGCCAATCAGTTTATCTCTGCGCTGATGGCAGATGAGGATGGATTGTATGTCGGTACCGACAATGGCGTTTTCTTTTTCCAATTTCAATTAGAAAAGTTTCAGCGTATTGCTCCCGAAATCCGAAGTACTGTTCGTGGTTTTTCCCTTGACAGGGATGGCCAAGTATGGATTTCTATGGATGGGCATTCAGTCTTTCGTTATGTTCCCAAGACCAAACAGATTAAGAAATATACGATTCCTTCCTCGTCGGCATCTATGACGATTGCTTATGCTGATGCTCAAAATCGCATTTGGGCAATTGGAGGAAATGGAGATGGAATGGTATCTCAACTCAATAAGGTAAAAGAAGTATTTGAGCCTGTGCGATTTGTTTCTACCTTGGCAGATTATGGTTCTTATACAATGCTGCAAATGAAAGATGGCTCATTGTGGTTGGGTACATGGAACAATGGGTTGCTTCGTATTCACGATGACTCTACGCTTGAACAGGTAATCAATCCTTCGTTAACTGGTGTAGGCAATCACATTCATTGCCTTTATGAATTCTCGCCTACGCAGTTGCTTGTCGGTTGTGATGATGGGTTACTTTGTTATAATCCTCAGAGTCATGCATGGAATAGAATGACTGGCGACGGAAACACGCCAACCTCTATCAGTGACCGATTTGTATATACAGTGATAGGCGACAATGAGGGTGGTATTTGGTATGGAACGTTTTATGGTGGTGTCTCTTATCTTTCTCCCGTTGCTGGTAGGTTCGAGTCTTATTCCTCAGACAATGGTTTACATGGCAATGTCATTTCTCGCTTTTGCGAAGACAATGACGGTCATGTGTGGATTGCCTCTGATGATGGTGGGTTGAGTTGTTTCAATCAAGCAAAGCGCCAGTTTGTTGACTTCCCCCATAGCAATGTTTTGTCAAGATATAATATCCATGCGTTATGTGTTGATGGGGATTATTTATGGATAGGTACATATTCTGATGGTATCATTCAATTGAATGTCCAAACGGGCAGTATGCGTCACTATAATTTGGATAGTGGAATGCCAAGTCCCAGTGCATACGCCTTGTTTATGGACAAGGACAAACGACTTTGGGTGGGTACGATGGATGCTATCTATCGCTACGATAGTCAGAAAGACATTTTTGTTCTTGTCATGAATACCAATGCCTTGGTGATTGATATCGACCAAGATGCCAATGGCGACATTTGGGCTTCCACACATGGCAAGGGAATCCTATGCTATCCTCCATCTACCCATGCACATTGGACGAAGTCGTTGCCTTGCAATCAAGTGGAGTGTTTATATATCGACAGTCATCAAAATGTATGGGCAGCCACTACCGATGGATTATATCTATATAAAAAATCGTCAACCAAGTTCGAAAAGGTTCCGTTGGATGTACCAAGCAATGATTTTTGTGCTATTATTGAAGATGGTGAGGCTTTGTGGCTTTCAACAACGAAAGGACTCGTACGCTATGTGAATAACGAACCTGTTCAGGTTTACAACTGTCAAGATGGATTGGTGAGCGAACAGTTCCAACCCAATTCCGCAATTAAGACTTCCGATGGTATGTTGTTTTTCGGTTCCGTTAGAGGATTCAATGCGTTTTATCCTTATCAAATTCGTGTCAATCGAACCGAGCCTCCCGTATTTATTACCTCCCTCAAACTATTTAACAAAACGATAGAGGTTGGTTCCGACCAACTACCAGAGGCTTTGTCGCATATTCGACAAATAGACCTTTCTTATAAAGAAGATATGTTCAGTCTTTCGTTTGCCGCATTGAGTTATTGCTCTCCCGAGAAAAACCAATATGCGTATATGTTAGAGGGATTTGACAAGGATTGGAATTATGTGGGGGCTCGTCATGAGGCGACTTACACCAATATTCCATCGGGAACTTATACTTTCCGAGTAAAAGCAACCAATAACGATGGCATTTGGAGCACGCGTGAAGCAACGCTCAAAATAGTGGTTCATCCTCCATTTTGGCTTACATTGCCTGCCAAACTCATCTATCTGCTCTTGTTGTTAACTGCCATTTGGCTTTTCACCCAATTCAGATTGCAGAAGGCTGAAAAGAGACATCAACTTGAATTGGGAAGACTTAACGAGAAAAAGGAGGCAGAGGTGCGCGATGCACGATTGAAGTTTTTCACCATGATTGCTCATGAGATTCGTACACCTGTTTCATTGATTATCGGTCCCTTGGAGAAAGTGAAGCAATCGTTTAACCAACATGAGTTGTCTAACGACTTGGATGTGGTAGATAGAAATGCTCGTCGATTATTGGATTTGGTCAATCAGTTGCTGGATTTCAATAAGGTGCAACAAGAAGGATTGCAATTGCATTTCAGTTTACAAAATATGGGACGATTGCTACGAGCAGTTACCGATAGGTTTGTTCCTACATTACAACAGAAAAATGCTGTGTTGGAAGTCAACGAACCGCCTTCCGACTTTACTGCGGTTGTGGATGAAGAGGCGATTACCAAGGTGGTTAGTAATTTGATGACCAATGCCACGAAATATACCAAAGACCGCGTTTGTGTGAGTTGTGTAGTTGATTCTGACCACCAGCATTTTCATATCATAGTCGAAGACAATGGAATGGGTATCAGTGCCACGGAACAAAAAAAGATATTCAAACCTTTCTACCAATCGCGCGATAATAAACCGGGCACAGGTATTGGGTTAAGTATCGTGAAGAACATCGTAGACTTGCATCATGGAACCGTGCGTGTAGAGTCTGAAGAGGGCAAGGGAGCTAAGTTCATCGTTACTTTGCCAATTCGCCAAGAAGACGTGGAGATTGCCCAAGAACCAGTGAAGGATATCGTTCCAGTAGATGCTTCTACCCCAAATGAAATGGGTGATTTTGCCGACGAATCCATACAGAATGCTACATCCCATCGTCCAAAGGTATTAATTGTTGAGGACAATGAGGATATGCTCAATTTCCTCTCCAATCATTTTAAGAATGAATATACGGTATTGACGGCTCAAAATGGCGTACAGGGATTGAAGCAATTGAAGACACATTCGGTTACGTTGATTGTCAGCGACTGGATGATGCCCGAAATGGATGGTACGGAATTCTGTAAGCAAGTAAGGGCAGACCAAGCCATCAGTCACCTTCCTATTATCTTACTTACCGCTAAGACCGATAGCGATTCTAAGGCGATAGGTATGGACGTGGGAGCAGATGCGTATATCGAAAAGCCTTTCTCCATGAAGCATCTTGAAGCTACTATTCGTAATCTTATGGAAATGCGTAGATTGTTGTTAGTGAAATTCTCACAAAATGCTTCTGAAACCATTACGCAAATGGCAAAATCTCCCGTTGACAATGACTTCTTGGTGAAACTGAATAAGCTGATTGAGGACAATATGTGCAATTCCCAACTATCCGTGCCATTTATAGCCAATGAAATGGGGATTAGCAGGAGTGGACTCTTTGCTAAGTTGAAGGCTCTCACCGATGCTACTCCTAACGAGATGATACAAATCGTAAGGTTGCGCAAAGCCGCAGAACTCATGAAAGATGGAGGATACAGAATCAACGAGATATGTTATATGGTGGGATTTAGTAGTCCATCATATTTCTCAAAGTGTTTCCAACAACAATTTGGCATGAAGCCTGGAGAGTATGCGAAGAGGGCTCTTTAAATCTTTCTAAGCCTTCAGAGTTCTCCGAATATTCTGAATATTCCGAGTATTCTGATTATTCCGACAAAACAATAACAATAATAATATGAAAAAGATTTTGATTTTCCTGTTATCAATCATTGCCTTGCCAATATTCTCGCAAGGCACGGTGCAAGATTACAAACGTGCTTATTCGTTAGTCGATAAGTTCAAGGCAGACAATGTGTATCATTGGGCGCAAGGTATTCAATGGCATGATTCCACCCATGTGTTGCATTATACCATTCAAACGCCAGAGGGTAAGAAGTTTGTTACTTTCGATGCAGACAATGCGCAAAAGAAGGTGTTTGATTCAGAAAAGGACATGCGTGAATCGCTTCCGCAAGTACAAGATAGGAAGAATCAGCGCTTCGAACGTCTTCGTCGAGGTGAGATGAATCGAGGACAATCGCCTTTCCGTCAGAAACAACGCCATTGGATGGAGGTTGACGAGGAGAATGAACCTCGTTTGGCTACATCGCCTAACGGCAAATGGGAGGCATATATAGAAGGGTATAATGTCGTGCTTCATCAGGTGGGTAAGCCATATAATCAAAAACGGGTGCTTACGCAAGATGGTACCATTGGCAACTATTATTCCAATCGCATCTATTGGTCGCCTGATAGTAGAAAGATATTCGTTTGTAAACGTCGTGCCATTGAGAAACGATTTGCGTACTATGTGGAGTCGTCTCCACAAGACCAACTACAGCCAATCCTTCACAAACAGGAATATGCTAAGCCTGGTGATGAATTACCACAATATGTACCATGTATCTTTGATTGTATCGGAGCCGATACGTTAATGAAGGCATCTATCCGTCCATTGGTAGCCGACACCGCTCTTTGTCCTAATCAGTATAGCCTTGAATGGTTCAGATGGAGTGCAGATAGTCGTGAGGTAACAATGGAATACAATCAACGAGGACACAAGGTGTATCGCCTGTTGGCCATGGATGCTGAAACGGGCAAGTTGCGCACAATGATAGAAGAACGCTCGGATAAGTTCGTGAATTATAATCGTCTCTACCGTTATTGGTCTCCTAAATTCCTTCTTTGGGTGAGTGAACGTGATAACTGGAACCACATCTATCTATACAATTTGAATAAAGATGTGAATACGAAAGTTAAACGTAAAAAGGTAGCTGATGGACCTGTTCAGGTAACTAAAGGAAATTGGTGCGTACGTGAGGTGTTACGAGTAGATACGATTGAATCGCGTATTTATTTCACGGCTTGTGGAGTAAACCCTGATGAAGACCCCTACTTGATACATTATTATAGTATCAAGATGGATGGAACAGATATGCGTTCGCTTACTCCTGAAATGGGTAACCATCGCGCACTGTTCTCACAAGACTGGAAATACATGGTAGATACGTATTCTATGGTTGACCAAGCGCCAGTTACCACGTTACGACGTGTGGAGGATGGCTCTCTCGTGCAACAGTTGGAGTGTGCGGATATCTCTAAGATTGAGGAGAATGGTTGGGTGGCTCCAGAGGTGTTTACCGCAGTTGGACGAGATGGAAAGACTCCGATGTGGGGTGTAATCCAACGTCCAACCAACTTCGACCCGTCCAAACACTATCCTATTATTGAGTATATCTATGCGGGTCCTGGCGATGCTTACACGCCCAAGTCTTTCAATCCTTATAATTGGAATATGACTTCTTTGGCGGAATTAGGATTCATTGTCGTGCAACTCGACGGAATGGGAACGTCATGGAGAGGCAAAGAATTTGAGGAAGTATGTTATAAGAACCTCAAGGATGCAGGATTCCCCGATCGTAAAGCATGGATTCGTGCAGCTGCTGCCAAATATCCGTATATGGATGCTGATAATGTAGGAATCTTTGGCGCATCGGCTGGTGGTCAGGAATCCACCACGGCGGTTCTCTTGCACGGTGATTTCTATAAAGCAGCTTATTCGTCGTGTGGTTGTCATGATAACCGTATGGATAAGATATGGTGGAACGAGCAATGGATGGGTTACCCTGTTGATTCTTCTTATGTGGAGTCAAGCAATGTCTATCATGCATCGAAATTGGAACGACCGCTGATGCTTGTCGTTGGAGAGTTGGATGATAACGTTGATCCTGCCAGCACGATGCAAGTGGTAGATGCACTCATTCGTGCTAATAAGGACTTTGAACTGGTAGTCCTTCCTGGTGTTCACCATACGATGGGAGAACGATATGGCGAGCACAAACGCTACGACTTCTTTGTCAAGAATCTTTTGCATGTGGAGCCACCTAAATGGAACGAGGTGAAACCTTAATCATAACGTGAGTTTGACGTAAGACTTATGCAATTATGTATTCTTCTGAGCGAGGTGGTGAAGGGGGCATTTCTGCCTCGTAAATGATACACTTAGACGTCGTAAATGATACACTTAGACCTCGTAAACAATATGTTTATGAATTCCTCTAAATATTCAGACAGTTAGATTTCGATTTAGTCGAACTCACGTTAATCAAAAAAATATGGAGAAGTCTTGCAAAGGCTTCTCCATATTGTTATATAATGTCTTCTTTCTTTATCAATGAAAGGTCTTGCTTCGTTATTTCTGTTAAAGATGCTAATCTGTTTGCTTGTTTCTCTATAGATTTCTCAAACAGATTTCGTACATAGCGGGCATTACCAAAATCTCTGGGCTTATTGGCTACCACGGCTTCTAACATCTCCTTCAAATATTGTTCGGCATCATCGCTTAGTGTATATTCATTCTTCTTCATTTGCAAGGTGAATATCTCGAATAGCTCCTCTGTCGTATAGTCTTCAAAGTGGATATAGCGATTGAAACGAGAGCGCAGTCCTGGATTGGAATTGATAAATGATTCAATTTCATTTGTATAACCAGCCAAAATCACTACCAATCTGTCTCTGTCATCTTCCATACGTTTCAATAATGTAGCTATTGCCTCGCGACCATAGTCTTCATTGTTACCTTGAGCTAAAGTATAGGCCTCGTCAATAAAGAGCACGCCATCCAAAGCTTTGTCTATGGTCTTATTGGTCTTAACGGCAGTCTGCCCCACGTATTCTGCGACGAGTCCAGAACGATCAACCTCTACAAGATGTCCGCTATTTAAGATGCCTAAGTTTTTGTATATTCTCGCAAGAATCCGAGCCACTGTTGTTTTTCCAGTACCAGGATTGCCTGTAAAAACGCAATGATATGAAATGCTGGGACTTTTCATTCCCATTTCATCTCGTTTTTGTTTCATTTGAATAAAGTTGACCAAAGTCGTAACTTCTTCTTTTACTTTCTGTAGTCCTATCAAATCGTCAAGAGGATTATGCATATTATCCAAGTCTTTACTTTTTAATGCTTTATATTTGGAAACGTATCTTTGTAGGGAATCTGCTACCTTATGTCCCTCTGTTGGATTTTTGAAATACAAAAATATCCCTAATTGCTGGATTTTCAATACACCATATATTTTCTTGGGACATTCTATACCATTGTATAATATACTTGGTGCATTTTGATTGTCATCTGTATAAATGAAACGATTTATCTCATATCCACTCCTTAGCCGCTCTATTTTTTCCGTGAACTCCTGCTCCGTATACTCTACATAGATATTGTCCATTGGATAAATTATAAAGTTACTTGAAAATAATTCATTACTTTGAATCACGAATTCAGGATAAAAGTAGAAATTATTAGAATGAACATTTATCTCAAGAAGATGATCTATCCAAACATTATTAAAACCAAAATGAGCACAACTAATAATTACAAGTATGTTATCTAATTTCATTTCCAGAATATTAGTTTTTTTTAAACGTTTTTTAGAGGCAACCATGAACATTTGATCACATTCTACTTCTATGTTTTTCAAATGCTCCTTGTAAAGAAATAATATATTTTGAGGAATTTTGGTTTCAAGATTTAGTCTTGATTTGTCTATCCTGTCGGCATTTTCATCATCCATTTGTTCGTGTTTTTTTTCAGCCTGCTCAAATATATCCTTATGTTCAATTAGATAATCAATAGAGTGTTCATGATGAGGTTGATAAATTATCCTCTTACGTTCTTCCCATAGATTAATACTTGCATCGTAACTTTTCATGAACAATTGTCGTATGGAATCCTCAGTTAGTGCTAAAGTCGTGTCTGTGTTATCATTTATGATGCTATCAAGCCATTGTCTTTTCGTATTACTGACCTTTCCGTCGGCATTGGCAATGATGGTTGCTATGCGAAACATATTCTTCCTGTAGGTATTTTCATATTCCTTGTTGTAATTATGAAATATGAGGCAGAAGGCAAAGTCGTCCAAACCGTTGCTGGCTGTTGCTTTCACATCGGTATTGGCGTATGTGTTAAGTGCCTTTACGGCGTTGTGTCTAATCTGTTTGCTATATTGGTCTTTACCATTTATGTCTGATTTGCATTCATCCCATGTGAGACATTTGTTGTCATCATACTTCATCATTTGCATAACGATGCAGTACAGCAATTGTCCTTCTGGTGTGTCAAATTCTATGTGACAATTTTTCTTTCCACTACCACCGTTGGTATAATAACTGCAACCCATGCGGCCGTAGCTTCTTAGTATGTCTTGTATGAAAAAGAACTTCACGCTGTCAAACAATTGTTGGCTGTTATCTATATTGGCATTTCCGCTCTTAATTCCCAAGATATAGTTTTGAAAACCACTCTCTCTGCAAATGTCCTTTATCATGTCACAAGTGTCTTTTAACAAATGACATATATCCTCAAACACGCTTTCCGTTATGATAAAATGGTAATCGCAAGAATCGTTTAATGTATCCTGTGTTTCCAACTTTTCAGCAATGGAATCTTTCTTGGAAATCATTTCTTCAAGCCTTTTTTGTTCTTATCAAATTCTTGATTGAGAAGATCTTTCGTTTTCTCAATGCGCTGCTTCTCCTCTTTATTATAATAAGAATAAAGGAAGAATATGATGATGATTAGAATAATAAATTCCATGTTATTAATTATAATTGATTGTTCAGAAAGATTGAAAAACTACCTTTGCATTATTCGTTATGTTTCGGCTATTTAAGTGCAAAGGTACTATTTTTTTGAAATCAATGATGCGAAATATCGGCGCAACCGACAAACCCTGTGGGGGGGTAAGTCGCTAACCCAAAAACATGTTGCTAAACGGTACATGATTGCAGAAAAGTTATTACCTT
>OCTX014579986.1_pt1 | contig 28735 bp, 27 predicted proteins | sample 1539691 | NCBI WGS metagenome assembly OCTX01 (sample SAMN02144231, study PRJEB22623) | gut metagenome | biome: sheep rumen | host: Ovis aries | place: New Zealand
GCGGAAAACGAGACTCGAACTCGCGACCCCGACCTTGGCAAGGTCGTGCTCTACCAACTGAGCTATTTCCGCAACTTTTTGACTCTAAAAAGAAGATCAAATGCTCTCTTCATCCGAAAGCGGGTGCAAAAGTACTGCTTTTTTTTGAATTGACCAAATTTTTTGGCAAAAAAATGCAAAAAAAGTGCAAAAACGCACCTATTCGGGGCTTTTCATCGTAAATTTGGGCACTAATAAATACATTTTCGTCAGAAAATACGCCTGCAAAATTCTGCAAATAGCAAATTAAAACAAGTTTTTCTTGCGTATTCGGATTTTTTATAGTAACTTTGCAGCCTAAACTATGCAAAGATATGAAAAATCGGATTATTTTAGCGCTGTTAGCGTTATTGATGAGTGCCGGTGCGAGTGCACAGTTGAGTGCCATCCTGGGTGATTGGACGACAGTAGATGACAAGACGGGTGAGCGCCGCTCCATCGTAACGATATACAAAGGCACGGACGGATTATACCACGGCAAGGTCAGCAAGTTGTTGATGTACCAGGAGTTGGACTTGAAATGCGAAGCATGCAAGGACGCAGACCATAATGCGCCGATCGAGGGTCTGGTAATCATCCGCGGGATGAAGGCTGAAGGCGGTCAGTTGGTAGGCGGCAAAGTGCTGGATCCGGAGAGCGGCAAGTTCTATTACGGGAAGATTTATATGAAAGACGGCAAGCTGGTGCTACGCGGCAGTTTGGACAGACGCGGTTTTCTGGGACGCAACCAAACATGGGTGAGGTGAAAGGTGAAAGGTGAAAGGTGAAAGATGAAAGAGGTATGAGATTAGTATTTGCAAGCAATAACGCGCATAAGTTATCGGAAGTACGTGCGATGGTGCCAGCCGGAGTGGAGGTTCTGAGTCTTCACGAAATCGGTTTTGACCAAGAGATAGACGAGACGGGTAGGACTCTGGCAGAAAACAGCCGTATCAAAGCGGACACAGTAGCCGCATTTATAAGCAGTCAGCCATCATCTATCCGCCGTCAGATAGACGGTGTGTTCGCCGATGATACGGGTCTGGAGATAGACGCATTAGGCGGCAAGCCGGGAGTCTATACCGCCAGATGGTATCTCATGTGCGACAACCGGTGCGCAAAGGGGGATGTAGAAATCTCCGGGAGTCCACTTCACGATGAAATGATGATATTCAAGGCCAACAGAGCAAAGGCGCTACGGGAGTTAGCGGGAGAGAGCAACAGAGATTGTCATTTCAAGACAGTTATCACATTGATTACCAATAATCAAGAGTGTCAGGTAGAGGGTATTGTTCGTGGCCGGATAGCCGAAGCAGAATACGGCGAAGGCGGATTTGGATACGATCCTATATTCATTCCGGAAGGCTACGACAAGACATTCGGCGAACTACCGGCAGAGGTTAAGAACAGCATCAGCCATCGCGCGAAAGCCTTAACCGAGTTGGTGAAACTGCTCAAAGCTTAAAAACGGCAACACGATTGGGAATTTATGAATTATAGACGAGCCATATTAATGATTTTAAGCGTCTGCACGACCGTTTTTCTATATGCGGGCAAATGGACGACGCATTTTGCATATAACAACGTGACCCAGATAGCGATGTCGGATGATCAGGTATTTGCCTTATCGGACGGCAGCATCTACAGCGTAGGCAAACAAGACGAGCAAATCCGCGTATATAACAACCAATCGGGTTTGCACGGAACCGGCATCACTTGTATCCATTACGACCAGACAGGCAAACAGTTGATCATCGGTTACGGCACGGGAAAGATCGATATTCTCACATCCGGCGGCGTACAGTATATCAGCGAGTTATATACCAAAGACATGACTCAGCGCAAGACGATCTACAATATTACCATCAACGGAAGGACCGCTTATCTGGCCACAGCTTATGGTATTCAGACGTTGGATATGAGGGAACGCAAGTTAGTAGACAGTTATTGGTTGCGTCCCGGCGGTCAGGAGCTAGACGTAAAAGACGTGCTGCTTGCCCGAGACAGCATCTATGCCTTCACGGACGACAGTTTATTCTGCGCCAGACTGAACGCCAACCTTGTGGATTACCGCGTATGGAAGCGTGAGCCAGCAGGTCGCGTAAGCAGAGACAGCGAGAAAGGTATTCATTATAAGGACGCGACAAGCAACTGGTATGCGGGTCATAGAGAAGGGATCGTGCGTTACAGTCCGACAGGAAGGCGGGTTTACAAGCCCCAAGGTCCTCTGGTGAACAAACCGTATTATATCTCGTCTGCCGGCAATCAGATATTCATGTTAGCCGGCGGCCGCTGGACCTCTCAAAACAACGAGCGCGGCCATGTGATGCGTTATATCAACCGCTCTTGGACGAATATCCACGAAGACTCCATCCGCGCACAAGCCGGCGTGAGCAAAACGCGCGATATGATGAACGTAGCGGTGGATCCGCGCAACTCCAACCACTATTTTATCACCAGTTACGGAACCGGACTCTATGAGTTTCTCGGCAATCGCTGTGTCAATCATACAACGGCTAACGGCGTGATCACCTCTGCCATTTCGTCCAACCCGAAGGAATACACGCGTCTCATCGGAGCCCAATACGACAGGAACGGCCGTCTATGGTTTCTCAATACCGCCAGTCCCACACCTATCATTGTCAAAGACGGCAACTCATTCTATGGCATTCCGCTTGTCATAGAAGAGCAGCCTCTGTCAATAGAGATCCCATGCGACATACTCATTGACAAACGCAACGAGCAGTACAAATGGGTTGGTATCGCATATAAAAAACCGGGATTAGTGCTATTGGACGACCATGGCACTCCCGCAGAAACGAGTGACGACCGGGCATTTTTCCGGGGAGAATGGGTGAACCAGGACGGGCGAAGCTTCAAGCCGGTAAATATATATGCTATGATGCAGGACCGCCAAGGGCGTGTATGGATAGCCACAGAACAAGGTGCAGCCTATATTGATGGCGGTACGGATTTCTTCCTCTCGGACGCTATCGTCCAACCGGATGTGACGGACAACAACGGCGAGAATCCCGTCAGAGAGATGAAGGTCAAAGCACTCTGCCAGAGCCAGGACGGGCACATATGGATCGGTACAGAGAGCCTGGGAGTCTTTGAGTTAAACGAAGCCGCGACCGAGATCCTTGCACACTATACAACGGATAATTCGGCGATGTCAGCTAACGGCATCTTGTCGTTGACCAGCAGTTCAGACGGACATCTATGGATCGGGACTGCAGAAGGATTAGTGGAATACGACCCGAACGGTCCGAGCGAAGGACTTAACGAGGCACCGGACACAGAAACAGCAGAGGACGAAGGTAGTATGCAGCGATGGAAATTACATCTATCCTACTCCAACCCCACAGAGATAGCGGCAACCCCAAAAGCCATTTATGCCATAGCCAACGGTTCGCTATTCAGCATAGACAGAGCAGACAATGAGATCGTATATTGGAGCAAAGCCAACGGACTGAACGGCACAGGAATTATTCATATCGCATACGACCCCTCGTCTGGCAGACTGATCATCGCCTACGGAAACGGACATGTCGATCTGATAGACGAAAACGGCGAAGTAAGCCAAATGCCTGACATATCGATGAAAGCAGGCTCTATGGCACTGACAATCAACGATATATGTATCGGAACGAAACAGACTTATTTAGCCATGCCGTTCGGTATCATTGCCATTCATCCGCGTAAAGGCGAGGTGAGTGACACGTATTATATCGGAGAGGATGCGGCCAGCATCGAGGTGCAGCAGATCGTCGAAAAAGGCGATTCGCTGTATGCTTTCTCTTTCGACCGGATGTATCGTGCATCGTTGAACGACAATCTGGTAGATTTCTCCTTCTGGTCGTCAGATTTGATTCCGTTCGAGCAGATCCAGCAAGCGGAGGTACATAACGGACATATCTACGTACTGGCACATGATTCCTTATATCGCCAGGCAGGAGCCGAATGGAAACTGGTCACATCCGAGCCGCTGGAATGGATTCACGCAAGCGGCCGTCAGTTACTGACCTATCAAAACGGGAAAGGCCTCTTCAGGCTAATGGATGATGATACATTCAGCGGTTTGAGCGATCATTATACAGCCAATGATGCAGTATATACGAATGGAGAATATTGGTTGGCAGAAGAGGACAAAGGTCTGGTCCGGCTGAGTTCATCCGGCGATGAGAGTTTCCATCCTGTAGGCCCGCTAAGCAATTTCGGCTATCATCTGGATATTGCTCATGACCAGTTATATGTATCTCCGGGCGGCCGATGGGCAACGCAATACGGCAGACAGAGCAGCTTGAGTATTTATGACGGCACGCAATGGAGAGGTATTCCATGGCAGAACACATGGTATTATACAGGACACGATATCCGCGATGCCGTAGGCTATGGAGTGGATGCCTCCGACCCGGGACATTTCTACGTAACTACGTTCGGAACAGGTGTGTTTGAATTCCGCAATTACAAAGCGGTCAAGCATTACGACAGCAGCAATAGTACATTACGGCCAGCCACCGCCGAGACGAGCGACTACTATTTCACCCGAACAGACGGTGCGATGATGGATGAACAAGGTAACTTGTGGCTGCTGAACGCGACGGAGACAGGCAAGCCGGTACATATAGTTGCGCCTTCAGGCACCTGGTATGGTCTGAATCTGCGCAGCGGAGGCAAAGAACTGAAATACGAGACTCCCACAGGCATCTGGCCCGACCGTCGTCACAGCCAATGGAAATGGCTGATGAGCCAACGTGTAGAACCGATGTTGATCTTATTAGACGACGGAGGAACCCCCACTATCTCCGGCGACGACCGATGCGTAGCCCGCAGTTCGTTCGTGGATCAAAACGGGAATGTACTGACACCGACACAGTTCCGCTGCTTTGCCCAGGACCAGACGAACCGCATCTGGATCGGAACGGATAAGGGTCTTATCTTAATCCCGAAAGAGGTGGATTTCTTCAGTTCGAATGCCTGCCGGCGAATTATCATTCCCCGCAATGACGGCACAGGATTAGGCGACTACCTCTTGGGCGACGAGCAGATCAACTGTCTGGCGGTAGATGGCGGAAACAGAATATGGATCGGCACAGCCAACTCGGGTTTGTACCTGATAGAAGACGATACAATAACCGTAGCGCATTTCACGGAATACAACAGTCTGCTGCCGTCAAACGGTATCCAGTCGATCGCTATCATGCCCAAGACTGGCGAAGTGTTTGTCGGAACCGACCTCGGTATTGCATCCTACCGCAGCGATGCGAGTGAAGCGCAGCCGGACATGAGCGGAGCCTATGCCTTCCCTAATCCTGTCCGACCGAACTACAGCGGCATGATCAGTATATGCGGGCTGATGGAAAATACAACGGTCAATATTATTGATGCCGGCGGCAACCTGGTTTGCAAGACCAAGAGCCATGGCGGCATAGCGGTATGGGACGGCAGGTTACCGGACGGACGAAAAGCCACACCGGGCGTTTATAGCGCGATGTGCAATGCCAATGGCGGACATACCGTAGTGAAAATCATGGTAATACGATAAAAGAAAAAGCAGGCAATTGCCTGCTTTCTTATCCCTTGATAAGTTTGAGGAACTCTTCTCTCGTCTCCTGGCGGGTGAAAGCGCCGGTGAAGTCGGATGTGACGGTCATAGCGTGTTGTTTCTGCACGCCCCGCATCTGCATACAAAGGTGTTCCGCCTCTATGACGACCATTACTCCCAGCGGATTAAGGGTATTCTGGATGCAGTCCTTGATCTGTGTAGTCAGCCTCTCCTGCACCTGAAGCCTCCTCGCATATACATCCACTACGCGGGCAATTTTACTGAGTCCTGTGATCCTTCCGTTAGGAATGTACGCCACATGCACCTTCCCGAAGAAAGGCAACATATGGTGTTCGCAGAGGGAATAGAAATCTATATCTTTGACCACCACCATCTGGCGATAGTCCTCTTCGAAAAGAGCAGCACGTAAGATAGCCTCCGGATCTTCGTTATATCCTTTGCACAGAAACTGGAGCGCTTTTCCTACACGTCGCGGCGTCTTGACAAGTCCTTCACGGGCAGGGTCTTCCCCTATCAGCGACAATGTTTTCTCCACCGCTTCGGCAACAGCCGCAGTCACCTCCGGTTTCTCATGAAATTCCTGCAGGTCCATTATTGCAACACTTGTATTTTATCGCGCACAATATACGTATCCCCCATCAGTTCGGGATATTGCTGCACGAACAGTTTCTTATATTCCTTAGCTTCGTCGTACGTACGGAAGTCTCCCAGACGTACTTTCCAGAACGGCGGCAGATACTGGACATAAAGGGTCTGGTTGATTTTCTCTTTCAGTTTGGTCTCCAGATCCAGAGCCTCGCTCTTAGCAATTTGCTGCTGGTTGGAAGAATAAATCTGCACGCGATATCCGTCCATCTCCACCAGCTCGCGTTTCCCGTTCACCGCTTCGTCCAGCAAGACCGCTATTGCGCTATCCTGAACGATCTGCATACCCGGTAACGAGTCAAAAATCGTCAATAATATAACTAAAATTAATTTCATCAATCTATCTGTGATTTGTTATTTGTAATTTGTCCGTGCAATTTCCGTGCCATTAATAGCGGAAGGACGAGCCTCCGACAAACTCGCGTAGGAAGGATGTAGGCGGGATTTCTTTCTCCGGTACCGGCACGAAATATTGGAGGAACTTGAGCAGGCGGTGCGCCTCGCTGTATTCTTCGCAGAACTTAGGCACCTCCGAAAGAATCGGCTCCGCATGCCGTTTGAGGACGGCGAACTCGAAGATCAGCGCAGAGTTGAACATGACATCTGCCTCTTCCTGGAAGGGATACACCCATTTGGTCTCCCCTCGGATAACGGACGGACACCGTGCTATCGTTTGCTGCGCAGAGAAGCCGCGGTATTTGTAGTCGCGCACAATGCGGCGCAACAGACGTATGTCCGTTGTAGGAATCCAGTTATGATTATCGATATTGATCGTCGTAAGGGTTGAGACGTATATCTTATAGGTAAGGGATTTATCCACATCCGGCAAGATACAAGGATTAAGCGCGTGCAGTCCTTCGATAACCAGGACAGAGTCTTTCTGCAACTTCAGTTTATTGCCGCGGAAGACCCGCTCCCCTTTGGTAAAATCATACGTCGGCAGGTTTACCTCCCGTCCGTCGAGCAGGTCATGTATCTGTTCGCGGAAGAAAGGCAGATCCACCGCATTCACATCCTCGAAATCGTATTCGCCATTCGCATCTTTGGGTGTGTCCACGCGGTTCACAAAATAATCGTCCATGGAAAGGACTTCCGGCCGTATTCCGTCAACCAGCAACTGGATCTGCAGACGTTTGGAGAAGGTGGTTTTTCCCGAAGAAGAGGCTCCGGATATAAAGACTATTCTGGGGCGTTTCTCGGCGATAGAGTCGGCTATCTGGGCTATTTTCTTCTCGTGCAGCGCCTCCGCCAGTTTGATAAGACCGAATGATTTATTTTGTTTGCAAGCCACGTTGAAGTCGCTTACATTGTTGATTCTGAGCAGTTTGTTCCAACGGTTGTATTCCTGGAAGATCGTAAACATCTTATCCTGCGCAACGGAATCTTCCAAGATAGTAGGGTTGGTTCTATTGGGGATTCTAAGCAGCAGCCCGTCCTTGAACGGCTCCAGATCGAACACATTCAGATATCCGGAAGACGGCAGCAGCACATTCGTGTAATAGTCGATGTAGTCGCCCATGCGGAAATAGCGGCAGTACGGGTTTCCGAGTGCTTCGAAGATCGACGACTCGTTGTTGTACCGTTCGGCGAACATACCCATTACCTCTTTGGTCTGTTTCTCCTCCTCTATGATCGGCCGGTCCTCACGGATAATGAGCAGCATTCGCTCTTTGATCGCCGCAACTATCTGAGGTGTTACCACCGGCGGCTCTTTCTCCTCATCCATCTTGGAGTCTTTGCTCTGGTGCCATTGCAGGGTGCAGTAATACCCTTTGCTGATGGGGTGCTCCACGCGCAGGTCCATTTCCGGGAAGAGTTCATTCACGGCGCATGCCAATACCATATTCAATGTACGCACATAGGCGCGCATGCCCGAGGGCGAACTGGCATCCAGGAACTCTATATCCTTGGGCTTGTAGAGCAGGAAATCCAAATTCTCCACTTTATAATTCACATGCGCCGCTATGATCGGGTATTTCAATCGAATTCCTATCAGTTCTTTCAACTGAATGAGCGAAATCCCCCGCGGCACTTTGTGGTAAGTGCGGGTATTTTTACAGAAAATGGTAATTGTTTTCTCCATCTATGTAGTTTTTTTCCGGTTTATCTTTTATTCCAGTTTATCCTGCTTTATCAGTTCGTCTATCCTGAGCGCCTGCACCAGAATCGTTCTCATGTCAGCGAGGCGCACTTGGTTAGCTGCATCCGAGATCGCGCGCTCGGGATCCGGGTGCGTCTCAATGAACAGCCCGTCCACGCCTACCGCCATCGCCGCACGCATGAGGTACGGCACCATCTCTCTGTTTCCTCCGGTGACACCGGCTTGCGAAGAAGGCTGCTGGACGGAATGGGTAGCATCAAAAATGACCGGACATCCGAATCGGCGCATCTCTACCAGCGAGGTCATGTCCACTACCAGCCTTCCATACCCGAAGGACGATCCTCGCTCCGTGAGCCAGACGCGCCCCTCTTTAGCGGCATTCGGAGAGACCTGTTCGATCTTGGCGATAGCTCCTCCCATGTCCCATGGAGCCATGAACTGGCCCTTCTTGACATTCACTATCCTGCCTGTTTCCGCTGCAGCCTGCAACAAGTCTGTCTGACGGCTCAGGAAAGCAGGAATCTGCAGCACATCCGCCACTTCCGCCACGGGTGTACACTGTGCGCTCTCATGCACGTCTGTCAGGATCGGCAGACCGAACTGCTCCTTTACCTCCTGCAGGATGCGCAAGCCTTCCTCCATCCCCACTCCGCGCGGCGAAGCCGAAGTACGGTTCGCCTTGTCGAAGGAGGATTTATAATAGAGCGTGACGCCCAAGTCATAGCAAAGGGCGCGGAGTGTCTCCGCTGTCCTGAGCGTAGTGTCGCGGCTCTCTATCGCGCAGTTGCCGGCAATGAGGAACATATTATTCTTCCGTTTCCTTGCGTTGTGCGAGTGCAGAGTCTTCCACTCCGCGGAAGGCCCGTGCCCATTGTATTTTCAGTTTGCCCGTACCGCCTTTCTCGTTGCCCGGAAGCCAGCTCTGTGCAAGGAAGAACATCGCCTCCTTCGGCAGTCTGTTCGGCAGACGCAGCAACTCCATATTGTTCACATACCAGATCAGTTCGTTCTTGGTCCAGCGGAAGGTATAGACGTAATACATCGACCGCAACATTCCGGTCAGGTCCGCCATCTGTGTCTTGGCACCGTTCACGAGACCCATCTGATGCACTTTTCCGTTATAATGGTACAAGGCCACCATCGGGCTGTTCTGTTTGCCGGTCGTCAGACCGAAGAAATGGTGTCCCGTGCCCTGGCTGCGCACTTTAGCCATGAACATACCGGACTCTTGCGCGAACGCATCCTTGGTGTTCATGACATCCGATGTATAGTTGAAGATGTGCTCGACGAATCCTTTCTTCGCATCCCAAGCCACGGCTTTCTTGCTTTCCTCACGTGTCTCCAGATCCATACGTCCGTCCACGAAGAAGGTGTTCTTGCCACCGTTGTATGCCTGCAGTTCCGACGTGCGGGAATGGCCGTCCTTCATAGCCGGATTGGCATATCCGAATCCTGCCTGCCAGTTCTTGGACGACGACATGTCATCGTCGAAAGAAGGCCGGAAGAGCTCCGCCCAGTCGATCTTCTCTTCGCGTTGGCCGTAGTAGAACTTGATATCGCCTGAGTTAGCCAACTCCAGATAGCGCTGCTCGGTCTTGTACTCTTCCGAGTGCTGCCACCGTTTGGCATCAGCCCAGAGGGCATGACGTTTCTGGAAATCTTCCGTTTGGATCTCTTTCTCCAACTCTGTCAGTTGACGCAGTTCCGGCGAATTGAGCACCTTCAGATAGTTCTTGTAGAAAGGCGAGTGGTAGATCATGTTATACGCCCGCAGTTCAGCCGATTTGAGACACTCGCGCAGGCTCTTGATCTTCTGAAAATCGTCCGTTTCGCGGAACTTCAGGAAAGCCTGGAATGTTTCGTTCTCCACCGCGCGGCGGTAACGCCGCATGCTGAGAGCGGAACGCAGACGCTCATAGGCAGTCATTTTCTTGCCTTCGTCCGTGTCTTTGTACTTGCGGTTGATGAGTTCGTTCTTACGTTCCTGAAAGTCAGAACTCTCAACGGTTTTCTTCAACTCCAGATACTCCGCCAACTCAGGCGATTTCTCAATCATGCGGTAACGTTTAACACGCTCCTGCATCTCATAAATCATTTTCTCGAACGCTTCGGTCGAGAGCATTTTGCCGGTCAGTCTGGCAGTAAACAGGTTCATAAATTTACTATTTAACGATTTAACAATTTAACGATTTAACGGTTTAACGATTTAACGGTTTAACAAGCTCATAGAGCTCCTCCAGCGTGTCCACGAAGATCGGTTTGAAGGCCTCTTGCTCCGGGATGAAACGCAGGCTCCTCATCAACTCGATCTGCTGTTTGAGGGGTTCGTAGAAGCCCTTGTAGTTGAGGACGAAGGTGGGTTTCCGGTGCTCTCCCACGATAGCAGAGGAAGTGGCGTCCATCATCTCGTCCAGCGTGCCGTAACTGCCCGGCAGACAAACGATCAGATCCGAGAGGTCCCTCATGATCTGCTTGCGTTCGGACATGTTCTGAACCATATACAGTTCGTCGCAGTTGTCCGCTTTGCGTCCGGCGGCTTTGATGCGCGGAGGGATGACGCCTACTACATATGCGCCTGCGGCTTTTGCAGCATTGCTGGTGCGGGTCATTAATCCGCCCGTAGCGCCGCCATAGACGAGGGTGTGCCCCTGCTCACCGAGCCAGGCTCCCAACGCATCTCCCAGAGCCAGGTACTCCTCGGGGATACTGTCTTTTGCCGAACAATATACTGCAATCTTCATAATTGATAATTTATAATTGATAGTTGATAATTAATTCTTAGTATCTTTAGTTGTCTTAATAATGGAAGTTAATAATTTAATGAGCTCCACACAATCCTCATAGATGGATGTGTAACTTTGCTCATCAATATAATCTCCAGCATATAATAATTCCAACCAATATGATGTCTCGTCTGCCACTTTTAAGGCGATATTCAGTTTATTGATAAAATCCAGCCGACTTTGAGCATTTTTGGCCTCACGGCAATTAGCGCCAATAGATGTACCGGAACGTAATAACTGTTTGGAAAGAACGTATTCATTCTGTGCAGTTAAGTACTTATACGCCTTTACAACTCGTAACGCAAATGCAAACGATTTGGCTGAAACAGTATTCTTATTATCCGGCTTTGTCATAACTGTCAACTATCAACTATCAACTGTCAACTATCAACTATTTAAGCGTCGATGTTAGCGTAGGTGGCGTTCTCTTCGATAAACTCACGTCTCGGCGCCACGTCGTCACCCATCAGCATAGCGATAATACGGTCCGCCTCGGCTGCGTTCTCTATTGTCACCTGTTTGAGCACACGGCGTGCCGGGTCCATCGTAGTCTCCCACAGCTGCTCGTCGCTCATCTCACCCAGACCTTTATACCGCTGGGTCTTGATCTGCTTCTCGTCGCCGTTACCGAACTTCTGTATAAACGCCATCCGTTGCTGGTCGTTCCAGCAGTACTCGCTGTAACTGCCCTTCGAGCACTTGTACAGCGGCGCGCAGGCGATATAAAGGTGTCCCTGCTCGATCACCTCTTTCATATGACGGAAGAAGAGCGTCATGATCAGCGTAGCGATATGCGCACCGTCCACATCGGCATCCGCCATGATAATCACTTTGTGGTAGCGGATCTTGGAGAGGTTCAGCGCTTTCGGGTCCTCTTCGGTACCGAAGGTGATTCCTAACGCTGTAAAGATGTTTCTCACCTCCTCGGATTCGAACACTTTGTGCTCCATCGCTTTCTCCACGTTCAGGATCTTACCGCGGAGCGGCAGGATAGCCTGGTGTACGCGGTCACGACCGGTCTTAGCGGTACCGCCTGCGGAGTCTCCCTCTACGAGGAACAGCTCGCACTCGCTTGCGTCTTTCGACACGCAATCCGCCAGCTTGCCGGGCAGACCGCCTCCGGAGAGCGGGCTCTTACGCAGCACGCTCTGACGGGCGTTACGCGCCGCTATACGTGCCTGAGCCGCGAGAATCACTTTCTCCACAATCTTCTTCGCGTCGTCCGGGTGTTCCTCCAGATAGTTCTGCAGCGCCTCCGCTACGGCTGAAGAAACCATTCCCGCTACCTCGGAGTTACCCAGTTTGGTCTTGGTCTGACCCTCGAACTGCGGTTCCGCCACCTTGACAGAGATAACCGCCGTCAGACCTTCGCGGAAATCGTTCGGGTCGATCGTCGAGTTACCGTCTTTGTCTTTCAGTTTGGCTTTCTCCAGCATCTTGCTCTCCTCGGCGTATTTCTTCATGACACGCGTCAAAGCGGCACGGAAGCCGGCTACGTGGGTACCGCCCTCGATCGTATTGATATTATTGACATATGAGTGTACGTTCTCGTTGAAATCGGTGTTGTAGATCATCGCCACCTCCACCGGCGTACCGTATTTGTCGGTATTGAGGTGGATTACCTCGCTGATCAGCGGCGTACGGGTACCGTCGATATAACGTACGAACTCGCTCAGACCCTTCTCCGAATAGAACACCTCTTTCTTGCAATTTCCCTCCGCGTCAACCACACGTTTGTCCTTCAGCACAATACGGATACCGGCATTCAGGAACGCCAACTCACGCATTCGGTTCGCCAGAATATCCCAATGGTAAACGGTCTCGGTGAAGATCGTGTCGTCCGGCCAGAACTGCACGAACGTACCGGTCTTGCGCTGCTCCCAATTACCGATAGCCTCTTCCTCCGAGATCGTGTGCACCGGCGCCAGAGGTTTACCCTTCGCGTAGTCCTGGCAGTGGATCTGTCCGTCGCGATAGACCTCCACGTGCATTCTCGTCGAGAGCGCATTCACGCAGCTCACACCGACACCGTGCAAACCGCCGGAGACCTTGTAACTGTCTTTGTTGAACTTACCTCCGGCGTGCAGGACGGTCATTACCACCTCCAACGCTGACTTATGCTCCTTCGGATGCATATCCACCGGAATACCACGTCCGTTATCCTGAACCGTAATGGAGTTATCCTCGTTGATATGAACGGCTATCTCGTCGCAGAAGCCGGCGAGCGCCTCATCAATAGAGTTATCCACTACCTCATAAACCAGGTGGTGCAGACCCTTCAGCGAGATATCGCCGATATACATCGCAGGCCGTTTACGCACCGCCTCTAATCCCTCGAGCACTTGAATACTCGATCCATCATACTTTTCTTGTTGCTCTTCCATTATTTTTTATTTTCACATTTTCGCATTTATTAATTCTTGCATTTCATGCATAACGCGCACACGCGCATAAAATCGGCTGCAAAGGTACAAAAAAATTTTGACATACACAAGAGTGTATGCTATTTTTCTGCATTTTTTCAAAAGAATACGACTTTCCCGATCGGCGCATCTAACAATCTGAAAGTCCCGTTCCGCCCGCTGATGGCTCTCGCCACGCTGTCCGGTTCGTTCCATGGGTGCATTGCCAGCGCGTATTTGTCGTGGTGAACGGTGAAGACCTGCTTCGGTTCCAAGTCGCGGATCGCTTGCTCCAAGCCCTCCGGCATCGTGTGGATATACCGCCAGCGCTCGTTATACTGACCGTTCTCTAAAAACGCCAGATCAACCTGACCGAACTGCTCACGGATCGCTTTGAACCGCTTGTCGTAGCCTCCGTCACCGCCGATATACACCTTCCGTCCGGCGTATTCGATCATAAACGACGCCCAGAGCGTCTGGTTCGCTCTACCCAACAAGCGGTTGCTGAAATGCCGCGTCGGCAGGCAAGTAATGGATAATTGAGAATTGAGAATTGATAATTGAGAATTGTCATACCAGTCCATCTCTGTTATTTGGTTGTCGGAGTAGTGCCAGTACCGCAAATAATCGGCTATGCCGAGGGGACAAACGACATGCCGCACTCTTGTGCGGAGGTCCCGGAGCGTGGCGTAGTCCATGTGATCCCAGTGCTCGTGGGTCACGATGAGCACATCTATCTCCGGCAGATCATCGGGACGGTAGATGTCCGTTCCGGGAAAAGGGCGCAGCATGAGAGAAGCAGGGAACTCCGGCTTGAGCACCGGATCGACCAGAAAACGCTTGCCGCCGAGGCAGAAGAGGTAAGACGAATGTCCGAACCACACCACCCGGTCGCTATCCGTCGGAAGGGCTTTGAGGTCCGTCTTATACGCCTCTACCGCTTTCTTCGGAACACGTCCCTCTTTGAGCGAAGCGGTCTTTCTACTTTCTACTTTGAGCGGCTCTGCCGCGGTCTTTCTACTCCCCTTCCCAGTAAACTGCGGCGTCGGTTCCTGGTTCTGAAACCGTCCGTCGCGATAGTTAGGCGAAGCCTGTATCCGCTCTTCCGACACATGCCGGAACGTACCGAAAGCAGGGTGCGCCAACACACCCAATGTCAGCACTCCTATACACGATACTATACCTATTATAATAAACAAGACTTTCACCTTTCATTTTTCACCTTTCACATTTCACCTCTCTCGCCCAGCGGAAGAGCGAAAGCGGCAGATGGCAGTACCCGTCAGGATGTTTGTTCAAGTAGTCTTGGTGGTACTCGTCCGCCGGATAATAGTTCCTGAGCGGCAGGAGCTCGACCTTCATCGGCTCGGTATATTTCTTCTGTTCTTCCGCAAAGACGGACTCAATGACCGCCTTTTGTTCCTCCGACAGATAATACACCCCCGTCCGGTAACGCGTGCCTTCGTCCTCGCCCTGTTTATTGAGCGAAAGCGGGTCGATCGCTGCAAAGAACATACGTATCAGAAAAGCCAACGAGACTTGCTGCTCGTCGTATTCCACCTTCACCGTCTCGGCATAACCGGTGGTGTCCGTATAGACCTGTTCGTATGTAGGAGCAGGCAGATCTTCGTTTCCGTTCGCGAAGCCTGTCTCTGTACTAACCACACCTTGAACCTGTTGGAAGAAATGTTCCATTCCCCAGAAACACCCTCCTGCAAAATATATCGTCTCCATAATCGCCTGCAAAAGTACTGCTTTTTTGTTACATATGCAATAGTTTGGGCGATTTTTTATATCGGAGGCGGCAGTTTGGCTTCCAAAGAGGTGTCGTTGGGGCTGGTAAAAATGTCTAAAACGCTGTTTGCAGCGGTCTTGAAGGTGTGCCGCTGGAGGCGGAAGGGTTGCTCCGGCTCTACCGGTTCAAAAGAAACGGATTCCGGTTCCTGCGCTTTCTTGCGCTCCGCTTGCAGTTGGCGATAGATAGAGACGTAAGTATATTGGTAGAAACGGGAGTAGGGTTTCATGCCTTCTTCGGGTTTCGCGCCGCCTTTGAAGACCCGGAAATAATGGTTGAAGAACCGCACGCGCCATTCGAGGGCTTCTATGGAATGATCGTGTTCGAGTGCATGCGCCTGCCGCTGCGCCTCTTTGATTAACTCGCGGTTCGCGACACACGCCGCCGACCAGTGTTTCGGGAAATGGTAGGTATATAACTCATGCAATCCTGCCCGGAAACGGGATGGTCTTACCACAATGCGCTTCCGGCACTTCCGACCTTCTTTCACCATGTCCACCGCACCCCTTATGGCAGTTAAAAAGGCGCATGTATGGAAATAGTGTACACCCCGTTTATGAGGCGTACTTCCCGTCGGAAGTGAGACAAACTCAAATCCAGAAGACTTCAAGCGGTCCATTACCTTTGTTTTCAAATGCATTGCCATGTCGCGTAATGTGCTGTGTTTCAGTCTATTGTGTAGTATATGCGTCGAACAAAGTCTAGGACGCCCTCGAAGCTACCCTTATGCGGGCCTTATTTAGGGTCGATTCGGACTTCATTTCGGGTGCAAAGATACAAAAAATATTTGACATATGCAAATTTTTTGACAAAAAAAACGGAGAGGAGGCGGCACAATATACATAGAAAAAGACGGCGGCAAAAATGCCACCGAAAGGAACAACGAAGGGAACACCGAAAGGAACACCGAAAGGAACAACGAAGGGAACAACGAAGGGAACAACGAAGGGACGCCGGATAGCATCCGGCACAATAGACATAGAAAAAGACGGCGGCAAAAATGCCACCGAAAGGAACAACGAAGGGAACAACGAAAGGAACAACGAAGGGAACAACCCGCATACCATGCGGGACAATAGACGAAATGGGCAGACAAAAAGGAACGGGCTAAAACGGGGAAGAGAGGTTACGGGTTACGGGTTACGGGTTACGGGCGGGGATTAGAGTTTTTTGCGGAAGGCGGCGGGGGAGAGGTTGGTGTGGCGCTTGAAGAAGGTACCGAAATGGGACTGATTCTGGAAACCAAGCTGGTCCGCTATTTCCTGGATGGAGAGGGTTGTGGTACAAAGGAGCGTTTTGGCACGCTGGGTGAGGGCTTGCTCGATGCAGGAGCTGGCAGTCATGCCAAGCGTTTCTTTGACGGTATTGGCAACATAACGGGTGGTGAGACAAAGTTGTTCGGCGTACCAGTCGAGATTGTGGTGCTTATCGCAATAGAGATCAACCAAGTGCATGAATCGTCCTGTGATTTCTTCGTTGCGGGACATCGGTTTGTCATTCCACATCGCAAGATTTTCCCCCGCGAGGTGATGGAAGAGCGACCGCACCAAATAGACCGCCGCCGTGCGATCCTTTTCCTCAATCAACTCCTGAAGCAGATCGAGATAGTGCATCGTTCGTTGGAGTTTCTGCGCGCTCATTTGCCAATGCGGACAGACATAGACATGGGAGATGAGAGTAAGCGGAAATTGGGGATTGACTTCCTCGAGGAATTTGCGCGAGAGCGACAACACACGCACCTCTACAAAATTATCCATGTCATCCGGCTTTTTTACTAAAAAATCGGGCGTAATGAGAAAACCCTCATTCGCTTTGATAGTATATGGCTGATTATTCACAATGACCCTCATTTCACCTTTTAAAATAAATTGCATGCAATAGGTAGGAATGAAGTACTGCTCGGGAATAATATACTGCGAGAAACGTCCTTGCGTCGTGTTAATTTCCATGACAGAGATATCTTCCACAGAGTTCTCTCCGGGGATAAAAGTCATGTTCTTGAAGCCGGAATAATCGGTAATGATCTGGTCGCTTATGTTTTGTGTTTCCGCCATAATGGTATAATTTAAATATACGAATAAGAACAATTCGGGTGCAAAGATACAACAATTTTTTGACATGTGCAACAGGAATAGTAGAATCAGAACAATCTTTGCATGAATTAGAAAAACGTTAATTCGTTATAAAGCAGTACTTTTGCAACCGTTTTTGAAAAACACTCACGAAAAAAGAACAAAAATATGAAGATTTTATTTGTAATTGACAGTTTTTACACGACGAACAACGGTACTTCTATCTCCGCGCAGCGTTTTGCAGGCGAATTGCGCAAAAGAGGTCACGAAGTAAGGGTGCTTTGCTGGGACACTCCAAGTGACCAAGGGACTAAGGACCAAGTGACCAAGGAAGTAGGATGTACGAAGGAGAACAATTTGACAGATGGTGATTTCACCACAAAAAAGTTCAATATTCCAGTATTCCAACCGTTGTGCGACAAACACGATTTCAGTTTTGCGTATAATGATACGGAGGTTGTGCATAGCGCGTGCGATTGGGCGGACGTGGTACATGTGTTCGTTCCCTTCGGCATTGAAATGGAGGCTATCAATTACTGCCATGAAATTGGCAAACCTGTTACGGCAGCCTTCCATATCCAGCCGGAGAACATGACTTCGTCGGTAAGTATGGGCAAAGTGGAATGGTTTAACGAGATGTTTTATCGTTCTTTCCGCCGGAATATCTATAATCGCGTGCGCCACGTACACGTACCTTCTTTATTTATGGGCAGGATGATTGCGGAACGCGGCTACACGGCGAAGATTCATGTGATCAGCAACGGGATCCAGGACGCGTTTATGGAAGCCGGGGAGAAGAAAGTTGAAAGTTTAAAGTTGAAAGTTGAAAGAAGTTTAGAAGAGGACAGTTCTAAGCAGGTCTTCAAGATTATGATGATCGGGCGGTTGAGCCAGGAGAAACGGCAGGACGTGATCATCAACGCATTGAAATACAGCAAGTACGGCGACCGGATTCAGTTGGTTTTCGCAGGTCGCGGACCGGAATACGACAAATACGTAGAATTGGGAAAAGAGCTGAAACACCAGCCGAAGTTCATTTATGTAGGAAGGGACGAGTTGATAGAAGAGCTGCTGACGACGGATCTGTATGTTCACGCGAGCGACATGGAGAGTGAGGCTATCAGTTGTATCGAGGCGTTCGCAACAGGTCTGGTACCTGTGATTGCGAATAGCGAAGTGAGTGCTACTCCTCAGTTTGCGTTGGACGGCCGGAGTTTGTTCACTCCCGGCAGCCCGAAAGATCTGGCGCGTGCGATCGACTACTGGCTGGACCATCCGGAGGAGCGTCATCACATGGAAGAGCAATACCGTCTGGCCGGACGTCAGTACAGTCTGGCGGCTTCCGTGACGAAGTTCGAAGAGATGTTGAACGAAGAGATCAGAGACAATTATGAAGAAGTTCATAGTCATCCCGCTGCTGCTCTGGAGTCTGAGTCTTTCATGCGCAGACCGCGCCGCGTTGCCGCCTTTTGGTAAAAAGCCCCTCCCGACCTCCCCGTGGAGGGGAGGAGACAAAGGGCTTTTCGGCGGTCCGGTGGGGAAAGGGAGGATGTATTTCGACATCGTCTTGCCGCCGATCACGCCGAATCTGCTGATCGACGTAGGGATGAGTATGGCGCAGGTACATGGTGTGGTAGGAATGGCTCCGCGATGGTTTGCGATGTTCAGTCCGACCGCGTGTCCATACAGCGAGTTATACACAGCTCCGAAGGGCAATTCGGCCATTATGATTACTTATCGGGTGTATTTCTGAGAAGTTGAAAGTTGAGAGTTGAAAGAAAAAAAACAAAGATAAACCCTTTTGAAGGCTTTAGCGCAAAGCGCCATGCGTATTTTGCTGCTAAAAACTCCTCGCAAGCAAGCTTTCGGATAGTTTTTACCAACAAACTCCGCAACTCTGCGAGCAAAAGCCTTCAAAAGCAATAAACATAAAAAACATTTCAAAGCAAATCGTCTCGCTTTTTTAATGGGACGGTAGTGAAAGAAAATAAGAAAAATATTTATTATGAGGACTAATAGATTTTTAGTTATATTATTTTTTGTTGCTCTGTATGCGCAGGCACAAGAGCGGATAGAGATGATTCCTTATGGGGATTTTGAGAGCTGGACGGAGAAACAGATTAAGGAATCCGCGCTGATCGGGGGTCAGACGAAGACGCTGTACAAGATCGGCGGTTCGTGGAGCAGCAGCAACGCCCATGCCCGTGCGCTGGGTGTGGACAAGGTGTCGGTAAGCGTGACGCCGGAGAGAAGAGGGGAAGGCTACTGCTGCCGGATGGAGAGCACCTTGGAGAGCGTGAAGGCAATCGGGATTGATTTCAAGGCGCTCGCCACCGGGAGTATTTACACCGGTAAGTTGCTGGACGTGGTAGGTCTGAAACAGAGCAGTGATCCTAATTCGGCGATCGACATGGGCGTTCCGTTCACGGGCAGGCCGAGTGCGCTGATTCTGGATTATAAAGCACTTATTCAGGACAGAACCGCCGTTTATGCGCCTGCGAAGACCAAAGTAAAAGAAGTGGCGGGACACGACAAAGGACATATCACGCTGATTTTGCAACACCGATGGGAAGAGAACGGGCATGTGTATGCCTACCGTGTAGGTACAGCCGTTCAGACGATCGACCGGACGACCGAATGGCGGAATGATTTTCGTGTGCCGGTGGTGTATGGTCAGGCAGGAGCGGATCTGAAAGAACTATCCAACGACCGCCACAAGACGCATAACAGCGAGGGCAAAATGGTTTGTATCGAGGAAGTGGGATTCCGCGAAGACATGGCGCCGACGCATCTGATTGTACAGATTTCGGCAGGAAGCATGCCGCCGTTCACAGGCTGCCCGGGCAATATAGTTTGGTGCGACAACATCCGGCTTGCCTATACCGGGGATCAATCCTCTTTAGCCCATGCGAAATAAGTTCATCTGGCTCATAGTGTTTCTGCTTTGCGTGCTTCCGTCGGAGGCGCGCAAACATCGTAGTATCACCATCAGCCGCGATTACAGTTCGGTAACGGTCAACGAGGACAGCACGGTCAGTTTCTGCTACTGCGGTCCGGGTCGTCGCGTGAGCGTGCAGAGCGATCTGCTTTACGCGGACGAGGACACGGCTCATTACAGCGACCGCACGCGGCGGATCAAGATGCGGCTGGAGAGCGACGGCTGTTTTCACGCGACGACCCGTGCCGTCAGTCCGGAGACCTATACCTACTGTTTCCGTGTGGACGGCAAGCGCAAGCCGGACCCGCAGAACAGCGATACGGCATGGCAGAAGATGCACAAATGGAACGTTGTGAATGTAGGCGGTAACGCGCACGCGGACCTGTACCGCAAGCCGGAGCGGCAAGGCGAGGTGATTCGGACGACATGGTACAGCAGCAAAGAGGGATTGAACAGGAGGGTGAATATTTATGTGCCCTTTGATTTAGTCGAAAGTCAAAAGTCAAAAGTCGAAAGCATTCCTGTGCTGTACCTGATTCACGGGATCAACGGGTACGAAGGCTCGTGGGCAGAACGGGGACGGGCGACTCATATCTTGGAGAACATGGTGGCGGAAGGTCTGTGCGAGCCGATGATTCTGGTCATGCCGGACGTCAATTTCGGCGTGCATGAAGACCGTCCGAGTTACCATACCCTATGGAACAGCATTTTCAACTACCCGCGTTTGAGCCATGACCACGACATAGACCTCGGTCTGACGGACCTGATTCAGATGGTGGACAGCACGTACCCCGTATCCGACAAACATTATATCGCCGGTTTATCCGACGGCGCGCGTATAGCGGCGAACACGGTTAATCTGTGCCCGGGGTATTTCGACGCCATCGGTATGTTTTCGCCCGTGGTCCACAAAGCGCAAATGCCGAAAGACAGCACTACGGTCTATATCTATACCGGCAGAAAAGACATGTTTCACCCCAACGCCAAGCGGTTTAACAAACGTCTGGAGAAAGCGCAGTTGCCTCATTCCTACACCGAGTCAATCGGAGGGCATACATGGCGGAATTGGCGGAGTTATCTGGTGGATTTCTTGAAAAATTTATAAATATTCTTTACAAAAATCATAAAATCCGCACTTTTGTGCGTTAAAATTTGTATATATACAAAATTTTGTGTAACTTTGCCCGCTTTTTTGATTGAAGTCGAAAGAGGGGTGACGGGTTACGGGTGACGGGTTACGGGCTTTTAGTCAAAAGTCGAAAGCAGAAAGCCAAATCTATAAATATATATACAAATTATGAGTAAAGTTACAGTAGTAGGCGCGGGAAACGTAGGTGCTACCTGCGCAAATGTGTTGGCAGTCAATGAGGTTGCCAACGAAGTATGTCTGATTGATATCAAAGAGGGTTTTGCCGAGGGCAAGGCCATGGATATCATGCAAACAGCCCAGCTGATGGGCTTTGACACCGTAGTGACGGGTGTGACGAACGACTACAGCAAGACCAGCGGTTCGGATGTAGTGATCATCACCTCCGGTCTTCCCCGCAAGCCGGGTATGACGCGTGAGGAGCTGATCGGCGTCAATGCCGGTATCGTGAAGAGCGTTTGCGACCAGGTCCTCAAATACAGCCCGAACGCGATCCTCGTTGTTGTTTCCAACCCGATGGACACGATGGCCTACCTGACGCTGCATGCATTGAAGTTACCGCGCAACCGCGTCATCGGTATGGGCGGCGCGTTGGACAGCGCACGTCTGAAATACTTCCTGAGCCAGGCGCTCCACTGCAACGCCAATGACGTAGATGGTTTCGTGATCGGCGGACACGGCGACACGACGATGATTCCGTTGACCAGCTACACGACCTACAAAGGAATCAACGTGAGCGAGTTCCTGTCGAAAGAGGAGCTGGAGAACGTCGTCAAGAGCACGATGGTAGGCGGCGCAACGCTGACGGGTCTGCTCGGCACGAGTGCATGGATGGCACCGGGTGCAGCAGCAGCGTCCGTAGCAGAGGCGATCATCAAAGACCAGAAGAAGATGATTCCTTGCTCCGCCGCGCTCGAAGGCGAATACGGCATGAAGGACATCACGATCGGTGTTCCCTGTATCATCGGCAAGAACGGTATCGAGAAAATCCTGGAACTGAATATCAGCGAAGAAGAGCGCGCCAAACTGCATGAGAGCGAAGCTGCCGTTCGCAAGACAACAGCAATCCTCAAAGATCTGAACGTGCTGTAATTTACCATTTCATCATTTACCATTTGGTCATTTATTTGTTCATTTGGGCATATAGTCAAAATGACACAATGACAAAATAAATGGTAAATCGTAAATGAACAAATCGTAAATAATTCTATGGATTTATTCGAGAAATGCGACCATTTTGAGACGCTCAAACTGGCGCGCAAACTACAAGTTTACCCTTATTTCCACGAACTGGAAAGCCGTCAGGCTCCGGTCGTGAAGATGGAAAACCACCGCGTGATCATGCTGGGCAGCAACAACTACCTCGGTTTCACGGAGAACGAGGCAGTGATCAAAGCCGGACATGACGCGCTGGACAAATACGGCACAGGCGTAAGCGGCAGCCGTTTTCTGAACGGCACGCTGGACCTGCACCTGCAGCTGGAGAAAGAGCTGGCGGAGTTCACGGGCTACGAGGAGTGCATGACCGTCTCCACGGGTTTCCAGACCAACCTGGCAATCATCTCCGCCATCTGCGGCAAGGACGACTACATCCTCAACGACCGTGAGAACCACGCATCGATATACGACGCATGCCGTCTGAGTTTCGCCAAGGTACTCCGTTACCGCCACTCGGACATGCAGGATCTGGAGCGTCAACTCAAGTCGATCCCGGAGAACGCAGGCAAGCTGATTGTCACCGACGGCGTGTTCTCCATGCGCGGCGACATATGCAAGCTGCCGGAGATATGCGCTCTGGCGGAGAAATACCATGCCCGTGTGATGGTGGATGACGCGCACGGCTTCGGTGTGTTAGGTCCCGGCGGACGAGGCACAGCAGCCCATTTCGGACTGACTGACAAGGTGGATATCACCATGCTGACGTTCTCCAAGTCGCTGGCTTCTATCGGCGGATGTATGCTGACGAGCCACCGCGTAGCCGACTGGCTGCGCCACGTGAGCCGGCCGTTCATCTTCTCCGCCGCAATCACACCCTGCTCCACCGCTACGGCGTTGGAAGCATTGCACCAACTCATCCTCGACCCCGAGCGTCCGACACGGCTGATGAACATCGCCAAGTATTTCCAGAAGAGCCTTCTCGCCGCAGGAATCAAGATCATCGAAGCGCCGACCCCAATCGTGCCGATCTTCACCTACAAGACGCTCGACACGCTCTATTTCGGCAAGAAGATGTTTGAGGAAGGCGTGTATGTGAACCCCGTTATCGCGCCGGCTTGCGTAGAAGGAGAGTGCCTGCTGCGTACGACGCTGATGGCGACACACACCGAGCCGGTCATCGACGAAGCGACAGAGATCATCGCACGCGTCCTCAAAGAGGGAGCGCCGGAAGGGCTGGCGTATTGATAGAAGACCGTCAGCCTGCGGCTGTTAAAAGACAAAAGGACAATGGACAAAGGACAAAGGACATTAGTCATCACCGGAGGTAGTTCCGGCATAGGCAAAGCGACAGCCTCGCTCTTTTGTGAGCGGGGCTGGCGTGTTTTTGAACTGAGCCGGCACGGGGCCAGAAGTGCAGAAGTGATGAGTGCAGAAGTGCAGAAGTGCAGAAGTGCAGAAGTGCTCAAAGCCACAGGCGAAATCATGCATGTGACCTGCGACGTGTGCTTGGAAGAGAGTTGCCGGACGGCGGTAGCCGAAGTGCTGCGTCAGACCGACCGGATAGACGTCGTCATCTCCAATGCAGGCTATGGGATATCGGGTCCGATCGAGTTCACGGAGATAGCGGACGCCGAGCACCAGATGGATGTCAATTTCATGGGTGCCGTGCGTTTCACGCAGGCAGTCCTGCCCCAGCTGCGCCGCCAGCGGTACGGCCGCATCATTTACACCTCCTCCGTAGCAGGTGTTCTGGCAGTGCCTTACCAGGCTTTCTACTCCGCATCCAAGGCCGCCATCAACGCGATGGCCCTGGTGCTGGCGAACGAAGTGCGTGAGTTCGGGATCTCCGTCTCCGTGCTCATGCCTGGAGACGTGTCCACCGGCTTCACTGACGCGCGCCGCAAGTCCACCGCCGGAGCAGAGGTCTATCGTCACTCCGAGCAGGCGATCACCGCCATGGAGAAAGACGAGCGCGGAGGCATGGAGCCACGGAAGATGGCAACCCTCTTCTACCACATAGCTACCTGCCGCAACCCCCGGCCGCAATACGTCGGCGGTCTCCTGTACCGCACTTTCTGTTTCCTCAACAACATCCTTCCTACCCGTCTCGTCAACTGGATAGAAGGAAGGATGTATAGGTGAGAATGTGAATTGTGAATTGTGAATTGTGAATTGTGAATTGTGAATTGTGAATTGTAAATTGTGAATTGATAATTATGCATATCCGAATTATCTCTCCGTCCGGTGCAATAGACCCTGTTTATATAGACCGGTCCGCAGCACGTCTGCGCGGCTGGGGCCATGAAGTGAGCGAAGGTATTCACGCCCGCGGTCGTTGGGGACGGTTTGCCGGCACGGACGAAGAGCGGCTGGAAGACATCCAAGACGCCATGCAGGACCCGTCGGTGGACGCCGTCCTCTGTTCGCGCGGCGGGTACGGACTGCAACGGATCATCGACCGGGTGCCGAATATCACCAAACCCGTCATAGGCTTCAGCGACATCACCGCTCTCCATCAACTATCAACTATCAATTGTCAATTGTCAATTCACGCCGTCATGTGCAAACATATCGCGACCCTGCCGGAAGACAGCGAGCCGATCGTGGCGTTGCGACGGGTGCTGGAGGGAAAGAGCGTCGAGTACCATATCGCGCCGCACCCGCTGAACCGCTACGGAGAAGCGAAAGCACCGGTTATCGGCGGTAACCTCTCCGTCCTCTATGGCCTGCAAGGAACACCTTATAGCCTTCAGCCGTCGGCTATCGGCAGTCAGGCTCCTATCCTCTTGATCGAGGACGTTGGCGAACGGCATTACCACATTGACCGGATGATCAGAAATCTGAAAATGAGCGGCGTACTCGGCTACTTGGGCGGCCTTGTCGTAGGACAATTCAGCGAATGCGAGGACGACCCGGGCATGAACTGCACGGTCTATGAGACAATAAAAGAGGCAGTCGCAGAATACGACTACCCCGTTCTCTTCAATGCGCCCTTCGGGCATGTAGAGCACAATTTGCCGATCTGGCTCGGCAAAGAGACGCAACTCTCCGTTACAGCCGAGGGTTCGGTACTCCGTACAGTACCCTTATCTCCGGCTCTCTGACCTCCACGGAAGGCGGTGTCTCCTCCTCTTGCGGCTGCGACTCAGCCGCTTTTTTCTGTACATGGCAACCCGCCAGCATGACAGTCAGCATGCCTAACAATACGTTCGTCCGGATCAGAAAACGCTTTCTCATACTCATAAGATGGTAACTCGTCCGTCCACGGCGGCGCGGATGGTGTCTTGTTCTTTAGCTATTTGTATGTACAGGTCACGGATCAGCTGCTTGCTGTCCCAGTAGTCGGAATAGCGTGTCAACGCGGTCATGTGATCCGCTCCGCCGGTCATGTAGTTGCTGGTGGCCACGGTGTAGGTCTTGTCCGGCTGAACGGCTTTGCCGCCCACCGTCACTTCCGCCAGCCGTCCGTCCACCGCGGTCATGCGCATTCCTGCGAGTCCTTGCGCCCCGTACGAGACGATTGAGTCGCATAGTTCGATCAGGTTCTCGCCCGTGAGCGTAATGACGACGAGCGTGTTCTCAAACGGCATGACGGTGTAGATCTGACCGAACGTGAGGTTCCCTGGCAGCCATTCGCCGCGTACGCTGCCCATATTGACGAATGCAAGATCGACCCGGCCCGGGTATAGCTGCTTGGCAGCCTCCCATAGTGCATCGGTCAGCCAGTTGAGCAACGGACATTCGGGCGCGGCGACCCACAACGTGTCCGGCACGTAGCCTACCTTGACGCTCATCTCGCGGTCCACCATTTCTTTGTACGGCGCGAGGCGCCGGAGGTATGCCGAGTCCAGAATCGAGTCACAGGAGGCGTCCACCTTGAGCGCCTCTGTATGAACCGAGTTCACCTGCATCGGTTTATGGCAGGACGAAAAAAGGAACAAGCAAAGAATAGTGAATAATGAATAATGAATAATGAATATTTTTTTCATTGTAGTATTCCTTTCAACTTTCAACTTTCAACTTTCAACTTTCCATACGGCTTCAGCCGATCGTTCGAGGCTTAGCCGAGATAAGAACTTTCAACTTTCATCGCCTTGGCTGTCTGTGCGGCGAGGCGTGCGTTGTTGAGGACTAATTGGATGTTCGCCGCCAAACTGTCACCTCCGGTCAGGTCTTTCACTTTCGCCAGCAGGAAGGGTGTGCACTGTTTGCCATGAATGCCGGCAGCCTCCATCTCGCTCAGCGCCTGGCCGATTGCTCGGTCAATGACCTCTTTGGGCATGGAGAACTCTTCGGGTATGGGGTTCGTCACAAGCATGCCGCCTTTGAGTCCGCAGTCTGTTTTGGCTTGGAACGCCGCCGCCAGTTCTTCGGGGGTGTCAATACGGTAGTCCACGCCGAAGCCGCTGTGACGTGTATAAAACGCCGGCAGTTCGTCTGTACCGTAACCGATGACCGGCACGCCCTTGGTCTCCAGGTATTCGAGCGTCAGCCCGAGATCGAGGATCGACTTGGCTCCCGCACAGATGACCATGACCGGGGTCTGCGCCAGTTCCTCAAGGTCGGCAGAGATGTCGAAGGTCTGCTGCGCCCCGCGGTGAACGCCGCCAATACCGCCGGTAGCAAAGACCTTGATACCCGCCATGGCGGCAATGATCATGGTTGTTGTGACGGTTGTGGCGCCGTCCTCCTTGCGTGCGATGAGGACAGGCAGGTCGCGCCGCGAAGCCTTGGTCACCGCCTGACCTTTCTTACCGAGGTACTCAATCTCCTCGTGTGTACAGCCGGCTTTCAGCTTGCCGCCAATGACAGCTATCGTGGCAGGCACGGCTCCGTTCTCGCGGATCGTCTGCTCCACGCGCAGCGCCGTCTCAACGTTCTGCGGGTAAGGCATACCGTGACTGATAATGGTCGATTCGAGTGCTACGACCGGCTTGCCTGCCGACAGTGCCGCTTGCACCTCATCCGATATAGAAAGATATTTATTCATTCGTAATTTTTAATTCGTAATTATAATAATATATTTGCAATGTCAGGGTTGACGGCTTTGAGGCTCATGAGTGTAGCCCTTGCCGCCATGAGACCGTACTGGGCGGTCTGCGGGAAGTCAATACCTTTGGCATGTGCGTAAACCACGCCGGCGAGGAAAGCGTCTCCGGCACCGGTGGTGTTCACTATCTCGCCCGGCAGCGCGGGGAAGAGCCATTCCTCCGCCGCCGTTCGGCAATAGACACCTTCGCCGGAGAGAGTTATATAGACATGCGCGACGCCCAAGTCCAGCAGTCTCTGCGCCGCTTCGGCGTAGGTAGCCGTCTCGGTCACCGCCAGCGCCTCTTTGAGATTCAGTTTGAGGGTATGGAGATACGGCAGTTTGGCGTTGCACAGGGCGTTCACCACGCGGTGCGCTTTGGTCGTACTGACGCCGTCGATAAAGAGCGGCGCAGTTACATTCTCCATGAGCCACCGGATGCCGTCTTCGCCAATATTGGTGTCCGCCACGATAAACTCGGACTGGTTGATCTCCCCGCTCCTTTTGGCGAGCCATTCAGGCGTGATCGCCTTGATAGCTTCAGTGTCCGCCACCGCGGCGATCATCTCGCCGCCGGAGTTGTTCATACACAGGTAAATGCCGGAGCGCACGCCGCTCACCCGTTCGGACAGATGCACGTCAATGCCTTGCTGCTTGCAATAGTCGTGCAGCAGTCCTCCGAAGAGGTCGTCTCCGAAGATAGTCAGCAACTGCGTCTTAGCTCCGAGCAGGACCAGGTTATGGGCGATATTCCTCGCCACGCCGCCGTAGCCGACCTCAATATGTCCGGGATTGGAGTCCGCCGCAATGAAAGCGTCCGCCAGCGTAGCCGACATATCCACATTTGCGCCTCCTATAACTGAAACAGAAATCATTTACGATCGGGTCATTTATGATTTACGAGTGCAAATTTACTGCTTTTTTTGCATATACGCAAATATATTAAGGAAAAAAATGCTCTGAGGGCGCGGAAATCAGCAGTAAAAGGTATAAAAACAAAGAAGGATGTCTCCCGACATCCCAATCTTTTTACTTAACCTTAAATCTAATACCATGAAAAACACGGTGCAAAAGTACT
>OCTX014571673.1_pt1 | contig 28700 bp, 28 predicted proteins | sample 1539691 | NCBI WGS metagenome assembly OCTX01 (sample SAMN02144231, study PRJEB22623) | gut metagenome | biome: sheep rumen | host: Ovis aries | place: New Zealand
GCCACGGATTTTTCGGAGATCCGTGGAATCTGTGTAATCCGTGTGACGTATTCTCGGCAGTAGAAGTCATGTCACACAGATTTCACGGATGGCACAGATTCTTGTTGCAAACAAAGCGGGCAGTCATGCCACGGATATTCGAAAGGAATGCCCTTCCGTGCGTATGTTATTGGATTGTTTTTCCGTGCGTATGTTTTTGGAATGTCCTTCCTGCGTATGTAGGGAATTTAGCTTGTCTAATTCCATCGGTGCATGGCACCGAATGTTCTGTTCGATGATATTGGCACTGTCGTGCCATGGGAATTAGACAAGCTAAATTCCCTACAATTCATTTGGGTGACGGTTGTCGTTAGATTCCCTACAATTCATTTGGGTGACGGTTGTCGTTAGATTCCCTACAATTCATTTGGATGACAGTTGTCATTCCGTTTAGGTGATGGTTGTCATTGCGTTTGGTCCGCGGCAGAAAAGCATACGTTCCGCGTCGTTCAAAAACCAATAAAAACCAAAACGGACAGGGAAAAACAGGTTTTTATTTGTAAAGCCCTTTTGTTTTGTTGGTTTTTCTTTGTTTTTGTTGGTTTTTGAAAGACGCATTGCGTTATCATTCTCAGGGAATGTCCACGTAAAGCACGACAATAGAAAAACAACTCCCGGCACGACGAAATTATTCTCGGGAGATAATTTTCTATTCTCGGGAGATAATTTTCTGGCGTCGGGAAATAATTTTGTGCTATCGGGAGTTATATGAATAATGTCGGGAAACATTTGTTTTGGGGAAAGCGCGGACTCGTACGTATTATAATTATGGTTTACAGTTTACGGTTGACTGTTTACAGTTTACGGTTGACTGTTTACGGTTTACGGCAGACAGTTTACGGTTTACGGCAGACTGTTTACAGTTTACGGTTGACTGTTTTCCCCATCCGGCAAAAGGCATGAACTATTAATAATCATCAAAACAACAATAACCAACAAAAACAACAACCATTTAACAACAATGTCACAAAACCAGAATTCAGGTAGCCGCAGCTACCTCATCTCCATTGTCCTCGTGGCCGTGTTGGGCGGATTGCTCTTCGGCTACGACACGGCGGTCATCTCGGGTGCCGAGAAAGGACTGCAAGCGTTTTTCATGGAAGCCAAAGACTTCAGCTACACAGACGGCTGGCATGGCTTCACTTCGGCCTCGGCCCTCATAGGTTGCATCATCGGTTCGGCCCTCTCGGGGGTGCTGGCCACCAATCTGGGGCGCAAGAAGTCGCTCATCATTGCCGGTCTGCTTTTCTTCATTTCGGCTTTGGGTTCGATGATGCCCGAGTTCCTTTTCTTCGAGAAAGGCGTTCCCACGTTCTCGTTGCTCATCATGTTCAACATCTACCGCGTCATCGGTGGCGTGGGCGTAGGTCTTGCCTCGGCCATCTGTCCCATGTATATTGGCGAGGTGGCGCCTTCGAACATTCGCGGCATGCTGGTTTCGTGGAACCAGTTTGCCATCATTTTCGGCCAGTTGGTGGTTTATTTCGTCAACTTCTTCATTCTTGGCGACCACATCCAGCCGCTTGTCGAAGAGATGGGCAAGGGCTTGGCCGCCATCAATCCTGCCGCTCAGTGGACAGTCACCACGGGCTGGCGCTACATGTTTGGTAGCGAGGCTGTTCCCGCCGGACTGTTTGCCCTGCTGATTTGTTTCGTTCCTGAGACACCGCGCTATCTGGTGTCGGTGGGTCGTGACGAGCGGGCTCTGGGCATTCTCTCGAAGATCAACGGCTCGGCCAAGGCGCAGCAGATTCTGCAGGACATCAAGGACACGATGGTGGTGAAGACCGAGCGACTGATGACCTACGGAGCCCTTTGCATCTTCGTGGGCATCATGCTCAGCGTGTTCCAGCAGGCCGTGGGCATCAACGCCGTGCTCTACTATGCTCCGCGCATCTTCGGCGACATGGGCATGGACAACCCGATGATGATCACCGTGTTCATGGGCATCATCAACATCCTGTTCACGCTGGTGGCCATCTTCACGGTGGAGAAGTGGGGACGCAAGCCGCTGCTCATCTACGGTTCGCTGGGCATGGCCCTGGGAGCCTTCGGTGTGGCGCTGACGTTCGGCCATGCCGGCATGGAACTGGTCACGGCAGCCAGCCTGTTGGTCTATTCGGCCTCGTTCATGTTCTCGTGGGGCCCCATCACGTGGGTGCTCATCGCCGAGATCTTCCCCAACACCATCCGTGGCGCTGCTGTGGCCATAGCCGTGGCCTTCCAGTGGATTTTCAACTTCATCGTGTCGAGCACCTTCGTGCCCATGTTCAACATGCACCTCACCGATGGCGACGACTTTGGCCACTGGTTCACCTACGGCCTGTATGGCATCATTTGTCTCGTGGCTGCCATCTTCGTCTGGAAACTTGTTCCTGAGACCAAGGGCAAGACGCTTGAGGACATGACCAAGCTCTGGAGGCAGAAGTAGGAGTCCGCCCCGGCACTCATTATGTTCCGCGCAAAAAAAACGGCCAGCACTGCTCTTAACGACAGATGCTGGCCGCTCTTTTGCCGGCGAATAGTGGTTTTTAATATACCAGGATGGTTCTCCTAGGTTTTAGTTGTACCAAATGTTAGAGTTCGATGCTACTCCGTAGCGGTCGTCAGACTCGTTGTAAACATTGTCCAGTTCGTACTCTTCCTGACTGTACGATTTTTGAATAGTTTTCATAAACATTCCTCCTAATTGCTTTTTTGATTCTTAGTTCGTGGTATTATGTTGTCTTTTTTTTATAGATTTTTTTTCTGCGGTTCTTAGCGGTGTTGTGTTTTTTTTTACTCACACTTAGCTAGCGTCGCTTTTATGATATTGCAAATATAGCTATTTTTTCGACAGATTGTTCGTGAAACGTATTAAATAAGTTTAAAATTGAAATCTTTTTTCTCCTTTGACATGTTTTGTGGATATTTATTCAGAGTTTTTGCTGAAGTGGGAGTGAAGGAGGCTTCACTTTCACGTTTGTTAAATTTTCACGCAGCGGATAATCTTTCACGCAGAGGGATTCTTCTCACGCAGAGGGATTCTTCTCACACAGAGGGAACAGAGGTACAGAGTTTTTTCTCACGCAGAAGTTTTCTCACGCAGAGGCGCAGAGGAATTAGGAGTTGTTGAGAGGATTTTTGAGTTATTGGAGTTCTTTTGAGTTATGGGAGTTCTTTTGAGTTGTGGGAGTTCTTTTGAGTTGTGGGAGTTCTTTTGAGTTGTGGGAGTTCTTTTGAGTTAAGGTGAGTTCTTTTGAGTTATTGGAGTTCTTTTGAGGTATTGGAGTTCTTTTGAGTTATTGGAGTTCTTTTGAGTTGTGGGAGTTCTTTTGAGTTGTGGGAGTTCTTTTGAGATGAGAGGAGTTTTAGTGTTTTTGAGTCTTTTTCTGAGTTTGTGAGTCAAGCGACCGGAGGTCGCTCTCTCTGTTTCCTCCCTTCCTCTGTGTGAGAAAAAAACTCTCTCAGCTCTCTCTAAAAAACTCCGCGCCTCTGCGTGAAAGAAAAGCTCTGTGTGAAAAAAAACTCTGTACCTCTGCTCCCTCTGTGTGAGAAGAATCCCTCTGTGTGAAAGAACATCCTCAGCGTGAGATTTTAAAAAAACTCGCGTGAGAGAAGCATGCCAATGCGAGACACAATTCTCAATTAGAATATAGTGTTGATGATGCCGATGATGAATCCCAGCAGGGCGCCAAACCAGATGACGGCCTTCAGTTCCTTGTCCATCACTTGGTGGACAATGCGCTCGGTGTCGTTCATGTCCATTTCGTTGATGCGGTTTTCTATGATTTTGCTGATGTTGATGGCGTTCAGTATGCGTGGCAGCCGCTCGCTGATGATGGTGCGGTAGAGTCCCACGGCGGTTTGTTTCAGCTGTGCCGTCTGCTCCTGTTTGTCCTTCAGCAGTTCGCACATGGGCATGTTCAGCAGTTTGTCTGTCTCGTTGTGCAGCAGGTTGGCCACCATCTGTTCCGACTGCGAGCTGATGAGTTCGTTGATGTGCTTGGCCAAAAGATGCTCGGCAGGTTCGCTCATCAGCTCGGCCACCTGGTTGAGCCCCAGAGTGTTGCCCACGATGCCAGCCAGTCCGCTTTGCATCTTCACCATGACGCGCTCAATGATTTTGTGCGAGATTTTTGTGCCCACCGACTCGTCGTTGAGTTTCTTGTAGAGCATTTTGGCCAGGTCGCCCTCGCCGCTTTCGCGCATGCTCTGCAGCTCGCGCTGTGTGAGATAGTGGCGCAGAAATGTTTCCAGCGTTTCCGTGTTGTTTTGCTGCTGGGCGACGAATCGGTCGATGGTGCCCACGATTTTGCCAATCATTTCGTCGGAGAGCAGGTTCTTCTCCAGCACCTCCTGGTTCATCAGGTTGTCGCTGATCGAATTTCCTACGGCCTCGGCAATGCGGTACTTCTCCTTGGGGATGATGCCCGGCGTGAAGGGCACGTGCATGCCGAAAACATACTTGGGCTGATGCGGACGGAACAACATGCGTATGGCCACGTCGTTGGTGATGTAGCCAATCACGCCGCCCACTAGCGGGCCTACCAGAAAGGACAGTGTCATATTCTTTTTATGATTAGACGGTTATTACTTGACAACGAATGAAGCGAATGGATTGAATGTTTTTTTAGTTGCAGTTGACAATTGTACGGCAAATGAAGCGAATGGATTGAATTTCTCTTACACTCCTTTAGTTCTACACTCCTACACTCCTAAAATGCTTCACTCCTACACTCCCAAGCCATTAGAACCTATACTCCACGAACGCCTCCATCGACTCGTAGCATGCCAGCCCGAGGTCGTCGTAGATGCGGGCGGTGGCGCGGTTGCGGTCCTCGGCACGTTGCCAGAACAGGCGTTCGTCGTTGCCCATGAAGGGTGCGCTCTCCATTTGGCTTTGGTGCTTCAGTATGGCGTTTCGTTTCTCGCGCAGCTCCTCCGGACTCATGGGCACACACATCTCGATGTCGGCCACGTTCCATTCGGCCCAGGCGCCGCGATACATCCACACACGGCAGTCCTCGAGCCAGGCCGCGCCCGCCAGTCGTTCCTCGTCGATGGCGGCCAGCACCGCGTCGGTGCATTTCTTGTGGGTGCCGTGGGGGTCGGCCAGGTCGGCCGCCACATAGATTTGGTGGGGTTGCACGGTGGCTATCAGGCGCTGCACCATTCGCACGTCGGCCTCGCCCATGGGCAGTTTCTCGATTTTTCCGCTCTCGTAGAAAGGCAGGTTCAGAAAATGGATGCGCTCTTCGGGAATGCCGTTGTAGGCGCAGGCCAGGCGGGCTTCGCCTCGGCGGATGAGGGCCTTCACGTCGAGCACCGGCACCTGGGTTTGCGGCAGCTCAAAGTGGGCCAGCTCGGCATAGCCGCTCAGGAATCGCATGAAACGGTCGTACTCCTCGTCGTTCACGGCAATGTTGCCGCTGGTTTCGTAGGCGATGTGTACCTCGTGGCCCTGCTGTATGAGCCGGCGTATGGTTCCCCCCATCGAGATGACGTCGTCGTCGGGGTGGGGCGAGAACACGATGACGCGCTTGGGGTAGGGCGTGGCCCTCTCGGGGCGTGTGGTGTCGTCGGCGTTGGGTTTGCCGCCGGGCCATCCCGTGATGGTGTGCTGCAGCTGGTTGAACACCTCGATGTTCACCAGTCCTGCCGAGCCATATTCCTCCACCCAGTGCTCCATGTTGTGCTCCATATAGTCTTTGGTGGAGAGTTTCAGAACGGGCTTGCCCGTCAGTTGGCACAGATAGACCACTTCGCGGCGCAGCCGGTGGTCGGGCATCTTGATCTTTGAAGTAAGGTTCAGATTCATGTTTCTCTTTTCCTTTCTTTTTTTTCGTGGGTTGCTTTACGTCATCATGCTGTAGTTCTTTTTCTTCAAGACCTGGCACAGCACGTTGCAAAGATACATTTTTTTCTACAATTCTTCATGCAAAAAAGCAGCGAAAGATTCAAAAAACGGATGTTTTTTTGGTGGTGGTTGGGGTACGGGCGGCAGGGCTTGGGCGAATTGGCGATGTGGCCAGCCAAATGATGCAGTTGGAATGAGAATGTTCTACTCGCGATAGACCAACGGTCTATTACGAGTAGACCGACGGTCTATTACGGGTAGAACGACGGTATATCACGAGTAGAACGCCCGTAAACCCCGACAACGAAAAACGCGGCGCGGAATCACTTTTCGCCACGCGAGCAAGCGTGATGCCCTTTCCCGGCAACGGCATCGCCTGGCTTTTATCGTGCGGCAGCAGGCCAGTGCGGAAATATGTGAGAAAAACTTTCGGAAGGACGGTGGAGATTCTGAAAAATTTCGTATTTTTGCATCAGACAAACCAACAACGGCACAGTGATGAAGATAATGAAAGGGGAGTTTGACAAACTCCTCGACTTGCAGTTTGCACCCTCAATCAGGGCGGGGTTCCCCTCGCCCGCAGAAGACTATCTGCACGACAGCCTGGACTTCAACCGCGACCTCATCCGCCACCCCGAGGCCACTTTCTACGGGCGTGTGGAGGGCGACTCGATGATTGACGCGGGCATCTGCGACGGCGACATCGCCGTCATCGACCGGTCGGTGGAACCGTCGGACGGCGACATCGTGGTGGGGTATGTCAACGAGGAATTCACCATCAAGTATCTCGACCTGACGCACAAGGACGACGGCTACATTGAGTTGCGCCCGGCCAACAAGCGCTTCGCCCCCATCCGCATCGACCAGGACGACGACTTCGAGGTGTGGGGCGTCGTGGTGTGGACCATCAAAAACTGGAAAAGGGGGTAGTCGGGCATGTACGGCATCATCGACTGCGACAACTGCTACGTTTCGTGCGAGCGTGTCTTCAGGCCCGACCTGAAGGACAAGCCCGTCGTCGTGCTGTCGAACAACGACGGCTGCGTGGTGGCGCGCTCCAACGAGGCCAAGAAAATGGGCATAAAGGCCGGAACGCCCTACTTCCAACTGGCAGAGCAGTTCCCCAACAGCAAGATAGCGGTGTTCTCGTCGAACTACGAGCTCTACGGTGACATGACGGGGCGCGTGGTCGATATCATCCGCCAGGAGGCGCCGGCCTACTTCCGCTACTCCATCGACGAGTGCTTCGTCCATTTCCCCGGAGACGGGCACCAAGGGCTGAAGCTCTGGGGCGAAAACCTGCACAAGAAAATCAAGCAGTACGTGGGCATGCCGGTGAGCATAGGGCTGGCCCCGAACAAAACGCTGGCCAAGGTGGCCAGCCATTTCGCCAAGAAATACCAGGGCTACCGCCACTGCTGCCTGATAGACACCGAGGAGCGGCGGACGAAAGCCCTGAAACTGTATCCCATTGGCGAGGTGTGGGGCATTGGGCGCCGCTATGCGGCCAAACTGCAGGCCATGGGGGTGACGACTGCCTTCGACTTTGCGCAGTGCCACGGCGACTGGGTGAAGTCAACGTTCAACAACATCGTCATCTACCGCACGTGGGCCGAACTGAACGGCGAGGACTGTGTGCCCAACGAGGAGATGGCCAAGAAGAAAAGCATCTGCACCAGCCGCAGTTTCAACGGAATGATTTCGGACTTCGCCACGCTGCGCACCCAGGTGGCCAACTATGCCGCCCGCTGCGCCGAGAAGCTGCGCCGGCAGAACACGGTGGCCTCGGTGGTGGCTGTGTTCATCAACACCAACCCTTTCCGCGAGGACTTGCGCCAATACTGGAATTTTCAGGAGAAGCGGCTGCTCACACCGTCGAACTCGACCATCACCATCGTCCAGGCGGCTACCGATGTGCTCGAGCAGTTGTTCATCGAGGGCTACCGATACAAAAAGGCGGGAGTCATCGTCATGGGCATTGGCCCCAACAGCCCCATCCAGCAGGACTTGTTCGACATCAACGCCGAGCAGTTCGAGAAGATGAAGCGGCTGGACAAGGTGATCGACCGCATCAACAAGACGAACGGCACGGAGACCATCGTGCTCGGTTCGCAGCAATACACCCGCAAGGACGGCAGAGGTAAGGCCGATGTCTTTGCCAATGCCATGCGCCACGACTTCAAGAGCAAGAACCCCTCGACGCGGTGGAGCGACATCATCGTGCTGAAATGAGTGCGAAGGGAAGGAAGAATGCGGGCTGTCACAAAAAATCGGGAAGAACTCCCAAAACCGAACAAAACCATGAGGTTTTTCCTGTTTTGGGAGTTCTTCCCGTTTTTTTTCTTTTAGAGCGCTGCGTTTGTCCGTTAACTCCACGAGCCGGAGGCTCGTTAACTGCAGCTGACTCCCGCTAACTCATAGAAAGCGGAGCCATAGAAACTTGACTTACTTGTAATACTCAATCGTGCGGGGACTCTCCATCTCCTGCCCCATGACGGTGGTCTTGCGGCTGATCCAGTTGCCGTGGTCGTCGTACTTGTAGTCGGTGAATTCGAGAGCCATTTCCTGGCCGCCCATGTTGACCTGCTGCTTGGTGATTTCGCCCTTGTCGTTGTAGATGTAGGTGGTCTCCACCTGCTGTCCCATGACGGTTGAGCTCTGCTTCTTCACCTTGCCGTTCTCCCAGGTGTAGCTCATGGTGACGGTCATGCCGTTGGCCTCGATGGTGGTTGTCTTGAGGTAGCCGTTGTCGTCGTAGGTGGCCTCTTTGAGGGCGTCCATCTGCATTTTTCCTTCCTCGGTGAACTGTGTGGTTTGTTCCTGTCCCATCATGGAAACGGTGATTGACTTGACGGCCCCTTTGGCGTCGTTGGCTTCCACGTCGTGGTACTTGGTTTGTGCTTGCATGGCGAGTGGCAGAGCTGCCAGGGCCATCATCAAGAATGCTTTCTTCAGTTGTTTTTTCATTTTTTGGGGTTTTAAGTTTGAAATAGTTGAAAATTAGTTGAAACGTTCCTTGTTTTCTTTGACGCGTCAAGGCGCAAAAGGTTTAATGGCCCCGGTTCAAGGGTGCCGCTTTGGTTGTCGGCCGCTCGGGCTGGTTGCCGTTTGTCAGCTGATTCCTTTCCGCCTCAGCATTTTCTTCAGCAACTGCGGGACGAACCGCTTTCCCTTGCCCAGACTGAAGATGCAGGTGGAGAAGAGCAGCAGCCCCAGCAGGTCAAAATAGCGGCGGTTCCACGACTCGCGCAGAAACAGCCGATAGGTGGAGCGCCACAGCTTCCGGTCGGGTACATTCATGAAGCGTGTCATGAACAGCCTGAAGTAGAAGTAGAACTGCCGTTCGTAGTCGTCGGCTTCGAGATGGGAAACGATGTTGGTGATGATTCGGTTCCAGCTCTCGTAGCGCACTCGCCGCTGCAAGGTGGTGATGCTGCCCTCGCGGAGCCGATAGACGTAGGTGTCCTGTTTGACCAGGGCCACACGGTCGAGAAGGCACACCAGCCGGTGCATGTAGGGCATGTCTTCGTGCAGCAGTCCTTCCTCGAAGCGGAAGTTGTGCTCCAGGAGGAAACGGCGGCTCAGCAGTTTGTTCCACGACCAGACGGGCAACCCGTAGCATTTCCACGAACCGAAGAAACAGTTGCGCACCTCCTGGTTGCTCAGCAGGCGGTCGAAGGGGTACTGGCTGAATATGCGGCTGGACACATCCACATACTTGCGGCGATCCTCGCAAAGGATGTGCCCTTGCACCATCTGCACCTCGGGCCAGGCCTGCACTTGGGCGGCCAGCAGGGCGATGCTGTCGGCTCCGGGCAGCCAGTCGTCGCTGTCGATGAAGAGCACGTAGTCGCCCGTAGCAGCGTCAAAGCCTGTGTTGCGGGCCGCCGAAAGCCCCCTGTTCTGGGCATGGCTCAACAGCTTCAGCTGGATGTCGCCCTCGTATTGGCCGGCCATACGCCTCACCACCTCCATGCTGCCGTCAGAGCCACCGTCGTCAACAACGATGCATTCCAGCGGTCGGTAGGTTTGCTGCAACACCGAGCGCAGGCACTGTCCGACGTATTCCTCTACGTTATAGACGGGTATGATGACACTTACTTTCAGCATGTGGGGTGGGGGATGGTGGGTATGGACGATTTCTACAGCAGGGCTTCGAACTTCTCCTTGAGCACAGCCTTCGAGACGGCTCCGACAACCTTGTCAACCACCTGTCCGTCCTTGAAGAAGATGATGGTGGGGATGTTGCGGATGCCAAACTCCATGGCCACGTCGTCGGCCTCCTCAACGTCGCACTTGGCCACGGTGATGCGGCCGTCGTACTCCTGGGCCAGTTCGGCAATGATGGGAGCAATCATGCGGCAGGGGCCGCACCAGGTTGCCCAGAAATCTACTACCAGCGGCAAGTTGCCACTCTTTACGCTCTCAAAGTTCTCGTTTGTGATTTGTACTTCCATAATCTTTTTTTCGTTTTTTTTATTGGTTAAGATGTCTATAAACTTTTTTCCTTTCAATTGATCTTGTATTCCATGTCGGGGTGGCCTTCGATGAAGGCGATGAGATGGCGGTCCACCTCCACCTGCTTTCCACGACTGTGGAGTGTGACGTAGTTTTTTCCGTCGGCATCGCGCAGCTGGAAGAACAGCTGGGTGGGGCCGGGTGTGTTTTCAACCATTTGCGACAGTTCCGTCACCATGTCGTTGTCGATGGCGTCGGCCTTCATCGTGATGGTGATGCGCTCGATGTTCTTTTCCTTGACGGTTTGCAAATACTGGATGTCGCTCACCTGCAGTTCGTAGCCGTCGCCGTAGCGGCGGGGCACACACTTGGCCTTCACATAAACCGAGCACCCCTCGGTGAGCATGCCCGACCAGCGGCCCCACTCCTCGCCGAAAAACGCCAGTTCGCCCGAGCTGTTGAAATCCTCGAGCTTGACGAAACCGCAGGGCTTGCCCTGGCGGGTGAAGCTGGAGCGCACACCCGTGACGATGCCTCCCACAACCACCTCCTGCTTCTTGGCCAAGGCGGCCTTGTCTTCGAGTTCGGCGCAGTGGGTGTTGCACATGCAGTTGATGACCACGCTGTAGTCGTCGAGCGGATGGGCCGAGAGATAGATTCCCACCAGTTGGCGTTCGCGGTTGAGCCGCTCGATGGTGCTCCACCGTTCGCCCTCGGGAATGGGCGGCGTGGCAATCTCTATGGCGTTTTCGCCTCCGAAGAGCGAGTTCCTGATTTCTGCCTGTTCGGCTTGGTAGAGCTGTCCGTAGCGCACCAGCGTGTCGAGAAAAGGCGTTCCCTTGCTGTCGGTGGCAAAGTAGCGTTCGCGGGCAATGCCGAAACAGTCGAAGCCGCCGCTCAGGGTGAGGCTCTCGAATGCCTTTCGGTTGACCGACGAGTAGTTCACCCGCTGGGCAAAGTCGAAGATGTCCTTGTAGGGGCCGTTCTTCTCGCGCTCGCTGATGATGGCCACGGCTGCACTCTCGCCCATGCCCTTGATGCCTCCCAGTCCGAAGCGTATCTCGCCCTTCTTGTTCACACCGAACTCCTGGTACGACTCGTTCACGTCGGGGCCCAGCGTGTCGATGCCCATCTGCTTGCACTCGTCCATCAGCTTGGTGATTTCGGTGATTTGGTCGCGACGGCGGCTCATGATGGCCGCCATGAACTCGGCGGGATAGTTGGCCTTGAGATAGGCCGTCTGGTAGGCCACCCACGAGTAGCAGGCGGCGTGGCTCTTGTTGAAGGCGTAGGAGGCGAAGGCTTCCCAGTCGGCCCATATCTTCTCAAGCACCTTGGGGTCGTGGCCGTTTTTCTTGCCGCCCTCGATGAACTTGGGCTTCATGGCATCGACGATGTCTTTCTTCTTCTTGCCCATGGCCTTGCGCAGGGCGTCGCTCTCGCCTCGGGTGAAGTCGGCGAGCAGGCGCGAGAGCAGCATCACCTGCTCCTGATAGACGGTGATGCCATAGGTGTCCTTCAGATATTTCTCCATGACGGGGATGTCGTAGGTGATGGGCTCCTGTCCGTTCTTGCGCTTGATGAAGTCGGGGATGTATCCCATGGGGCCGGGGCGGTAGAGGGCGTTCATGGCGATGAGGTCTTCGAAGACGGTGGGTTTGAGCTCGCGCAGATATTTCTGCATGCCGCTCGACTCGAACTGGAAGGTGCCGATGGTGCGCCCCTGCTGGTAGAGTTCGTAGGTCTTGGGGTCGTCGATGGGGATGTTGTCCAGGTCGATGTCTATGCCGCGCGTCAGCTTGATGTTGGCGCAGGCCTCCTTCAGCTCCGAGAGGGTCTTCAGTCCCAGGAAGTCCATCTTGATGAGGCCGGTGGATTCAATCACGTGGCCGTCGTACTGCGTACAGTTGGTCTTGGTGTCCTTGAAGTCGGGGTCGTCGGCCGTCGAGACGGGCACCCAGTCGCTGATGGGGTCGCGGCAGATGATGAATCCGCAGGCGTGGATGCCGGTGCCGCGCACGGTGCCTTCGAGCATCTTGGCATATTTGATGGTGTTGCTCAGCCGAGGGTCGGCAGACACTTCGGCCTCGCGCAGCAGGGGCGTGCAGCTGATGGCGTTGGTGAGGTTCATCTTCAGCCCGTCGGGCAGCCTGTCGGGGATGGCCTTGCAGAGGGCATTGCTCTGGTCGATGGGCAGTTTCTCAACACGGGCCACGTCCTTGATGGAGTTCTTGGTGGCCATGGTGGCGTAGGTGATGATGTGGGCGCAGTTCTCGTGGCCGTATTTGTCCTCCACCCATTTCAGCACGCGGCCGCGGCCATCGTCGTCGAAGTCGGTGTCGATATCGGGCAGCGAGATGCGGTCGGGGTTGAGGAAACGCTCGAAAAGCAGGTCGTACTTGAGCGGGTCTATTTTGGTGATGCCCAGACAGTAGGCCACCACACTTCCGGCGGCCGAGCCACGGCCAGGCCCCACCATGACGCCCAGTTCGTCGCGCGCCGAATTGATGAAGTCCTGCACAATGAGGAAGTAGCCCGGGAAACCCATGGTCTTCATGATGTGGAGCTCGAAACGGATGCGGTCGTCCACCTCCTTAGGCAACGAAGAATGGAGGATGGAGAACGACGACGCTGCCCCCGGCAGCGTAACCTCCTCTCTGGTCAGCACCAACTCCTCGTCGGGCGCATAGCGCTGCTTGCCCCCTTTGTAGGCCAGCTCGGCCAGATAGTCGGCTTCGAACTTGATGCGGTAGAGCTTGTCGTATCCGCCCAGCTTCTGAATCTTCTTCTCGCCCTCTTCGCGCGGCATGGGGTTCTGCCCGTTCTCGTCGCTGGTGAACTCGTCGAAGAGCTGCTGCTCGGTGAACTTCTGCCGCCACTCCTCCTCGGAGCCGAACTCCTCGGGAATGGGGAAGAAGGGCATGATGGGGTCGTGGTCCAGACTGTAGAACTCCACCTTGTCGAGCACCTCGATGGTGTTGCTCAGCGCCTCGGGCACGTCGCTGAATACTTCGTTCATCTCTTCGCGCGTCTTGAACCACTCCTGTTTCGAGTAGAGCATGCGCGTGGGGTCATCCAAATCCTTGTTGGTGGAGAGGCAGAGCAGGTGGTCGTGGGCCTCGGCGTTCTCCTGATCGACGAAGTGGGCATCGTTGGTGCAGACAAGCTTGATGCCGTATTCGCGGGCCAGCTCGATGATGACCTTGTTGGCCTTCTGTTGCAGGGGGAATGTTTCGCGGTTGGCGCGCTGGTTGGGGTTTTTCACTTCGTGGCGCTGCAGCTCCAGATAGTAGTCGTCGCCAAACACGCGGTGGTACCACTCGATGGCCTCGCGCGCCCCGGCGATGTCGCCCTTCAGTATTTTTGCGGGCACCTCGCCGGCGATGCAGGCCGAGCAGACAATGAGGTCTTCATGGAACCGCTCCAGGTCGGCGCGGTCGGTTCGCGGACGGTAGTAGTAGCCGTCCACCCATGCCCGGCTCACCAGCTTGATGAGGTTCTTGTATCCGTTGTAGTTCTTGGCCAGCACAATGAGGTGGTAGCCGCTGTTGTCGTGCATCTCTTTCACCATGTCCTCCTTGCGCCGACGTGCCACGTACATTTCGCAGCCGAAGATGGGCTTGAATGGTTCCTTGCCTTCTTTCTTCAGACCTTTGTTCACTTTGCAGCAGTAGTCGAAAAACTCCTTGATGCCGAACATGTCGCCATGGTCGGTGACGGCCATGCCGCGCATGCCGTTTTTCACCGCCTTGTCAACGAGCTTCTGAATGCTCGACTGTCCGTCGAGGATGGAGTAGTAGGTGTGGACGTGCAGATGAACGAAATCTTGCATGGTATGTTGTTCTGGGTAAACTGATGTTTGTTACTGATTTAAAGATGCTTACTCCCCAACCCGATTTCGGAATGAGGCTTTGAGGCGTAAAATTACGCCGAAATCCTGAAATGGCCAAAATATAATTGCCAAAAAAACGTAAAATGTGACAAACCGGCGACAAACTTGCAACGCTCTCACATCGTTGTTCCCACCTCTTGCGGAACGTCTTTCCATGCATCAGACGCAAAAAACGGGGTCCTGATGTGTTTTTTTGAAACAAATAATGGATATTTATCAAAAAAAATTTTTACCTTTGCACCAAATTTAAGACAATCTGTAGGCGAAAGCTGACTGTGCAACGTGCAAGACCCCTGAATCGGTAGCGATTTCAGAGTAATTTTCAAGGAAGGTTACAGACGGACCGTTGGCGTTGGGAGTGTGGCTTTGGCCAAGTTTTGTGTGAATGCATTTACCATGGGCAGAAGAATAAGAAAACTCAAGAAACAACGACTTCACAGCGAAGGCAACGATACCCTCTTTTACGGGCTGCTTGTGATAGTGGCCATAGCCGTGATTCTCTGGAGCATCTTCCAGACCAAGATACCGTTTTGGATATTCACCATCGTGTTTGGCATCATCTACATGGTGGTGGTCAACTTCTTCCGTTGCCCCATACGCTATTTCGACGGCGATACTGAAAAAACCGTGGTGGCTCCGGCCGATGGCCGCGTGGTGGTCATCGAGGAGGTGGAGGAGAACGAGTATTTCCACGACAAACGCCTCATGGTGAGCATCTTCATGAGTCTGTTCAACGTGCATGCCAACTGGTTCCCCGTGGACGGCAAGGTGAAGTTTGTGAAGCACCAGAACGGAAACTTCCACAAGGCGTGGCTGCCCAAGGCCAGCGAGGAGAACGAGCATGCCGACGTGATGATCACCACCCCCGAGGGCATCGACATCCTCTGCCGGCAGATTGCGGGAGCCGTGGCGCGCCGCATTGTTACCTACGCAAAGGACGGCGAAGAGTGTCTCATCGACGAGCACCTGGGATTCATCAAGTTCGGTTCGCGCGTTGATGTCTATCTGCCGCTGGGCACCGAGGTCTGTGTGCAGAAGGGACAGGCCACCACTGGCGACCAAACGGTCATCGCCCGACTGAAGTAGCGCACCCCTGGTGCCAACCCTAGTCACCCTAGCCACCCTAGCCACCCTAGAAACCCTAGTCACCCTAGCCACCCTAGCCCCCTCCCCCCAAAAAAACAGAAAAAAATGTCCATCAAGAAACATATCCCCAACACCATTACCTGCTGCAACCTCATTTCGGGGTGCATCGCCACCAGCTACGCCTTTGAGGGCGAGCTCAGCGTGGCATTGCTATGGATTGTCATGGGAGCCGTGTTCGACTTCTTCGACGGCATGGTGGCCCGGCTGCTCCACGTATCGTCGCCCATCGGCAAAGAGCTCGACTCGCTGGCCGACGACGTCACCTTCGGCGTGGCTCCCGCCACCATGGTGTTCTACGAATTGAGCATCATCGACTATCCGGCGGTGCTGGAGCCCTGGCGCGACTATGTTCCATACACAGCCTTCCTCATTGCGGCCTTCTCGGCCCTCCGGCTGGCCAAGTTCAATCTGGACGAGCGGCAGACCATGGGATTCATCGGACTGCCCACACCGGCCAACGCCTTGTTCTGGGGCTCGCTTTTGGCCGGAATGCCCCAGCTCATCGAGCAGACCCACTACGCGCTGCCCATCATGGTGGTGCTGATAGTGCTGTCGTGCTACTTGCTGGTGTGCGAACTGCCCATGTTTGCGCTGAAGTTCAAGCAATGGGGGTTCAAGGGCAACGAGGTGAAGTATGGCTTCGTGTGCGCCAGCGTGGCCCTGCTGGCCGTGGCTGGCGTGATGAAAGGTTTCTGGATGGTGATTGTTCTCTACATTCTCACTTCGCTGCTCATGCTCACCAAAAAGAACTCTAACGCGCCACAAGCATGATTATCATCCGTTTCATTCTTTTCATGTTCTTGCTGCTGCTGGTCATAGGCATTGTGGTGGCAGCCCTTTTCGCCATAGGCATCAGGAAAACCCTGAAGAATCTGCGAGGCGACAAAGGGGGTGGTTCACATAGTTCCACCCACACGTGGAGTTACGACTCCACTCGCAATGGCAGGCAACAAAGCCAAAACCGTCAAACCAACGCAGACAGCGAAACCATCATCGACCAACGCAGCCCCGAGGAAGCCAACCGGAAAATAATCTCCGATTCAGAAGGCGAATACATCGACTTCACCGAGGAGTGAGGTAGAGTCGGGAATTGGGAATTGGGAGTTAAGAAATGGGAGCAAAAAAAAGAGGAGTTAAGAAAAAACTCCTAACTCCCGATTCTTAACTCCTGATTTTTTAGCTGTGTACCAGAGTGCCAATCTCCTCGCCGTTCATCACCTTCTTCAGGTTGCCCACCACGTCCATGTTGAACACGTAGATGGGCAGGTGGTTGTCGTTGCACATCACCACAGCCGAGAGGTCCATCACCTTCAGGTTGCGGGCCAGCACTTCCTCGTAGGTAATGTCGGTGAACTTGGTGGCGGTGGGGTCTTTCTCGGGATCGGCGGTGTAGATGCCGTCCACGCGCGTACCTTTTAACATCACGTCGGCCTCAATCTCCACGCCGCGCAGGCTCGAACCCGTGTCGGTGGTGAAATAGGGCGAACCCGTACCGGCGGAGAAGATGCACACCATGCCCTGCTCCATGGCCTCGATGGCGCGCCATTTGGTGTAGAACTCGCCCACAGGCTCCATGCGGATGGCCGTTAGCACCTTGTTCTTCACACCGGCGGCATCCAACGCGCTGCTCAGGGCCAGCGAGTTGATGACCGTGGCCATCATGCCCATCTGGTCGCCCTTCACGCGGTCGAAGCCTTTCTTGGCTCCGGCAAGGCCGCGGAAGATGTTGCCGCCGCCAATCACAATGCCTATCTGCACGCCCATGTCGTGTACTTCCTTAATCTGAGCGGCATACTCGGTGAGCCGCTGCATGTCGATGCCTGTGCCGCCAGCAGCCAGACTCTCGCCGCTGAGTTTTAATAGAATTCTCTTAAATCTTGCCATAATTCGTTTGTTGGTTACTGTTGTTTCGGTTGTTCTCCACGACAACGAATGATACGAATGATTCGAATCTGTTTCTAGCTGTTAATGCCAACGCATCGAATGAGCTACGAATGGTGACGAAAACAGGAATTCGAAAAAATTCGTTGGCCGTCGGCCATATCCTGCTCCTTTCACGATTCGTTGTATTCGTCAAATTCGTTGTTGAAGGAAGAACTCCCGAAGATTAAATGTTTATAGTCGTTTTTTTTTATACCCGTCTTTAGCCGTTCTCATCTGTCGTCCAAAACCACCTCTACTCACACCAGGAACTGCACTTCCTTGAAGGCGTAAGTGCGCAGGTTGTCGGACTTGTCGCGCAAAACGAGATGCCCGTCGTCCTCAACGCCCACCAGTTCGGCCTCGAATGTCCCGTCGGCATCGCGGTAGAGATAGAAACCCTCGCGCCGATAGAGGTGGCGGCGGTACTTCTCGCGTATCTTGTCGCGGTGGAAATGCTCCAGCTGCCAAACGAACAGGTCAACAATGTCGTGAAGCACCTTCTCCCTATCCCACTCATGGCCTTCAAGTTGCGCCATGGAGATGGGGTTGGGAGCGTCGCTCCTGAACACAGTCTGGTTGACGTTCAGCCCGATGCCCACCACGCAGTTGCGAATCATGGTGCCCGACAAGCTGTTTTCAATCAGTATGCCCGCAATCTTTTGGTCGCCCACATAGATGTCGTTGGGCCACTTGATGCAGACTTCCTCTGTGAGTTCCTGCGCCAGATATTTGCGCATGGTGGCAGCCACGGCCATCGACAGGACATATTGCTCGTGGGCATTCACCTGATCGGGGTGGAACAGCATGCTGAACGTGAGGTTCTTGCCGCGCTCGCTCTCCCAACGGTTGGAGCCCTGTCCGCGACCAGCCTGCTGAAAGTCCGTCCATGCCACCACCAGCGGCTCGTCGCCCTCATACTGGCGCAGAAAGTCGTTGGTAGAACCCACCTCGTCTAAATGGATGTATTTCGGTTGAATCATATCTGACTACAAAAATACGGAATTATGTTGATGCCACCAAGCGTTTTCGACACTTTTACGCCATTTCACCGTAAAACTGCCCATCGTCAATTGTCATTTGCCTTGAAGTCTGAAAGCACGTAGTTGCCGTCATCCCCCATTTCGATGTTGGCCGAGAGCGTGGGCATGTCGTCGTAGGTGAGCACCAGTCCCGTGGTGAACTTCACCCCCGGCACCAGGCACACGCGCGGATGGCCCGCGTTCAGGTCGTAGCTGATTTGCTCGCCAATCCAGATGGGCTCGTCGCTGTCCAGACCGCCCATGTCTTTGACGGTGTTTGTGGCCGTGGCCACCTGCGCCCCATTGGCAAAGAACGAAATGTCGTCACCCTTCACCGAGTATTTCAGCGTCTCTTTGAGCTTCTGCTGCAACTGGTAAGGCTCTACGGTGGCCACGATGCGGGCGCTGTCGTTGTCCGTGCCGAACTGAATCTTATAGAGCTGCTCCACGTTGGTGCCCGTGCCCTCCATCACGCACGATGCTATCCACAGCGTTCGGGTTTCGGCGTCGTAGTAGGCGCGCGGCTGCCGGCTGTTGCGAATGTCGGGAAACAAGGTTGATGTGGCGTTCTTCACCACCGTCATGCCGTAGCCCTCAGCCGATACGCCTCCGTCAAACTCGCCAATGCCCGAAACGCTGACGTTGTTTGTCGTGTCGCTCATCAACTCGAACTGATGAAGCTTCACGGTCTTCTCCAGTACCGTTTTCAGCGAGTCGGGCATCTGGCATACCACCGGCTCTTCCAACACTCCGCTCACTTCTTTCTGCGGTGCCCCTCCCGTACAGGCCGAGAGCCCACCCATTGCTCCGCTGCACATCATGATGGCGGCGAGCATCCTTAATTCCTTTCTTTTCATACGATTCAATAAAATAAGCATTTAACGAGAGGCAAAAGTTCAAAAACTTGGCCTGCTATTGTTTCTCGATGTTGTCAATCTTGTAGGTGTCGCCTTCCTTAGTGACGGTCAGCACAACGTTGTATTCTTCATCTTCGTACTTGTGGGTGACAAGGAATTTGTTTGCGCCTTGAGGTTTGATGCTGCGCGACAAACACGGCCCCGTGTCGCCTCCTCCTTCGTAAGAAAAGAACCAGACGGCCAAACAGTCACCGCTTTCACAGTCGAAAACATATTCATCGTTCAATATCTTCTTGGCGTTGGGTGTGATGAACTTCCTCACATAATCCGGTTCGAATTCCTCGTCCAGTCCGTTGTAGAATGCCTCCAGAAAAGCCTTCTGTGCCTGGGTCTCCTGTTCGTTGACTGTTGTTTTTTCCGCAGGCGGGTTGGTTGCCTTCGCCGTGGTGTCTGCTACGACGGTTGCAGCTGGAGCCGATTCTTTCACTTTTTCAGGTTTGGCGGATGAATTGCAGCTGGTTATTCCTGACAGGAAAACGACTGCGAGGATGAAATGCTGGTACTTCATGGTCTTTTTGTTTTTTCTGTTCTATGGATGTCTGCAAAAATAGAGAAAAAAATCAAACCATGCTAATCTTTGAAGGAAAAAATGCAGGAGCGCGCCATCATTGACTGTTAATTGTTCGTTGCTCCTGTGCCGTTTTAATCATAAAAATGTTTTGTTTTCAGCTCGCTTAACCGTACCTTTGACTGTCGCCGAAGGTACTCACGCTCGAAAAAACAAAGCGAAAGTTTTGTTTTTTTGCTCGCTTAACCGTACCTTTGCAACCATGACACAACAAGAGAAGGACGAACGGTTCATGCGCCTGGCTCTTGACGAGGCGCGACAGGCTTACGAGGCTGGTGAGATTCCCATAGGAGCAGTAGTAGTGTGCCGCGAACGCCCCATTGCCCGGGCGCACAACCTGACGGAGACGCTCAACGACGTGACGGCCCATGCGGAGATGCAGGCCATCACGGCTGCCGCCAACACCCTGGGCGGAAAGTATCTGACCGACTGCACACTCTACGTCACCGTGGAGCCATGCACCATGTGCGCTGGGGCCATTGGCTGGGCGCAGATTCCGCGCATCGTCTATGGCACGGCCGACCCGAAGCGGGGATTCCACAATATTGCCCCCAAGGCGCTGCACCCCAAGGCCACGGTCACCGCGGGTGTTCTGGAGGAGGAGTGCCGACGGCTGATGCAGGAATTCTTCGCCGCCAAACGATGATGGAGCGAGGGGATTTCACGCAGAGGGCTTTTTCTCACACAGGATGTCTTATCTCACACAGAGGGAACAGAGGTACAGAGTTTTTTTCACGCAGAAGTCTTTCTCACGCAGAGGCGCAGAGGATTCTTGAGTTGTGGAGAGGATTTTTGAGTTATGGGAGTTCTTGAGTTTTTTGAGTCTTTTTTTGAGCTTGTGAGTCAAGCGACCAGAGGTCGCTCTCTCTGTTTCCTCCCTTCCTCTGTGTGAGAAAAAACTCTCTCGGCTCTCTCAAAAACACTCCGCGCCTCCGCGTGAGATTAAGAAAGACTTCTGCGTGAAACAAAAATGACTTCCGCGTGAAATGAAAAAAACTCTGTACCTCTGTTCCCTCTGTGTGAGAAAAATCCCTCTGTGTGAGATAAGACATTCCGCACGAGGAATAATCCTTCTGCGTGAGAGGGGAACAAACTACGGAAGCCCACTAAAAACAGAATGTGTACAATTTGCTCACGTAAAAGCCATGGGCAAATTGTACACATTTTGTTATTCCTGTGGGGTGGGGGAGGCGGTTACTTCACGAGAATCACCAGATACTTGCTGGTTGACCAGAAAATCTGCGGGTTGGTGATGCGCAGCACATACTCTTCCTTGGCGTCCTTGGCGAGCGAATAGCTGCCCGAGGGGTGCATGGTGAGCAGCTTGGCCGACTTGGCGTAGAGCTTGATTTCCTTGGTGACGCGGATGTCGATCTTGCTGAAGTAGTTCTTGTTGAAGCTGGCCTCGAGCACCTTGCCCTTCTCCAGGATGCGCTGCTCCTTGAGTTCGTCCTTGGTGCCGAAGACGTACCAGGCGGTGTTGAGCTGTTTGTCCTGCACGTTGATGGTTTCGGTCTTCTGTGCGCTCTCGGTCTGCAGGTTGCTCACGTCGGTGTTCAGGTTGTTGATGGTCTCGTCGAGCTGGCTGATGTGTATGTCCTTGGCGTCGAGCTCGGTGCGCAGCTGCTGCAGCTGCTGTTCTTTCTCGTCGAGCTGCTTGATCATTTCTTCGATGGTCTTTTTCAGTTCGCTGCCTTTGAAGGTGCTTTCCTTGAGTTGGTTTTTGAGTTTCTTCACCAGCTCGCGGTTCTTGGCCATGGTTTGGCTGATGAACTGGATGTTCTCTCGAATCTGCTGTTTCTTGTTGGCTCCCTCGCCGTCCTTGGCCAGACTCACCCGGTTTTCGGCTTCGTTGATTTGGCGGAAGCCTTCCTGAATCTCGTTCAGCGTTCCCATCATATCGTTGATTTCGTTGTCCTTCTGAGCGATGATTTTCTGCAGCGAGTCGTTCTGCTGCACTTCTGCCAGTTCAACTTGAGGTTTCTCGTTCTTACATGCAGTCAGGGCTATGGCTCCGACGGCAAAGATCAAAAGCAATTTTTTCATACCTTTTTGTTATTTGATTTTTGGTTTATGTTCTTTTTTAGGTTCTGCACCAGCCACGACGATGACTATTTCGCCCTTGGGCTCGGTTTGGGTGAAGTGGGCGATGACTTCGGCCAGTGTGCCGCGGACGCTCTCTTCGTGAATCTTCGAAATCTCGCGGCAGACGCTCACGTGGCGGTCGGCGCCGAACACTTCGGCAAACTGGCTGAGGGTCTTCACCAGGCGGTAGGGCGACTCGTAGAAAATCATGGTGCGGCACTCCTCGCGCAGGCTTTCCAGCCGGGTTTGCCGCCCCTTCTTCTGGGGCAGGAATCCCTCGAAGCAGAAGCGGTCGTCGGGCAGCCCGCTCGAAACCAGGGCCGGCACAAAGGCTGTGGCTCCAGGCAGCGTCTGCACCGTGATGCCTGCCTGCACGGCCTCGCGCACGAGATAGAAGCCGGGGTCGCTGATGCCTGGTGTGCCAGCATCGCTGATGAGGGCGATGGTCTGGCCTGCCTTGAGCCGTTCGACGATGCCGGCAGCCGTTCCGTGCTCGTTGAACTTATGGTGCGACATGAGGTGGTTCTTTATCTCGAAGTGCTTCAGCAGAATGCCCGACGTGCGGGTATCCTCGGCCAACACCAAGTCGGCCTCCTTCAGTATTCGAATGGCGCGCAGCGTCATGTCCTCCATGTTGCCTACAGGCGTAGGCACTACATACAATATGCCCATAATATGGGGGCAAATATAGTTTAAATAATCCTAACACACAAAAAAATCGACAAAAACTTTGCTAATTTTAAAGCATATTCGTATTTTTGCATACGAAACACCCGCCCTCCAGGCCAATCTTTCAGGCTCTCCGGCGGGTTTGCAACAAGCGAAAAATGTTAACACACGTCCTTTATCAGCTATCTATATGACAGGAAACCTTACAGGCGAAGCGCACCGTCCGGGAAGAATTGAGGTGGTTTGCGGCTCGATGTTCTCCGGAAAGACCGAAGAGCTCATCCGGCGCATGAAGCGCGCCAAGTTTGCCAAACAGCGGGTGGAGATCTTCAAACCCTCCATTGACACACGCTATTCGGACAACGACGTGGTCAGCCACGACCAGAACGTCATACCCTCTACGCCCGTTGACAATTCGTCGAGCATACTGTTGCTCTCCTCGGACATCGACGTGGTGGGCATCGACGAAGCGCAGTTCATGGACATGGGGCTCGTCGATGTGTGCAACCAACTGGCCTACCGCGGTGTGCGCGTCATCGTAGCTGGTCTGGACATGGACTTCAAGGGGATGCCCTTTGGCCCCATCCCGGCTCTATGTGCCATTGCCGACGACGTGACCAAGGTGCATGCCATCTGCGTGAAGTGCGGCAATCTGGCCTACGTGAGCCACCGGCTCGTGGAGGACGACAAGCGGGTGCTCCTGGGCGAGACGCAGGAGTACGAGCCCCTCTGCCGCGAGTGCTACCGCAAGGCGGAGACAAAGGACATTTGACTTTGAACATTGAAAACTTTGAGCCATCATGCAAAAAGAAATAACCTTCGACCGGTTCATCCGCATCACGGGCATCATTCTGCTCACCGCAGCCATACTGTTGCTCATGAACTATCTGAGCAAGGTGCTGCTGCCCTTCTTCATAGCGTGGTTTTTGGCCTACCTGCTCTATCCGCTCGTCAAGTTCGTGCAGTTCAAGATGCACGTGCCCACCCGCGCGCTGAGCATCGTCGTTTCGATGGTTTTCGTCATCGCCGTGCTCGGAGGAGTCATCTACCTCATCATCCCGCCCATGATTGAACAGTTCGAGAAACTGGGCATACTGGCCACGAAGTACATACACACCGCGGCCAACATCACCAGCATTCCCGAAACCATTCAAGACTGGATCAACAGCCACCGGCAGGCCATCGAGGACTTTTTCAAGAGCAAGGACTTCACCGACGGCCTGCGCACAGCCATGCCCGGGCTGTTCAAGTTTGTGGGGCAGACTGCCAGCGTGGTCATCAGCATCGTTGCCTCGCTCATCACCCTGCTCTACATGTTCTTCATTCTGCTCGACTACGAGTACCTCACCGACAACTGGATCAAGATTTTCCCCAAGAAGAACCGCCCCTTCTGGACAGAGCTCATGGGCGACGTGGAGCGCGAGCTGAACAACTACGTCCGCGGCCAGGGCATGGTGGCGCTCATCATGGGCATCCTCTTCTGCATCGGGTTCACCATCATCGACTTCCCCATGGCCATCGGCCTGGGCATACTCATCGGCATTCTCGACCTGGTGCCCTATCTGCACACCTTCGCCCTCATCCCCACCGCCCTGCTGGCCCTTCTCAAGGCGGCCGACACGGGGCAGAACTTCTGGGTGATTCTGGCCTCGGCCGTGGCTGTGTTCGCCATCGTCCAGGTGATCATCGACATGGTGGTCACGCCCAAGGTCATGGGGCAGGCCATGGGGCTCAACCCCGCCATCCTCCTGCTCTCGCTCTCCGTGTGGGGGGCCCTGTTGGGCTTCATCGGCCTCATCATAGCCCTTCCGCTCACCACCATCCTCATTGCCTACTACCAGCGATATGTCACAAAAGAGCAGGAAGAAGAAGAAAAGTTGCTCGAAAATTTGGAGGATTCAAAAAAATAGCCTACCTTTGCACTCGCTTTCACAAAATGGCGTCAGCGTACGCCTGCAAGAACAGCAAAAATGGAGATCCGCTAGCTCAGTTGGTAGAGCACAACACTTTTAATGTTGGGGTCTTGGGTTCGAGCCCCAAGCGGATCACGAAGAAAAGCAAAATCCGCAAGAGTCTGCATGCAGAATCTTGCGGATTTTGCTTTTCTTTTCTTCCCGTCCCCAGCTACACGCTCAGCTGTCCTGAGCTCAACTACTGCAACGCCGGGCACGAATGGCCCGTGCTCGGCGGCGAGCCCATCCGCACCACCCCCAACATGCCCATCGGGGCGTTCGACGACTTTTCCTACCAGCCCGAGCACACCACCATGGCTCCCGGTGCCACGCTCATCCTCTACACCGACGGACTGACCGAAGCCTTCAACGCCCAGGAGCAGCAGTTCGGGCGCCCGCGCGCCATGCAGCTCATGGCCCGCTGCAGCGGCATGAAGCCCAAGGAAAACGTCTCGCGCCTCGTCAGCGAAGTGAAACAGTTCGCCGGAACCACCGAGCAGAGCGACGACCTCACCCTTCTCGTCATCAGGTACAAACCCTAGCAGAGAGTGACGATTATCTTCTTGCCTTCCCATATGGAATAAATGTGCGCAATCTGCACATCAAGATGGCACATGCCCCCTATTACGTCAAGACGACGTGGCAGGAAAAAGCTTTACATATACTTACTGGTGAACCGAATTACGACGAATTGCCAATAGTTCTGTCTTGAGTCTTGTTATGCGGCATGCACATCCTCCAATGGCTCTTTGGCCATAAACTTGTTTAATTCTCTCCAAAAAAGTAGGTGTAATTCCGCTATTTTTGGTAACTTTGCAATCACTTTTTTAAATGTAGCGGTATGATAGACCAAATAATTGCCTACAACAAGACCTTCGTAGAACAGAAGGGCTACGAGAAGTATCTGACTGACAAGTACCCAGACAAGAAGTTGGCGGTACTCTCATGTATGGACACCCGACTGACAGAACTGCTCCCTGCTGCTCTTGGCTTGAAGAGCGGTGACGCCAAGATCATCAAGAACGCTGGCGGCCTGGTGATTTCCGCTTTCGACTCGGCCATGCGCAGCCTGATAGTCGCCATCTACGAGTTGGGGGTGGAGGAAGTCATGGTGGTGGCCCACTCTCATTGTGGAGCCTGCCACATGAGCTTTGACCACTTCCACCACGAAATGAAGGCCCGTGGCGTGACGGATGAAACGATAGACACTATCCAGAAGTGTGGCATCGACCTGCATCATTGGCTGGAAGGTTTCAAGGACACTCCCGAATCGGTCCGAAAGACCGTGGAGACCATCAAGACCCATCCACTTGTGCCAAAGGACATTGTGGTTCGCGGCTTCATCATTGATTCTGAGACTGGAGCATTGGAGGAGGTCTGCTGATGGATTGCCTGCCCCAAGACCCAGCCATACTGGTTTCGAGCGTCAACATGCTTCTGCGCGACGACGAGTTTGACAGCCTCGAGTCGCTTTGCTACGCCTTCAGCAGAGAGCCGAACGAGATAAAAGACTATCTGCTGGGCAATGGCTTTGTGTGGAGTGAGCAACAAAAACAGTTCAGACCAATAGGCTACGACTCATGATTACCAAAGACAGCATAGAAACGGCTTACAGTTTCCTGCATCAGAAAAATAACGTATATATTCATTCTACCCTTGAATGGCAGAAGGATGATATTGAGTATGCGATTGCATGCTATGCTGACGGCATGAACCCTGAACTGTTTGATGAGATTTCTGACGGCAGGGCTGACTTCCTGAGAGCCCACAAGCGGTTTGTTGAGGATATGGCCCAAGCGGTAGAACGATTGGAAGACATGATGAAGCAATGAGACAACCGGGAGAACTTGATGAAAAAAGCAATTTGCAAAAAATGCAAAATGCAAATGGGCGGAGCCATAGCCGACTACCGGAAACGAGGAAGACGGAGAGAGGGGCAGGGGGCGGCCCAGGGGCGGCTGCTCGACGTGGGCTGTGGTTGTGCATGCTTAAAAAACAAAAAGCCAAGTTGTTGAAAAATCAACTACTTGGCTTCTTCGTTCGTTTGGTCGGGATTACTGGACTCGAATTGATGAACATTTTAGAAGGTCGTTAAAACCTCTTTAAACAATTTGTCGAAAAGCCCTTTATCTACGTATATAAAGGCATTTCAGCACATTTTTGAATACTCCTAAAACTCTTAAAAATGTTTAACGAGGTTCATTTTTGTTCATAAATGTTGTGCAAATGTTGTGCAAGTTTTGTATATTTGCACAACCGAATAGAGATTATTAGATGAACAAACAAAACAAACTTGAACAGATATGACAACAGTACGTGCATTCATAAGGACAGCTTCAAAGCGTCGGGACTCCAAGGTATTCATACGATTCCGGCTAACGGACGGGCGAAAAATACAGTTGTTTCACAAATCTGAGCTTCTTGTCAGTCCAGACGTATGGGATGCCAAGAAAGAATGTATCAAAGCCAAGATCCTGTATAATGCAATCGAAAGAGCTAGATTAGAACTAGCTGTTAGAACAAGAAAGGGACTGTTGATAGATATATATGAAGATTACAAGGAGAAAGAATCTTTGAATAGTGCCGAATTCGAGAAATTGATAGATATGAGACTTAATCCCGAAAAATACAAGGAAGAAGAGAAAGAACAAAACGATTTCTATTTCTCGTTTAGGAAATTCCTCGATGTGAAGAATTATTCTTCTACTGATGAAAAAAACTATGAGACAATGATACGTATGCTCAGACGTTTTGAAATGTTTCAAAAGGTCAGGTTCGGGAGTGATTATGCATTGGGGTTTAAAACGATGAACGTTGACACTATTCGGGACCTTGAAAGATATGTGAGGGAAGAATATAAATATGTAGCCCAAAAGCCTTATAAATTTATCTTTGAAGAGATTCCTGAGAAGCGAATGCCTGGCGTTCGTGGTGCCAACACGATTGCCAAGATAATGAAAAGGTTTAGAACTTTCATAAAATGGTGTTTGAAGGAAGGGTTACTTGAAAGCGACCCATTTGTTGGCTATGAACAGAAAAATCCTGTCTATGGTACTCCATACTATATAACTATTGAAGAACGTAGCCAGATTGCAGACACAGATATTCAGGAAGCGTGGGAGAAACTAGACAAAGAGCAACAAAAGAGCATTGCGAAGTCTTCCCTCCCCCAGCTGGCTATCCAGCGTGACATTTTTGTCTTCCACTGTATGATTGGCTGTCGTGTAAGTGACTTGGTTACTCTTACACCGGAGAATGTCATCAATGATCATATCAGCTATATTGCAAAAAAAACGAGCAGAGAACGTGTTGATGCTATAGAAGTGCCACTTAACTCAATAGCCAAGGCTATATTGGAGAAATACTGGGACGGCCAACGGAAGACCGGGCCACTCCTTCCTTTTATTTCACCTCAAAAATACAATGATAGCATTAAGGAAATATTCCTTTTGTGTGGAATTACGCGGAATGTTACTATTTGGAACTCTACCACAGGGAAAGAGGAACAGCATCCCTTGAATGAGATAGCAAGTAGCCATCTGGCAAGAAGGACATTCATCGGAAACTTGTATAAGAAAGTGCAAGACCCTAACATGATTGGCAAGCTGTCTGGCCATGTTGAAGGTTCAAAGGCCTTCGCCAGATACAGAACGATAGATGACGACATGAAACAGAATATGGTCAAAATGCTTGAGTAGACTGGCTCAAAAGTGTTCTCAAATGTTTAAATCAGTTAACTTCTGATGCCAAAGCCTATTTTGAAGTATACGATCTTTTCATTAGATTTGCCGAAGATTAGTTTTTAAACAAATTAAAGGCATGAATGAAACATTAGTAAATGACATCCTCAAAAGTGGAGGAACGACACTGATGGTTATCAAGGCAGAAGATCTGAAGAAGGCTATCTGTGAGACTGTCAGTGAAACAAGGCGTCAGATGGAAAATGAAGTAGCCATGAGCAAAAGCGAAACATATCTGACAGGCCAGCAGGTTCAGGACAAGTTGAATGTAAGCAGAACCACTTTGTGGAACTGGAGAAAAGAAGGTTATCTGGTGCCCATAGAGATAGGAGGAAAATACCGCTATAAATTATCGGACATCAATACAATTCTACATTGCTCCAGGGTTAAGGAGAATAATGATTAGTCAAAAATCATGAAGAGTTGTCAAAATGCTCTTTCTTGGCGAGACTA
>OCTX012280271.1_pt1 | contig 28699 bp, 24 predicted proteins | sample 1539691 | NCBI WGS metagenome assembly OCTX01 (sample SAMN02144231, study PRJEB22623) | gut metagenome | biome: sheep rumen | host: Ovis aries | place: New Zealand
GCCTGATGAGCCATGTTCTGCCTTAACGACACGATGCGTTACTATCTGTGCCCTGGTCGTACAGATATGCGCAAGGGCATCAGCTCGCTGCTGTTGTTATTGTATATTGGTACTACATGTACTTTGTCGAATGCTTACGTATATTGGTACTACATGTACTTTATCGAATGCTTACATTTGAAATTGCCTCAGAATAGGAACGAGCAAAAAAAATAGCGGTTTGTCAAAATAAATGACAAACCGCTATTTTTTTGTATTGATGAAAAATTATGTTGCCTCGTTTTGAGGAATGAAAACTGTTCGAGAATCTAATACAAAAACTTAGCCTAAATATCCACCACGTCGTCGCGCTCTTTGAAACGTTGCATGATCTCCGCCATGCAGATGCTCTCTCGGCGTTGGAGCCGTGCGGAGGAGAACCGGTGGTTGACGATGCAGCTGATGAACTCCTGGATCTCGTATCGCAGACCTGCTCCGTCCCACTTGTAGAAGAACTTCTTGTTGTCGTTCTGGTCCTCGTAGCGGAACTCGAAATAGTCGGTCTTCCACCAGGGAGCGGGTACGTAGGCGTATCCTTTCGTTCCGGATATGACGAGGTTCCCTTCCGTCTTGACGCCGAGTCCCACCTTGAAGGAACAAACCATGTGGTCGTATCGTACGACCCCTTTCGTGTACATGTCCACCCCGTTTTGCATGCGGCTGAAAAACCGGATGTCCTGGTAGTTGATGCCGGCGAGCTTGAGGATGGGCAGTAGGGGATAGCTTCCCAGCTCATACATGGATCCTCCTGCCTGAAGGGGGTCGAACTCGCGCAGTGAGAGGTTGTCGTCCCAGAGTTTGGAAAGAGAAGCCTCGATGTCGACCACCTCTCCGATGAGTCCTGACTTGATCATGACCATGAGGTGGTTGAAAGCGGGGCAGTGGGCCGTCTTGTTGGCCTCCATGAGGATGAGCCCTTTTTTTTCCGCCATGCGGTAGAGTTCGAGTGCCTGATCTTTTTGTAGCACCATAGGGGTCTCGCAGAGGACATGTCGCCCGGCCAGCAGAGCCTGACGAATATATAAATAATGTGTGAGGTGGGGGGTGGCGATATAGACTGCGTCGGTGTCGGCCATCAGTTCCTCCGGGCTTGCGTATCGCCTGAGTCCTTCGGGAAGTGTGATGTCTGGATTGATGTCGTAGACCCCAGTGACGTTAACTCCGCTGACCACGTTGGCTTCAGTCGGGAATCGTTGTCCCACGCGTCCGTATCCGATGATTCCGAGGCGCACCTCCTGCTGGCTGCTCTCGCGAAGCATTGTGGACGAGATGCCCTCGGTGCGTGGGAGGTATACCACCTTGCAGAACTCGTTGAGGTAGTCGAACTTGCCCTGCCAGTCGGAGCCAATGGCGAAGATGTCGACGCCGTAACGCTGGATGTCGTCGATTTTCTGCCCTACGTAGTCCTCGATGACGATTTGGTCGGCCAGTCCCGTGGCACGTACAGCCTCCACACGCTCAAGCACGTTGTTGCGCACGTTGAGTTTTCCACGGTCGCGGTCGAACGTGTCGTTCGTGACGCCCACGATGAGATAGTCGCCGAGAGCCTTGGCCCGGCGAAGCAGGTTGATGTGGCCTTGATGGAGCAGGTCGTAGGTGCCGTAAGTGATGACTTTTGTCATGTGGCCTTTTTCTGAAGGATTTTTTATTTTTATAGAAACTATAGAAGATATAGCAGCTATAGTTTCTATAGGTTTACTGGATTCTATAGTTTAATACAGCTCTTCTCCGAACCGGAAGTCGACTGGGGCGTCCTTGAGGCAGGCGTGATGGAGGTCTTTCTCGCTGAGAATGGCCTGATCAGCCTGAATATTCCAGTCGATGCCGAGAGTGGGGTCGAGGATGCTGATGCCCGCGTCGGCCTCGGGATGATAGAAGTTGTCGCACTTGTACTGGAACACGGCTGTTTCCGAGAGTACAGCGAATCCGTGTGCGAACCCACGGGGTATGAACAGCTGGCGGTGGTTTTCCTCAGAGAGTTCCACCGCGACATGTTGTCCGAAGGTGGGTGAGCCGTGGCGGATGTCGACGGCCACGTCGAGCACCTTGCCTCGCACACATCTTATGAGTTTGCTCTGTGTGTATGGCATCCGTTGGTAATGCAGTCCTCGCATCACTCCGAATGAGGACATGCTTTCGTTGTCCTGCACGAAATTGACGGGACGCACGAGCTTGTCGAAATCCCGCTGTGAGTATGACTCAAAGAAATAGCCGCGGCTGTCGTTAAAGATGCGCGGCTCTATGATGACTACGCCGTCTATGGCGGTTTTTATGATGTTCATGTGAAACTTTCGTTGATTTTTTCTGAATGCAAGCCGGAGCCATACATCCAGAAAAGCTTGTTATTGAATGTTTGGCATACCTGTGCGTTCCACTTCGTCGACCACTTGCATCAGGTATTGTCCGTATGGGTTTTTAATCATGGGCTGTGCCAGCTCGCGCATCTTGTCGGCATCAATCCATCCCTGCCGGAATGCGATACCTTCGAGGCATGCCACCTTCAGTCCCTGTCGCTTCTCGAGCACCTCAATGTAGGTGGACGCTTCGGAGAGTGAGTCGTGTGTGCCGGTGTCGAGCCATGCGAATCCCCTTCCGAGGGTCTGCACTTTGAGTTCCCTGTCTTGCAGGAACTGCTGGTTGACGGTGGTGATTTCGTATTCGCCTCGCGCCGACGGCTTGATGTTGCGTGCCACTTCCACCACCTTGTTAGGGTAGAAATAGAGTCCTACGACAGCATAGTTTGACTTTGGGTGTTGTGGCTTCTCCTCGATGGAGAGGCAGTTGCCCTGCTTGTCGAACTCCGCCACACCATACCGTTCGGGGTCGCTCACCCAGTATCCGAAGACCGTGGCCTTCGCCTCTTCCTCGGCAGTGCGCACCGCCTCGCGGAGCATGCCTGTGAATCCGTTGCCATGGAAGATGTTGTCTCCCAGGACGAGGCATACAGAGTCGTCGCCGATGAAGTCGGCACCGATGGTGAAAGCCTGTGCCAGTCCGTCGGGCGATGGCTGCTCAGCATACTGGAAGCGGACGCCGTAGTCCGAGCCGTCGCCCAGCAGGCGCTTGAATCCCGGCAGGTCGTGGGGGGTGGATATGATGAGTATGTCGCGGATCCCGGCGAGCATAAGTGCCGAGATGGGGTAGTACACCATCGGCTTGTCGAAAATCGGGATGAGCTGTTTGCTCACTCCTTTCGTGATGGGGTAGAGGCGTGTGCCGGATCCTCCGGCCAATACAATTCCTTTCATTTTATTAGTGGAGAGTTGAGAGAAAAGTTACTCTTGTTTTTTTCGATGTTTTGAACTTTCAAGCTTTTGAGGTTGCGGGATTTCGATGTTTCTTGAGCCCGAAATCTTATAGAACGAGCATCATTCTTCCGTCGTGGTCGACGACGGTGACGGTGTTGCCTTCTGCGACGGGAAGTCCGTTGGCCGTACGTGCATCGAACTCTTCTCCGTTGATGGAAATTCGTCCGGTGGCGTTCATGTTGTCGATTTTCTCGATGACGATGGCCTTCTCGTTCTTGTGCGGCACGTCATGTTCCTTTGCCTCGAGTCGTCTGCGCTCTTCGTTCTTGCGCATGGCATATGGCTGTATGAAGAGTGCGAGGACGATGGTGCTGGCGAAGAATGTGACCACCTGGTGGACGATTCTTCCGTCGAACTTGTTGAACGCCATGAATGCCGTAATTAGAGCTGCGGCGGCGATACACAGGGTGATGTACTCTTTTGTGAAAGACTTGATGATGAGCGCCACGATTGCGATGCCAATCCAGAGGAAGCCCATCTCCATGAAATCGCCGTATACTGCTAAGTATTCCATAATGATGATTTTTAATGTATGGTTAACGAACTGAGATTCTTTTTACGCTTTGTCTTTTTTTTGAGGGCGGTAAGTCATATCTCACCGACTCTCGGTTTTGGTGAAATTCCAAATCCGTTGTTGCGTCCGAGCGGAGTCTGGATCCATGTGCCTGCACATGCTTATGACATGTGGCTCTTGCATTAAACAATGCATTTGTCTCTTGACTTTCAGACGGTTGGGATTTTGTCAAGCTGAAAATCAGCTGCTGTCGCCTCCCTATGAGTTTACAGTTGTTAAATGCTTTGCATTTATATTAACATGCAAAGTTACATTTTTTTTTCGAATTCTGCAAATATAGCGTGCATTTTGTGCGCGTACGCGTGTGTGCGTTTACTGAATTTAATTAGGCGTGTTGTTGGCAGGGGTGTCGTCTTCTTGATTATTCTCCTTGATTTCGCCCTGCATTCCCGATTTTTTGCGCCGGAAATAATTTTTCAGTCTTCGGTAGCCCTCCACTCCAAGTATGGCCAGCCCCCCGTACTGTGTGGTTTTGGCCAGTCCGAAGAATACTACCCAGAGCGCTGTGTGCCATGCTGCACTCATGGGAATGAGTAGCTGTGCGAAGGATAGTGCGTAGAAGACGACGCAACTGGCGAGGACGATGACGCCGGTGCGGAACGACAGTCCTGAGAGCCAGTTCTTGGCTCGTTGGAAGAGTTGTTTCATTCTTTTGGTTTAGTGTTGGAAGTTCAGCGTTGAGAGCTCAGTGTTGAGAGTTCAGTTGTCTAATTCTCCGTAGTCAGGAATTTCCCTGAGGAAGGTGTATGACTGATTTTCGTAGTCCATCTTGCAGCAGTAATGTTGGAGTCCGTTGCTTACAATGAGGTAGTCGACTCGCATGACAATGTTGTACCGGCAAATTTGGCTGAACACTTTCTGCGTGATTTTCACTGTCGGCCGTTTGTACTCGATGATCATACGTGGCCTGATGTGGATGTCGTAGAGCACGGTGTCGCACCTGCGCTGCATGCCGTTGAGCGAGAGGCTCACCTCGTTTGCCATAAGCGACTGTGGGTAGTGCTTGAGGTGGATCAGGTAGTTGACAAAAGCCTGCCTCACCTGCTCCTCAGGAGTGAGGGCCACGAATTTTTGCCTGAGCGGATCGAACACGTCAATTTTTCCATCATCGTTTTTTCGAAGTCTCATCGGCAGATTCGGCAGATTTAACGCAATCATGTTTTCTATTGTCAACTTTTATTTTTAACTTTGCAGTCGAAACCAAAAATCATCATGATTCTTTCCGCATTCCGGATGCAAAGTTAACAAAAAAAAATAATATGGCAAAGCGGCGGGCGGTATAATCGCTCGTGACGCGCTGTGTTGGCCGGAGTGCTGGAAATAAGATTCCAATCCATATGGCGAAGCAATCAAAACAAGGACCCACCTACCATGACATTTTGTCAGACGTGGAGAAGAAACAGTTCAAACCCGTCTACCTCCTTCAGGGAGACGAACCGTACTATATCGACAAGCTCGTCGACGCCATCACGTCGAACGCATTGACAGAGGACGAGCAGGCCTTCAACCTGACCACCATCTATGCCACCGACCAGACCGACCTCGGGGACATAGTGACTGCATCGAGGCGCTATCCAATGATGGCCGAGCGGCAAGTTGTAATTGTTAAGGAATGTCAAAATGTTAAAAATAAAATTGACCAGTTGGCACCTTACATAGCCAAGCCCTCCATGACGACGGTGCTCGTGTTGTGTTGGAAGAACGGGACGGTGGACGGCCGTAAGAAAATCGTAGGTATGATTCAGTCGGAGGGTGTCGTGTTCAGCAGTCCTCGTCTGAAAGACCAGGCACTTCCTTCGTTCGTGTTGGACTATCTGAAGACGAAGCGGGTAGCGATTGACTACAAGGCGACGATGATGCTCGTGGAGAATATCGGTTCGGACCTGAGCCGTATGACGAGCGAGATCGACAAGCTGTGCATCACCCTCCCTTCAGGCGTCCAGTCCATCACTCCAGAGCATATCGAGAAGAATATCGGAATCAGCAAAAACTATAATGTCTACGAACTGAAGAACGCGCTTATAAGTCGCGACGTTCTTCGTGCCAACCGCATCGTGAATTATTTTTGCGACAACGTGAAGCAGAACCCTCCGATCGGTGTTATCGCCGTTCTCTTCCCTTACTTTGCCACGCTCATGCAGGCTCATTATTCTCCCGACAAGTCGGACAAGGGGCTGTCGGAATATTTGGGCTTGAGCAACTGGCAGCTGAACGACTACAAGATCGGCATGCGGAACTTCACTGCCATGAAGACAATGCGCATCATTGGAAAGCTCCGCGAAGCTGACGTCACGCTCAAGGGGGTGGGGCGTGGCAACATGACCGAGTCCGACATCATGAAGGAACTCATATTCTATATCCTCCATTGACATCATAAAGCATGTTGCCAGGAATAGGGTCTGATTTTTTGATATGAAAGATAATTACTTGGAATGACAAGAAAATTTCTCATAATAATTTTCTGATAAAAATTTGCTTTTAATTTTCTTGAAATTTTTTTTGAAATATTTGCCAAAGATTTTTTTTGAACACTAATATAGGCAAATCTTTGCGAATTTTTCTTACATGTCTTAGGGCATCGAGTCCTCTGCGGTTGATGCGGCAGGGACGGCCACGTCCCCAGCCGAACCCTCTTGCCAGAATCTTCTGCATGGACTTTTCCAGCCGTGGCAGACATTATTTAAATAGATGTAATAATATGAGGCACCCTGTTAGGGTGTCTCAATATGTGGGCGGGGATGAGTTACTAGGCGCGCCGCGGCGCGTCTTTGCTACAAGGAGGCGGGGACGAAGGCCGGGGAGAATGCTGAAAATAGGGGGGCAGATGAGGTGAGTTGCAGGAATTGGAGAGAACCCGCTTTCTTGAAACCGGTCATTTTCTGTCAGGAAAAAATGGTCTCAAAAATGTAAAATCACCCTTTGGCGGTCCTTGAATGAGGGTGGAAAAAGCCGGAAAGAAGCCGAAATCGAGCGTCCTGCTTTGTCAGATTTTGGGAAATCTGATTTTTCTGGTCGTTTTTCCCAAACAAAAAATCAGCCCTTGTTTGCTTTGATTCTCATGTCCTTACATGCCGTCTTTTCCCTCTGAGAATTGGCTGTTTTGTGGGTGGAAGAGAGGTGGCGGGATTTGGTTGGAAACAGGCTAATTTTTGTAAAAATTCAAGAAGTTGATAAACAGATGTAATCTTGGTTTACATTTCTATATATAAATATTTGTGGTGTCAGGCTTTTGACGTCTGTGCAAAAATGTAAAATTTAAAAAAATAATCACCCATTCTGGTTTGGGTTTATAAAACGAAATTCTCATTCAATATTTATAGGTATAAATGTATATGTATATTTATGCATTGTGTTTATTTTTATAATAAAGTACTGAATACCAATTGCTTGTAACGTTTAAATGGATTAAAAGATTATTAATGGAATGTTTGGCTGTTGTAAAGTGTTTACTGTTGTAAATATTAATGTATGATGGTATATATAACATATTAATAATCAATAGAATGTCGCATTTAATTAATGTTTAAAATCAACTATAAAACTATCTATTTTTCTTTGATGTTGTAAACTGCCGCTACTATAGTTGTAAATTCGTTATACACACATGAATTTATGATTTGTAAATTTTTTTTCGAAAATTATTAAATTTTTTATTTGTAAAATTTTGTACATTTATAAATTTGTTGTAACTTTGTAAAGCGAATTACAAATGTCAATTCTGTTTTGGATTTGTAAAATCGTGGGTTGAAGGACACATACCCCTGTATAGGATAAATCAGGACGGAAAAGGTGCAGACGGATCGTGGAAACGGAATATATATAATGCTTATATAAATAATGAGTCGTTAGCTATGCCTTGCCGTCCTCAGGCCTCCGCCCCGGTCATGGAAAATAATGGAAAGAGAATATAAATAAATGTATGAATTGAATGAAAATCGTTCTCGTATGTCAGACACGGAAAGAATACTGGAGATAATCAAGGTGAAGGATCTGAACAATATCCAGTTTTGTTCAGCCACCGGCATCTCGCCGGCCTCCCTCTCCCATATCACGAGCAACCGCAGCAAACCTACGCTCTCGATTCTGAGAAACGTGATAGCTGGTTTTCCAGACATCAATCCCGAATGGGTGATGATGGGTACTGGGCCGATGTTCCGCGAAGGTGCTGGTCCGGCGAATGCTGAATCAGAGAAAGCACCGTCGGACCCTGTCCGGCCTAAGTCTGATTCCGACCGCATGAACTCCCTCTTCCCTGCTGACGAGGGGGTGCAGCCCAAGCCGGAACGTCGCAGCGCTCGCAAGGACTCGGACAGCGATATGCTCTCCTCTTCCTCCATCGAGGCCATTGTTGCCGCGACGGTGATGAAGATGCGCCAACAGCGGAGGGTGGTCGAGGTAAGGGTGTTCTACGACGACGACACCTTCGAGACTTTCCGCAAGGACTGAGCTGTCGCTAAAGACGGCCAGCCGGACATGTGAGACAAAGAAAAAAGGACGTTGGGAAACGTCCTTTTTTCTTTGCCAGTTTATTCTCCGAGTGCTATTCTGGATGAATCTGGACGAATTATTAGAATGAAGATTTGAAGAATTTAATATGCAGCTTTCGGATCTCGTTCTTCAAAATACACTTTGCTCAATTAAAATTGCAATGCCATATCAACCCTTGTCGGCCTCGGATTGTTTACGATAATTTCATGTATTGACCTCATTGAGTATGTTGCCAGAAATGGGGTCTGATTATTTTTTGATAAGAAAGAAAATTAACCCGGAGTGACGAGATAATTTCTCAAAAAGAATTTCTTGAAATGATTTTCTGATAAATATTTTCTTATGATTTTCTTGGTATTTCTTTCTTGAAAAGCACTCAAATATTGTTATTTCTGCAAATTGGATGCCATTAATATAAAATTAACATATTTACATAAATTAACAAAATATTGAAAAATAAATGTGAATATAATAATTAAGTTTTTTGTCAGTAATTTTGTTGTTTTAGAGAGCGAGAATCGGCTATTTTTCACCTTCACCCGAAGTGTCTTGAAAATTCTGCTGGATTTGTGTGATGACAGGTCGGTGGGACTCCCCTTTTGATTTTTGGAAATGACGTGAGATTTCATTGAGAAAATGGAATTGCCGACATGAAAATTCTTGCTAAAAAAGACAGCCATCAACATGTTGTGTTGAACGGATGTTCACGGTGTGCAGCCGGCAAGAAACCGCAGGTAGGAAACCATGAGTTTATTGAATGAAGCACTGACATTATGGCAGTTTTTATCGTGCAAAACAGAGAGGAAAAAAGAGCGGACGAGCTTGTGAAAGTCGTCCGCTTCGATATTTTTACAGTGGGAAAAACTGGGTTGAATTCAATGTGATTCTTATCCCAGAATCTGCATGGCGTGCGTCTTTGTCTTGATCTCTTTAGGTCCGATTACGCGCTCCACTATCCCGTTTTCGTCGATGATGAAAGTGGTGCGGTAGGTGCCCATATAGGTTCTTCCTGCCATTTTCTTCTCCCCCCACACGCCGAAGGCCTCGACGAGTTGCTTGTCGGAGTCGCTGATGAGCGGGAAGGGCAGTGCGTTCTTCTCTGCGAATCGTTGATGTGAGGCAGCGCTGTCGATGCTTACGCCCACCACCTCATATCCTTGACGTCGGAGTTCGCTGTAGTTGTCGCGCAGACTGCACGCCTCGCTTGTGCATCCGGGTGTGGAGTCCTTGGGGTAGAAATAGAGCACGAGCTTGCGTCCTCTGTAGTCGCTCAGACGGATTGTATTGCCGTTGGCGTCGGTGCCGAGCACCTCCGGCGCTTTCATTCCTGGTTGCATTTTTTTTAGTTTAGAGTTTAGAGTGAATTTAGTTGAGAGTTTAGAGTTGAGAGTTGAGAGTGAAGTTACTTTGAACTTAGTTTAGAGTGAATTTGGTTCAGAGTTTAATGTAGTTTAATGATTAATTAATGTTTAAAGTTTAAGGAGATATTCCAATCACGTCTTTCTCTGACTGGAGTAACTACACTTTTCACTAATCACTATTCACTTTTCACTTAAAAAGTTGAGTGTTTTATTCCACCTCCGGCACTTCGATTTGTGAGCCGTAGCGGTGATATTCGTTGGAGATGGACTGTTCCTTGATATAGTGCACGAGTTCGATGCGTCCATTGCTTACGGGCACGGCCTGCGAGATGTATTTGTTGTGGTTGACGGCCGCCTCAAACACGATTGAGGGAATCTCCTTCGTGGTGATGGTTCTGATGCGCTCGTAGCGTGGAATCCGTTCGCAGAATGCTGCCAGGTTTTCTTTCCTGACGTTGCCCTGTAGCTGGTCGGCCAGCGGGTGGCGTGGATCGACGGAGATGTGGAGTGGGGTGCCTACAGTCTTGGCCGCCGTCTGCACCATCTCCACCTGTTCGGATGTCTCGTCGCCGAAGAGTCTCAGCAGCATGCCCCCTTTGAGTGGCAGATAGCGGAAGACATTCTGCTCGCCGCGGATGTCCGGCTGGATGTTGCGTGGGTGACGGAACTCCTTCTCGTACCATTCGGCATAGGAAGCCTTGTAGTCGGTCGTGGAGCCCTTCTTGTCGTGAATCACCATGAACTGCAGGCAGTAGTTTGGTCCGCCCGCTTTCAGTCCCGGTCCGAAGGCCGACAGCTTCATGCCTCCGAAAGGCTGCCGGTTGACCACAGCGCCTGTGATGCCTCGGTTGATGTAGAGGTTGCCGGCCTGTATGTGTTCGCGCCAGTAGCGTTGTTCTGCCTCGTCGAGCGACTGCAGTCCCGATGTGAGGCCATAGTCAAGGCTGTTGACCATGCGTACGGCTTCTTCGAGCGAGTCGAAGGGCGTGACGGCGAGCAGCGGTGCGAACAGCTCAGTGCGGAAGGTGTAGGACGAGGGCTTGACATGGATTTTGACACCTGGCCTCATGATGAATTTCTTGTCGTCGAGGAATCTGGGCGCGAGCAGCCATTTTTCTCCCGGCTCGCTGTGGAATGCCTTGTAGAGCTTGTCGTTGTGGTTGGTGATCATCGGTCCGACGATGTTGCCGGCGTTCCAGACACCGCCCACCATCATCGACGCGGCGCAGTCTTTGAGTTTCTCCATGAACTCGTAGCTTTCGTAGACAGAGCGTTCAACGAGGAGGACGGAGCAGGCAGAGCATTTCTGTCCGGCGTTTCCGAACGCGCTGCGGCATGCGTTCATGATGGCATGGTCGCGGTCGCCCTTGGCCGTGAGAATGATCACGTTTTTTCCGCCCGTCTCAGCCGACAGCGGTTTTTCCGGGTTGTTGCGCAGGAGCGTTTGTGCCGTCTCGGTGCCTCCGGTGAGGATGATGTGGTTGACCACCGGCGAGGAAGTGAGCAGAGGCGTGGCCTCGCGGTCGGTGATGACCACCTGCAGGGCTTCCTTAGGTACGCCGGCGTCCCAGAATGCCTTGGCGAAGAGCCAAGCTACCGGTGCTGCCACTGTGGCAGGCTTGAGGATGCATGTGTTGCCCGAGGCCAGTGCTGCCACGACGCCGCCGCAAGGGATGGCGCACGGGAAGTTCCAAGGTGAGAGAACGAGTACCGTTCCTTTCGCCTTCATCTCAATATCATCGAGCGCAGCGTATTTCTTCATGGTGGTGGTGTAGAACCGGCAGTAGTCGATGCCTTCCGACACTTCGACGTCCGCCTCCTCGATGGTCTTGCCGGTGATGGCGCACATGGCCCCGTTGAGGTCGCCCCTCATCTGCCCCATGATGTTTGCCGCCTTGTACATGATGGCGTGTCGTTCCTCGATGGAGGTCTTCCGCCATCCCCCCGCGTCCTTCTTGGCGATGTCGAGTATCTGCTGCGTCTGCGTCTTGTCCGCTCTGGACATCTCGCATACGAGCACGTCGCCCTCTTGGCTTCGGTCGAAATATTTCACGTGGTCGGCGTTGAAGACGAGTTGTTTTCCCACTTGTGTGGGCAGCAGGTCGCCCGGTTTCCAGTCGCCCCATTGCTTCGCCTCGCTCGTGTCGTTCATGCCTGGCGCTGCCTTCCATTTCGCGAAGATCTTCTCCACCCATTCTTGGTTGCAGGTGCGGTCGAAGTCCGTGTCAGGCTCGTTGATCATTTCGTCGCGCGGCTCCTGTCCCTGGTAAGGCTTGTTGCGGTCCTGGGTGCGGGTGGGGATGTGTGTGATTTTGTCCTTGATGTTATATGCGTCGATGAACTGCTGTTCCAGCTCTTTCCATTCCTTTGTGTCGGGGCGCAGGGAGAAAGAGTGTGTGAGGAAGTTGTCGGGAGCCGTGTTCTCGTCCATGCGTCTGACGAGGTAGGATATGGCGTTGAGGAAATGTTCCTTCTTCACCACCGGCGTGTAGAGAATGACGTGGTTGCCGAATTTCTTCTGCGCCCTCCAGATGTGGTTGGCCATACCTTCGAGCATCTCGAAGCAGAAGCAGTCCTTAGGCGTCTGGTATTGCTGAGTGAGCAGGTAGGCATACGAGATGGTGAAGAGGTTGTGCGATGCCATTCCGATATGCAGCACCTTCGCGTTCTCCGGCTTGAGTCCCCGTTCAATGATGTGCATGTAGTTGGCGTCCACCTCCGTCTTGCTTTGTCTGACAGGGTTGGGCCATCCGCGGAGGTCGCTGACGATATTCTCCATGTCGAGGTTGCATCCTTTGACGATTCGCATCTTGATGGGCGATCCGCCTTCCGCTACCCGCTTGCGTGCGAACTCGAGCAGTTCTGTCTGGAATCCCCATGCGTCGGGCAGGTAAGCCTGCACGACGATGCCCGCCTCGTAGTTCTTGAACTGCGGCAGGGACAGCACGTGCTTGAAGAGCTTCATCGTCAGGTGGGCGTCCTTGTATTCCTCCATGTCGAGGTTGATGAACTTAGGCTTGGTGACCCCCTGCGGGTCGGTGTAAGGATAGTCGATGGCCGTCTGGTAGAGCTCCGACATTCGCCTGACAAGTTCCGGGAAACATTCCTTGTAGTTGAGCGCGTGGGTCTGCGCGTAGATGCCGGAGATTTTCACGGAGATGTAGTTGATGTCCGGCTCCTTGAGCGCGTCGATGTAGGAATAGTAGCGTTTGTCGGCCTCGCCGTTTCCGAGCACCACCTCCCCGAGGAGGTTGACGTTCTGTCCGATGTCCTGTCCGAATCGTGTGGCCAGGTGTTTTGTGAGGTTAGGTCTTGCCGCGTTGATGATCACGCGGCTGGTGTCCCTTCTCAGCCTCCATTTGATGATAGGCACGGTGGCCCAGTTGAGCAGAGGCGTGTATCCGAATTTCTGATATACCTGGAACAGGAATCGGTCGCCTTTGTCGAGGAACTTAGGGATGCCGTACTGGTCGATCAGTTCCTTCACGCGTGTCGCCAGTTTTTGCCGGTCGCGCACCTGGCTTGTCTCGTCGAGCATACGCACCATGAACTTCTTGTCGGATGGGGTGGTGACCATCGTGCCGTACATATGCTGCTCCTCCTTTTCGAGCGGAGTCAAGCCTGAATAACTCTCGTCGTAGAGTTTTCTCATCCAAGAGAACACCTCTTCAATAGTGGGATATTTTTGTTCAGCCATGTGTTTTTTTTAGTTTTTCAGTTTTTAGTTTTCAGTTTTTAGTGTGTTGGGGTGTCTGACCAGTCCGACGAGTCCGACCTGTCTGACTTGTCCGACAAGTCCGACCTGTCTGAAGAAAACTAAACTGCCGGAGGGCTGAACTTCACGTCCCTGTAGCGGTGCAGAGCCGTAAGGGCCTGCTTGGAGAACATATCGTACATAGGCGTGTCTGTGTTGATTAGGTTTAAGAATAAAGGTGGCTGTGAAAAAACTCATTTTCGTCCACCTGGAAGTTAGTTAGTGATGTCGGATGCAAAGTTATATTTTTTTTCGGAAAAGAGAAAGAAAAAGTCGATTTTTTTGTTTTTCATGAATAACTTTGCCCGTGTCAGGTGTTTTGGCGTGGTTCACATGACATCATCCGTGAGCTCGGTTTCGTCGCTGTTGAAGTCGGCTTCGTGCATTTTGTCGGTCTCCCTGATGGCGTCGTCGTAGCCGGTGAGAGCTGCGAAGGGTGCGAACTGGGCGGCCCGTGCCTCTGGTTTCATGCGCGTGTGGTGTCTGGGCTCGGGGTGTGGCAGATGGATGATGTCTTCGTAGTTGTCGTTCATGCCTTGTGTCCTCCTATCTGTTCGTTTCGTTCCTTTGCCGTTGCGCCCTCCTCGTAGTTGATTCCTTTGAGGATGGCGTTGCTGCCGAAACGTTGCTTGATGGCGATTTGTGCTTCTTGCATCCGTCGTTCTTTCTCCCGCTCTTCCTCTTTTTTCTTTTTGCGTGCCTCAATCTCGTCGACGTCGTCGAAGAGCGAGAGCTGTACGGGCTGCCTGTCCGCCTCGGCCCTGTGTTCGTCTGTCACGTGGTTGACGCTGAGATAGATTCGTCTTACGAGCAGTTCTTTGTTGACGATGCGGTCGTAGAGTTCGGTGACGGCGTGGGTCATCTCTCTTGACGACGACGAATAGCCGTCGAGGTTGGCCGTCCCGTGCGCGTGTTTGGGCACCCGTCGTCCATATCGGTCGGTGCTGACCGGCCCGTGGTATTGTTGTCTCGCTTCCGGACGGGAGAGCGACTCTGTGTCGTATCCGATGGTGAGCACCAGTTGGTTGGTCACAAGCCGGTGAGCCACCAGCTTGAGCGCCATGGCGTCAGTCATCTCCCTGACCACCACCCTTGCTTTCTCCGGTTTGTAGGGTTGGTTGAGCACCTGTCCGTTGCTGAAGGAGTTGGACTCCGGCCTGTATGCCTTCACCTGCTCTATGGTGCAGGGCTCCCATCCCCATGCGTGGTCGATGAGCAGCTCGGCGTTGACGCCGAAGAGTTTGTAGAGCAGTTCCTCGTTCTCGATTGACATCCTGGCCAGCTTTCCCATGGTGTCGATGCCGTACTGTGCCAGCCGTTCGGCTGTTCCGCGTCCCACTCGCCAGAAGCTCTTCAGCGGCTTGTGGTTCCAGAGCTTCTGCCGGTAGGACATCTCGTTGAGTTCGCCGATTCGCACGCCGTCGTTGTCGGCCAGCGCATGTTTTGCTACGATGTCCATGGCCACCTTGGCCAGGTAGAGGTTGGAACCGATTCCGGCGGTGGCGGTGATGCCGGTAGAGCGCAGCACGTCGCGAATCATCGTCATCGCCAGTTCGTGGGCCGTCATCTTGTAAGTCTTGAGATAGGGCGTCACGTCCATCATCACCTCGTCGATGCTGTAGACATGGATATCCTCAGCCGCCACGTACTTCAGGTAGGTCTGATACACGTCTGTGCTCACTTTCATGTAATGCGCCATTCGGGGCGGAGCGACGAGATAGTCTACAGCCCAGTCGGGGTGTGCCTGCAGTTGTCGGTCGTCGGCCGACCGTCCGTTGAGCCGTCCGCCAGCCATGCATCTCCGTTCGTTGTTCACCTCCCTCACCCGCTGCACCACTTCGAACAGCCGCGCTCTTCCGCTGATGCCGTATGCCTTCAGCGAGGGAGTGACGGCGAGGCAGATGGTCTTCTCCGTCCTGCTCTTGTCGGCCACGACCAAGTTGGTGGAGAGCGGGTCGAGCCCTCTCTCCACGCACTCCACCGACGCGTAGAAGCTCTTCAGGTCGATGGCGATATAGGTCTTGCCTTCGTCGTCAGTCATGGCAAACGTGCGATGTCCGTTATTCCGGCCTCTTCAGGTTGATCTCCAGTCCTTCCTCCAGCCGGATGCGCAATGTGTTTTCGGTCAGCTCCAGGATGTCGTAGTCCTTGAAGTACCCGGTGGCTTTGTAGAGCTTGTCGGCATGCGGCTCCACGGCTCTGCGCAGCTGCTCTTCCGCCACGCCGTACACCATGTCGCCGTTGTCCTTGAGCATCTGGCTGACTTCGGGGTCGAACGACTCGATGTTCATGACCGCCACGTCCATGTCGTCTTTGCTGTAGGTGCAAGTCATGTGGTCGCCTTCCCGTTTGTAAATGCCCTGGAAGGTGACGGTTGCGTCCACGTGTACTTTCTCCACCTGGGCGCTCACCTCGATGATGATGTTGGTGATGCTGTCGCTCATGTAGAAGAGGCTGAGTCCGGCATTGAGGTCAGCGTCGAAGTCCAGCTGCTGACCTTCCATCATCTGCTCTACGTAGTTGTTTGCCATCTCCTCGAAAGCCTTGTCGGCCTTGAACGTGCCCTCCAGTCTTTGGGCGTTGGCTGCGGCGCAGTAAAGCGTCAGCAGCAGCGTAAGAATCATTTTCATTTTTTTAAAAAAAGTTTAGAGTTGAGAGTTGAGAGTTTAGAGTGAAGTTACTTTTTAGTTTAGAGTTGAGAGAGCCCTGCGGACGGACACCCGACACATGGGACCTTAGTGTGGACGAAGTCAGGATGCGCCACACTGGACGTGTCAAGGCTACGATAAGTTTGGAGTTTGAATGGTTGTTGTTTGTTCTTAAAAGAACGGTCTGACATCGCTTGTGGTTGTACATCAGAAGTAATCAACTGCAAAATTCAGCATTTTTTCTGATATTCGCAAGAAATCCAGCTTTTTTCCGTCTTCAGATGGAGCATGATTCGATTTTTTTAACGATTTCCACATTATAATAAACTATATGGCACGTGTGTTTGCTCATTCTGCATGTAATATCTTGTGCTTTTTCTTGGTATCCGGTTACAAATCCGTTACATTTTTGCGGTGTAACTTGATTGTAACAGGAATTTGCGACAGAGAATCATTTTCTTCTTTATCTTTGTAGTGTCAAATCGACAAACGGAGAGAATACTTTTTTTATTAACTAAACAGACAAACAAAAATTATGAAAAGGATTTTGTATTTTTTATTTGCCTTGTTGGCCGTGACGCAGGCTACTGCGTGCAACGACAAAGATGAGAAAGAGCAGAAAGACCAGACGCAGCTGCCACCTGCAGCCCAGAAGTTCGTCAAGGCCCATTTTCCTTCGCTCACGATCAAGCGGGTGAAGAAGGACAACGACGGCAGCCTGTATGAGGTGACGCTGTCCGACAACACGACAGTGGATTTTGACAAAAACGGCGATTGGACAGAAGTGGACTGTGGGCGCAAGGCCGTCCCCCTGACGATAGTTCCCGGTCCGATCAGCAAATACGTGAAGACCGCCTATCCCAAGCAGAAGATTGTGCAGATAGACAAGCAGCGCAAAGGCTATGAGATAGAGTTGTCGAACGATGTGGATATCACGTTCAACACCGCTTACAAGGTGGTGAGGACAGAAAAGTAGGATACCTTAAAATATTTTGTATGCCATATAAAAAATGTGTGGTGAAGCGGACGAGCCCGTGCAGGGTGAGTCCGCCTTTTTTTGTGTCTGACGAAGGAGCGGCTTGTTCTCCGTTGAAAAAAAATGCGGGAGCCGGCAATGAAAACGCCGGCTCCCGTATAAGAAGATAGGATGATACTAAAATTTCTCCCATGCCGCCACGAGGTCTCCGATGCCCATACCTACGAGGCGCATCTGGCGGAACAGTTCAGGGAACGTCACCTTGAGGAATTTCAGCCGTCTGGCCCGCTGTATTTCCCCCTTAGCCCCCGTCTTGACGAAATAGCCGAGTCCCCTGCGGTTGTAGATGATGCCTTGCTGAGCCAGCTCCTCGTAGGCTTTCACCGCCGTGTTGGTGTTGACCCCCAGCATCACGGCATATTCCCTGACCGACGGTATGCGGCTGTCGTCGTGGTAGGTGTCTGCCAGGATTTCGTCGCACAGCCGTTCGGCCATCTGCATGTATATCGGTCGGTCGTTGTTGAACATCATAAGTTGACGAATTTACGTGTGACGACTTGCCATCTGCAGAAGAGATGGTAGGCGAGGGCAGAGAAGACGACGGTACACACAGCCATCAGGCCTATCAGTACCGGCTCTTTGGACTCTGGCGTGAGCAGTCTCCTGAGCAGGTGGTTGAGCACCGTTAATAAGAGCAGTCCGACGACAAAAGTCGCCACGAGGTGGTATTTCTTGAACAGCACACTGCACATGAGGCAGAACGAGTGGAGTGTTAGCATACAAGCGTAGTACGAGATGACGTCGTAGGTCCTGTCCCTTTCGAGGTTGGGTATGCGGTCGAAGAAATACCGCGTGGCCAGGATCGCCGGGTTTCCTGTGACAGCCATCCATCCGGCATGCAGCAGGTCAGCCACGACGAAGGCCCCGATGCTTCCGAGAAGTGAGAAGACCACGAGGTATACCCATCTTGATAGGAATTTCTCCGCGTTGGATGCCGGCAGCGTCAGCAGCACTGTCCTTGGCGCTTTGCGCTGCGCCCCCCTGAAAATCGTGCATGACGCCCCCAGTACGAAGAGGTAGGCGGCAAAGACAGCCGCCGTCGTCGTCTCATGGATGATGGCTTTCATCTGGAATTCGTTCATCTCCGGCGGGGTTGCCGCCCCCATGGCGTCGTGCATGTTATGGAACAGCCCGAACAGCAGCAGGTATACTATCACCATGCCCAATGAGAACCACAGCATCGGTTGCAGTCCGGTTGTGAAGTCATAGGCTATCACATTCTTGAATCGTCTGAAGTCAAATCTTTTCATTTCACAAGTCCTTTCGTTACGGCGTTAAACAACAGTTCGAGGTTGAGCAAAGATTCCGGCTCGTCCGCTTTTCTGAGTGCCATCGTCATGTTGCCCTGCAGCGACGGCTCGGCATAGAGCACTCCGTCCATGTCGCCCGGCATGCGGATTCCGAAGCTGTAGTGCGAGGTGAGGTCGTCCACGCTGCTGTCGAGCAGCAGCTCGCGCTGGTTGAGAATGAGCACGTGGTCGAGCAGCGTCTCCACGTCGTGCACCTGATGGGTGGAGATGATGAGCGTGCGTCCTTCCCCCATCTGCTGAGCCACCACCTTCCTGAACTGGCTTTTCGATGGGATGTCCAGTCCGTTGGTAGGCTCGTCCATGAGCAGCAGTTTCGTCCCTGCTGCCATTGCCAGCGACATGTACACTTTCTTTTTCTGTCCCATCGAGAGCCGTCCCAGATTCGGGTTGCCCTCCATCTCGAACTCCGCGAGGCATGCTTTGAGCACCTCGTGGCTGAAGCGGGGATAGAACGGAGCCGTCAGTTTCACGTACTTGCTCAGCGGCACGGCAGGCAGGTCGTATTCCTCCGGCACGATGAAGAGCTCCTGCAGCATCTCCGCCTTGCGCAGGTGGGGTGTGAATCCGTCCACGTCCACGGTTCCGCCTTTGGGGCGCAGCAGTCCCGAGAGCAGATAGAGGAGAGTGGACTTCCCCGTCCCGTTCTTGCCCAGCAGTCCGTACACCCTGTTTTCCTGCAGCGTCAGGTTGAAGCCGTCGAACAGGAGGCCGTGCTGCCCCGGGTAGCTGAATGTCAGATTGTTTACTTTGATCATCATGAGTTGTTTTTAGTGTACTACTATACTATTACAGTGCAAAGTTAGGCATTAATGTTGAAACAACCAAATTTTTCTATATTTTTTGTCTGTAATTGGATGCATATTGTCATTCTGACTTGCTATGCGTCCCGGCCATCATGTGTTTGCCCCCCCCGTTTTGTTACAATCCTGATAATATCTGTAACAAATCCGTATGGCGTTGTGTGTTTTCTTTCTTAACTTTGCAGTGTTTTAATGCTAACAGTAAAAAATAAGTTGCCTTGTTTTGATGCATACAAGAAGACAGGAATACGAGAAGACAAGACGATGGTCAACTGACGGACATATAGAAAGTAAGTCCATAGTGGTGACGGGGTTTCGTTTGAAGACGCCCCACGGGGCGTCTCTACTCCAGACGGTCATACTTAAAGTAATCAATGGTCTTTACACCCCCTTCGGTTTCCCCGTTATCGGGGGACAGAAACCCTACAGTCAACTGGATGGTGAGGCAAGTTATTTTTTTAACATCACTTAATGCTAACAAATCTTTTATATGAGAAGAATTATCACAACCGCCGCAATTTTAGTTTTGTGTCTGACAGCCATGGCCCAGCAGCCCTGGCAGCAGGGCGCGTTCGAGACACGCCAGTACCGCAACCTCTTCGTCGAGTCCGGCTATCATCCCGACAGCGTGGAGGCACGCCTCGGACAGGTGTTCGAGGAGGTGTTCTTCGGACCCAACCGCGTCTATTTCGAAGTCGGCGACTCCATGGGTTACGTCTCCGACATCAAGAATCACGACGCGCGCACCGAAGGGATGTCCTACGGCATGATGATAGCCGTGCAGATGGACCGCAAGGACATCTTCGACCGGCTGTGGCGGTGGAGCAAACGCTATATGCAGCATCAGGACGGAGCACTCAAAGGCTATTTCGCCTGGAGCTGCAAGACCGACGGGACACGTAACGCGCAGGGGGCGGCGAGCGACGGCGAGCTCTATTACATCACGTCGCTCATCTTCGCCAGCAACCGCTGGGGCGACGACACGGGCATCGACTACAAGGCTGAGGCACGCCATATCCTCGACTGCACGATGCCGCGTGGCGAGGGACGCGACGCCTCGTTCCTCATCGACCCGCAGACCCGCCTCATCACCTTCACCCCCTCCGGATTCGGCATGCGTTTCACCGACCCGTCCTACCATATCCCTGCATTCTATGAGGTGTGGGCACGCTGGGCCGACGACGGACGGGCGGAGCTGTGGCGCGACTGCGCCCGGCGCTCACGCGAGTTCCTTCATAAGGCCATCAACCCGCAGACGGGACTCAACCCCGACCTTTGCGGCTACGACGGGCAGCCCATGCCGGGATTCGGCGGACGGCGCAACGGCGGCAGCAACTTCCGATATGACTCCTGGCGCGTGCCGATGAACATCGCGTTGGACTATGAGTGGTGCTGCAGCGACGGGCAGTGGCAGCGGCAGTACGGCGAGACGATCCAGAACTTCTTCTACAGCCAGGGCATCGACGACTATGTGGACCAGTACCGCACCGACGGCTCTCTCCCTGCCGACGACGAGATACTGCAGGCGGGCGGCTTCAAGAAGCTCCGCCACAGCATCGGGCTGGTGTCTACGCTGGCAGCCGCCTCCGTGCTCTGCAGCCACGACAAGAAGCGCGAGTTCGTCGACGCGCTCTGGAACGCGCGGCACGTGCCGTTCTCCGACGGCTATTTCGACGCCTACTACGACGGACTGCTCCGGCTCTTCGCGTTCATGCACCTCAGTGGACACTATCGCATCATTTTCCCGCAGTAAGCTGACAACGACTCTTTGGGAGAGTTTTTGGCGCCGCTATGCTTGAATCTGAAAAAAAATCACTAAATTTGCAAAAACTAACTTGATCATACTCATTTGCAAAAGACTAACTGATTTTTTTCCACTACTCATTTTCTATCATCATGCATATCCGACGAACTATCCTGATGCTGGGCTGCGCAATCTCGTGCCTCAACGCCACCGCGCAGCAAGTGAACGACAACAACACGCCGCTCCACCTCATGAAGCCGGCTTACCGCATCCCTTATGGCATACCGACGGCGGCAGAGGTGAAGCAGACGATGGACCGCATCCTCCGCTATATCGACAGTGAGACACCGGCGGAGCTGGTGGACGAGCGGACGGGGAAGCCGGTGACGGACCTCTCGGCAATCGACGAACATACGCAGCTGCGTCAGGGCGGCTTCCGGCTGACCAGCTACGAGTGGGGCGTCACCTACTCGGCCGTCCTCTCCGCCTTCGACGCGACGGGCGACAAGGCCTACCGCGATTATGTCTTCAAGCGTCACCGCCTGCTGGCGGACATCGCGCCTGCCTTCCGTAAGCCCCATGGCCAGGGAAAGGCAATCGACGTGAACATCAGGAGGGTGGTGGACCCCCATGCGCTCGACGACGCGGGAGCCGTATGCTGCTCGATGATCAAGGCGCTGGACACCGACCCGTCGCTGCCGCTTCGTCCGCTTATCGACAACTACATCGACTACATCATGCATAAGGAATACCGCCTGGAGGACGGCACCTTCGCCCGCCACCGCCCGCAGAAAAACACCGTATGGCTCGACGATATGTTCATGGGTGTGCCGGCCGTGGCGTATATGGGACGTCTCACGGGCGACACCAGCTACTACGACGAGGCGGCGCGGCAGATTCTTCAGTTCTCCAGCCGTATGTTCCTGAAGGAGAAAGGGCTGTTCCGCCATGGATGGGTGGAGGACATGCAGCCTCACCCCGCCTTCCACTGGGGGCGGGCCAACGGGTGGGCCATCCTGACGATGTGTGAGGTGCTCGATGTGCTGCCGCAGGACCATCCTAAGCGTCCTGCCATCCTCTCCCTGCTCCGTCAGCACATGGCAAGACTGGCGGCTCTGCAGCACCACGACGGCTTCTGGCACCAGCTGCTCGACCGGCCCGACACCTATCTTGAGACCTCCGCAACGGCCATCTACGCCTATTGCTTCGCCCATGCCGTCAACCAGGGGTGGGTCGACGCGAAAGCCTATGGACCGGTGGCGCTCCTGGCCTGGCAGGCCGTCGCCTCGGCTGTGAATGACAAAGGGCAGGTGGAGAACGTGTGCGTGGGCACAGGCATGGGATTCGACGCCGCCTTCTACGCCTACCGGCCCGTCCACGTCATGGCAGCTCACGGCTACGGACCCGCCATCTGGGCAGGGGCGGAGATCATACGCCTGCTGCGCCTCCAGCATCCCAAGCTCAACGACTCCGCCGTACAGTTCTACGACCAACCGGTGCCCACCGACCAGCCTATCTTCAACTACGACGGGAAAGTACGGTATTGAGATGATGAGGGCTGTGGCACTTTAAACCGCTTAAACTCACTTTTTTCAATTACATTTTGACATCTTATAAAAATCTGTAACTTAGATATTTGGCTTAACAACGATTTTTATACAGACAATAATCCTATTATTTTATAAAAAACTAACTTCGAGAGCAACGCGAAGGCTGAGGGCGTGTATGGTGCTGAAGACATGACCAGCGTGATTGCCAACCCGGATGCCAGCGACGGAGCCGTCTACAACCTCTCCGGTTAGCGTGTGAGCCTGCCTACGAAGGGTATCTACATCATTAACGGTAAGAAGGTGATGATGAAATAAGCAAAGCCAACACATAAATATTGCAAAAAAGGTGCGTCCCCACGGTGGCGCACCTTTTTTAGGTAATTTTTTTAGCCTCTACGTATCAGGGGCGTGGTTGCTTCAACGGTCGGAGACCGTCGCTCCTACGCGTGGGTTGCAACGGGGGATGGATTTTTGGGCTTACGTATCAGGGGCGTGGTTGCTTCAACGGTCGGAGACCGTCGCTCCTACGCGTGGGTTGCAACGGGAGGTGAATTTTGGATCTTACGTATACTGCCGTCACGGCAGCAACGACGCAGGGCGAAACCTGAGACAAAACGTTTTTTTTATCCTTTTTCATTTAAGTGCGATGATATTGATCACCGCTACGATGTCGCTGATATCCACATTCTTGTCGGTGTTGACATCAGCTGTGGCGAGATAGGTTGTGTCTCCGGCGATGGTGTTGATGATGGCGACGATGTCGCTGATGTCCACCTTCCCGTCGAGATTCACGTCGCCGGGCGTGGCCGGCTCCTCCTTCGGGTATTCCACCTCGATGTCGGTCTCCTCAATCACCCACCGCAGTCTTGTCCGGTCGGCGTGTATGGAGAAGAAGGCGAGGGGTCCGCCCTTGCCGTCGGCGTCGGGTGTGCCCACGTTGAACAGCCGGTTGGCGTTGGCGTCGGCGTCCATGTAGTAAGCAGCTTTCCCGTTGTCCTGCTTGGCGTAGTAGGGGCGGACGGTGACGGGCTCTGCCGACAGGGTGTTGTCGATACGCAGGTAGCTGCCCGTGGCTGCGTTTCTCACATACACGTTGCCGTCCACTCCAGCCTCGAAGGTCCACAGGGCGCAGGGGTCGGAGCTGAGCGGGTCGGCCTTGCCCCCGTTGATGTCCTTGTCGGACAGTCCTATGCGGTAGACGAGCTGGTCGGCTCCTCCGTCTGTTCCTTTCAGGGCATAGAGGTAGCGGCGCTGCGTGTCGGCGGTTGCGGTGGTGGTGTTGGCGTTCGAGGTCGTTCCGTAGCTGTAGATGTTATAGCCCAGGTCGGTGGAGAACCCCTCGAAAGTCATGATCTGCTGCGACTTGAAGGTGTCGATGGCAGTGGTCAGCGCGTCTGTCTGCGCGTTGATCTCCTCCTGGGTCGTGTGCTCGTCCACGCCCTTGATGAAAGCCTGTGCCTCAGCGATGGCAGACATGAACGTGTCGAGGGCGTTGCTGGGGTAACCCAGTGTCACGTCGGTCTTCGCCCCCTTGGCGAGGGTCTCGGCGGTCTCCAGCGTGTTGGTGAGTTTGGTGAGGAACACCTTGACCAGTGAGGCGTCAATCTCCACGAAGGTGAACACCATGTCCGCGCGGTCGAACGTGCCGCTTCCCCAGAACCAGTCGTCGGCGAAACCGCGGGCGCGGATTTGCTGGTCTTTGTTCGCCGGGCTGTTGATCCGGAACATCGACACCTTGCCGTACAGGCCCGACTGGCTCGGCTGCTGGTCGCCCGTGTAGTTGATGGTCAGTGTCGACGGGGTGGGGGAGGCGCCGATGCGGTCGCTGCTGCCGGCGTTGTTCTGTCCGGAGATATACTCCTTGGTGCTGTAGTTCTGGAAGGTGAAGCCGCCGTCGACTGAGGTGATCACCCACAGCAGTGAGGGGTCGTCCCAGAGAAAGGTGTCTGTGGTGCCGAGCGTGCCGTTGTCGTTGAACGTGAGGTATTTGGGTAGTCCGTTGATGGTGGTTCCCGAGTTGAAGGGTACGGTGGCGTAGTTGATGATGCGGTAGAGCTTCCCTTCTTTCGGCGTGAAGGTGGTGGTGCCCGCCGGCGTTCCTCCGCCTCCCTTCGTGTATTCGTCGTTGACGGACACCGTGGCCGAGTAGAGCGACTCGATGCCGTCGCCCACGGTCTTCATCCTGAAATAATACACCTTGTCGGGTGTCAGTCCGCTGACGCTGGTGGTCTTCGTGGTGGTGGACAGCCGTTTCACCTCCGTGAAGTTCTTGCCGTCCTCCGACTGCTCGAGCACGATGGCCGTGGCGTCCTCCATGTCGCCGTTCGTCCAGCTGAGCCTTACGGTGGTGCCGTTCACCACCGTGGCGGTCAGCTGCTGCGGGTACATCAGGTAGGACGTCTTCTGTGCCAGGCTGTTCACGTAGTTCTCGATATTCGTGTATCCGTTGCCGAAGGCATAACCGTTGGCGTCGTCCTTCGTCGTGTCCAGCCCGTTTGCCGTTTCCCATTGGTCGTCCATGCCGTCGTGGTCGTCGTCCGTGATTTTCGGTCCGTCGGCCACGGTGCCGATGCCGCCGAGGTCGTCCTCATTGGCGATGAACCGTCCTTTCGTGCCGAGCGACGTCAGCTCTTCGATAAGACGCTTGTCGTGGCTGTCGCGCACCCGTGAGGCACCCACATGGTCCACCACGCTCTGGTAAGCTTGTGCGGCGCTCTCCAGGTTCATCGGGGCCGAGGACTTCAGCGTGGGCGACGTCATCGCCGTCGCGCTGTGGTGGTCGGTGATGAGTGTTCCGTTGAGCTTGCCGTCGCAGTTGCCGTCGAAATAGTTGCCGGAGCTGTACATATGGTCGGTCTCCGTCCACTGGTCGAAATATTTTCCGGACCCCTCCGGCCCGGCGATGAAGTAGTTGTTCATCAGGTCCTGGTAGTTGTCGGCTGCGGAGTGTCCGCCCACCACGCCGTTGGCGTAGTTGTACACCACGTTGTTGTAGTACTGGATGTAGCATTTCATCTTCGGGTTGCGGCTCTTGTTGTTCGACCACAGGCAGTGGTGGACGGTCCAGTTGCGCGTCCCGTCGGTGATGGCTCCGAATCGCTGCGGCTCGATTCCCTCGGAGATGATGCAGTTCGACCATGTGATGTTGTTCGCGTCCTTGATATGCACGTTGTCCCAAGGTCCCCATGTCACGCTGCAGTGGTCCATGATGAGGTTCTCGCAGTTGTCGAGCGTGAGCGTGCACTTGCTGCTGTTCACGTTCTTTCCTCCGCGCATACGCAGGTACCTCAGCACCACGTTCTTGCTTCCTGAGGCAATCACGCGTCCCCCATAGATGGTGATTCCCTCGCCGGGCGCCGTCTGTCCGGCGATGGTCACGTTGCTGGCTATGGTGATGCTCTTGCCCGTGATGTCGATGACGCCGCCCACGTCGAAGACGATGAAGCTGCCGGCCTGGCTGGCCGCCGCAGCCAGCGATCCGGTGCCTGCCGCGTTGAGGTTGGTGACATGTACCACCTTGCCGCCCCGTCCGCCAGTGGCGTAGGCGCCGAAGCCCTCAGCCCCGGGGAAGGCCAGCTGCTGGGAACAGACACTCATGCTGGCTGTCAGCAATGCTGCCAGCGAAAGAATTTTTCTTGTCATATCGTTGCTTTGTTTTATGGTGTTATTTAAATAAAATGTGTGGTTTCTTGTGCTGCTTCGCCTGTCGCGACGAATTATTGGCAAAGATAATGAAAAAACTGCAAGAACCATTATTTTTTTCTGCTGAATTGCATGACATCGTAAATTTTTTGTCTTACTGGCAGGTAACAAGCGAATTCCCGTTATTTTATGTTTTTTCTTCTTCATATCAAAAAATACGTGCAATTCTATTTGTGTCTTTCTTTTTTATTTCTTATCTTTGCAAATTAAATTATAATATCTTTTAGATTAACATCGAATATTGTATATAACCTATAATATATGTTATTTTATTCTGATGACGATTACGAGGGATTATCTGCTCCTGAATTGGTGCGTATGCTGGGACGCAGATTCAAGGAATACCGCCTTGCTGCCAGACTCACTCAGAAGGAGGTGGCGGAAAAGACGGCTCTCTCCGTGCTGACCATACACCGCTTCGAGAGCGGGATTGCCACGAATATCGCCCTCTCCACTTTTCTGCTGTTGCTCAAGGCGGTTGGATGTGTCAACGACATGAAGGAAGTGCTGCCGGAGCAGCCGCCCAACCCCTATCTCCTCAACGAACAAAACAAGAAAATACAACGAATCAGACACAAGAAATCATGACGCGCTATCTGAAAATATTTTTATGGGACATGGAAATCGGACGTTTGGCATGGCATCCCACCAGAAAGATGTCCTATTTCATCTTCAATTCGGAGTTTCTTAAGGGAAAGCTGGATATAGCCCCGCTCACGGCATCCATCCATTCGCCTGCCAGCTCAAGAGCCATATTCGCGGAGCCGGAACGGATCTACCAAAACCTGCCTCCTTTCATCGCGGATTCTCTGCCCGATGCATGGGGAAACCAGCTTTTTGAACAATGGAGAAAGGAGAAACACCTGTCAGAAAGGGATATAACCCCACTCGACAAGCTGGCCTTTATCGGAAAGCGGGGAATGGGAGCGCTGGAGTTTGAGCCGGAGACTGACCTGGGGCTGATTAATGAGAAAATCAATGTCAAGGCACTGGCGGACCTGGCTGAGAGAATCTTGACGGAGAGAGAGAACATAAGCATCCTGCCGGAGGAATCACTGACGCTGCAATCCTTGATCAGGGTGGGGACCTCTGCAGGCGGAAGGCAGCCGAAGGGAATCATCGCCATGAACCCAAAGACAGGAGAAATCCGTTCCGGACAGGTGGAGACGGACCAGGGATTTGAGTATTTCATCCTGAAATTCGGTGATGCCCAGCGGTCAACGGCTGAACTGGAGCTGACTTATTACTTGATGGCAGTGAAGGCCGGCATCAACATGATGGAGTCCAGGCTTCTCAAAGTGGATGGCGTGAACCATTTCCTCACCAGACGATTTGACCGCGACAACAGCGGAAAGCTACACATTCAGACTTTGGCGGCAATGTGCCCCGGGGCGGACAGCTATGAGAAACTGACAGCTGTCTGCCGCAAGCTCCAGCTGCCTGAGACGGACATCCAGGAGCTGTTCCGGAGGATGGTGTTCAATTTCCTTGCCAACAATACGGACGACCACAACAAGAACTTCTCGTTTGTCATGGACCGCAAAGGAAAATGGAGTCTTGCTCCTGCCTATGACATGACATTCATCTTCAACACCGGCGGCTTCCAACCCAATAAGGAACATTGCCTTATGACCGGCGGAAAACTGCAGGATGTGTCGGTCGACGATATACGTTCTTTTGCCTCAGAGCAGGGCATACACCGTCCGGAAGCTGTCATTCATGAGGTGGCGGATGCCATCGGGGATTTCCGCACGCTTGCCCGGCAGAATGGGGTCGGGGAAGAATGGACGGGCCGTATAGAAGCCGTGCTCAACCATAATCTCGAAGAATGGGGGCTCAGACCGCCTGCATCGGTTCTCTCTTTTGTGGCTCCTGAGGGTCATAAGGTGGAAAGGGCCCGTATCGAACCAGCGTTCAAGGGTAACTGTACCCGTCCGCAAAACGCTCCTGGACTGCCTTCCGCATAGGAGCCGACGTCTCCAGGCGTCGGAAGCAGACAGCTCTTAGTTTCGTAATCACAATTGACTGAATATGCTCCGACGTATGTACCGCAGTACGCTACTAGTAAGAAATGATTCTGTCTTTTCATTCAACTACGATTCAGATACGTACATCGGAATACGCAGCACATTACCGAAATACGTAACTGAAACGTGCTGAACTATAAAACAGAGTTATATGTTACTATTTGGCCGTGCTTCGCCGGCCGATTGTGCGGACGAGGACGTCCACAACCCCAGTGTGGATGGGCTCCAGTACGTATCAGATTCGTTTTTACATGCAAAGTCTGGAGACTTCGCTTCGCAGGATTCTGTCACGACTCAGAAATGCTCAAGCAAGCTTGGCATTTCGTTCGCTGCTCCAGAATTTCGCTTCGCAGGATTC